>Ga0097621_100003031_pt1 | contig 11534 bp, 6 predicted proteins | sample KBSMisM72_FD_73165 | JGI IMG/M metagenome (GOLD analysis project Ga0097621, IMG submission 73165) | Miscanthus rhizosphere microbial communities from Kellogg Biological Station, Michigan, USA - KBS Miscanthus M7-2 (version 2) (version 2) | ecosystem: Host-associated > Plants > Roots >... | reverse complement strand
GCCGCCTGGATGGCAGGCGGAGAGCAGCACGGATGCAATCACAGACACGGATGGCAGCAAAAAAGAACGCAAAGAGTTTCTGATGATCATAAAATTTTCCACTTTTACCCCACTGAGGTTTGTTGATGAACGAATGAGCTGGTTTAGAAAGGACCGAACCCTGCCCGATCTCTCACAATCTGTTGCTGACGATTTTTCCATGCGGCAGCGCCCTGGACTTTCTCCATGGCCAGTGTGGGGAATACGAGATGCGGGTAATCGGTGAGAAAAGCGAGCGCCTCGGCTTCGTTCAACGCAAGGCGAAGCAGCTGTTCCTGGCCGCGGAAAGCCATTTGAAATTGGCGCAGCAAACTAACACGCGCTTCCTGAATTTCGCCCAGTAGCTTGCGGCAATAATTAAGGCAGAAGTTTGTGAAGCCGTTTTCAGACGACGAATTGCGGCTGACAGTCGAGGTGTCACTGACGCTGGAGTTTATGATGCTGTCGGTTTCGGTGCGATTCGAGTTCGATTTCATGCGCTTGGATAAGGTTTGATAGTTGGCGAGTTAGTCAAGTTCGTGGTCAAAAAAATCTAGAAAAATTATGCCGCAGCCTTAATCGTGGTGTTTTCGGTGGTTGTTGAAGTTGGCGAGACAGGTTCCTGGATGCCGAGCAGTTCGCAAGTGCCGCGAAAGGCCTCCCGCAAGATTCCGAGGTCATTGCGAATCCGCGCCTCGGTGATGAGGCCCTGGTAATAACAATAAAGCAGCCGGGCTTTGCCGGCAGCATCTGGGGCGTTGATCAGGCTGGCCGCGTGGGCATCGCGGATTGCGGTCTCAAGATAACGCTTCTTGTACTCCAGAATCCCCTCAACCTTTTTCTTTAGCGCTGCTTCCTGGGTGCTGACCTCGGCACCAAGCGAAAACAGCGGGCAACCAAGGACACAGCCACATTTGGCCTGCAAATCCTTTTGGATCTGAAAAGTAAAATCGCAGTACTTTTTTAACCGTTCCAACGGTGGAACCGTGGGGGAGAACATGGCGTCCAGATCCTGCCGGCGATGGTGCCAGTCTTCCTCAATGGCAGTTTCGGCCAGTTCAGCCTTGGAATCGAAGAAATAGTAAAAGCTGCCTCGTTTGACCTGGGCTTTGTCGCAGATATGGTCGATAGTGGTGGTGCCATAAGAACCTGTCCAGATCAGCTCTTTGACCGCTTCCATCAATCTTTCTTTGGCATCACTGACTCGGCCCATATTTTCAGTTCAGTTGCGACGTTTTCGTCATTTCAATTATCCTTATCTAACATGTCATAACTAACCTGTCAACTATTTGGTGAAATATTTTTTAGGAATGTCAACAATCGCTCTTTCGGTCGCCAAGGCGCCGTGATTACTCAACGAAGATGAATTCGTTGCTATTGAAGAGAGCGCGGCAGAGCATAGGAAGGCCGTCTTTGGATACAAGTGTTCGAGAGGCTTTCAGTTCCTCGGTGTCGGGGGGACGGCCATAACAGAGCTCGAACGCGAAACGGATTTGAGCATCGATTTTCTCGCCCGCGTCCTTCCTGAGTCGTTCGGCAAAAAAGTCCGCTTGCTGCAAAAGGAAATCGCTGTTCAACAAGTTGAGCGCTTGGAGCGGTGTGACGCTACGCATGCGTTTGGGGGCGATCTGGCCGCCATCCGGACAATCGAAGGCACCGAAAGTCGAGTCCTGTTGCATGCGGACTTTGCTCATGTACACCATCCGGCGAAATTCCGGTGGACCGAATTGCTTTTTCGCAGAGTAGACGCGGACATAGTTGTCGTTTGGTTCGAAAGGACTGAATCCAGGACCGCCCGCCCCCTCCAGATCGAGCTTGCCGCTGATTGCGAGAATTGAGTCCCGCAACGGCTCGGCCTCGAGTCGCTGTGGGGGATAACGCCAGATTAAGCGTGAGCCCGCATCAACTTTGGTGCATTCCGGACGGGCCGCACTTGATTGTCGATACGCTGCGGAGAGAACAATGAGTCGATGGATGTGTTTAATGCTCCAGGGCTCTGCTGAAGATTCAAGGGACGAAGCACGAACGGAGGGCTTCATGAATTCGGAAGCGAGCCAGTCGAGCAATTCCGGATGACTTGGCCGCGCGCCCTTTTTGCCGAAGTCGCTTGGCGTGCTGACGATGCCCTCGCCGAAATGATGCTGCCAAATCCTGTTCACCATGACGCGGGCAGGGAGAGGGTTAGAGGGGCTTGTGATCCAGTTTGCGAGGGCGAGCCGGCGCAGTTGGTCCTCGGTGGGGTTTGTCGCGTCGGCTGCCACCGCCGGGGAGCGGCCAGGATTATCAGCAGCCTTGAACGGCAGGCTAATGGCGCTCAACGCCGCAGGCTCGATGATCTCGCGCTTTTGCATGGGATCGCCGCGTTGCAAGCGGTACACAGGGTCGGGTTGATTCGTCAGCACGCCCGCATAGGCCATCGGATAATCCGTCAGCTTTTTGATTTGCTGTTCCAGATCCGATCTTTCCTTTAGCAATGCTTTGGCCGCCGCGGCATCGGCCGGCGCAAGGCCGATGACGCTGAACTCGGGCGCGGAGGTGCGTCCACCGCTGTAAGGCACGCGATCCTGGGAAGACGCAACCAGGTGCCATTCATTAGTGTTGGTCGCTACTTCGATCCGATATTCAGTTGCGAGGCGGTCGGTAAATTGCTGTTCGCGATCGCGCCCCCAAACAACGCGATTGATGGCGACTTCGCGCGGAAATTCGAGCTGAACCCAGCCTTTGCCACGCTCATTGGAAATCCAGCTTCGGCTGTTTCCATATTTACCGTCATTAAGGTGCTCGAGCTTGTGGATATCGGAATTGGGAAAGACGCTCGAAGCCAACGATTTTGTGCCGGCGCTTGCAAGAGCGAGGTTCGTTGGTTTGGACTCGGCGGTGTAAACTTCCAACTCGTCGATGCAAGGTTCGGCATCCGTGGTGCGCGAGATGGTAAAACGAAGGTATTTTGCATTGATCGCGGCAAAGCGCTCGACATTGCGGCGAGCGTTGACCTGTCCGCGCATGAAATAGCCCGAGCCACGCGAGACGGGATCATGGTTGTGGTCCGACTCGTTCTCGGCATCAGCTGCCAGGTCACCACCCCCGCTGCCGCGATGCAGGGCGAGAGTTTCCCCCGGTGGTTCTTCAGACAAGACCAGAGATCCCGCGGTGACGACGGCATCGATTGAGCCGCCACGCAGGAGGATTTTATTCGAACCAGCCAGTTGCCAGGCACCGGCGTCATAGAATCCACTCCACAGTTTTTTGTCGCTGGCTTCGCCGGTGGCGTCGGCGAACCGCTGCTGATTGACACGCGCGAGTTCTGTTTGATCATCGGTTGAGCTGAGGTCTCCGTCACGATCGAGAATGAATCGGGCATCGGTGGCATTGGCTTGCGAACCGCAACCCCACGAAAGCCAGACATGGAACCGTCCATCGACGCCCGGTTGGTAAGCAAATACATCAGCGTTCATGGCATTGCTGAAAGCGAGGAAGGCTTTTGTCGCCGTTGGCAGATGCTCAAGATCGCCTGGATCATCGCGTTCGCCCCGGCTTGTCCCCTCCGGATAGCTGACGCGCTTTCCCGGCTTGAGCAGGCGAAGAGTTTTGGAGGCAAAGGAGGGCTCGGGCTCGAAGCTGAGCAGCCGGCCAGTGTGGGCCAAGGGCTCGAACGCCGCGAGCTGGGATTCGAGGTTCCTCAGTTTTCCCTTTGCCTGATTCGCTTCCCGCTCGCGAACCGCCAGATCAGCGGTGTTCAGCTTGCGATCGCCATGTTGAACTCCGGCCAGGCAGGCTTTGATCGCGTAGTAATCGGTCTGCGGGATGGGATCGAATTTGTGATTATGACAGCGAGCGCAACCGACCGTCAGGCCGAGGAAAGCGCTGCCAGTGGTGCTGACCATGTCGTGCAGTTCGTCAGCGCGTTGACCCGCAGTGAGGACCGGGTCGGGACTTTTCACCTGGTCCCATGGGCCAGCGACGAGGAAACCGGTGGCCGCGTCTTCACCGAGGACATCACCGGCAAACTGCTCAAGGACGAAACGGTTGTAAGGCTTGTCGGAATTGAGAGCTGCGATCACATAATCGCGATAGCGCCAGGCATTCGTCCGAGGCTGGTTCATCTCGAAACCGTGACTTTCGGCGAAGCGAACGGCGTCGAGCCAATGTTGGGCCCAGCGTTCGCCGTAGCGTGGAGACGCAAGCAGGCGCTCGACCAGCTTTTCGTAAGCGTCGGGCGATTTGTCCTGCTCGAAAGCGGTGACTTCAGCGGGCGTTGGGGGGAGGCCAATCAGGTCGGAATAAAGGCGGCGGATCAGGACGCGGCGCGAAGTTTCGGGGGAAGGCGAAAGTTTGGACTCGGCGAGTTTCGTGAGAACAAAGTTGTCAACGGAGTTACGGGCTTTCCATTTTCGATTTGAAATTTTCGGCGGTTGGAGATGGGCGATGGGTTTGAGCGACCAGTGGGTTTCGGCTTCGGAATTGGTTTTGAGAGAGTCGGCGGGTTGAGGTGTATCAGCGCCAAGCGCCGGTAGCGCAACAACGAACAAAACTATGAACCCCCTGAAATTGCGAAAGTTCCTCACGCCAGGACTTCCTTGAGCACTTCGCCATGGACATCGGTCAACCGGCGTTCGGTGCCGTTGTGATAAAAGGTCAATCGTTCGTGATCCAGGCCCAGCAGATGAAGTATGGTCGCGTGCAAATCATAAATCGTGGCGACATTATCCACCGCCTTGTAACCTAAATCATCGGTTGCTCCGTAGCTGAAGCCGCGCTTCACCCCCGCGCCGGTGATCCACACCGTAAAACCATGAGGATTGTGATCGCGGCCCGTGGCATCCTTTTGGAACGTTGGCATGCGGCCAAATTCTGTGACAAAAGCGACGAGCGTCGAATCCAGCAATCCGCGTTGTTTGAGGTCGGTAATCAGGGCAGCGCAAGGTTGATCCAGAATCGGCGCGTGGATGTCATACTGTTTCTTGAGAGTTTTGTGGCCGTCCCAATTGCCGGCACCTTCACCCATGGCGTACGCGCCGTTGAATAACTGGACGAAGCGGACGCCACGTTCGACCAGGCGCCGCGCGAGGAGGCAATTCTTTGCGAAACGGCCTTTGAGTGGGTTGGAATCATTGGTGCCGTAAAGTTCGAGCGTGGTGGCGCTTTCGGAGGAAAAATCGGTTACCTCGGCAGCGCTGAGCTGCATTTTTGCGGCGAGTTCGTAACTCGAGATACGAGCGCTGAGTTGGCTGTCGCCGGGATGCTGCGCAAGATGTTTGTCGTTGAGAAATTTCAGAAAATCGCGCGAAGCCAAATCCGCGGAATCGGAAATCCTGGTGGGAGGGCGCAGATTGGGGATTGGGTTATCCGTATTGAAGGCCGTGCCCTGAAATGCGGCAGGCAGAAAACCGGAATTCCAATGATTTGGCCCGACCTGCGGCACGCCTCGGGGGTCTGGAATGGCAATGAAAGCGGGAAGATTCTGATTTTCGGTGCCGAGAGCGTAACTGACCCATGCGCCGGCACTCGGAAAACCTTCGAGCGTAAAGCCCGTGCTCATCTGGTTCTCCGCGGGGCCATGGGTGTTGGAGTTCGCCGTCATCGAGTGGATGAAGCAAAGATCGTCGGCAAGATCAGCAAGATGCGGGAGCATATCAGAGATCATCTTGCCGGACTTGCCACGCGGCTTGAATTCCCAGAGCGGTTTGGCCAACGCACCATTTTCCCCCTGGAACGTGACGAGCTTGCTGCTTTCGGGCAGGGCCTGGCCGTCACGCTTTATCAATTCCGGTTTGTAATCCCAAACATCCAGATGGCTGAGGGCGCCGGAACAGAAGATGACGAGGACGTTTTTTGCTTTGGCAGGGAAATGAGGCGTTCGAGGTGCGGAGGGATTTTCCGGCGACCATTGCGGCTGGATCGGTGATTTGTCAGCCGCCAGCAATCCTTGCTCGGCGAGGAGGGCTGTAAGCGCGACCGCTCCCAGACCTGTGCCGCCGAACCGAAGAAAATCCCGCCGGTTCAGTAACCAGCGCCCGGCATTCGCAAGATACGGATCTCGATCCCTATTCATAGGTTTTTCGGGCGTTGTTAACGTTCAATCTGGTTCACGGGCAGGTCGAAAGCAAGGTCCATGCTCTTGATCGAGCGCGCTGTCCCGTTGATTTAGAGCGGGCAGGCTTACTGACGTTTTGCGCGAAACGGCAAAAAGTCGAGGAGGAGGGTCACGATCCAGAACGGTATCCAATGGCACATAACTCCTGACAAGGCCGTATCCATCGCGTATGCTCAATGCTTTCGCGGAATGAGAGAAAATCCCAAAAACCGGCCTGTCAAAGTAGGTTTGATTTCGCTGGGTTGTGCCAAAAACCTGGTGGACGCCGAGATCATGCTCGGCAACCTGCTCAAGGCAGGTGTCGAGATCACGAACGATGCCGCAGCGGCTGACGCGGTCATCGTCAATACCTGCTCTTTCATCGACGCGGCGCAGGAGGAGAGCGTGGATACAATCCTGGAATCCGCCGAGGTGCGCGAAGCCAACAATCGTGGCCAAGGCTTGATCGTTTCGGGTTGTTTGCCGCAGCGGTTCCGCGAGGAACTGCCGAAGCTACTGCCAGAAGTGGACGCGTTCATGGGGATCGATCAGGTGGCGCAAGTCGCTGATATTGTCGATCAGGCACTCGTGCGTCGGCGCGGCAAACTGACTGATCCTAAGACGGAGGCAGTGGAAGCGACCAAACGAAAATCGAAAGTAGTCTCGAACCTGGCGAAAGCTAATGCCGCCAAGAATCACGATGATCATCACCACGGAGATCTGAACTCACTCCAGGTCCAGCCATTAACCGAAGCTTCCTCGGTCGCTTCAGCCCCGCTCGTGCAGGTCCACGAACGGCCGACCTATATTCCTGATTTTGCCACACCGCGATTCCGCCTCACACCGCGGCATACTGCATACCTGCGTATTGCCGAGGGGTGCAACCATCCATGCAGCTTTTGCATCATCCCGAGGATGCGTGGGTCGCATCGCAGCCGCCACCAATCGGACGTTGTGGCCGAGGCGAGGGCCTTAATTGCCGACGGTGTCAAAGAGATCAATTTGATCTCGCAGGATTCGACTTACTACGGTTTGGATCTGCGCCTCAATCATTCGCGGGCGATCTCTTCGCCGGAGCGATTCACAGCGGCGGTTAAAGCGCTGTCTCCCGCGAGCACCACCATCTCCAGCCTTTTGCGCGAATTGAACAGTCTGCCGGGGGAATTCTGGATTCGGTTGCTTTACACGCATCCAGCCCACTGGACCGATGAACTCATTGAGACGATCGCGGCTTGCCCGAAGGTGGCGCGCTACATCGATATTCCTCTGCAGCACATTCACCAAAACATGCTCGAACGCATGCGGCGTGAAACCTCTCAGCAATATATCGTCGATCTGCTGGGCCGGATTCGCAGAGGCATTCCTGGTATTGCATTGAGGACGACGTTCATTGTCGGTTTCCCGGGCGAGACGGAGCAATATTTCGAAACGCTGCTGGATTTCATTCGTGAAACGAAATTCGAGCGACTGGGCGTGTTCGCTTATTCGAAGGAAGACGGAACAAGAGCCGGCAGCATGGCCGGACAAATTTCGGATCGCCAGAAAGAGAAGCGCCGGGAACGCGCCATGGCGGCGCAGCATGAGGTCGCAGTGCAGGTGGCTGAGTCGTTCGTCGGGCGCACGCTTCGTGTCCTGGTGGAACGAGAGGCTTCGGCGCAGGATTTGCGAGGCGCGCGGATCAGTTCGTGGGAACATGGGCTAATTCGAGCGGAGAATGGCGATTCGCGTGTGTTGAAGGGGCGATACCTGGTGGCGCGAAGCGAAGCCGATGCTCCAGACATCGATGGGCGCGTTTATGTCCGTGGCAAATTATCGCTGGGCGAGTTTGCGCATGTGCGAGCGATTGGTCATACCGATTACGACTTGATCGCTGAGTCGATATCGTGACAATTTCGGCGTGCTACTAGCACACCGTGAGTGGATTGACGCTCTCGCCCTATCCTTGCTTTCGGCGAAGGACGAGCCATAAAAGGGCCCCTGGAGATTAGATTCAACGGCCACCTACTGCTCAGAGCCTTTCTATTTCACATTCTCATTCGCGCCTCGCATTTTCTTCGATTGTCTATCCGTGGTTTTTCGGATAGACCCACCCGTAACAGTTTTCGTTCTTCCAGCTTTAAAAGCGAAAGCGTCTGAATGAGATTGATCTGCGGAAAAAACGGCAGAGCAATGTGGCTCGGCGAGTTCGAAGAATCGGAAAGCTGAAGTGAGGATAATCGTCCCTCAACTGTTGCTGGCGCTTGCCTTGAGCGTGAGCAGCGCAATCGCCATACCGGTGGTCATCAACGTCCCGGCAGACCAGCCCACGATCCAACAAGCGATCGATGCCGCTTCCGACGGAGCCACCGTCCTCGTTGCGCCCGGCATTTACCATGAGCTGCTCGACTTCCATGGCAAGGCAATCACGCTCGCCAGCGCCAACGGAGCCAATATCACCATCCTCGATGGCGATTATTCCGGCGCGATCGTTACGTTCCAGACAGGGGAAGGGACCAACAGCATCATCAGTGGGTTTACTTTCCAGCGCGGGTTCGCCGCCAACGGGGGCGCTATCACCCTCGCCGGGACTTCACCGCAAATCGTCAGCAATATTTTCGATGGCAATTGGCAGGCGCCCAGCGGCTATGGCGCCGCCATTGCAGGCGACAGTGCCTGCCCACTTATCATGTACAACGTCTTTCGCGGCAACCATGCCGACAGCCAGGCGCTTTCTGGAATTGTCTCTTTCATCAACGACTCGTCTCCGTTAATCGCGGATAACCTGTTTCTCAGCAACGACTTCCGCTGCTTGAACCTCGTTCTAAACGAGCGCAACACTCCCCGGCTGTTTAACAACCTGTTCCGCGGCAATACTATCGGCCTCAGGCTTGTGGCCACCACCAATGGCGCTGCACCGCTCTTTCAAAACAATATCCTTGTTGATAACGGCACTGCAGTGCTCGCCGAATTGCCGCGAGACCAGCTGTTGCAGGGATGGAGCAACAACCTGGTTTATCACAATAGCGATAACTATATAGGCATGCCCGACCAAACTGGCACCAACGCAAACATTTCGGCCGATCCGTTGTTCGTCTGCCTGGTCCAAAACGATTTCCATTTGCTTGCCGGCTCGCCCTGCATCGATCGTGGGAACAACTTTGTGACAAAATTCGTCCGCACCGATTTGGATGGCGCGCCTCGCAAAGTCGATGGTGATGGTGATTCCGCCGCGGTGGTAGATATCGGGCCTTTCGAGTTCGATCCCGCCGTCCAGCGCTCTCCCTGCGTCTATATCATTTGCCCCCAGAACCTCACGGTCCAGGCGCCTCAGGGCGCTCATTCTGTGCCCGTTGAGTACCCAAATCCAATCGCACCCGCGGGCGCCTCGGTGACAACATCCGTTGCCTCCGGCGCTCTTTTCGGCCCTGGCACAAACCTCGTCACTTGTGTCGCCAGCGTCGGGACGAACTCCGCAGCCTGCAGCTTCCTGGTGATCGTGCTCGCCATTCCCGACAACGATGATTTTGCTGCAGCGACCGTTATCGATCATCTTCCCTACACGAACTTCCAGGACACCAGCCTCGCAACGATTGGGTCCGATGACATGTTTTGCGGGGGCCTTGGCGGCAGCGTTTGGTATCGCATTACCTCGCAGAACGATCAGGACATATATGTCGACACTACGGCCAGCGATTTTCCGACAAGTGTCTCCGGTTATACTGGCGCCCCAGGATCTTTGACGCAGATTGGTTGCGCGCTGGGCGTCCTCAAAATCCACGCCACTGCTGGCCGAACCTACAACCTTATGCTTAGTCCCTTCTTCCGTGCGACGGGTGGCAACCTCGCTTTGAACGTGTACGCGGTGCCCTCGTTGAAACTGCAACTACAGGTGAATGAAACCGGGCTGTTCGATCCAAGAAGCGGGCAAGCGATTATTTCCGGTAAGATGACCACCTCCCGCCCGTGCCTCGTCCGTCTCGCGGGGACGGTTGTCCAGGATCGTGGGAGGGACCATCATGCCACCGGCGACTTCCAGGTAAGCCTTATCTGCCCCAATACCCTGGTTTGGCGAGCGATCATTCCGAGACCATCCGTGCGTTTCCTGGGCGGACAAGCCAGAATCGAAGTAACCGGCTTTGCTTTCGACTCCGATGCCGGCGATTCCGCTGACGCAAACTCCACGAGGTTCATCAAATTGCACGGCGCTGACATCCATTTGCCCGACGCCGGCCCTCCCGTCCAAGTCGCTCCCAAGCCCCACATCGTGGGCCTCGCCAAACCTCGCTGAGCGATCTCCGAGTGGAAATGCCGCTTTCCTTTTGAACTCGATTTGTTCGCTCCTAAGCCACGAACTCCCAAGGACGTATAGAATCAACATTCTGATTCTAATTAGTTTTCGAGCTCTTTACGGCTGATGATCTCGCCCTTCTTCAGTTTTGTGCGGAGGCGTTGACCTGCTTTGACCTGGTCGGCATCGCACACGATCCTGCCGGTCTCAGCGTCCAGTGTAATCGAATAGCCCCGCGCCAGGACCTGTTCCGGTCCGAGCAGGCGCAGCCGAGAATCAAGATGCGCCAATCGATTCTTTGAGTCGCGCATATGTAGGAGCAGATGTTCGCGCAATCGCCTTCTCGTTTGATCGAGCAGCTCGCGCCGCTGCTGCAGCCATTGGGCCGGTCGAGCGCGAACGAGCCGATCTGCAAGGTTGGTCCAGTGAGTTCGATGCAACCGCAGCTCGCTTCGGGCGCACCGAGCGAGACTTTCGTTCAACTCGTCCAGGCGTTGTACCCACTCGTTGAAGCGCCGCCGTGGATGTCGCCGAACCAGGTTTTGAGCGGCCTGTTTCAGTTCGTAATGTTTATCGGCGAGTAGCTGGGTTGCAAGCTGGCCAATTCGCTTGCCGGCGCGGGCGAGAAACTGGCAGCTGGTAACGACGCCGGCGGTAATGATCTCGGCGGCGGCGCTGGGCGTCGCGGCGCGGAGATCAGCCACGAAATCGCTGATGGTGAAATCAATTTCGTGGCCGACGGCCGATATCACTGGAACCTGTGACTGATAAATCGCACGAGCGACGATTTCCTCGTTGAACGCCCAGAGGTCTTCCAGACTCCCGCCTCCTCGCGTGACGAGGATCAAATCGAGGCGCGAACTCTGGCCATTGCGCCGTGACACGAATTCATTCAAAAGCCGAATCGAGGCGGCGATCTCACGCGACGCGCCTTCGCCCTGAACGCGGCACGGCGCGAGAATGATCTGCAAAGAACGGTCGCGCCGCTGGATGACATGGAGCACGTCGCGAATTGCGGCCCCGGTGGGCGAGGTAACCAAACCGATGCGGTGCACGAACTTTGGCAAGGGGCGTTTGCGTTCCGGCGCGAAGAGGCCCTCGGCATTGAGCCGCGCTTTGAGCTTTTCGAATGCGGCCTGCAGGGCGCCCTGTCCCTGAAGCTCGACGCCGATCACG
>Ga0097621_100003030_pt1 | contig 11538 bp, 6 predicted proteins | sample KBSMisM72_FD_73165 | JGI IMG/M metagenome (GOLD analysis project Ga0097621, IMG submission 73165) | Miscanthus rhizosphere microbial communities from Kellogg Biological Station, Michigan, USA - KBS Miscanthus M7-2 (version 2) (version 2) | ecosystem: Host-associated > Plants > Roots >... | reverse complement strand
CAGCACGATCGCAATCTCAAGCTCACCTACATCTCGTCCGAACGATTCATGAACGAGATGATCAACGCGGTCCGGTACGATCGCGTGCTCGATTTCCGCGAGCGCTATCGATCGGTCGACGTGCTGCTGGTCGACGACATCCAGTTTCTCGCCGGTAAGGAAGGTACGCAGACCGAGTTCTTCCACACCTTCAATGCGTTATACGACTCACAGAAGCAGATCGTGCTGAGCAGCGACTGTCCGCCGCACGAGATTCCCGCATTGGAGGAGCGCCTGCGCTCACGCTTCGAGTGGGGCCTCACCGCGGATATCCAGTCGCCGGATCTCGAGACGAAGGTCGCGATTCTCAAGCGAAAAGCCGAAACCGAGGCGGTGCCGCTGCCCGACAACGTGGCGATGTACATCGCCGGCAAGATCAAGTCGAACATCCGCGAGCTCGAAGGATCGCTGATTCGCCTGATCGCGTATGCGTCGCTGACCGGACAAGAGATCACGCTGCCGCTGACCCAGGAAGTGCTGAAAAACATCCTGGACCACGACGTCAAAGCGGTCACGATCGAAATCATCCAGAAATTCGTGGCCGACTATTACAACCTCAAGATGATCGATCTGAAGTCGCGAAATAACGCGAAGTCGGTCTCGATGCCGCGCCAGATTGCGATGTACCTGTGCAAGTCGCTGACGCACGCATCGCTGCCGGAAATCGGCCGCAGCTTCGGCGGGAAGCATCACTCGACGGTAATCCACTCGATTCGCAAGGTCGAAGACATGCGAAAAAAGGACACGGATTTCAACAGTCTGATCGGCAATTTTCTCGAAGGATTCAAGTAGAGCGCAGGATTTCCACAGGACGTGGAAAACGACCGCTGCGGATCCCTGTGGACGATGTTTTCGGGGATCGAAGGGGCATCGAAAGGCCTCTTTTTGGAGCACAATTTTTGCACAAGCTAAATTACTCAATAGCAAGCACTAACGGGCCCTTCACGCTTTTCAACACACCCTCTCTTCCTATATAATTTCTTATTCTCGAATCTCTCCTCTTCCTAGGGGATCGCGGGTGCCCGAACCCCCGCCCTTTTCGAGGTCAGCACATCCATGGAACTCGTCGTCCGAAAAAACGACCTACTGCGAGAACTGCAACTTTTCCAGGGAATCGTCGAGCGAAAAAACACGATCCCGATTCTCGCGAATGTGCTGATGGAAGCCAAAGGCGACCAGATCAGCTTCCTCGCCACGGACCTGGAGGTCGGCCTGCGCAGCAAGTGCGCGGGCACGGTGACGAAGCCTGGAGCACTCACGCTGCCGGCCAAGAAGTTCTACGAGATTGTGAAGTCGCTTCCGGAAACGGACATCCGGATCGCCGAGGACAAAGGCGGCGTGAAGATCGCCGCCGATCGCTTCGACTCGCGCATGCAGACGCTGCCGCGCGAGGATTTTCCGACGCTGCCCGAAGCGGGTGGAACGCCGACCGCCTCGCTCGAGCGGAACGCGGTGAAGGAAATGGTCGCGAAGACGCAGTTCGCGATCACCGGTGAGGACACTCGGTATTTTCTCAACGGCGCCTTGTTTGTTCTGAAACCGGAGGAGATGAGCCTGGTCGCGACCGACGGTCATCGCCTGGCGCTGGTGAGCGTCGCCCGCAATGGCGGCAAGCGCGATGCCGCCGAGAGCAAAGCGATTCTCCCGAAGAAGACCCTGGGCGAGCTCGGACGCCTGCTCGGTGAGGGCGACGGCGACATCGGTTACGAGCGCGGCGAAAACCATCTGTTCTTTCAGGTGGGTGAACGCATGCTCATCTCGCGGATGATCGACGGTCAGTTTCCGGCCTACGAGCGCGTCATCCCGAAGGGCAACGACAAGCACATCGAGTTCGAACGCGACCGGCTGACCAACGCCGTGAAGCGTGTCGCGCTGCTCTCGAACGAGCGCTCTCGCGCGGTGAAGATTCAGATCGAAAAAGGCAAGGTCGACGTCACGTCGAGCAGCCCGGATCTCGGCGAGGCCAAGGAAACGCTGCCCGTGGACTACAGCGGCAGCGCGATGCAGATTTGTTTCAACGCGCAGTACGTCCTCGATTTCCTGGCGGCGGTCGCGACCGACGTCGTCTCACTCGAGTTGAAGGACGAAGTGAGCCAGGCCGTCATGAAGCCGGTCGGCGCCGAAGGTTACGACTACACCTACGTCATCATGCCGATGCGCGTCTGACGGAGGAAAGGGCGGACACACGGTCCGCCTCTACGAGGTCACACGGGGTCCATCCCTACACGGTGTAGGGGCCGACCCATGTGTTGGCCCAGCAACCATGGAACATACCGAACCCAACGCCGCTCCGGCCGATCAGCCGCCAGCCGTCGACGTGCCCGCCGGAACCAACGGGCAAGGCGGACAAGGCGCCAGCGAAGACTACGGCGCCGACAAGATCAAGGTCCTCGAAGGGCTCGAAGCCGTACGTAAACGGCCGGCGATGTACATCGGCTCGACCGGGCCCACGGGATTGCACCATCTCGTCTACGAGATCGTCGACAACTCCATCGATGAAGCGCTGGCCGGCTTCTGCGATCAGGTCAACGTCACGATTCACATCGACGGATCGGTCACGGTCATCGACAACGGCCGCGGCATTCCGACCGATCTGCACGAGAGCGGCAAGTCGGCGGCCGAGGTCGTCCTGACGGTGCTGCACGCCGGCGGCAAATTCGACAACGACAGCTACAAAGTGTCGGGCGGCCTGCACGGCGTCGGCGTCTCTGTCGTGAACGCGCTGTCGGAAACGCTGGACCTGGAAATCTGGCGCAACAGCCAGGCGTATCAGCAGAGCTACGAGCGCGGCACGCCGACCGGCGCGCTCGAAGTGACCGGCACGACGAAGCGCCGCGGCACCAAAGTCACGTTCAAGCCCGACGCCGGCATCTTCGAGACGACCGTGTTCAGCTTCGACATCCTCGCGCAGCGCCTGCGCGAGCTCGCGTTCCTCAACGGCGGAATCACCATCACGCTGGATGACGAGCGCGACGGCAAGAAGCACAACTTTCACTACGAAGGCGGCATCGTCTCGTTCGTCACCCATCTGAACAAGAACAAGGCGCTGGTCAACGAGAAGCCGATCTACATGCGCGGCGAGCGCGAGGGGATCGACGCGGAGATCGCGCTGCAGTGGAACGACACCTACACCGAAACGATCTACGCCTTCGCCAACAACATCAACACCCATGAGGGCGGCACGCACCTCTCCGGTTTCAAGGCGGCGCTCACGCGCACGATCAATTCGTACGCGACCAAGAACAACCTCGCGAAGGATCTGAAGGAGAGCGTCTCGGGTGAAGACATCCGGGAAGGGCTCACCGCCGTCATCAGCGTCAAGATTCCGCACCCGCAGTTCGAAGGCCAGACGAAGACCAAGCTGGGCAACACCGAGGTCAAGGGCATCGTCGAGGCCATCGTCAACGACAAGCTCGGCGCCTATCTCGAGGAAAACCCCGCGGTCGCCAAGCGGGTCATCGGCAAGGCGATCGACGCCGCCCGCGCGCGCGAGGCCGCCCGCAAGGCCCGCGACCTGGTGCGACGCAAGGGCGCGCTGGACGGCAGCTCCCTGCCCGGAAAGCTCGCCGATTGCCAGGAGCGCGATCCGGCCCTCAGCGAGCTCTACATCGTCGAGGGCGATTCGGCAGGGGGATCGGCCAAGCAGGGTCGCGATCGTCGCTTCCAGGCCATCCTGCCGCTCAAGGGCAAGATTCTGAACGTCGAGAAGGCCCGGTTCGACAAGATGCTGAGCAGCGACGAGATCAAGACCATGATCGCTGCGCTCGGCTGCGGGATCGGCATCGAGGACTTCAACCTCGAGAAGCTCCGCTATCACCGGATCATCATCATGACCGACGCGGACGTGGACGGCTCCCACATCCGCACCCTGCTGCTCACGTTTTTCTACCGCCAGCTGCCGAAGGTCATCGAGAACGGATACGTCTACATCGCCCAGCCGCCGCTGTTCCGCGCCAAGCGGGGCAAGTCCGAGACCTACATCAAGGACGAGCGCGATCTGGAGACGTTTCTCGTCAAGCGATCCGTCGAAGGGCGGGTCGTGCGCATCCCGGCGACCAACCGCGAGATTTCAGGCCAGGATCTCGAGAAGCTGCTGCAGCGGATGATCGCGCACCAGAAGTTCCTCGAAACGGTCGAGCGGCGCGGCCACCCGCGCGAAATCGTCGAAGCCCTGCTCACGGCCGGCGCCGACCGCGAATACTTCGCCGACAAGGACAAGCTCGAAGGCGTCGCCGAGAAGCTGACGATGCCGACGCGCACCGTGACGGTGCAGCGCGACGAGGAACATAACCGCTACCAGCTGCAGATCGAGGATCGCTCGAGCGGGTATCCGCGTCAGCACACGATCGGCGTCGACTTCGTGACCGCGGGCGAATACCGGACGCTCCTGGCGAACCACCGCGACATCCCGACGCTGGCCGGCGACATCATCGTCTCGACCGCCGTCGAGGCGCCAGACGAAGTCGATGAGCCGGTCGCGGCGGCCGACGGCACCGCCATCGGCGGCGGACCGCTGGACGAGGCGACCAGGCTGGCCGCCGAGCCGAAGGACGCACGCGCGAAGGCGAAAGGGATTCCGCCGGACGTCACCCTTCACTCGCTCGACGAGCTGGTCGAGTACTTCATCGCCGCCGGCAAGAAGGGGATTGCCATCAACCGCTACAAGGGCCTCGGCGAGATGAATCCCGATCAGCTCTGGGCGACGACCATGGATCCCACCGTCAGGACGCTGCTGCAGGTGCGCGCCGAGGATCACACCGAAGCGGACCTGATGTTCACGACGCTGATGGGCGATCAGGTCGAGCCGCGGCGGAAGTTCATCGAAGACAACGCCCTGGACGTTAAGAACCTTGACGTGTAGGGACTAGGGACTGGGGACTCGGGTCTAGACGGCTAGTCCCCAGTCCCCAGCTCCCAGCGCCTGCTCAAACACACATGACAGACTTCGCTCTACACACGAACCCCGTCAACATCGAAGACGAGATGAAGCGGTCGTACATGGATTACGCCATGAGCGTAATCGTGGGACGAGCGCTGCCCGACGCCCGCGACGGCCTCAAGCCGGCGCACCGCCGCGTGCTCTACGGCATGAAGACGATGGGGCTCTCGGCCGGGCGCGGCTACCGCAAGTGCGCGAAGATCGTCGGCGAGGTGATGGGCAATTTCCATCCCCACGGCGACGCGTCGATCTACGACACCCTCGTCCGCCTGGCGCAGGACTTCAACATGCGCTACCCGACGGTGGACGGGCAGGGCAACTTCGGATCGATTGACGGCGATCGACCCGCGGCGATGCGTTACACCGAGGCGCGGCTCAAGGCGCTCGCCGACGACATGATGACGGATCTCGACAAGGAGACCGTCGACTTCATCCCGAACTACGACGAGACGACCGAGGAACCGACCGTCCTGCCGGCGCCGTTCCCGAATCTGCTGGTCAACGGCTCGGCCGGCATCGCCGTCGGCATGGCGACCAACGTCCCGCCGCACAACCTTCACGAAGTCGTCGACGCCTGTATCTGGCTGATCGAGAACACCCACTTCGCCGACCAGTCGGCGCCGCTCACCCGCGCCGACAAGCTGCGCAACCTGATCCGCATCGTGCCGGCGCCGGACTTCCCGACCGGCGGCTACATCATCGGACGCAACGGCGCGATCGAGGCCTACACGACCGGCCGAGGGTCGATCCTGATGCGCGCCCGCACCGAGATCGAGACCAACAAGAAAGGCGATCGCCAGTCGATCATCGTCACCGAGATTCCGTATCAGGTGAACAAGGTCCGGGTCATCGAACGGATCGCCGACCTGGTCCGCGACAAGATCATCGAGGGCATCTCCGACCTGCGCGACGAGTCCGATCGCGACGGCATGCGCATGGTCATCGAGCTGAAGCGCGGCGAGACGCCGGAGGTCGTGCTCAACAATCTCTACAAGCACACCCAGCTGCAAATGAGCTTCGGCATCATCATGCTCGCCATCGTCGGCGGGCGGCCGAAGGTGATGAACCTGCTCGAGTTGATCGAGACGTTCATCGAGTTCCGCCGCGACGTGGTGCGGCGCCGGACCGAGTTCGACCTGCGCAAGGCCGAGGCGCGCTATCACATCCTCGAAGGCCTGAAAATCGCGCTCGACCACATCGACGCGGTGATCACGCTGATCCGCGGATCGAAGACGGTGCCCGAAGCGCGCGACGGCCTGATGACCCAGTTCGGCCTGTCGCAGATCCAGTCGCAGGCGATCCTCGACATGCAGCTGCAGCGCCTGACCGGCCTGGAGCGGCAGAAAGTCCTCGACGAGCTCGCCGACCTGCTGCAGACGATCGAGCGGCTGCGCGCGATCCTGGCCAGCGACCGCCTGCTGATGCAGATCATCGTCGACGAGCTGAAAACAGTCCGCGACAAGTACGGCGACGATCGCCGCACCGAGATCGTCGAAGGCGAGTCGGGCGAGCTGAGCATCGAAGCGCTGATCAACGAAGAGGACATGGCGATCACCGTCAGCAACACCGGCTACATCAAGCGGACGGCGATCACCGCGTACCGGAACCAGAAGCGCGGCGGCAAGGGACGCATCGGCATGCGCACCCGCGAGGAAGACTTCGTCAGCCACCTGTTCGTGGCGTCGACCCACGCCTACATCATGATCTTCACCGACCGGGGCCGCGGCTACTGGCTGAAGGTCCACGAGATTCCCGACGTCGGCCCGGACGGCAAGGGGAAGTCGATTGCGAACCTGGTGTCGATGGAGCCGGGCGAGAAGATCGCGGCGACCCTCGCGGTGAAGGAGTTCCCCGAGGACAAGTTCGTCGTCATGGGCACGCTCAAGGGCGTGATCAAGAAGACGTCGCTCGACGCCTTCAGCAACCCGCGCGCGGGCGGCATCATCGCGATGGGCGTGGAAGAGGGCGACGCGGTCATCACCGTGCAGCAGAGCGACGGCACCGGCGAAGTGTTCATCGGTACACGCGACGGCATGTCGATCCGCTTCGAGGAAGCCGATGTCCGGCCAATGGGCCGCACCGCCTACGGCGTCCGCGGCATCACCCTGCGCGACGACGACATCGTCGTCGGCATGGAGGTGGTGAAACCGGGCGGCACGGTGCTGACTGTCACCGAGCGGGGCTTCGGCAAGCGCACCGAGATCGAGGAGTACCGCGTCCAGACGCGCGGCGGCGTCGGCGTCATCAACATCACGACGAGCGATCGGAACGGCCTTGTGGTCGGCGTCTCCTACGTGCAGGACGGCGACGAGTTGCTGGTGATCACGCAGCAGGGCATGATCCTGCGCATGCTGACCGACGATGTGCGGTCCATTGGTCGAGCCACGCAAGGTGTGACGATCATCGACCTCGAGGAGAACGACAAGGTCGTGTCGATCGCGCGGCTGGTCGAAAAGGTCGACGAGGACGGGGTCACTGCGTCCGCAGCAGAACCGCCGGCGGAACCGCCAGCCGAACCACCGGCGGAGTAATGCGCCTCTCGCGAGCGTTCGGCATCTGGCTGATCGCCTCGCTGACGATGGTGGCGCTCTCGAGTTGCGCCGGCGATGCCGAGCGGGTGCTGCTCGCTCAGTTCTTCGCCGCCTCTCGCCTGCGCGATCTCACCGCCCTCAGCAAGCTCGGCACCGTAGTCTTCGAGCCGGCGTCCGACGGCATCGTCACTGACTTCGACATCACGGGAATCACGGGTGACGCCGCGTCGAAAGAGGTGGCGATTTCCGCGGCGGTCAAACAGCCCGATGGGCGCACGGTGCGCAAGCGCCTCACGGTCACCATCCAGGGCGGATTGGTGACGAAAGTCAGCGAGCCCCCGGCCCTGAGCCCGGTCGAAGGGGGGGCATTTCCTTCGACTCCGCGGTCGTAATCACCCACTCTCCGGCGCGTTTCGCCAGGTTCACGCTGGCGTCGCGCGAGTCGACGGTCGGGTGACCGCTTTCCTTGTCCAGGCTCGTCAACTCCACCGCCAGATATGCGTGGGCGGCGGTCTCGGATTCGATGAAGACCTGTACGTCAGCGAAATGGACATCGCCGCTGCCAGGCTCCGGCTTCCAGCCCGCCGCGATCGCCACGGCCGCATCGCGCGAGCTGATCTCCTGGGTGCCGACGTGGACGCGAAGGTCGTCTGCGAGATATCCACGCAGCCGCGCGATTCGCGCGAGGCGAGCCACATCGGCTTCGTCTTCCGGCACCGACAGCGCACCGGCGACCTGACCCAGCCGCTGCTTCACCGCGCGCGCCGGGTTGAACCACCACTGGTAGCCGAAGTAGCCAAACAGCGCCGCGAACACGACCGCGACGTAGACGGATCCGTTTGACTTCATGTCAGGCGGGTTCGAGGCGCGCGAATTTCGCGCGGAGCGTTTTCTGGCCCACGTTGACGAACCGCACGACCAGCTTCGTGTCGTCGTCCAGTGCCTCGACGCTCAGCACCGTGCCGATGCCGAACTGCGGGTGACGGACCTTCATCCCGAGCTTCAGCGCCATCCCGGTCGACTGATCCTCGTCTTCGTAGGCATAGGTCGGCGCCGCTTCTTTGACGCGATCGCCGCCGCCGCGCCGTCCGCCGCGGCCATACGGGTTCGTCTTGAAATCGTAGTGGGAATGCGAAAAGGTCGACTGATAGCCGCTCGATGAGAACGACGGCATCACGCGATCGACCAGCTCCGCCGGCACTTCATCGATGAAGCGTGACGGCTCGCTCGCCTTGTACTCGCCGAACACCCTGCGCCGTGCCGCGCCGGTCAGCACCAGGCGCGATCGCGCGCGTGTCATCCCGACGTAGCACAGCCGCCGCTCTTCTTCGAGCTCCTCGTCGTCTTCGGCCGAACGCGAATGCGGGAACAGGCCTTCCTCGAGCCCCGCAAGAATCACCACCGGGAACTCGAGACCCTTGGCGCTGTGGAGCGTCAGCATCCAGACCCGCGCGTCGCGTGTCCCGGACTCCTCGTCGGCGTCGGAGAGCAGCGACAGCCGGTCCACGAACGCGTTCAACGACGGTTCGGGCTCGCGGCTTTCGTACTCGCGCGCCGCAGACACGAGCTCGGCGAGGTTCTCGACGCGGCCGTCCGCCTCTTCGCTGCGCTCGTCGCGGAGATCCTGCAGGTAACCGCTCTGGTCGAGCATCTTGCCGATCGCGATCGAGACGGCCTCCTGCCTCGCGACCTCGGTCAGCTTGACGATCAGATCCCTGAATGTGGCGAGCGAGGCCGCGGCACGACCGGTGAACGCACGGTCGTCGAGGCCGCGTACCAGCTTGGACCACATGGAGTTGGCCGACAACGCCGGCTGCAGGCCGATGGACAGCAGCGGCAGCGCTTCGTCGATCTCCGAGGCCGGGCCGATCTTCTCGATGGCGTCCATCACGCCCTTGCCGATCCCTCGCGCCGGGACGTTGATCACCCGACGCAGACTGACGTCGTCATGCGGGTTGATCACCAGCCGCATGTAGGCGAGCGCGTCTTTGACTTCCTTGCGCTCGTAGAACCTGACGCCGCCGATCACCTTGTAGGCGACCCCCTCGCGCATCAACGCGTCTTCAATCGCGCGCGACTGCGCGTTGGTCCGGTACAGCACCGCGACCATCGCCTCGACGTCGTCGGCCAGCGCCGTCCGCGCCGTTCGCGTGATGAAATCGGCCTCCTCGAGCTCGTCGCCGCCGCGGAAGTAGGTAATCCGGTCGCCGCCCTTGCGGTCGGTCCAGAGATGCTTGTCCTTGCGGTTGCGGTTCTGGCTGATCACCGCCGACGCGGCATCGAGGATTACCTGCGTCGAGCGGTAGTTGCGCTCGAGCTTGATGATCTTCGCGTCGCCGAAGTCCTGCTCGAAGTCCAGGATGTTGCGCAGGTCCGCACCGCGCCACTTGTAGATCGACTGATCCGGGTCGCCGACGACGCAGAGGTTGCGATGGACCGCGGCCAGGCGGCGGATCAGGAGGTACTGCGGGCGGTTGGTGTCCTGGTATTCGTCCACCATCACGTAGCGGAACTGCTCCGCGTATTTCGATCGCACGCGCTCTGACTGCTCGAACACGTCTACGGTTTTGAGCAGCAGATCGTCGAAGTCGAGCGCGTTGCACTCCTTCAAGGCATTCAGGTAGTAGGCGTACACCTTGGCGATCTGCTCGTCGCGCCGGTTCCAGCCGGCGGAGTTCGCCATCTGGTCGGGGCCTTCCATCCGGTTCTTCGCGCTGCTGATCCGCGACAAGGCCGCGCGTGGCTGGATGAAGCTGTCCTCGATCTGCAACGCCTTGAGCGCCTGCTTGACGACCGACAGCTGATCCGACGAGTCGTAGATGACGAAGTCGCGCGACAGGCCGATTGCCGGCGCCTCGCGGCGCAGCAGGCGCGCGCAGAGCGCGTGAAACGTCGACACCCACATGCCGGTCACGTCGGAGCCGAGCAGCGACTCGACGCGCGCCCGCATCTCCTCGGCCGCCTTGTTGGTGAAAGTGACCGCCAGTACTTCGTTCGGCTTTGCGTGGCCGTCGCCGACGAGATACGCGATTCGGCTGGTGATGACGCGCGTCTTGCCGGACCCGGCGCCCGCCAGGATCAGCAGCGGGCCTTTGGTGTGAAGGACCGCGTCGCGTTGTTCAGGGTTGAGGGTCTCTAAGAACTGCATGTAGGGGCTAGGAGCTAGGTACCAGGAGCTAGCAGCTGAGACGATCGTAGCATCGTCTTCGTCCAGCCCCTAGCGCCCAGCGCCTAGTACCTAGCCTAGCTCCTAGTTCCCAGCGCCTACTCGACCGTCACGCTCTTGGCGAGGTTGCGCGGCTGATCGACGTCGCAGCCGCGGCGGACCGCGATGTCGTACGCGAGGAGCTGCAGCGGCAGCGTCATGATGATCGGCATCAGCAATTCAGGCGCGTTCGGCACCTCGACCACGAAATCGTTGGCTGGATCGAGAATCGCCGCCAGCTTCTTGTCGCCGCGCGTGGTCAGCGCGATGACCGAGCCGCCGCGCGCTTTCACTTCCTGCATGTTGCCGATCATCTTCTCGAACACATCGTCCACCGGAGCAATCGTCACGACCGGCATGCGCTCGTCGATCAGCGCGATCGGCCCGTGCTTCATTTCTCCCGCGGGATAGCCCTCGGCGTGGATGTACGAGATTTCCTTGAGCTTCAGCGCGCCCTCGAGCGCGATCGGGTAGTTGATGCCGCGACCGAGATACAGAAAGTCGGTCCGGGTATGGAAGCGGCCGGCGATTTCCTCGATCTCGGGCGCCAGCTTCAGCGTCTGCTCCAGGAGCTGCGGAAGCTGGAGCAGCGCATCGATGTGCGGCCTGGATGCCTCCGGCGACAGCACGCCGCGGGCCTGGCCGAGCCGCAACGCCAGCAGGTAGAGCGCGACCAGCTGCGACGTGAAGGCCTTGGTCGAGGCGACGCCGATTTCCGGGCCGGCGTGCGTATAGATGGTGCCGTCCGTTTCACGCGTGGCCATGCTCCCGACCACGTTGCAGATCGAGATGCTGCGCGCGCCGCCGTGCTTCGCCTCGCGCAG
>Ga0097621_100003028_pt1 | contig 11540 bp, 8 predicted proteins | sample KBSMisM72_FD_73165 | JGI IMG/M metagenome (GOLD analysis project Ga0097621, IMG submission 73165) | Miscanthus rhizosphere microbial communities from Kellogg Biological Station, Michigan, USA - KBS Miscanthus M7-2 (version 2) (version 2) | ecosystem: Host-associated > Plants > Roots >... | reverse complement strand
ACCTTTGAACCCCTTGAACCTCTCGAACCTCTCGAACCTCTTGTACCAGAGAGATTGCTTATGAAAAATCGATTGCCCGTTCTCGCCGGAGTGTTCGCGACCGGCTGTCTCCTGGCGTCGGCGGCCCTCCACGCGCAGAGCGCTCCGGCGCCGACCGCCAAGGCTGCGGCGCCGGCGAAACCCTACACCGCGTCCAAAATGCCGTGGGGCGACCCGGATATCTCGGGCGTCTGGACGAGCGATGCTGCGATCGGCATCCCGATGCAGCGGCCCGACCAGTTCGGCGGCCGCGCGGAGCTGAACGAAGAAGAGTACGCCGCCAAGCTGAAACGGGATGCGCAGACGCGCGAGCGGGCGGAAAACGCGATCGGGTCGTTCCGCAACGATAACGCCTGGCTCGTCAAATCCTTCCGTCAGACATCGCTGATCATCGATCCGCCGGACGGCAAGATGCCGGCTGTCACGCCGGAGGCCGACAAGCGGCGCGCGACGCGCGATCAGGGCACGTTCGGCGGCGGCCCGTTCGACAAGACCGAAGACTTCACGATGTACGATCGTTGCATCACGCGCGGCATTGTCGGGTCGGTGCTGCCGGTCGTGTACGGCAACGGGAACCGGATTATTCAGGCGCCGGGGCAGGTGGTCATCAGCTACGAGATGGTGCACGACACGCGCGTCATCTACACCGACGGCCGTCCGCACCTCGGCAAGGGCGTCCGGCAGCTCCTTGGGGATTCACGCGGCCACTGGGAAGGCAACACCCTCGTCGTCGAGACAACGAACCTCACGGATAAGACCAGCATCGGCCTGAATGGCAACGGCCTGCGTCACAGCGAGGACATGGTCATGACCGAGCGCTTCACGCGCGTCGGAGCCGATGAAATCCGCTACGAGATCACGATCAACGACCCGAAGACCTACGTGAAGCCGTTCACGATCTCGTTGCCGCTGATGTCGCCGCCCGGATACCAGCTGCTGCCGTACGAGTGCCACGAAGGCGACTACGCGGTGAAGAACGCGCTGAGCGCCGAGCGCGCCGAGGATCGAGCGCTCGAGGAGGATGCGAAGAAAGGCATCATCCGCGCGAGGAAGCCCGTGACGCAAGACAACGTGAACGCGCCGGTGACCGCCCGGCCCAACGGCGGCGAGTAGGAGAGAACCATGAGGAATCGTGTGTCGATGACGCTGGGGGCGGCGGCAGCCGCGCTGCTCTATGGTACGGCCGCGTTCGCCCAACTTCCGAACCCGTACGGTTCGTCGATCAACCTGGACGCCGCCAGAAAGGCCGCGGCGCCCGCGCTCGCCGAGGCGCAGAAGAACAACCTGCGCATGGCCGTCGCGATCGTGGACATCTCCGGCGACCTCGTGCTCTTCGAGAAGATGGACGGCACCCAGGCCGCGAGCGTCAACATCGCCGTGGACAAGGCGCGCTCGGCTGCGCGGTTCAAGCGGCCGACCAAGGCGCTGCAGGACGCGCTGGCGGCGGGCGGCGCCGGGCTGCGGCTGCTGGCCCTCGAGGGCGCCGTGCCGGTCGAGGGCGGCCTGCCGCTCATCGCCGACGGCAAAATCGTCGGGGCCATCGGGGTCTCCGGCGGCACCAGCGAGCAGGACGGCCAGTGCGCCAAGGCGGGTGCCGACTCCGTCAAGTAGGCGGTCGAGTCCGGTTTCTGCGCACTCCTGCGTCCTCCCGGTGAATTGCCTGGTCGCCGGGTTCCCGGCGGCATGGAGCGAAGCCCTCATTCAGCCGAAACAGGGAGGAGATGGGGTGGCTTCTCGCTGGAATTCTGTACTCCGGGGCGTACGTTGCGACAGGCTGGCTCCTCCGCGGCGACCCGGCCGCGCTCAGCTGGTTCCGGGCGGCCGCGCTGCTCGTGCCGCCGGTCGTGGGAATCCTGGCAATCGTCATCCGCCGTCAGTCCTGGCGCGGTTGCCAATGGCTCTTCTGGGCCACGATCGCCGTCGGCCTGGCGATGTCAGCCATCGGCCTGACCGGATGGGCGGCGGACGAGCTGATGTCGCGCCGCGATACGTGGCTGGCGTGGCCCGCGATCTTCGCGCTCTTTGGGGCCATCGCCCCACTGTTTGCCCTGCTCGCGCAACCGCATCGCGGGGCGCGCGAGCCGCTGGCCGCCACCACCGCCGTTGACCTCGCCGGCCTGACTGTCGTCACCGGATTTCTCTATTCGTTCTTCGTGACGGCGCCGGACTCGGGGCCTGCCGGGGCGCCGATTTCGCTGCAGCTCGTGTCCGAACTGCAGCAGGCGCTTGTCGTGGCCGGCATGCTGGGCGCCGCGGTCGTGGCGCGCGGGACAGGCTGGAGCCCCACGTTTCGCCGCCTCGCATTCGGCGCGATGGTCGGTTTCGCGACGCTGACGCTCAGCAACTTCGAAATCGGTCGCGGACTGTACCAGAGCGGGTTCGTCTACGACTTTGCCTGGATCCTGCCGTTTGCGTTCTTTCCCTGGGCCGCCACCGAAGCGCCGAACTCGGAGCCGGCCGATTCGCCGGCGTCCGAGCAGGGAGAACTCGAACGGCCGCGTCCGTGGGTAATCTTCGCGGCGGTCGCGATGATTCCGATCCTCGACTTCGCATTGCGCCGCATGGTGCCGGACGACACGCTGTCGAGCGTGCGCGATCTCTCCACGGCGGTGACGCTCATATCGGTGCTGTCGTTGCTCGTCGCCCGCATCGCCGCCGAGCGCGCGGAGATGCAGCAGGTGACCAGCACGACCCGGCTGCTCGCCGACGTGCTCGAGCAGGCGCAGGATCTCATCCTTGTCCTGACGCCTGAAGGCCGGTGCCGCTACGCGAACGGCGCCTTCTGCCAGGCCATGGGCCTGACGCCCGGCGATCTCAGGAAGCGGCGGGCCGGCGACTTGATGACGTTCGAGGCGATGACGCCGCAGGATCTGCTCTCGCACGTGCGCGCCACGGGCGGATGGCGCGGAACCGTCACGCGCAAGCGCGCCGACGGTTCGACGTTCCCGGTATCGGCGATGTGGGCGGCGCTCGTGGACGAGCGGGGCACCCTGACGCACATCGTGTCGGTGGAGCGGGACGTCTCCGAGGAGCGCCGCCTACGCGAACAGCTGATCCACAGCGAGCGCCTGTCGGCGGTGGGCCAGCTCGTCGCCGGCGTGGCGCACGAGATCAACAACCCGCTGCAGGCCGTCATGGGCCTGTCCGAACTGCTCATCGAAGGACACGACAGCGGCGATCAGCGTCACGATCTCGACCAGATTCGCGTGCACGCCGACCGCGCCGCGAAAATCGTCCGCCACCTGCTGCTGTTCGCCCGGCACTCGGCGCTCGAGCGTTCGATCGCGGATCTCAACGAGGTCGCGCGGTCGGTCGTCGCCCTTCGGTCGTACGAACTGAAGAACCTCGGTATCGAGCTTGTGGAGCATTACTCGCTCGACCTGCCGATGACAGTCATCAACCGGGAGGAAATTCAGCAGGTGATCCTCAACCTGCTGATGAACGCCGAACATGCCGTGCTCGGGTCCGGGCACCCGGGCGTCGTGCGCATCCGCACCGGCGAAGCGGGCGCCTGCGCGTACGTCGAAGTGCTGGACAACGGTCCGGGCGTGCCGCCGGCCGTGGTCAGCCAGGTCTTCGAACCGTTCTTCACGACGAAGGGCGTCGGGCAGGGCACCGGTCTCGGCCTGTCCGTCAGCCTCGGCATCGCCGAAGCGCACGGCGGCACGCTCGAACTCAGGCCAAGCGACCGCGGAGCGTGCTTCCGGCTGACGATCCCGCGATCGTCGGACATCCGTCTCGAAGTGACGGACCTTCCGACGTCGGCGTAGCGGAAGTTCAAAGTACAAAGTGCAAAGTTGGAAGTAAGTTGAACTTCCTTTGAACTTTGTACTTTGCACTTTACACTTTCTTTCGTGCGTTTCCATCGAACCCTCTACGGCCAGGTCCTGATCGCCACGGTCCTCGGCATCGCGCTCGGACATTTCTTCCCGTCGGCCGGCGCGTCGATGAAGCCGCTCGGCGACGCGTTCATCAAGCTCGTGCGGATGATCATCGCGCCCGTGGTGTTCTGCACCGTCGTCGTCGGCATCGCCGGCGTGGGCGACGTGAAAGCCGTCGGCAAGGCCGGCATTCTCACGCTCCTGTACTTCGAAATCGTGAGCACGGTGGCGCTCGTCATCGGCCTGATCGTCGTCAACGTCGTGAAGCCGGGCGCGGGGATGAACGTCGATCCGGCCACCCTCGATGCCGGCGCCGTGGCGCAGTACGTGACCGCGGGGCGCGGGCAGAGCGTGACGGATTTTCTGGTGGGGATCATCCCGACGAGCGCGGCGGACGCGTTCGCCAAGTCGGACATCCTTCAGGTGCTGTGCTTCTCGGTGATCTTCGGCCTCGCGCTGAACGCCACGGGCGCGGCCGGCAAGCCGGTTTTCGACTTCATCGAGCGCCTGTCGCACGTGTTCTTCGGCATCGTCTCGATCATCATGAAGACCGCGCCGATCGGCGCATTTGGCGCCATGGCGGCCACGATCGGCAGCTTCGGCGTCGGTACGCTCGCCCAGCTCATCAAACTCATCGTCACGTTCTATGTCACGTCGGCCCTGTTCGTGTTTGCCGTGCTCGGGCCCATCGCCTGGTGGAACGGCGTCGGCATCTGGCGCCTCATTGTGTACTTCAAGGAAGAACTGTTCGTCGCCTTCGGCACCTCCTCCTCCGAGGCCGCCATGCCGCAGGTCATGGTGAAGCTCGAACGCCTGGGCGTGGAGCGCTCGATCGTCGGACTCGTCATTCCGGCGGGTTATTCATTCAACATGGACGGGAGTGCCATCTATCAGGCGATGGCCGTAGTGTTTATCGCCCAGGCCACGAATACACCGCTGACGATCACCGATCAGCTGGTGATTCTCGCCATCCTGAGCCTGACGTCGAAAGGCGTCGCAGGCGTCGCCGGCGCCGCGCTCGTCGTTCTCGCGGGAACGCTCTCGGCGGCCGGCCGCGTGCCGGTGGCGGGCGTCGTGCTCGTGCTGGGCATCCACCGCTTCATGGGGCAGGCGATGGCGGTTACCAACACGATCGGCAACAGCGTGGCCACCATCGTGATCGGGAGGCGATGCGCGCAGGTGGACGAGGGGAAGCTGCGCGGCGAGCTGAACGGATAACCCCCCGGTTCACGCGAACGTCTGAAGCGGATCGAACCGTCCCTTGAGCACGACGTCGGGATCGTCGTAGCCAAGCCATTCCTTGATGGCTGTCGCGTATACGCGTCTGAAGTCTGTCGTCATCTTCAGGTTGCCATCGTCCAAATCGGTCAGGCTCGGCGGCTGGCCGTAGAAGCCGCCTTTGATCTTGTCGTGTTTGCCAAACAGGAACATGGGCGTCGCCGTGCCGTGGTCCGTGCCGAGGCTGCCGTTCTCTTCGACCCGGCGCCCGAATTCCGTGAACATCAGGACCGCGACGTCATCGGCGCGGCCGATGCGGGCGATGTCGTCCATGAACGCGCGGACGGCGTCGGCCGTGTACATCAGGAGCCGGCTGTGGACGTCGCCCTGTTGGACATGCGTGTCGAATGAGTTGCCCTGGTAGGCCACGTAGTAGAGCCGCGTCTTCATGCCGGCATTGATGAGCGCGGCGACGCGCTGCAGCCCGCCGCCAAACGCGTTGCCGATTCCGTAATCCACGGGCGTTCGATACCCCGCCGAGGCCTGGCGGACGAAATCCGAACTGTCGGCCGCGTTCCTGGCAGTGGCGGCCAGAAAGTCGAGCGTGGCATTCGATGCCGCGGTCGATCCCGCCAGCTCGCCGATCGCACGTTTCTCCTCGTCGGTCCCGTCCCTCCGGAAACGTGCGGGATCGTCGAACACGAGCGGTGAGTGTTTGCCGCTACGGACCGCAAGCGACTGCGACGTGCCGATGTTGACGATGAGGTTGCGCGTCGCGGGGCTGAGGTGATCGTCGGCGAGCCGGCCGAGCCAGCCGAGCGGTTCGCCGGCGTTGGGCACGCCGGTGTGCCAATAGCTCATGGACGAAAAATGCGAGAGGCTCGGATGATCGTAGCCGCACCCATGGACGACGGCCATGCGCCCGTCTTTGTACAGCCGTTCGAAGCCGACCATCGACGGGTGGAACCCGAACTGGTCGCTCACCTTCAGGACGTCCCCGGCGGGGATGCCGATGCGCGGCCGTGCGCGATAGTACGCCGCGTCGCTGTGCGGCACGACCGTGTTCAATCCGTCGTTGCCGCCTGACAGTTCCAGCACGACGAGAATGCGCTCCGGATACTTTTCGATGCTCGTCCCTTGAAGCGCCTGCGCGGTCAGCGCCGCCGACGTCCGGCTCAGGAAGAGCGGAAGTCCGGCCCCAAGGCCGATGCCATACAAGCCGCGGGTGAGGAAGCCGCGCCGTGTGCAACAGTCCATATTTCTCAGCCTCCAGCCCCCGCCGTTCGCTCTACCTTCTGGCGTTTTACGTTTTACGTTTTACGTTTTGCGTTTGACGTTCTTCAGCAGCTGTTAGTTCACCTGATATGCCGGAGCGCTCAGCACGAGGTACAGCAATTCGCGCAAGTCTGACTCAGACGTCGTCGATCGGTCGCGGAGAAAGTCGATGAACACGCCCCGGTCCTTCTGCGTCGGCGGCACGCTGAGAAATCGTCGCGTCAGATGATCGACGATGGCCTCGGCGGTGGTGGCGTGGGCCGCGGTCAACATGGCCGACAGGTTCAGCTCGGCCACGTGGCGGGGAATGGGCTTCGTCCGCTCGAACGCCGCGACGTAGCCGCGGTAGCTCGCGTATCGCGTGTTGTAGTCCTCGTCGCGCTCGAGCTGCGCGTTGCTTTCGGCGTCGCCCGTGCCCTCCTTCGTCGCCTCGGTGACGTTCATTCCTTTGGCGAGGTTCTCGCCGACGCGCGCGTATGTGGCGGGCATGAGACGATCGGGCGCGCGGAATGTCCGGGCGTCGGCAAACAGGACATCCCGGAACAGGTTGCCTCGCTGCAGCAGCGTGGCCGGCGTGATCCATGTCCGGCCGCCGGCCCAGCCGGCGACGTTCGGCGGATCAAAGAGCGTCTGCCCGAGGCCTGACGTCAGCCGGCCGAAGTCCGGAATCGTCGGCAGCTCGCGCAACCCCATCTTCCTGTACGTGGACACGACCAGGACGACCGGGCTCTTGATCTGCGTGGCCACTGCCGCGGGGCTGTAGAAGTCCCTGGAGAGGAAGATGCGCTTGAGCAGCGGCTTGATCTGGTATCCGCTCGCGCGGAAGGATCGGCCGAGATCGGTGCGGATGGCGGCCGGCGCCTCGTCGCGCACGAAGTTCCGGTAGATTTTCGCGGACACGTACTCCGCCGTCACCGGCTGCGCGAGGATGATGTCGATCACGTCCTCGCCGTTGAGCGGCGCGGTCTTCCCGAGGAAGACCTTGTCGCCGAAGTCGTGCTGATCCCTGTCGAACTTGAACGCAAGGACGTCGTTGGTCCACCCGGTAAACGACCGAGCGGCCTCGCGCACGTCGCGTTCGGTGTAGTTGCCGACGCCCATCGTGAAGAGCTCGAGCAGCTCGCGGCCGAAGTTTTCGTTCGGATGGCTTTTCACGTTCTCGCCGTTATCCAGGTAGACGAGCATCGCGGGATCTTTGAGGATGCCGACCAGCAGGTCGCGCAGCCCTCCAGACGCATTCGCGCGCAGCATCTCGTTCTGCCGAAGCATCATGCGGTAATCGCGCACCTTCGCATCCCCGGTTGCGAAATGCCCGTGCCAGAACAGCGTCAGCTTCTCCTCGAGCGGACGATTCGTCGTGAGCATGCGGTTCGCCCACCAGACGGCCAGCCGCTGCGTTTCGATGGAATTCGCGCGCAGGCCGTAGAAGAACTTGTCCACGACGGGCTGGAGCCTGCGGGGCGATCCGTCCGGCAGCGCGCGGACGCCAAGGGCCTCGCCGCGTTCGCGGGCCTGGCGCACGGCGTCGGCCCGGCTCGGCGGAAACGGATCCATGCCGCGATCCCAGACGCCCGATTCCTGGAACGGTTTCGAAGCGCTGTTGTCGATGGCCGCGTAATCGACCAGCTGATCGACAGCCTGTTGAGGTGTCAGCCGTGCGAGGCGCTCGATTTCCTCTGGCGTCGCGCCGAAGCCCGCGCGCTCGATCAGATGGGCGGCACGCTCGTAGGTCCAGTCGGCAGGCGAAATAGGCGAAAGGTCGCCGGCCCAGTCGGTCGGCGCCCCGGTCAAGGTGACCGCGGCGAGCGGGACGCACAGCCACGACACGAACAGAAGCCATTGGCTGAAACGGCGGGTCATGAAGCCTCCCAGGGGACGCCTGGGGATGGTACATCGGCACGCTCCAGGTAGCGAGACTTTCGAGACCTCGATATCGTCTATACTATGACTTCCGCTTTCCAAGCTATGGGCCCCCGCCTGACAGCGGGGGATGCCTGCCAGGGCTCGGACATTTGCGACTGAGAACCGAGGTGGCGGTGCGTGCGCGTGTACACCTGATTAACCCGAGCAATGTCTCTTTTGGCGTGGCTGTTATTACGCCGCGCTGGCTCTTCGTTCTCGCCTCTGCCACAGGCACCGCCTGGGGCGATCCTGTCATCGTCGACGAAACACTCGAGACCATCGACCCCGAGACCATCTCGGCGGGCGATGTCGTGGGCATTGGCATCCATACGGGCAACGCGCGGCGCGGCTACGCGATCGGCCGGATCGCCAGGGAGCGCGGCGCCTGGGTGGTGTTCGGCGGCATTCACGCCACGCTGTACCCCGACGAATCGCGCGAACACGGCGCGGCGCACGCGGTGGTTCGCGGCGACGGCGATCTGGTCTGGCAGAAAGTGGTGGCCGACTGCATGGCAGGCCGTCCGTTGCCGGTTTATGAAGGCGGCCGGGTGACCGGCGACGACTTCGTGTCTGCCCGCTGGGATCTGCTGCCCAAGGGACGGTACATGTGGGCGTCCGTGCAGACCGTGCGCGGCTGCCCGAAGCACTGCTCGTTCTGCTCCGTGTGGCGAACCGATGGTCAGGAACCGCGGCAGCGGGGCGTCGATAAGGTGGTGGGCGAAATCGTCGTGCTCCGCCGCCTGGGCTTCCGGTTCATCGCGCTGGCGGACGATAACTTCTATCCGGTCACGCTCGACGATCTGGCGGCCGCCAAGCGGCGAGCCGATCAATCGCGTTATCACGAACTCCTCGAGATGCGCCAGGAGCGTTTCGAGCTGATGGCCGAACTCGCGCGCCTGCCCGAGGATCTCGTGTTCTACACGCAGATCACGATGGAAGCCGCCGAGGATCCGTCGTTTCTCGATGCGATGAAGAAGGCGCACATCCGGGGCGCGCTCGTCGGCGTCGAGTCCGTCACCGACGCGGGATTGAAGGACGTCTACAAGGGCTTCAACCTCGCCGGCGATGCGCTCGTCGCCCGCCTTCGCGCGTTCCGCCGTCACGGGGTCCACGTGCTCGGGTCCTTTATCTTCGGGCTGCCGAGCGACGACAAGGCGACCTTCGACGCGACGGTTGCGCTGGCGGATCAGGCCGACCTGACGTTCGCGCAATTCGTCCTGCTGACGCCGTTCCCCGGCACGATCGATTTCGAGAAGTGGTCGGGTGTCGAACAGAACGCCAAAACCCAGGTGGACGGCGTGTCCATCACGCAGCACTGGCTGATTCCAGAGGATCGACGCCCCAAGCTCTTCACCGAGCATCCGACGATGTCGCTCGAGGAGATCCGTACGGGGACGCAGGGTGCGTGGGACCAGTTCTACAGCTGGCGCCGCATCTGGGCGCGCTCACGCGTCGTCGAATCCGTGAAGGCGCGCGTCGCGTTCGTGCTGGTCTCGAAGCTCTATCGGCAGATGTACGCGAACACCGGCATCGCCACCGACAGCGCGCGCGTGGCTCGATCGGCGCGGTGGGCACGGTGGATGGGAATCGTCTGCCGCCGGCTGTTCCTGGGCGCGCCCATGCCGGATCTCGCCGTGCCCGGCCCGATTCAGGCCAACGAAGCGCTGTCCAGAGTCTAGGCGAGCAGAAGAACCGATCCTGCCAGGTTATCGTCGGTCCTCGCCGGCCGCGGGAGCGGCTAGAATGGGCGCGTCTGGAGGTCCGGTATGCGCCTGCGCTGCGCGAGCCCCATCACGCGTGTTGCGATCGTTGCTCTCGTTGTCCTTCCGGTCGTGCCGGCTTCGGGTCAGTGGCTCCAACATCCGACGGTCGGCGTCCCGCGCACCGCTGACGGAAAGCCGAACCTCTCGGCGCCCGCGCCGCGAACGCCTGACGGGAAGCCCGACCTGTCCGGTTTGTGGAACCGGATTTCCCCCAAGTACAGCCGCAACATCGCCGCCGACCTGAAGCCTGGCGACGTGCTGCCGTGGGCCGAAGCCCTGGTGCAGGCGCGTCACGAGGATCTCGGCAAGGGCTACATGAACGTCATGTGCGTGCCCTTCGGCCCGAGCTACAGCACATCGGCCGACACGACCGGCGCCGAGATGATGAAGATCATTCAGACGCCGCAGCTCATCCTGATTCTCAACCCGGATCTCACATACCGCCAGGTCTTCATGGACGGGCGGACGCTCGAGAAGGAGCCCAACCCCGCGTGGATGGGTTACTCGGTTGGACGCTGGGAGGGCGACACACTGGTGGTAGAAAGCAACGGGTACAACGACCGGACCTGGCTCGATCATGATGGCCACCCGCACACCGAAGCGCTGCGAATGACCGAACGCTACCGCCGCCGCGACTTCGGCCACATGGATCTCGAGGTGACGTACACCGATCCGAAGGCTTACGCCAGGCCGTGGACCGTGGCCGTTCGGGCGGAACTGGCTGCGGATACCGAGATGATTGAGTTCGTCTGCAACGAGCGGGAAGCCAACCCCGGCCTCGCGCACTGGGCGGGCAAGGCGTCGGACGAGCGGCGATCCGAAGTGAAGGTCGGGCGAGAGGTGCTCGCAAAATACGTCGGCACCTATATCGAGCAACCCAAGTACTGGAGGCTCGAGCCGCGGACCGTCGTCATCAGCCTTTCGGATGACACGCTGTTCGGCGACATGGACGGGCGAGGGAAGGTGCCTCTCGTGCCGCAATCGCAGACGCTCTTCTCTGGTTTGTACGGCCTGGGTGTCGCGTTCGTGCCGGATGCCCGGGGTGTCCCGGCCTCGCTGTTCGTGAAGCATGTTTCCGGCGACTACGCGTTCGCGCCGAAGAAATGAACGTCGACGAACAGAGCCTGGCCAGGCTCGCCGAGTGGTTGATCGTCCTGCGTGAGCGCAGCGGAAGCGACTTGTATCTCGTCGCCGGACTGCCGCCTTCGATTCGCATTCACGGAGTCATTCAGCCGCTACCCGGACGACCGCTCGAGGGCCAGGAAATCGAGGACGCCGTTCTGCCGGCCCTGCCGCCGCACGCTGTCGACAGCTATCACGCTGCCGGCCACGCGGACTCTTCGCTTCGCCGCGGCGGCGAAGGACGATTTCGGATCAATCTGCATCGCGAACGCGGCCGGCCTGCCGCCAGCATCCGGGCTCTTCCACTGCGTCCGCCGCAATTACGAGAGCTGGGGCTCCC
>Ga0097621_100003027_pt1 | contig 11544 bp, 9 predicted proteins | sample KBSMisM72_FD_73165 | JGI IMG/M metagenome (GOLD analysis project Ga0097621, IMG submission 73165) | Miscanthus rhizosphere microbial communities from Kellogg Biological Station, Michigan, USA - KBS Miscanthus M7-2 (version 2) (version 2) | ecosystem: Host-associated > Plants > Roots >... | reverse complement strand
GCGGAAAAGTTCTTCGAGCAGGCCGGCATGGCCGAAAAGAACTTCACGCTCGACTGGTGGCCGGTGGGCACCGGCGCCTTCATGCTGACCGAGAACAACCCGAATTCGCGCATGGTGCTTGAGCGCAACCCGAACTTTCGCGGCGAGCCGTATCCGGGCGAAGGCGAGCCGGGCGATCGGGAGGCGGGCTTGCTCGCCGATGCCGGCAAGACGATGCCGTTCGTCGACCGGGTCGTCTTCTCCCGCGAGAAGGAGAGCATCCCGTACTGGAACAAGTTCCTGCAGGGCTACTTCGACGCCTCGGCGATCCCGAGCGACACCTTCGACCAGGCGGTGCGCATCTCGGTTGAAGGCGACGCGGGCCTTACCCCGGAGATGGAAAGCCGCGGCATCCAGCTGCGCACGTCCGTCGACACCACGATCCTTTATTTCGGCTTCAACTGGCTCGATAACGTCGTGGGAGGAACGTCGGAGCGGGCGCGCAAGCTGCGCCAGGCGATCTCGATCGCGGTCGACTGGGAGGAGTTCATCGCCATCTTCCTCAACGGCCGCGGGCTGGTCGCCCAGGATCCGCTCGCCCCGGGCATCTTCGGCCAGCGCGAAGGCGAGCAGGGCATCAACCCGGTCACGCACGTATGGCGCGACGGCGCGGCGCGGCGCAGGCCGATCGAGGAGGCGCGCAAGCTGCTGGCGGAGGCCGGCTTCCCGGATGGCCGCGACGCGAAGACCGGCGAGCCCCTGGTCCTCTATCTCGATACGGTCGGCCGCGGCCCGGGCGACAAGCCGCGCTTCGACTGGTGGCGCCGGCAGCTCGCCAAGCTCGCCATCCAGCTCGAAATCCGCGACACCGACTGGAACCGCTTCCAGGAGAAGATCCGCAAAGGCAGCCAGCAGCTCTACATCCTCGGCTGGAACGCCGACTATCCCGACCCGGAGAACTTCCTCTTCCTCCTGCACGGCGCGCAGGCAAAGGTGAAGACCCAGGGAGAGAACGCCAGCAACTACAGCAACGCGGAATTCGACGCTCTGTTCGAGCGAATGAAGAACATTCCCAACTCGCCGGAGCGCCAGCGGCTGATCGACCGCATGGTAGAGATCGTGCGGCGCGATTCGCCGTGGCTATGGGGCTACCACCCGAAGACGTACGCCCTCGCGCATGCATGGATGCAGAACGGCAAGCCCAACAACATGGCGCGCAACAACCTCAAGTACCTGCGGGTGGACGTCGCCAAGCGCGAGGCAATGCGCCGTGAATGGAACCGGCCCGTGATCTGGCCGTTCGTCCTCCTGCTGCTCGGCGTAGCGCTGAGCGCCGTGCCGGCGATTCTTGCCTACCGGCGGCGCGAGCGCATGGCCGCGAGGCCGGTGTAGATGCTGGCCTACGTAGTGCGTCGCGTGCTGTACGCGATTCCGATCCTCGTCGGCATCAACCTGATCACCTTCGCGCTGTTCTTCCTCGTCAACACGCCCGACGACATGGCGCGCATGCAGCTCGGGCAGAAGCGGGTAACGCCCGAGGCGATCCAGAAATGGAAGGCCGAGCGCGGCTATGACAAGCCGCTTTTCTTCAACGACGGCTCGCTCACCAATACGATCTTCTTTGAGAAATCGATCAGGCTGTTCGCCTTCGATTTTGGCCGCGCCGAGGACAACCGCGACATCGCCAACGAGATCCGCCAGCGCATGGGCCCCAGCCTGGCGCTGGCGATCCCTGTCTTTCTGGTCGGGCTCGCGGTCAACATTACGTTTGCGCTCGGCATGGCCTTCTTCCGCGCGACCTACCTCGACCTTTGGGGGGTGGTGCTCTGCGTGGCGATGATGTCCATCAGCACGCTCTTCTACATCATCGGCGGGCAGTACCTGATCTCGAAGCTCTGGCACCTCGTGCCGATTTCCGGCTACGCCGGGGGCGCCGACGCGGCCAAGTTCGTCGTGCTGCCCGCGCTGATCGGCGTGTTCGGGGGCATCGGGGCGGGGAGCCGGTGGTATCGCACGTTGTTTCTCGAGGAGATGACGCGCGATTACGTGCGCACGGCGCGCGCCAAGGGACTGGGCGAAGGTGCCGTCATGTTCCGCCATGTCCTGAAGAACGCGATGATCCCGATCCTCACCGGCGTCGTCGCCGTGATCCCGCTGCTTTTCATGGGCAGCCTGCTTTCCGAATCGTTCTTCGGCATCCCGGGCCTGGGCAGCTACACCATCGACGCCATCCAGGCGCAGGACTTCGCCGTGGTGCGAGCCATGGTGTTCATCGGGTCAGTGCTCTATATCCTCGGGCTGCTGCTCACCGACCTGTCGTACACGCTCGTCGATCCGCGCGTAAGGCTCGACTAGATGCCGGTCATCCTCGCGACCGACATCCTGATCTGGCTGCTCGTTTGCGCGGCGGCGGCATTCGCGTGGTATTGCTCGACGCGACCGCACCTTGCCGCTCCGTGGAGGAAAGTGTTCAGGAGCCGCGCGGCGGTCGCGTCGGGGACCTTCCTCATCCTCTATCTTGGCGTCGGCTTGCTCGATTCCCTGCACTACCGGCCGGCGCTTTCCTCGACGGACCCGAAGGCGCGGGCCGTCTATGGCGTCGAGGTCCATTCGCTTCTCGACGCCGCGCTCGCGTCGCTGCGCGAGCGCCAGGAGCGCACTTATTCCGCGCCCCTCGCGACGCGCCTGTACCAGAAGGAGCAGGTCGAGCAGCCCGGCGGCGCTTCGGTACGCGAGTTTCCCAGACTCCGGTATGGCGGGGCTCATCTCGAGGATGAAGCCGATGCGCCGAAGGATATTGCCCTCCGGGCGCTTGCCGGCCTCGCTTTCGGAACTCTTGCCTGGGCAGCGATCTTCGCTGCGACGCGCCGTCCTCTTCGGCGCCGGCGGCCGGACATCCCATGGAACGCGGCATTCGCCGCGCTCGCGGTGCTCCTGGCGTTCGCCGGCCCGGTCGCCGCGCTCGCGACGCATTACCACGTCCTCGGCACCGACAAGATCGGCCAGGACGTCCTCTACCAGGCGCTGAAAAGCATCCGCACCAGCCTGGTCATCGGCACGCTCACCACGCTGGTCCTGCTGCCGCTGGGAATCGCCGCCGGCATCGCCGCGGGATACTTTCGCGGCTGGGTGGACGACGTCATCCAGTACGTCTACACGACGATCAACTCGATTCCCGGCGTGCTCCTGATCGCGGCGTCGGTGCTGATGGTGCAGGTCTACGTCGACGGCAACCCATCGCTCTTCCCGACGAGCGCGCAGCGCTCGGATTTTCGCCTGCTCATGCTGTGCGCGATCCTCGGCGCGGTGAGCTGGACGGGCCTTGCCCGGCTGCTACGCGGCGAGGCGCTGAAGATCTCGCAGCTGGAGTACATCCAGGCGGCGCACGCCTTCGGCGTGTCGCATGGGCGGGTCCTGCTGCGCCACATCCTGCCGAATGTCGTGCACATCGTGATCATCACTGTGGTGCTCGAGTTCTCGACGCTGGTGCTCGCCGAGGCGGTGCTGTCCTACATCGGCGTGGGCGTCGACCCTTCGACCACCAGCTTCGGCACCATGATCAATGCGGCGCGCCTCGAGATGGCGCGCGAGCCGATGGTGTGGTGGTCGCTTGGCACGGCGTTCGTCTTCATGTTCGTCCTGGTGCTCGCGGCCAACCTCTTCGCCGACGCGGTGCGCGACGGGTTCGATCCCAGGGTCCGGGTATGAAGGTCGAGAACCTTTCCACGGTCATCGACATCGCCGCGGGCGAGCTGCGCGCCGTCGACCGCGTGAGCTTCGAGCTGAAGGCGGGCGAGTGCTTCGCCCTGGTCGGCGAGTCGGGCTGCGGCAAGTCGATGACCGCGCTGTCGCTGATGCGGCTCCTGCCCGAGGCGGCGCGCGTGGATGGCGGGCAGGTGGAGCTCGGCGGGATCGACCTGCTGCGGCTGCCCGAGGCGGCAATGCGCGCGGTGCGCGGCAAGCGCGTCTCGATGATCTTCCAGGAGCCTGCGACCGCCCTCAACCCGGTCCTCACTGTCGGCGCGCAGATTTCCGAAGTGATCAAGAAGCATTCACGGGAGAAATATCCTCGTGAAAAAGCCGTCGGACTGCTCCGCGCGGTGGGGCTGCCCGAACCCGAGCGCCGCTACGACGCCTATCCGTTCCAGCTCTCGGGCGGACAGCGCCAGCGCGTCATGATTGCCGGAGCGCTGGCCGTGGAGCCGGAAGTGCTGATCGCAGACGAGCCGACGACGGCGCTGGACGTCACTATCCAGGCGCAGATCCTCGACCTGCTGGCGAAGCTGCAGGCTGAGCGCGGCATGACCTTGCTGCTGATCACGCATGACCTCGGCATCGTGGCCAGGATGGCGCATCGCGTGGCGGTCATGTACGCGGGCGAGATCGTCGAGATCGCGGACCGCGAAGCGTTCATGCGGGCCCCGCAGCACCCTTACTCGCAGAAGCTGTTCGACGCGTTGCCCTCGACGGAGCGGCGGGCCCGGGGACTCGCCGTAATCCGCGGCCAGGTGCCTTCGCTGACGCGCAAGTTCGACCGCTGCCGTTTCGCCGATCGTTGCGACTTCGTGTTCGACCGCTGCCGTTTCGAGGCGCCCGGCCTCTATGAGCCGGCGCCCGGCCACCTGGCGCGCTGCTTCCTGCGCGAGGACGGCCCTGCGGAGCCGCGGATCGCCGGCGGCGACGCGGGAGAGAAGCGCGCGCAGCCCGCCACCGGCGAGCGTCTCCTCGCGGTAGAGGACCTGAAGGTGCACTTTCCGATTCGCAAGGGGATCCTCAAGCGCGCCGTCGGGCAGGTGAAAGCGGTCGACGGCGTCTCCTTCGAGCTGCGCGAGGGACGCACGCTCGCGCTGGTCGGCGAGTCAGGCTGCGGCAAGACCACGACCGGCAAAGCGCTGCTCAAGCTGATCGAGCCGACCTCGGGAAAGGTCGTGTTTCGAAACCAGGACATCACGAAGCTGGGCCGCGGGCAGATGCGCCCGCTGCGCGGCGCGATGCAGATCATCTTCCAGGACCCCTATTCGTCGCTCAATCCGCGGCTGCGGGTGCAGGAGATCCTGCTCGAGGGGATGCGCAGCCTCGGCGTGGCGCAGGACGATGCAGGAAGAATCGAGCTGCTGAACAAGGCGATTCTGGACGTCGGGCTGCCGGCCGATTCGCTGATGCGCTACCCGCACGAGTTCTCAGGCGGACAGCGCCAGCGCATCGCCATCGCGCGCGCCCTGGCGGTGGATCCCCGGCTGATCGTCTGCGACGAGCCGACGAGCGCGCTCGATGTCTCCGTGCAGGCGCAGATCCTCAACCTCTTGCGCTCCTTGCAGGAGCGCCGCGGAATCGCCTATCTCTTCATCACGCACAACATTGCGGTGGTCGATTACCTCGCGCACGACGTCGCGGTGATGAAGGAGGGCAGGATCGTCGAGCACGGGCCGGTCGACGAGGTGCTGCGCAGGCCGCAGCATCCCTATACCCGGGAGCTGCTATCGGCCGTGCTAACCGCTTGAGGTCTTGCGGGGCTTGCCTTTGACCGCCTGTTTCGGCTTGCCCTTGGGCTTGGCCCTGGCGCGTGCCGGGACTTCGACCTCGACGCGCGTGCCGGCGGCGAACTTGCTGGAGGGATTCCAGCGCTTCAGGTCGTCGGGATGCACGCCGAAGCGCTTGGCGATCGAGGCCTGCGTGTCGCCTTTCCTGATCTTGTAGAAGACGCGACGGTATCCCACCGCGATCGGCGGCGCGTACATCAGCGGCAGCTTGCTCATGGTGGCGGCGGAAGTGTTGTCCACCGGGACCACCAGCAGGTTCGGCACGGTCCTGGTGCGCGCCGTGATGCCGTTTACCTCCTTGAGCTGCGCGACCGACATGCCGTGCTTCTTCGCGATCGACTCCAGCGTGTCGCCCTTCTTCGGGGTATAGCTCATCCAGGAAACCAGCGATCCATCCTCGAGCTTGGCCAGGTTGTCGTGGAAGACATCGATCTTGTCGGCCGGCAGCACGATGCGCGGCGTGACCGCGGCGCGGATCAGCGGACGGCTGAAGCCGGGGTTGAGGGCGACGAACTCGTCCACCGGCATCTCGGCCAGCTTGGCGGCGAGCTGGACATCGATGTCGCGCACGCCCTTGTACTCGGCGAAGTAGGGCTGGTTCGGGATCGGGTCGAGCTCGATGCCGAAGGGCTGCGGGTTGGCGATGATGTTCTTCAGCGCCTGCAGCTTGGGAAGGTAGTACTGTGTCTCCTTCGGCATCTTCAGGCTGGCGTAGTCGGTGGGCTTCTTCGCCGCGCGGTTCTTCGCGACGGCGCGGCTCACCGCACCCTCGCCCCAGTTGTACGAGGCCAGCGCGAGCTGCCAGTCGCCGTGCATCTGGTAGAGCTTGGTCAGGTAGTCGAGCGCCGCGTTGGTCGAGTCGACGATGTCCCGCCGCCCGTCGTACCAGTAGTTCTGCTGGAGGTCGTAGCGCTTGCCGGTACCGGGGATGAACTGCCACAGGCCCGACGCGTGGGCGCGGGAGTAGGCCATCGGGTTGAAGGCGCTCTCCACCATCGGCAGCAGCGCGAGCTCGGTCGGCATGCCGCGCTTCTCCACCTCTTCGACGATGTGGTACAGGTACAGGCGGCTCCGGTCGAAGACGCGCTGCAGATAATCGGGCCGCGCGATGTAGTACGCCATCTGGTTCTGCACCAGCTTGTTGTCGATGTCCGGCATGCCGAACCCGCGGCGGATGCGCTCCCAGAGGTCGTCGGGCGGCACGGTGCGGTCGATCGTGGTCACCCCGCGCAGCGGATCCTTCATCGGATCCTTGAGCGCGAGGCGCTCGCCGTCGAACGGCGGCAGCTTGGAAGCGTCGACCAGGCCCGTTCCGGCCGGTGCGGGGGCGGGCTTCACCGCGGGCGCGGGCGTGGGCTGCGGCGCCGAAGCAGCCGCGGCGGGCGTTGCCTGCTCCGGCTCGGCTCCCGGGGTAGCGCAGCCGGCGATCGCGGCGGCGAGCGCCACGGCGAAGGCCGCTGTGAGGATCTTGCTCAAAACTTGTTTTTCCAGTCGCGTATGGCCGCAAATACTCTCACAGGATCGGAAACGCGCGAACCGAGGTATTTGTTGACCGAATCGACCACCGCGGGCTCGAGGCAGCGCAGGAACGGGTTGGTCGCCTTTTCTTCGCCGAGCGTGCTCGGCAGGGTGGGGCGGCCGGCATCGCGCAGTCCGCGATCGCGCTCTTCGCGCCGCTGCAGCGCCGCGTTGGATGGCTCCACCGCTTTGGCGAAGCCGATATTGGCCAGCGTGTACTCGTGGCCGCAGTAGACCTTCGTGTCGTCGGGAAGCCGCGCGAGCTTGTCGAGCGATGCGTACATCTGCTCCGCGGTGCCCTCGAACAGGCGGCCGCAGCCGCAGGCAAAGAGCGTGTCGCCACAGAAAAGCGACCCTGCCCCATAATAGGCAATGTGCGCGCGCGTGTGCCCAGGGATGTCGAGCACCGAGAATTCGACGCGGAGCTGCGGAATGCTCACGCGGTCGCCGCCGCCCACCGGCTGCGTGAGCGTGGCAATGGGCTCGCCGCGCGGCCCGAAGACCGGGATGCCGCGCCCGCGATGGCGCTGAAGGATTTCCGCGATCCCGCCGACGTGGTCGGCGTGATGGTGCGTGGCGAGGATCGCGGCAAGCTCGAGCTTCTCCCGCGCCAGGTAGTCGAGCACCGGCGCGGCTTCGCCCGGGTCGACGACCGCGGCGTGGCTCGCGTTGCGCAGCGTCCATACATAGTTGTCCTTGAACGCCCTGATTGGAACGATTTGGAGCATGGACCGGCAGTCCTTCCTGCAAAACGGCGCGCAGAAGTATAACGGCGTACGCTCATCGCTCTCATCGTGGCTGACGACCCCCCAGGGTGGTTATGTCCTCGATTGGGAGCTTGCACAGTTTGACAGCGCCGTTGATGACGTGTTCGGGTTCCGTGCCGTGCAGATCGGCCTACCCGAAGTCGATTTTTTACGACAAAACCGCATCCCCTACCGCCTTTCGCTGGCCCTCGAGAACGGGGCCAGCGTGGCCGCGGACCCGTTGCAGATGCCGCTGGCGTCGCAGAGCGTCGACCTGGTGGTGCTGCCTCATGTCCTCGAATGGCACGACAATCCGCACGAAGTGCTGCGCGAGGCCGAGCGCGTCCTCATGCCCGAAGGGCGCCTCGTCATCTCGGGATTCAACACCGCTTCGCTCTGGCGGCTGCGGCAGGTATTTTCTTCAAAGCACGCCGGCGCCCCCTGGGATGCGCGCTTCATCGGCCTGCTGCGTCTGCGGGACTGGCTGCGCGTGCTCGGCTTCGAGCTCGACGGGGGGCGCTTCGGCTGCTATGCGCCGCCTTTTCGCCGCCGCATCTGGCTGGACCGCTTTGCCTTCATGGAAAAAGCAGGCTCGCGCTGGTGGCCGATCACCGGCGGAATCTACGTTGTGCGCGCGGTCAAGCGGGTCGCCGGAATGCGCATCGTGACGCCCGCGTGGAGGCAGGAGCGGGCGCGCCGCCGCGCGCTCGCGCCGATTCCGCAGCGCTCGCACAAGATCCATGACTGAGGAGGAAGCGGTCGAGATCTACACCGACGGCGCGTGCAGGGGCAACCCCGGCCCCGGCGGCTGGGGCGCGCTGCTCCGCTTCAAGGGAAAGGAAAAGGAGCTGTTCGGGGGCGTGGCGGCGACGACGAACAACCAGATGGAGCTGACGGCGGTGATCCGCGCCCTGGAAGCTCTCAAGCAGCCGAGCCGCGTGCGGCTCTATACCGATTCCCAGTACGTGCAGAAGGGCATCAACCAGTGGATCCACAGCTGGAAGCGCAATGGCTGGCGGACGACGGACAAGAAGGACGTGAAGAACAAGGCGCTCTGGGTGGAGCTCGACGAGCTCAGGAACAAGCACCGGATCGAGTGGCATTGGGTGAAGGGGCACGCCGGCCATCCCGAGAACGAGCGGGCGGATGCCCTGGCCAACAAGGGCATCCCCGCGTGACGGGTCGTGCGTAATGCGGCAGATCGTCCTCGACACCGAAACCACGGGACTGAACGTCAAGCTCGGCGATCGCATCGTCGAGATCGGCTGCGTCGAGGTGCTCAGCCGCAGGATCAGCGAGCGGCACTTCCACGCCTACATCAATCCCGAGCGCGAGATCGACGAGGGGGCCTCGCTGGTGCACGGCCTGACGCTGGAAGACCTGCGCTCCAAGCCGAAGTTCGCCGAGGTGGCGCGCGACTTCCTCGACTACGTGCAGGGCGCGGAGCTCATCATCCATAACGCCGATTTCGACGTCGAATTCCTCGACGCCGAGCTGACGCGCGCCAAGCTGGGCAAGCTGAAGGACCACGTCGCCAAAGTCACCGACACGCTGGCGTTCGCGCGCGAGCTGCACCCGGGCAAGAAGAACTCGCTCGATGCGCTATGCGAGCGCTACCTGATCGACAACTCGAACCGCACGCTGCACGGCGCGCTTCTCGACGCGCGCCTGCTTGCCGAGTGCTACCTCGCCATGACGCGCGGCCAGGAGAGCCTGGTGATGGAGCTGGAGGCGCCGGCGGCGGCTGCCGCGGCCGCCGAGGCGCTGCGCGTGGATGCCTCGAGCCTGATCGTGCTGCGCGCGCTGCCCGACGAGGTCGCCCTGCACGAGAAATACCTGGAGGCGATGGAGAAGGACGCCAAGGGCCCGAGCCTCTGGCGCAGGCTGCTCGGCGGGCTGGGCGGCTAGCCGCGGCCGCGCGGCAGCCACTCCAGGCCAGCCAGCTCGCGGCGCACCGAAGGCAGGGTGATGCCGTAGTTGATCAGATAGACCGTCTCGTCGGCTTCGTACTGCTCGATGCTTCTCTGCTCGATCGTGTGCTCGAACACCGGGCCCAGCCGCGGCTCGCGCATCACACCGGCCTTGTAGAACACCTCGAAGCCATAGCGGCCCGGACGCAGCTTCAGCGAGGGCGCGGAGCGGCGGTCGGCCGGTTCGAACAGGACGAACTTCGCGAGGGCGCGCTTGCCGTCAAGGGCGAAGCTGCCGAAAGGCTCGACGTTGTCCGGCTCGAGGCGGCGCTTGGCGCGCAGGAAGTGCTGCATGTCCACTTCCGCCACGGGGCTGAGCAGCACCGAGCCGGCGATGTTCCCGTCGACGGTCAGGCGCAGGGCGATCCAGTGCACGACGCCCCCCGCGTAGCCGGCGTTGGCGAACTGCAGCGGCAGGAGAAACTTGACGCCGCCCGCGGTGCTCGAGCGCGGCAGGATCACGTCGCCGGCGAGGATCTCGGGCGCAAAGGCAAAGGCGCGTCCGCGGAAGAGGGCGAGCGCGGCCAGGGCGAGCGCGAGGAGGGAGACGACCAGGGCCAGCCAGGCGAGCATGCCCCATTGAAAGGGCGCAGCGCGTTAAACGTCTACCCGCGGGCGCTATACTGTTCGGATGATGCGCAGTTCGCCTTTCGAGCAGAATCTCGACAGGAATTCAGCCAATTACGCGCCTTTGACGCCGCTTTCCTTCATCGAAAGGGCGGCCTCGGTCTATCCCCGGCGCCTCGCCGTGATCGACGGCGATCGCCGCTATACCTGGCAGGAGACCTATGCGCGGTCCCGCCGGCTCGCCTCCGCGCTGGCGGGACGCGGCATCGGGCGCGGGGACACGGTCGCGGTGATGCTCCCGAACACCACCCCGATGTATGAAGCCCATTTCGGCGTGCCCATGTGCGGCGGGGTGCTGAACGCGCTCAACACGCGCCTCGACCCCGAAGCGATCGCGTTCATGCTCAAGCACGGCGAGGCGAAGATCCTGATCGCCGACGAGGAGTACTTTCCGGTCCTGAAGAAGGCCAACCTGTCCATCCCGCTCATCGACGCGGCCGCGGGCTATGAAGCCCTGCTGGAGGAAGGCGACGCCGGCTACGAATGGCTCTGGCCCAGGGACGAATGGGACGCCATCGCGCTCAACTACACGTCGGGCACGACCGGCGACCCGAAAGGCGTCGTCTACCACCACCGCGGCGCGTACCTGAACGCGGTCTGCAACATCGTGACGTGGGGCATGCCGCATCATTCGGTGTACCTCTGGACGCTGCCGATGTTCCATTGCAATGGCTGGACGTTTCCGTGGACGATGGCGGCGAACGCGGGCACCAATGTGTGCCTGCGCAAGGTCGAGGCCGCGACCATTTTCGATCTGATCAAGCGGCACAGGGTCACGCACTACTGCGGCGCGCCCATCGTGCATTCCACCCTGATCAATGCGCCCGAGGAGATGAAGGCGGGCATCGCGCACAAGGTGAGCGGCATGGTGGCGGCGGCTGCGCCGCCGGCGGCGATGATCGAGGGCATGGAGCGCATGGGCTTCGACATCACCCACGTGTACGGCCTGACCGAGGTCTACGGCCCGGCGACGGTCTGCGCCAAGCACGAGGAATGGGACGAAGTCGACATCGGCGAGCGCACCCGCCTGAACGGCCGCCAGGGCGTGCGCTACCTGATGGAAGAGGGCCTGTCCGTGATGGACCCGCAGACCATGCGCCCGGTGCCGGCCGATGGCGAAACCATGGGCGAGATCATGTTCCGCGGCAACATCACCATGAAGGG
>Ga0097621_100003025_pt1 | contig 11549 bp, 10 predicted proteins | sample KBSMisM72_FD_73165 | JGI IMG/M metagenome (GOLD analysis project Ga0097621, IMG submission 73165) | Miscanthus rhizosphere microbial communities from Kellogg Biological Station, Michigan, USA - KBS Miscanthus M7-2 (version 2) (version 2) | ecosystem: Host-associated > Plants > Roots >... | reverse complement strand
ATGCTGGACGAGATCGCCAGGCGCCAGCTCAATGCCAATGTCAGTCTAAAGCTGACCCACATGGGCCTCGACGTCGATGAAACGCTTGCCCGCGATCTGGTTACCGGACTGGTGAAGAAAGCAGCATCCTTCGATCCGCGAAATTTCGTCCGCGTGGATATGGAAGGCTCGCCTTACACGCAGCGTACTCTCGACTTTGTCCACGAACTACACCGTATGCCTGGTAATGCGGGGTGTGTGGGGGCGGTCATCCAGTCCTATATGCGAAGCGCGGAAGCCGACATTGAGAAGTTGCTGGCCGAAGGAATCCGCATCCGGCTGTGCAAAGGGGCCTACAAGGAACCCGAGGACATCGCCTTCCAGAAAAAGGCTGAAGTGGACGCCAACTACGTGCGGCTGATGAAAGTCCTCATGAAGAGCGGGGTCTATCACGGACTGGCAACGCACGACGAGCAGATCATCAATCAGGCGAAGGCTTTCGTCATCGCGGAGAATATTCCTCGCGACGCTTTTGAATTTCAGATGCTGCATGGAATCCGGCGTGACTTACAGAGGAGCCTGGTGCGGGAAGGGTGGCGGATGCGGGTCTACATCCCGTTTGGTACTGAATGGTATCCGTATTTCATGCGGCGTCTGGCGGAACGGCCGGCAAATTTGTTCTTCCTGGCCAGGAACTTATTGCGAAGCTGAAGTCTTGATTGCGGGCTCTGTCTTCGTGCAAATCTGAGGGTGATCGTCTCTCGCATTTCTTGAGATTTTCTGACAGAAAAAGTGCAGCCGCCAGCCTTGCCTGCGAATCGAAAATATTAAAGCAAACTAAATATTCCAACTCAGGAGAACTCATGGAACCGCGTATCAATCTCTACAAACTCTCCCCTGACGCCTACAAGGCCATGCTTGGCCTGGAACACTATTTGAGCAAGAGCACCATCGAGAAAAACTTATTACACTTGTTGAAGCTTCGAGTGTCGCAGATCAACGGATGCGCTTATTGCCTGGACATGCATTGGAAAGATTTGCAAACTGAAGGCGAGAAAGAACAGCGCATGTATTCTCTCGATGCCTGGCGCGAGACGCCTTATTACAGTGATCGTGAACGAGCGGCGCTGGCGTGGGCGGAGGCAGTCACTCAGATTACCGACGGGCATGTGCCGGATGAAGTGTACGAGCAGACTCGCCAGCATTTCAGCGAGCAGGAGTTGGCGGACCTGACGCTGGCCGTGGTTGCAATCAACGGCTGGAACCGCATCAGCATTGCGTTTCGCGTAGTGCCTGGAACCTACCAGCCGCAGCAACTGATGAAGCAAGCGTAGGCATTTGCGGCGGGGGAGCGGAGATCAGGTTTCATAGTTTCAATTCCCAGATTTCAGATACCAGATCCTCGCGCCCCCAGCTGCGATGTTTTTTGTGCTGCAGCAATCGAAATCCAGCTTCCCGATATACGTGCCGGGCGGCAGGCAGTTCGCTTTGCGTCCACAAAACAATCTTTTTGTAGCCCGCCTGGCGTGCGAAGCGAATGCACTCGTCGACCAGACGCTTGCCGATACCCAGTCCGCGGGCCGAGGGTTCCACATACAGCAGCCGCAGTTTGGCCACGGTCTTCGATTTAGGAGACTCCCGGACCAGAAATACCGAGCCCACGATCTCTCCGTCTTTTTCAGCGATCCAGCAACGCTCGCGCCTGGGATCGAACTGCTGAATAAATTTGGCTGCAATCTCCGCCACCAAGGCCTCGAAGGTTTCGTCGTAGCCGTACTCCTGCGAGTAGAGTGCGCCATGGCGGTGGATGACCCAACCCATGTCGCCGGGCTGGTGTGAGCGCAGGATGTATGGTGTCCGGGGTTCGGAGCGCGGGCCCAACAAGGTTTCGATGGCCCGCATCGCCTGGACTAGCCTGGATTGCCCGGCTCTGGGGAGAGGGCGCAACATGGCTGCGACCTCCTCGTTCTGGCGCGCGTCGAGAGAAGAGAATGTTTTTTGTCCCCGGGCAGTCAATGCCAGCAGGCTTTGACGGCCATCGGTCTGAGAGACTGATTTTCGGACGAGCCCGCGCTTTTCGAATCGGCGCAGAATGCGGCTCAAATAGCCAGGGTCAAGGCCAAGCTGTTTGCACAGATCAGTCGCGGAAGGCTGGCGGCGATGTGCGATCTCGTAAAGCACGCGCACTTCGGCGAGGGAGAACGGGCTCTTCAGCAGTCCTTCACGCAGGATGCCAATCTGGCGGGTGTAGAAGCGGTTGAAAGAGCGAACAGCTTGGGTAGTCGCCATGGCCTCGGTATTATATGACATCGTCAATTATATACTTGACGTTGTCATGTAAATGGCCGTTGGCGCAAAGCTCCGCTGTTCTATTCTCGAAACCTGGGCGAGCTTCGCTCGCTTGCCCGGACGAGGGCGTCCCGGCCTACGCAGTCTGTAAACGTTTCCTGGCTGCCTTGGTGAGTTGGGCGTAGCGGAAGCACTTCACGTTGTGGTCGTTAACCATTCCCGTGGCCTGCATGAAGGCGTAGCAGATGGTCGAGCCGACGAAATTGAAGCCGCGCTTCTTGAGGTCCTTGCTCATGGCGTCGGACGCCGGAGTGCTCGCCGGAACTCTTTCTCCAGGGCGCCACCCATTTACGCGGGGCTTGCCGCCAACGAACCGCCAGATATAAGCGTCGAACGAACCGAACTCTTTCTGAGTCTGAAGAAATGCGCTGGCATTTCTCACCGTGGACTCGATCTTTAACCGATTGCGAATGATGCCAGGGTTGCCCAGCAAACTCTTCAACTTGCGGCGATCGTAGCGAACGATCCGTTCAGGATTGAAGCCGTCGAGCGCAGCGCGATAGTTCTCGCGCTTTTGCAGGATGGTGTCCCAACTGAGGCCGGCCTGCGCACCTTCGAGGATCAGGAACTCGAAGAGAACGAGATCATCGTGCTGGGGCGATCCCCATTCTTCATCGTGATAACGGATAGCCAGCGGGTTGCCGGGCCAGGAACAGCGGACCAGGTTGGCAGATTTTGGAGTCATACCGGCAACAGTTTACGAGAAATCGGTTCGTGTGGCGCGGGCGCCCCGCCCGCGACCGCCGGGAATCAACTTGAAAGCCGCGTGCGGGCCGCCCAGCACGACACAAAGCCACACCAACTGCGTGCTCCTTTTGTAACTTGGCTTTCGCCTGACCCTAACCTACAGTCGAGACTGTAGCGGTGCCGCCAGAGCCTTCGGCCCGATACGTGCATCTAATTGAGAGACGAAGGCTTTAGCCTTAGTTTGGCGTGAATTTTTTGGACAGGCTGGGAATGAACTACACGACAGGGTATCGGTGGGCAGTTCTCGTAGCCGTGTTGATCACGACGGCGGTGTGTCCGGTGCGAGCCCAATCGTCGTATGTAGCTGCTTCCAGCGTGGCCTTGCCTGAGGCCTCAGCGAGCATCGGGTCTGATTCGACCGATTCCATCCTTACCATCAAGAAGCGGGTTGATGAGGTCAATGTTCTGTTCATTGCCACGGATCATCATGGCAAGTTCGTCCGCAATCTCAACCAGGGTGATTTCACCATCCTGGATGATCACAAGCCTCCGCAGTCGATCGTAAACTTCCGTCGTGAGACTGACTTACCTCTCGAACTGGGATTACTGGTGGACACCAGCGGGTCGGTGCATAGCCGTTTCGATTTCGAACAGGAAGCTGCCGTCAGTTTTCTGCAGCATACGCTGCGGGCAAATTTCGATAAAGCTTTCGTCATGGGCTTCAGTACTCACAGCCAGGTTACGCAGGAATTTACAGACAATGTTCGGCTCCTTGAAACCGGCGTGAGAAGTCTGCGCAACGGCGGGGGCACTGCGATGTATGACGCCATCTACCGGGCTTGCCGCGAAAAGCTGGCCAAAGAGGGAACTGATCATCCGGTGCGAAGGGCCATCATCGTGGTGAGCGATGGTGAAGACAATCAGAGCGAGGTCACGCGGGCGCAAGCGATGGAAATGGCGCAACGCGCTGAAGTAATCATTTATGCCATTTCCACCGACGACAGCGGCTTGATTCTGCGCGGCGACAAGACACTGCAGCAACTGGCGGACGCTACCGGCGGCCGCGCCTTCTTTCCGTTCAAGATGAAGGACATCAAGAATTCATTCGCGGCGATCGAAGACGAATTGCGCAGCCAATATGTGGTGTCGTACAAACCCGCGGACTTCGACGCGGATGGACGCTACCGTTCGATTGAAATCACTGCGTTGAAGAAAGACCTTCAGGTGCGGGCCCGCAAAGGCTACTACGCGCCGCGTCAGTAGCTTCCAAATCCAGATTGTTTAAGGCGCGAAGCGGGAAGGGGCATGAGCTTGCTCGGGTAAGAAAATCGCGCTTTGAGGGGTGCCCCGAGTTTAATTGTTGCAATGACGGGGACTTGGGAAGGGCGCGAGTTCACTCGTGCCAACAAGACCAAAAAAATTGCGCTCCAGCGCCTGAGGTTGGCTCTCGGCTGCAAAAGCAAACCTCAGGGGCTGAAGCCCCGTCCTACGTGAGACTTGGTTGGCACGGCTGAAGCCGTGCCCTTCCCCAATGTTCACTCACCCAACGTTCCACTTCCGACGACAAGCCTCAGGGCGCTCGAGCTACCAGTAAGCTAAGTCATTTTGCTTCGTGTCCCGCGTGGCCATCGATTGGAGCGATGGTCAGCGGCGTGTCGTGATCGCAGACGAAAAACGCGATCAGCTTTGCCGGTTCTTTGTCGCTGGCGTTCGCCGATACCTGATGCACGCCGTTGGGAGGCTCGTAAAAGCTTTCCCCTGCCTTGTAGATAGCTTCAGGCTCACCGCCTTTCACCTGGAAGCGGATCGCTCCTTCGGCCACATACCCGATCACGGTGCAGGGATGGCTATGCGGTTTGTCAGCTTCTCCGGGTGCGTAGTTGACCTCGACGACGGTCGCTCGCAGATGGGATCCGTTCAGTTTTGGCAGGGTGTGGGAGAAGTTTGCTGGATGGCTTGCTGCAGGGGCTTTGGACTGTGCGGAAGAAAAGCGGGAGGCTGAGCCCAGCCCAAGAACGATCATGCCACCCAGCGAGATCAACAGGACGAAGCGAAACACATGCGGCTTGAGATTGGATCCGAACATTTAGTGTCTCCTCGGTGCGGAAGTCCGATTTTATCCTCGGAAGTCAGAAATCGTGAATCTTGCGGTTTGAGTGGTTTAAAGTATGAATTCCCGACGTCCAAGGTCAGAAGTCCGACGTCCAATCTCGGATGCTACAATCCGCCCAGGCCGTTTCCGGCATCCAAATAGTCAGTCCCATCGAGCAGGCAGCGTGATCTTCCCGAACATAACTCAGCCGATGAGAATCCGGGTTTTGGCGTCAATCGTGTTTTCGACCCTGACGCTACAGTTGGCATGGGCCCAACAAGCCCCGGCTTCGCAACCTGCTGTCCACAAGCGCGTTGCCAGGAAGGCTGCTAAGAAGGCCGCGCCTGAGCCTCCTCCGGCGCCTGCTCCACCCCCGCCACCTCCTACGCTCGAGCAGATGCCGGCGCTGCCCCCACAAGTGCAATACAGCAATGGCCAGTTGACGATTATGGCGGAGAACTCCACCCTGGCCGACATTTTGCGGGCGGTGCGAACCCAGATCAAGGCGGAGGTAGAGATTCCTCCGAATGCCAACGAACGCGTGGTCGGGCATTTTGGGCCGGGGTCGGCCCATGACGTTCTGACCGCGCTCTTGCACGGAGTAAACTTTAATTACGTGATGGTAGGGTCGCCTGCCCATCCCGACGGCGTAGACCGGCTCATCCTGACCTCGAAATCCGGTGGGACTTCCAACCCAGGCACAGCTATGGCTGCGGCACCGCCGCCCCAGGCTAACAATGAAGCTCCCGCGGATGACGCTGCCACCCCGACTCCGGACTCTGAACCGCCCACAGAAGACGCGCCAGAAAATGCCACGAACGGCGAGGCTCCTCCTCCGACACCTGATGGACAGCAGCAGGTAAAAACTCCAGAGCAGTTGCTGCGCGAATTGCAGCAACAGCAGTTGCTCCAGCAGCAACTGCAGCAACAGCAGGGCCAGCAGCCGGGCGCGCCGCCTCCGAATTAGGAGCGGGCGTCGGACTTCGGACCTCGGACCTCGGACTTCAGACCTCAGACAGCCGCTTCAGGCGTTCTCAAGATTCCTGAATTTTGGGTTTGCAGACGGGGCGCGACACGTCTGTCTTCGAATCGAATTGAACTAAAAGGGAAAGATTAGCCCGAAGGCTGAGGTCTGACTACCGAGGGCTAAAAGGTGAGGCCCGACGTCTGAGCGGCTGACGCCTGGGGTCCGACGCCCGATTTTAGTCGCCGCTGGCTTGGCTCGGGCTGGGCACTAAAACAGGAGAGCTGGCGCTTCGGGCGCGTTGGCGCGAGCGGTAGGCGAAGGCGTACAGAATGCCGGTAACGGCGGCATAGGCCGCGAGGATCCCGAACAGCACGACGGTGACAGCCGTGAACGACATGACGAAAGCAACCAGTATCGTACCCAAGATCAGCCTACTTTCACGTTAAGTGCCGGACATTGCGATCCGGACCCGTTTGGCGCAATCGACCACTCTACCCGCGTTGACGCTGGTTGCTGTTAGCAACTAAGATACGTGAGTAGAGCCGCGCAAACCTACTTTCCATCATTTCTGTAGGGCCGTCCATATTACGGAAGGCCAGTTTTACTTTCGCCAATTTCATGCCTATTACCAAGATCTCGGTGAGGGGGGCCCGTCAGCATAACCTCAAGAATATAAACGTCGAAATCCCTCGTAACACCCTGACGGTTATTACCGGGTTGAGCGGCTCAGGCAAGTCGTCGCTGGCCTTTGACACCATCTACGCCGAGGGCCAAAGGCGCTATGTAGAGACCCTGTCGGCCTACGCGCGGCAGTTTCTGGACCAGATGGAGCGTCCTGACGTAGACGCTATCGACGGCCTGAGCCCGTCCATCTCAATCGAGCAGAAGACCACCAGCCGCAGCCCACGATCGACGGTCGGGACAATCACTGAAATCTACGATTATCTTCGCCTTTTATTCGCTTCTATCGGAGTTCCGCATTGTCCCAAGTGCGGACAGGCGATCACGCGGCAGTCGGCGGAGCAGATCGTCCAGCGGGTCATGAGCCTGACTCCTGAAGATCGCGTGATGGTGCTGGCACCCATCGTGCGAGGACGCAAAGGCGAGTTCAAGAAAGAGATGGAAAAGCTCGTCCAGCACGGATTCACCCGGGCGCGCATCGACGGTGAACTGGTGAATCTCGAAGATGACATCCCGCTGGACAAGCGAAGGAATCACACCATCGAAGTGGTGATCGACCGGTTGTTGGTCAAGCCCGGAATCGAGCATCGGTTGGAACTGTCGGTCGGGCTTGCTATGAAACTGGCCGGCGGGCTGGTCCAGGTGGCTGTTGTGGGCGGAGATGAGCAGCTTTATTCGGCGAAGCTGGCGTGCCCGGATTGCGGCATCAGCGTGCCGCAACTCGAGCCGCGGTCGTTTTCGTTTAACAGTGCCTACGGCGCTTGTCCGGAGTGTCACGGGCTGGGCAGCCGCTACGAATTCGATCCGGCGCGGGTGATCAACGACTGGTCGAAGCCGCTGCTCGATGGAGGCTTGGGGCCGGGATCGGCATCGCAGAACCTGATCCATCAGCTGCAGATCACTGCGGCAGCCCACGGCTTCGACCTGGCGACTCCGTTCGAAAAATTTCCCGAGAAGATACAGAACCTGCTTTTTTACGGCGAAGCCGGCAAGAACGGAAACGAAACCGGCAAGAACCGGAAGACAGGTTTCCGTGGAATTCTCGGCTATCTCAAGCAGATGGTCGACGATTCGAGTTCCGATACTTATCGCGAATTTCTGCTGGATTATATGTCGGCCACGAAGTGTCCCGCATGCCAAGGCAAGCGCTTGCGGCCGGAGAGTCTGGCGGTGAAAGTGAACGGCATGTCGATCGCCGACTTCACGGCGCTGCCGGTGTCGCGGTCGCTGGAGATTGCTCGCAAGATCAAGCTGAACGGCCGCGAGGCGATCATTGCCGGACGCATCATGCATGAGATTGTGGAGCGCCTGCAATTTCTGGATGCCGTGGGGTTGGGCTACATCTCGCTGGAACGTTCGGCGGCGACGTTGTCCGGAGGAGAAGGACAACGCATCCGGCTGGCAACACAAATTGGATCGAAGCTGCGCGGGGTGCTTTACGTACTGGACGAGCCTTCCATCGGATTGCATCATCGCGACAACGGGCGGCTGCTCAAAGCACTCGAAGAATTGCGTGATTTGGGAAACACGGTGCTGGTTGTCGAGCACGATGAAGAAACCATCCGGCGGGCTGATTACGTGATCGATCTCGGCCCCGGCGCGGGCCGGCACGGTGGTGGCTTGGTAGCGCATGGCACTCCAAAAGAAATTGAACAAGTGCCGGAGTCGCTGACCGGGGCTTACATTTCGGGCCGGGTGCAGATCGAAATGCGGCCGGAGCGCCGAGCACCCAACGGAGCGGCGATTACGCTGCTGGGTGCGCGGGAAAATAATCTCAAGAACCTCGACGTTGTTTTTCCGCTGGGCGTGATGACGGTCGTGACCGGAGTCTCCGGATCAGGGAAATCGACCCTGGTGAATGACATTCTCTACCGCGCTCTGGCCCAGAAGCTTTACCGGTCACGGGAAGAGCCCGGCTTACACAAAACAATTTCCGGCACAGAAAATATCGACAAAGTCATTCGGATCGACCAGTCGCCGATTGGACGCACACCGCGTTCGAATCCCGCAACCTACACCGGAGTGTTCGCGCAGATTCGAGATCTGTATGCGATGCTGCCGGAATCCCGCGAGCGGGGCTACAAGCCGGGACGCTTTTCATTCAACGTCTCAGGCGGACGTTGCGAGGCTTGCCAGGGTGAAGGACAGCGGCGCATTGAAATGAATTTTCTGCCGGACGTGTATGTGCTCTGCGAGCTCTGTGGCGGCAAGCGTTACAACCACGAAACCCTGGCGGTGAAATACAAGGGACAATCCATCGCAGATCTGCTGGAAATGCCGGTCTCAGACGCGCTACCGATTCTGGAGAATATCCCCCAGGTCAGACAGAAGCTGCAGACTCTGGTCGATGTCGGTCTGGGATATTTGCATCTGGGACAGTCGGCAGTCACACTTTCAGGCGGCGAGGCCCAGCGCATCAAACTCGCGCGGGAGCTGAGCAAGCGGCAGACAGGGAAGACGATGTATCTGCTGGATGAACCGACCACCGGCCTTCACTTCGACGACGTGAAAAAATTGCTCGAGGTGCTGCACCGGCTGACCGACCTGGGAAATACAGTTATGATCATCGAGCACAATCTGGATGTGATCCGCAACGCAGACTGGATCATCGATCTTGGTCCCGAGGGCGGAGAAGAAGGCGGACGCATCGTAGCGCAGGGCACGCCGGAGCAGGTGGCGCGGAATAAAAAGTCCTACACAGGGCAAGCCCTGGCCGGATATTTCTCCAGCGGCCAGAAAAGCTCAATAGCATAGGCTTGTGTGGGGCGGACACTCTTGTCCGCCGCGGTTGCGGTTGGTTTTGAATTCGTGGTCCCAGTTCGCAGGCAACAAAGTCAAAGGCGGCGGACAAGAGTGTCCGCCCCACACATACGGGTCCAATTGTCCTCACCAGATCAGCCTCTTTCCGAATTGCAGACCGAGCCGCCGGCGGAAGCGGTCGTTGCGGTCGCCCCGGTCAATCCGGGCGCTGAAAATCCGCCATGGACTGGCCTCGATCTTCTGATCGTGGTGCTGGTTCTCATAACAGCGCTCTTCCTGTTTACCTCAATATTTTTCCTGGCAGTGCTGCATAGCCGATTGTCGGAGGGCGTCTCCGCAGCGGAACTTGGCAGGAATCCGGGGCCGCTCGTGATTGTCCCGGGGATGACACTGGCTTATGTGGCTATGCTGATTGCCATGTACATCCTGGTTACGCGTCATCGGCAGCGTCCTTTTTGGCAGACGGTGGGCTGGCGCTGGCCCAGCAACATGCGCTGGCTCGGTTATATGACGGGAGGCGCGGTGCTGGCAGTGACCTTGGGAGAGCTTTCGCGGCTGTTGCCGATCCCCAAATCGCTACCCATGGACAAGTTTTTCCAGAACGCGCAAGGCGCGTATCTGATGATGTTCTTTGGGGTAGCCATCGCCCCCCTGGCCGAGGAGATGCTTTTCCGCGGATTCCTCTATCCGGTGCTCGACCGTTGGCTGCAGACTTTGTTTATGACGCCCAGGCTCTTCCTCAGAGGCTGCGCCTGGGCCCTGACCATGGCTGGATGGGGTTACGTGGAACACCGTTTGCCGTTGCTGTGGTCTGTCCTGCTGGCGATTGTGGTTTTTCTGGCGGTCGGGGCCCTGGTGATAGGGCGAAGCTTGAGATCGGGCGAGAGACCCTCGAGTTCCATCGTGCTTCCCGCATTCGCGATTCTGGCCTGGGGGGTGGCGTCAGGCGCGGTTTCGCACCATGCGTTCGCCGTCGCGACCACGGTGCTTCTGATATTGGCTGGCTTGCTCGGGTTATTTAGTATCGCGCCTACTCTCGATGTGGCGTCGGCTGGACGTGGCGGCCGGGCTCTGGCTGTTCTACTGACCAGCATTGCTTTCGCCATGGTGCATAGCGAACAACTGGGACAAGCCTGGGGACCGCTGCTGGTGCTGCTGGTCGTCGGCATGGTCCTGACCATCACCCGGGCGATCACCAGATCGGTTACGCCTGGATTACTTATTCATGTGGGCTACAATCTGATGCTCTTTGGTGTGCTGTATATCGGGACAGACCATTTCCGCCACCTTGAGCGCATGACCCAATAGCAGGGTGCATCGAGCGTGATATCGTAGATTTTTATGGCTTCTGCACGTCAGGAATTGTTGCGGTTGCTGGCCTCCAAGTCGTTCCGGCTGGGACAGTTCAAGCTCTCGTCTGGAGGGACCAGCGACTATTACATCGACTGCCGGACCACCACGCTCTCAGGCAAGGGTGCGCGCCTGACCGGGCAGGTCGTCCTCGACGAAATCCGGAACCGGGGATGGAAGCCGAAGGCCATTGGCGGCCTGACCATGGGTGCCGATCCCATCGTTGTCGCGGTTTCCGTCGCCAGCGGCGAGTGGGATGGGTTTCTGGTTCGCAAAGCCGAAAAGCAGCACGGCACCGGACGGCGGATCGAAGGCTTTCAGGAAAAAGGAGCGCGGGTGGTGATCGTGGATGACGTTTGCACGACAGGCTCCTCGACCATACAGGCGATTGAAGCAGCCAGGGAATTTGGTTTTGAAGTCGTAGGCGTGCTCTGCCTCGTGGAGCGTCAGGAAGCAGGAGGACGTCCGTTGGTGGAACAAGCTGCGGCACCTGCGCCGTTTGTTTCGGTGTTCACAGCCCGTGATGTCCGGCAAGAGCACCTGCTTCAAAATGAAGAGACATCCCCCGGAATTCCGGCAGCAGGCTCGGGCTGCGAGATCTGCGGCAAGCCAGCGGTAGTGCACAGCCCAAGAATTCGCTGCGAAGTGCATAAGAACTAAAAACCGTCGTTGGTCCTTGGCCTT
>Ga0097621_100003021_pt1 | contig 11553 bp, 11 predicted proteins | sample KBSMisM72_FD_73165 | JGI IMG/M metagenome (GOLD analysis project Ga0097621, IMG submission 73165) | Miscanthus rhizosphere microbial communities from Kellogg Biological Station, Michigan, USA - KBS Miscanthus M7-2 (version 2) (version 2) | ecosystem: Host-associated > Plants > Roots >... | reverse complement strand
CGTATCGCGCGAGCACCGAGAATTCGGCGGCGGGCTCGAGCGCCACCTTCGAGCGGTCGAAGCAGTCCAGGCTCCGGCGGCCCGCGGCGACTTTCATTCGATAGCCGATCCACCGTGCGCCTCCGCGGGAGGTTGCCGCGGCGATTTCGCGCTCGAGCGATTGGGCCGCCGCCCGCGTTTCGACTTGCGCGTTCGTGATGCGGCCCTGCCCGAGGGCGAGGGCCGCGGCGAGCATCAGCGCCGTCATTTCAGCAGCTCCAGCATGTAGTCGGTGGCTTCGGGTGTTTTCATGACGGCGAGCTTCGACACCAGCTCCCGTTTCAGTTCCGGATCCTTTTCCGCTCTCGCGAGCTCGACGAGCGCCTTGGCGTTGCGCTGGATGAACAGCGAGTTGACGATCTGCTTGCGCGTCTCGGACGAATTGTCCGACTTGTAGATCGAGACGAGCGCGTCGGACGCGCTCGTGCCGTTCGCGCGGTTCATCGTGCCGAGATTGCGGATGGCGATGCGGCGCAGCTCGGGATCTTTCTCCGTCTTGGCGATGTCGATCATCCGGTCGACGTTGCCGCTCGTGAAGTAGCTGTTGAGAATCGCGCGCTTCACGGACATGTCGGTCGCACTGCGGTAGATGGTGTTCAACGCCTCACGATCGTCGGCGCCGCCCATCATGCCGAGGTACCTGATCGCCGATCGCTGGAGATCGGGGTTGCCGTTGTTCTTGGCGGTGTTGAGCATGATCTCGCGTGCGCGCGGCGAGCGGCTCTGGCTCAGGACGAACAGCGCACGGTCGCGCACGCGTGGTGAAGCGCCGCCGGCGAGCATCTTCTCGATGATCGGCACACCCCGGTCCGGGTCCGATTGCATGACGCTGCGCAGCGCCAGCAGCTTGAGTTCCTCGTCGTTCTGCAGATCCGCGGAAATCGGCTGGCCGTTCGCCGACTGAATCTCCACAGCGAGCGCTTTCGCGTCCCGCGCCCACGTGCTCTTCGAGAAGTCCTTCATCAGCTCGTTGAGCGTCTTGAGCGCCTCCTGCGTCTCGGCGATGCGCGACTGGCTGTAGGCCTTCCAGTAGAGCGCAGCGTCGGCGCGCGCTTTGCCCTGATCGGCGAGCACGCGATCGAGGTCGCGGATGGCGCGATCGAACTGGCTGTTTTCGATGGCCTGGCGCGCCGCGTCATAAATCGCGTCGACGTCCATCGGGCCGAAGGGGGGAACGATGAACTTGAAGCCGCTGCCGATGCCGTTCCCGTTACCGCGGCCTTCCCCTCGCTGTCTGGCCGCCTCGGCGCGCGCGGCCGCCGCCTGGGCTTGCGCCTCGACCCGCGCTTCCGCCGCAGGCGACGGATCCGGATTCTGTGCGACGGCCGACGCGCCGACCGCCAGCACGACTGCCGATGTGAAGAGAATCTGTTTGATGGTCATGGATGTCCCTTTTGTCCCTTAGCTGATATGCGCGGACAGCGCGCGCGGACGCGTCGTGTCCTGCTGCTCGCGATGCCTGAGCTCGTCGCCGAGCACGCGAACTTTGAACAGAAGCGACGCCGCGTCGATCCGGCGCCGCAGTTGATCGAGATTGGCCGCCGTCGCCATCGACGGCGAGTGGACGATTTCGAGCAGGCTGCGTTCGAGGTCGTCGAGCACCAGGGCGACGGAATGTTCGCCCGCATCCGTCGCGTCCTGGCGGTAGAGACGGCTGGCTGACACGAGATCCTCGGCCCAGCCCTGTTCTGCCGAGATGTCGCCGCCCGCCTGCGTGTTCATGATTTCGGTGAGCACGCGATCCGACCGATCGAGATGGTCAGCGACCGTCATGAGCAGGATCCGCTGGCGCGCGGCGTCGTCTTTCGCCGCCTGACCGGACGCCGACGTCCCATTGGTGGCGACGGGTTGAACCGGTGCCGTCTGGCGGCCGGACGACCACCACAGTCCTGTGACGAACGCTGCCAGCAGCAGGACGGCAAAGGCACCCGCCATCGCGAGACGATCCGCGCGGAACCACGCGCTCCACCACGGCACGTCCTGCTCCGGCAGCCGGTGACGGATGCGTTGCCACACTTCACGGCCGTACTGATCGCCGCGCTCAGGTGCCTGAGGTGTTTCGATCATCCGCAGCGTGGCAGACAACTCCCGGTATGCCGCCGCGCACTGCTCGCAGCCATCCAGATGGGCCTGGATATCGCCGCTCCGCGGCCGCTCCTCGTAGTAGTAGAGGATCAGATCGTCTTCGCTGTAATGCCTGCTCACGATTCACCCCGCAGCGGCTCGAGCGCCGCCCTCAGTTTCTTCACCGCGCGGAACACGCTGTGTTTCGTCGCGCTCGTGCCGAGTCCGAGCGTCTTGCCGATTTCCGCAATCGAACGTCCTTCGTAATGGCGAAGCGTGAACGCCGCGCGTTCGAGCGGGCTCAGCGCCGACATCGCCGACGCGACGTTTCGTTGTATCTGCGCGCTCGCCGCCAGCCGTTCCGGATCCGGGGCCTCGGCCTCCGGTTGTTCCGCCGGTTCGAGCGCGTCCGTGCTCGTGTAGTCGTTGCGGGCCCGCCGCGACCGGATGAGATCCACCGAGCAATTGGCGACGATGCGGTGCAGCCAGGTGCTGAAGTGCGCGCGCGCTTCAAAGCGTCCGAGCTGGCGATAGGCCCGGATGAAGCTCTCCTGGACGACGTCTTCCGCGTCCTGCTCGTTGCCGGTCATCCTGAATGCGAGCTGGAAGGCGCGCCGGCCGTGGCGTTCGACGAGGGTCCGGAAGGCCTCGCTGTCCCCCTGCCTGGCCCGGGCCAGCACGGCGGAAACTTCAGTGGCGTCCATTCAGGCAGTTAGACGGTCATGCCGTCAGAAGCGTTAGTTTCTTGCGCGGAAGGCGATTTCGTGCAAACGATTGACGGTTTCGTGCAAACGAAAGGAGGTTTTGCCGAAACGGAAGGACGTTGAGCGTCCGCAATTGGACGTTTCGCCGCGGCGATTGGATGTTCACGTCAAAAGGAAGGAGGTTTTGGGCTGAAGGAAGGCGATCACGCCCAACGCAGCGAAGGTTCCCGTGCCAAGTGTGCCGGTTCACACGTGAAGTCTGCGAGTTTCGGCTCCGCAATCGACAGTTACACGCGCGCGGTCGGACGATCGCGCGCTCAGTTTGGAAGTCTACGCGGCCGCACTGGGGGTTTGCCGACGAATTGTGAACGTGCGACGGATGAGAACAGCTGGAAGCGCGCTAGTGGTTCAGGAGTCGCTGCTCGATCGCCGGCAGCGCCGCAAGTAACACGTCGCCAACGATTTGCATGCTGCGCGCGCTGACGCGGTCGATCGTATCGCGGCTCGTGTGCCAGGCGTCGTAGTCGAGGTCGATGATGTCGACAGACGGCACGCCGGCCGCCAGAAAAGGCAGGTGGTCGTCTTCGACGGTCGTGGGCGCCGGAATGAAGTAGTTCGACAGCTTCATCTTCGCCGCCGTCTGCCAGACGATGTCGGTCAGCCAGGGCGTGGAGTTCGAGTCGCGCCGGATGCCGAGGTCGCGGTCGCCGATCATGTCGATGAGCACCATCGCCTTCAGCGACGTGAGCGTGCCGTCGCGCCGTGCGGTCTCGACGTAGTGCCGGCTGCCGTACGTGTGGTCGTTTCCACGCCACTCGACGACCGCCTCCTCGCCGTCGAGGAAAACCAGCTCCATCGTCATCCGGTTTTTTCGTGCTTTCAGCACGCGCGCCGTCTCCAGCAGGAACGCCGTGCTCGACCCGCCGTCGCTCGCGCCGACGAACGGGAACTCGCGCACGAGCTTCGTGTCGTAGTGGCCGGTGATGGCGAGACGATCGCGGCTCGCCCCTGGAATGGTGACGATGAGATTCACCATGTGCACCTTGCCGAGAGGTGTCTCGTCGTCCCACGCCTGCTCGACGGCTTTCAATCCCGCCATCGCGAGTTGGTCGTTGATGTACTTCCGCGTGTGCTCGATGGCGGCCGAACCCGCCGGCCGCGGTCCGATGCTGACGACCTGCTGCAGATGTCCCCACGCGCGATTGGAATCGAACTTAGGCGCGGTTTGTGCCGACGCCACGACGACGAACGCAGAGCCGCAAAGCACGCAGAGCGTATTCGAGAAAAGCATTCGGTTCATGAACGCTTGTCTCTGGGAACGTAGTCGCGCTTGGTCGGGCCGGTGTAGATTTGCCGCGGGCGAGAGATTTTCTGCTCGGAGTCCAGCAGCATCTCCTCCCACTGCGCCACCCAGCCGGCGGTGCGAGGAATCGCGAAGAGCACCGGGAACATCTCGACGGGGAATCCCATCGCCTGATAGATCAGGCCTGAGTAGAAGTCGACGTTCGGATAGAGCTTCCGCGTGACGAAGTAATCGTCCTGCAGCGCGATGCGTTCGAGTTCGAGCGCGATGTCGAGCAGGGGGTTCTTGCCCGTGACGGCGAACACGAGGTCGGCGATCTTCTTGATGACTTTGGCGCGCGGATCGTAGCTCTTGTAAACGCGATGGCCGAACCCCATCAGGCGATGACCTTCGCCGGTCTTCACCTTCTTGATGAACTCCGGCACCTTCGCCGCCGATCCAATCTCGTTCAGCATCCGCAAGACGGCTTCGTTGGCGCCGCCGTGCAGGGGACCGTAGAGCGCCGCGGCCGAGCCGGCGATAGCGGAATAGGGATCGACTTGTGAACTTCCGATAGTCCGCATCGTCGTCGTGCTGCAGTTCTGCTCGTGATCGGCGTGCAGGATGAAGAGGACGTCGAGCGCACGCTGGAGGACCGGATTGGGCTGGTACTTGACCTCGGTCATCTTGAACAGCATGTTCAGGAAGTTGCCGGCAAAGCTCAGGTCGTTGTCCGGATAGATGTACGGCCGGCCGATGCTGTGGCGGTACGCGTACGCGGCGATGCTCGGGACCTTCGCGATCAGACGATGGGTCTGGCGCACGCGCGACTGTTTTTCGAAGATGTGCTTGGCATCGGGATAAAAGGTGGACATCGCGCCGACGGTGCTCAGGAAGATCCCCATCGGATGCGCGTCGTACTGGAAGCCCTCCATGAACTTCTTGATGTTCTCGTGGAGCATCGTGTGGAGGGTGATTTGCTGCGTCCAGTTCTGAAGCTGCATGGCGGTGGGAAGCTCGCCAAAAAGAATCAGATAGGCGGTCTCGAGGTAATCGCTTTCTTCGGCCAGCTGCTCGATCGGGTAGCCGCGATAGAGCAGGATGCCTTTGTCGCCGTCGATGTAGGTGATGGCGCTGCGGCAGTTCGCGGTGTTGAGGAACGCCGGGTCGTACGTCATCAAGCCGAAGTCGTCCGCCCCGACTTTGATTTTCCGAAGGTCCATGGCGCGAATGGTCCCGTCGGTAATCGGCACGTCGTACTTCTGCCCGGTGCGGTTGTCCGTAATCGTCAGCGTATCAGCCATGGTTTTCGTCGGGATCGATGGTGGTCGGGTCGGAAGGGGCGCGATACGACTCGTCGGCCCATCGCGCCAAGTCCTGTAATTTGCATCGCTCGCTGCAGAACGGCCGCCAGGCGGGGTCGACGGGATGCCGCCTGCAGTACACGCACAATTCTACCTTTGTCGGCTGCTCGGGGGCTGTCATCAGCGCCTGCTGCAACCGGAAATTATAGCGAGACTTGGGCTAGCTAGTGCGAGGGCAGACCCTCGTCGGCGTGATGGCGGACGTCGCGGGCCGACACCATGAAAATCACGTCTTCGGCGATGTTCGTGGCGTGGTCGCCGATGCGCTCCAGATGGCGTGAAATGAGAATCAGATCCAGCGCCGGCTCGATGGTGGCTGGGTCTTGCAGCATGTACGTCAGCAGTTCCCGGAAGATCTGCGTTTTCAGGGCGTCGAGCTTGTCGTCTTCGTTGAGCACGCGCTGGGCGAGGTCGGTGTCGCGCCGGACGAACGCGTCGAGCGCGTCGCGCAGCATGGTTTGCGCGATGCTTGCCATCCGCGGGATGTCGATGAGCTTCTTGACCGGCGGGTGCTGCGCATATCGGCGCGCCGCCTCCGCGATGTTGATCGCGAGGTCGCCGACGCGCTCCAGATCGGTGTTGATCTTGACGGCCGAGACGATGGCTCGCAAGTCGGCCGCCATCGGTTGATGCAGCGCGAGCAGCGTGAAGCAGCGTCCGTCGATTTCGATGTGCAGCCGGTTAATCGGATCGTCGCCGCGCAGGACGATGTCGACGAGATCACGGTCGCGGTCCACGAGCGCCTTGATCGCAAGACGCACCTGTTCCTCGGCGAGGCCGCCCATTTCGAGCAGCCGCGTCTTCAGATGTTCCAGTTCTTCCTGGAAGTGACGCCCCTGTCGCTCCATTTCTATCCGAATCTTCCGGTCACGTAGTCTTCCGTGAGCTTCTGCGCTGGCGCCGTGAACATCTTGTTGGTGCGGTCGCACTCGATGAGCTTGCCCAACCAGAAGAATGCCGTCACGTCCGATACGCGCGCCGCCTGCTGCATGTTATGCGTGACGATGACAATGGTATAGCGCGTTTTCAGTTGATAGATCAGCTCCTCGATGCGCTGCGTGGCGATGGGGTCGAGCGCCGACGCCGGCTCGTCCATAAGGACGATCTCCGGCTCGACGGCGAGCGCGCGCGCGATGCAGAGGCGCTGCTGCTGGCCGCCCGACAGCGCGAGCGCTGACGTGTGCAGCCGGTCTTTGACTTCGTCCCAGAGCGCGGCGGCTTTGAGGCTGGCTTCGATGCGCCCGCGCAATTCCTCGCGCGACCGAGTCAGCTTGTTGATGCGCAGTCCGTAGGCGACGTTGTCGAAGATCGACTTCGGAAACGGATTCGACTTCTGGAACACCATGCCGACGCGGCGCCGAAGATCGACGACGTCGACCGAGGCGGCGTAAATGTCGTGGCCGTCAATCTGTACCGAGCCTTCGACGCGCGTGCCCGGGATGATGTCGTTCATGCGGTTGAGGGACCGAAGGAACGTCGACTTGCCGCAGCCCGAAGGGCCGATGAATGCCGTCACCTCGTTCGGGCGCACGTCGAGCTTGATGTTCTCGAGCACGCGCCGCGGCCCGTAATAGAAGTTCATCCTGTCGACGCAGATTTTCGGCGTCACGGGAGCCGCGGGTTGAACCGGCGGAGTTGATGCCGCTGCCGGCGTCGTCGCCACGGGCGGATGCTGCTCCAAAAGCACAGGGCCACGTTATCGCGGCGCGATTGCCCTGTGGTTTCCGACATGTAAATTTCGAGTAACAGAAACACTCGTCCTTGACAGCGCCCTGGGTGCGGCAGATAATAAGTAACCATATGGTTACGTATCAGCCCGACCCCTTCCGGGCGTTGGCTGACCCGACACGGCGCGCGGTGCTCGAGTACTTGGCTGGACGGCCGCACGGCGTGAACGAACTCGTGGAGCATTTCGACGTCACGCGGCCGGCGATTTCCAAGCACCTGCGGATTCTCAGAGAGGCGCGCGTGGTCCGCGAGCGTCGGGAAGGCCGCAACCGCATCTACGAGTTGAATCCCGAAGGACTGAGCGCGCTGCGCGAGTACTTCGACAAGTTCTGGACTGACGCGCTCGAGGCGTTCAAGCGCGCCGCAGAAAAACCGAAGCGGTAGTGTCCGCCTTCAGGCGGACGAGGAGACGACCATGACGATGACCACCGAACAGACGACCGCCGTCCAGAAGAGCGTGACCGTCAAAGCCGACGTCGAGCACGCGTTCAACGTGTTCACCGCCGGCTTCGACACGTGGTGGCCGCGCAGCCATCACATCGGCAAGAAGCCGCTGCAGAAGGCCATCATCGAGCCGCGCGTCGGCGGACGCTGCGTCGGCCGCGAAGCCGACGGCAACGAGTGTCAATGGGGAACCGTTATGGCGTGGGAGCCGCCGCGTCGGCTCGTCGTCGCATGGCACATCGCCGCCAATTTCCAGGTGGTCGAGCTCGATCCGTCGCGATCGAGTGAAGTCGAGATTCGATTCACACCCGAGCCGGGCGGTATGACGCGCGTCGATCTCGAGCACCGGCACTTGGAACGCCATGGCAGCGACGCCGACAAACTCCGGACGGCGGTTGCCGGACCGGGAGGGTGGGGCGGTCTGTTGCAGATGTTCGGCCGCACGGCGAATGTCTATCATCCGTCGGTCGCGCCGGTCGCGTTCATCTTCGCCGGCAACGACAGCCTGGCCGATCGCGCCTTCCTCGGCGTCTCGGCAGACGATCTGTGGAAGAGGCCGACGCCGCACACCAACGGCATGCTCTGGATCTTCGGACACATGGCCGCGGTTCGCGCGCGGATGCTGGCGGCGCTCGGCGAGGAATTCGATTCTGGCCTCGGCGATGCCTTCGGCCGTGGCGCGGCGCTGCAGGACTCGAGCGCCTATCCAAGCCGCGAGAAGATCAACGACGCGTCGCGCGAGGTCAGTCGGCGGCTCTTCGCGAGGCTCGCGACGCTCACCGACGCGGATCTCTCAAAGCCGGCGCAGGGCCCTCGGCCCAACTCCGTGGAGACGGTTGGTGAACAGATCGCGTTCTTCGCGCTCCACGACTCGTACCACGTCGGACAGCTGGCGTACGTGCGGAAGGCGCTGGGCCTACCGGGAGTCGTCGGTTAGCCCGTCGCCTGTTCATCACGAAGACACGAAATCACACGAAGGCCACGAATTGCGTTTGTTACGAATGCTTTTCGTGTCCTTCGTACTCATCGTGACTTCGTGACAGACAGGCGATCGAATCAGCTTGTTATGGCTCCAAGAACGCTCCGACCTGTCGTCGGAGTTCGTCTTGGATGTGCACGACCGAGCGGCGCGCGTCGACGACGCGGAAGTGAAATTCGTCGGCCATGGAGCTGTACTCGCGGAGCAGCTTGTTTTGGTAGGCACGGAAGCTGTCGTAGATGTCGTCGCCGTGCTTCAGGTCCATTCCCGACTCCCAGAAGTCCATGCCGCGCGATTCGAGCACGCGGCCGATCAGCGTCTCGACGTCGATCTTCAAGTAGAAGACCAGATGCGGCGCGATGGCGAAGCCGTAGAGCGTCCGCAGCCATGGGCGGTCGACGCCGCGCACGCCCGCGCGCGCGAGCGCAGTAAAGATGTAGCGATCGGTGAGGACGACGAACCCAGCCTTCAGCGCCGGGATGATTTCCTTCTCGAGCCTGTCGGCGAAGTCGGTCGCGTAGAGGAGCACGAACGTCAACTTGTTCAGCGTGTTGCTAGACTTCGCCAGCTCGATGGTCGGCTGCATGAGCGGAGATCGGGTCCATCCGGTCTCGACGACACCGTACCCCTTCACCTCGAGCCATTCGCGCAGCAATTGGATTTGCGTGCTCCGACCGACGCCATCCGTGCCCTCGATCGCGATCAGCTTCCCAGGGTAGCCGTTGATCGGCAGGTACGGAATTCCGCGCCCGTAGTATCCACCCGGCTGAATCCCGCCGTTCGCGCCCTCGACCAGCCCGTGATCGTGGGGAGACTCAGGCTGACTGCTCACTGGGAATCTCCCTGGTGGTATCGGCGGACTCGACGTGTCTCGCGACCAGATCGCGGACGACGCGCTGCTGCTGCGTGATGCTGCCAGTGGCGTCGACGACGCCCAATTCATATTCACCGACGATGCGGTCGTACTCTTCGAGCACCTTGCCCTGAAACAGCCGAAAGCTCTCCACCGGATTCGAACTCCACCCGAGGTCCATACCCGCTTCGTAGAACTTCAGCTTCACGCGACGCGCGAGCAGACGATCGACCGAGACGTCGATCGGCACGCGGAAGTACAGCGCGAGGTCTGGTTTGACGGCAAAGCTGTACAGCTCGCGGACCCATTGCCGGTCGACGCCGCGCGTGACGTCGCGCGTGAACGCGGTGTACGCGTAGCGATCGGCGAGCACGATCATGCCGGCCTTCAGCGGGGGAATGATTTTGTAGAGCAGCCGGTCCGCGAAATCAGTGGCGTGCAGCAAGCTGAACGTCATCGGGGTCAGCGCGTTTTTCTTTTTCCCCGTCTTGGTCGCCGCTTTCACGAGCGCGGACGAGTTCCATTCCGTGACGAACACGCGATGGCCTTCCGCCGCCAGCCACTTCGCCAGCAGCCCGAGCTGCGTCGTCTTGCCCGATCCGTCGATGCCTTCGACGACGAACAGCTTGCCCGGGTACTCGTGAGGTGTCGTGAGGTTGTTCAGCATGGGGGTGTCCGCCAGGCGTCGCGATGGCCGCGCTCACTTCGACCCGAAGCGGCTTGCCAATCACTCGCTCAAATTCTGCCGCATGTCGCGCCGCGGCCCAAAGCTCCAGTTCAGCATCGCCCGTCGCGCGCAGCTGGAGCAGGCCGTCGTCGCCGCGGTCGTGGAGCTCGAGGCTCGCCACGGGCTGCGAGTGGCTGCGATCGAGCCCTTCCGCCAGCCGCAGCATGGCCGCCAGCTGGCGAATCGTGCGACGCCGCTTCCTTTTGAAGTCGCCGTACTGCTCGTGGCTGCGCTTCGGCGGCGCTTGACGATGGTAGCGAGCAATCAACGCGATGGATTCGACTTCCTCCGGATCGAACCCACGCAAGTCCCCATTCTTGATCAGATAGTACGAGTGTTTGTGATGGCGCTCGTAACTGATGTGGACGCCGACGTCGTGGAGGATTCCCGCATATTCGAGCCACTCGCGCTCGTGATCGGTCATGCCGTGGACGCTTCTCGTCTGGTCGAACAGCATCGTCGCCAGGCGCGCGACCTGCTGCGCATGCTCGGGCCAGTAGTTGCAGCGTTCGGCGAGTTCGAACACGCTGCGCCGGCGGACGTCGGGATAGCGATCGGCTTGCGCGATCTGTTTGCGATGGCGCGCGATGTAGTCGAGGATGAGCCCCTCGCGCAGTGACAGGTCGCACAGCGTGACGTCGGCGGCGCCGAGGCGGCGGACGATCGCGTCGAGCAGGATGCTGCCGGCGACGGCCAGATCCGCGCGGCGCGGTTCGAGGCCAGGCACTCTGAGGCGTTCTTCCAAATCTCGGGCGATCAACTGCTTCTTCACGCGGCGAATCTGCTTCGCCGTGATGCGGCGGTTGCGAAGCGTGGTCGACTCCCCGCGTTCGGCGAGCGCTACCGCGCCGATGCTCTGAATCGTCCCCGAGGTGCCGATGACGCGGTCGAATCCCAGCTTGACGATCTGGCCGAGAAACTTGCCAGCTTCGTTTTCGATGAAGCGCGTGAGCTTGCGCTGATCGCGCGGCGCGAGCGGATCGCTTTTGACGAAGCGTTCGGTCAGACGAATGACCCCGAGCTTGAAACTGCGCCCGGTTTCCATCGTCAAGCCGGCGCCGCGCGTAATTTCGACGCTGCCGCCGCCGATGTCGATGACGACGCCGGCTTCACCGGAAAGGCCGACACCGTAGGCGGCGGCCTGATGAATCAGGCGCGCCTCTTCGGTGCCAGAAATCACGCGCGGGCGAATTCCGGTCTTTTCGGCGATCTCTTTCAGGAAGTCGCTGCTGTTCTCGGCCTCGCGGGTGGCGCTCGTGGCGACGGCGATGATCTCGTCGACGCCGTGCGAGTCCGCGAGGCGTTTGAACTTCGACATCACCTGGAGTGCCGCGTGGACGGCCTCAGGTGTCAGCGCCCGGCCGTCGAG
>Ga0097621_100003019_pt1 | contig 11558 bp, 11 predicted proteins | sample KBSMisM72_FD_73165 | JGI IMG/M metagenome (GOLD analysis project Ga0097621, IMG submission 73165) | Miscanthus rhizosphere microbial communities from Kellogg Biological Station, Michigan, USA - KBS Miscanthus M7-2 (version 2) (version 2) | ecosystem: Host-associated > Plants > Roots >... | reverse complement strand
CTTGGCCAAAGCGCGGCCCAGTTCGGGGGTCTCAACCAGCATGTTGGTGTCGCCGCCCGCCTCTCGGATCTCAAATACCGGAACGCCTTCGCCTACGAAGAAACTGTTGTGATACACCGGTCGCAACGGAATCTTCGTAATGCCGAACGGGATCAGCGCCGCCGTGTGGCAATGTACGATCGACATGACATCGGGACGCACGCGATAGATCTCGCCGTGGATGAAGCGCTCGCGATAGGATGTTCGCTTCTCGCCCGCGGCCGGCTTACTGTCCAGATCCAGCTCCAGGATGTCGGCGGCAGTGACCTGGGCCGGCGCGATGGATCGCGAGATCAGGTACCGGACGGCGCCGGGCGCCGTGCGGACGCTCACGTGGCCGAATGCGTCGACAATTTCCTGCGCGGCCAGAATGCGATTGGCCGTCACGACGTCGTCGATCAGCGAGTCACGAGTCTGCGCGGATATCCGCGTGAGCAGCGCTGCTGCGCCCGCGAACAGGAGTTCACGTCGATGCATGCCTGCTAACATAGCGCATAGGACCGTATGCGCAAAGCATGCTTGGCATTGGCTGCCATCACCGCGTTCGCCGCCGACTCGGCTTATCAGCGGGAAATGGCCCAATGGCGCGCCCAGCGCGAGGCCAAGCTCAAGGCGGATGACGGATGGCTGACCGTGGTCGGCCTGCACTGGCTGCATGAAGGCGTGAATACGGTCGGCTCCGATCCGAAGGCGGACGCACCGTTACCGGCGTCGCTGCCCGCGCGCGTTGGAACGATTACGCTCACCAAAGGCAAGGCGCACTTTAAACCCGTCGCCGGGGTCCAGCTCAAGGACACCGGGATTCGTCTTCCGGAGATGGACCTGAAAACCGACGTGACGCCGGACTATGACCGTCTGGCGGTCGGGCGCGTGAAATTCTTCGTGATCGAACGGGAGAACCGCTTCGCAGTGCGCGTCAAGAATAACGATAGCGAAGCGCGCAAGAAGTTCACGGGACTGCGCTGGTACCCGGTGGATCCCGCATGGAAGATCAAGGCGGCGTTCATCCCCTCGCCGCACGAGGTCACCTTTGACACCGAGGTCGGCGTGAAAGAGAAAGACCAATCGCCTGGATACGTCACCTTCACGCGCGGGGGCCAGGATTACAAGATGGAGCCGGTGACGGAAGACGATCATCTCTGGTTCGTGTTTCGCGACCAGACCAGCGGAAAGACCACCTACGCAGCATCACGGTTCCTATACGTGCCCATGCCCAAGGACGGCTTCGTCGAGATCGATTTCAACAAGGCCGAGAATCCGCCGTGCGTGTTCACCGACTACGCGACTTGCCCGCTTCCGCCGCCGCAGAACCGCCTGCAACTGGCGGTGACCGCGGGCGAGCAGATGTACCGGCGTCCGCAATAGAGCATGCGGCCCAGCTCATGAGGCTAAGTGCGGTCCAGCGCTACTGGGATCGTCAGGCGCATGCCGATCCCATGTGGGCGATCCTGACCGATCCGGCCAAAGCCGGAGGACGCTGGGATCGCGATGCGTTCTTCGCCACCGGGACGCACGAAATCGGGATCTTCATGAATCGCGCGCAGGCCTGGGGAGCGCCGGCATCGCGCCGTACCGCGCTCGACTTCGGATGCGGTATCGGCCGGCTGACCCAGGCACTGGCCGAACATTTCGACCATGCCTACGGCGTCGATATTTCAGCGAAGATGATCGAGCTGGCGCGAGAGCACAATCGGAAAGGCGCCCGCTGCGAGTACCTGTGCAACCCGGCCAACGATCTGCGTGATTTTGCCGACGGCTCCATCGACATGATCTACTCCTGGATCACGCTGCAACATATGCGGCCTCGGTATGCGCGGCGCTATATCCAGGAGTTCCTGCGTGTGCTCGCGCCGGGAGGGCTGCTCGTGTTCCAGTACCCCAGCAAGCCGATTTCTTTGCGGGTCCGCCTGGCGCGATGGACCGCACGCTGGTCCAGGCCGAGGCCGATGTACATGAACGGCCTGAATCGCGAAGAAGTGGTCGCGTTACTGGAGCGCGGAGGCGGCCGGATTCTGGAGATCCAGCAGGATGACGACGCCATTCCGGGATATCACAGCCTGTGCTATGCGGTCACGCGCGATTAACACGCTGCCTTCATTGACACGCTAGCCTTGCGTCCCGGACAATAGAAGTGCCTATCTAAGTTGGCTCACTGATTCACAACACGTGCGGATATGGCGGAATTGGCAGACGCGCATGGTTCAGGTCCATGTTCTCGCAAGGGAGTGGAGGTTCAAGTCCTCTTATCCGCACCAAACTCTGAGGTTGGCAGATAGAGTGTCCCGAAACCGCCCTCCTAGTTAGAGTCCCGGCGAAACAATTCGGTCAAGAGATCGTTACAGTACCATCAGTTGTCCGTCGGTTTCGCCTCCACGTGGTCGATTACGAGCACCGGCAACGGGCGCCTATCCCGCACCAACTTCAGCCCGAGTTGGCTCTCCAGCGCATCGAAAAGCGAGACCGCGCCGTTTGGATCCGAGGCCACCCCTGGCAAGGGTGCCGGTGCTGGCGCCTGCCCGGCATCCCCGCCTCGCGCTCCTCCACCAGCGCCGTTCTGCAGTTGACCTGGATTACTGAAGCCCAGCGAAAAGTCCCATCGGCCTTCCAGCCCCGTGGCGTCGAGCACCGGACTTTGAACATACGCGCCCGCCACACTCATCAGGCGGTTCGCAAACTCCGTCATCGTGATGTTCTGGCACAACAGCAATCTTCCCAGGATGGGATTGGCAATGCGCGGGTCCTTTGCATCCAGTGCGACACCCTCCCGGCAACCCGTGCGCTTCGAGGGATCTGCATTTTTCATTTTCGGTTTGTCCGCCACCAGCTTGTAAGCGGGCAAAGGCCGTTCGTCCATGTGCACGGCCAGTTTGAAACGATCGGCGAGCAGCGATCGAAGCATCACCCAGAGCGTATCGATGTCCTGCGCAGCGCCGTTCGGCCCCGTGACTCCTGGCGTCGAGGGCGTGAAATCCGGCGCTTTCGCTACGATATCGTAACGGTCGTTCTCCATTGACTTCGGAGCTCCGATAATCATGTCATCCGTGAGAGCAAGGTTATCCGTGTTCCTCCAGATCTGCTGCACCAAGAACTTCAGCGTTGCACCCCTGATATTAATGCGGCCGCCTGGCTGAATCTGCAATCTGAGACCGGGAGTATCGGGCGCGCTCGGCTTAATATCGGCGACCTCAAACTCCGTCGCGACCGGCGCAAGCTGTTGTGCGATTCCCGGAGGATTCTCGGCCGGCTTCTCGTTCGCGCTGTCCACCACAATGACGGGCACCGGAACGGTTGCCGGCGTCAGCTTCAGCCCGAGTTGCCTATCCATGGCCTCGAACAAAGTGATGACGTCGGACGAGCCCTGCGCCGGCCCCAAATTGGGAGTGTACTTGAAGGTAAAATTCCACGCGCCTTTCAATTCCGTCCGATCCATGACTGGATTTCTGCCCAAATATTGTTGCGCTCCCGGAAGATTGCGCATCCCTGCCACGAACGCCTCCATGGTCATGTTGCGGCAGGTGGAGACGATCGTCGGCAACTGCGGCCCGTCGCCCGGTGCTCCGCCTTGCCCGGGAGCGCCACGGCCCTGAATATCGAACTTGCATCCGGTCTCGCCCGACCCGTCTGCCTCTTTGAGCCCCTGTTTCTTTTCAGCGGTCAGCACATGGCCCAGAGAGGGCCTCGTTTCGTAGTGCAATACGAGCTTGAAGCGATCCGCCAGCAGCGACTGAAGCATCAGTTTCACCGCTTCCGGAGTGGCATTGGGCGGACCTTTCGCGACCACATCGAAAAAGTCGTTTTCGAGCCAATTGGGGCCGCCCAGCACTTTGTCATTGTCGATGCCGTAGGCCGTGCAGATGAGACCGACCATCGAAGCGACCCGCAACTCGTACCGGCCGGAGCGATAAACCGGACCGCGTATGGACTGCAGTACGGTGTTCTTAGTGGCATGCACGTCCGCGATTTCAAATTTGGGCGCGGGGGCCGTCCCAACGGACTGGCTGAACGCCGCGCTGGCGATAAGGCTAAGGCTGCCCATGCACGCAAATATTCGCATCATGATCGCATTCCTTCCTCTTACTCAGCTCTTAAAACTTTCGTGGGTTCCACGGCAGCCACGGGGCGGGCGGGAACATAGCAGGCGCGGGCGACTGGCGTAACTGGCGCAGGGCGTAGCGAATGTCATACCAATGCCTGCTCATTCCATCCCTCCTCGCTGGAAGCGCCCGAACGTCCAGAGTGGTGGCTCACGCTTCCACTCGTCTCAGGTTAGCCAGTCGTATTTTATAACGAGTCGCGCGCTAGATCAGCCGGGTACTCGGCGGGCCGATGTGGATGTGGGCGGCCGTCGCCTTGCCCGGGACCATGCTTCTGAAGGCATAGTACGGAATGTGCCTCGCCTCCAGAAAGCGACGGAGCCATTTTCCCTCGGTCGTGTCCGGAAACAGCGCGACGTCTACCCGATCGCGGTGATCAAAGCCCATCGCGCGATGCACTGCCGTCTCGCCTTCCGCGCTCACCGGCAACGGTTCATGAAACTGCTGCTCAAACGCGCTCTGGACCCGGAGGTAATCCGCCGTCGTGAACTTGCCATTGCCATCGAAGCGTTCCATGACAGGGGCGCCCGAGGAAGGGATCGCCGCAGACAGCGGCTCGAACACCTGCTGTTCGACGAGCGCCATTTCGGCAACCTTGTGGACCAGTTCCGTGCGCGATTGCGTGACGTCATAGGTCGACTGCGCCCAGGCGAGTTCCTCCGTGGGCGCCACCAGACTCTGCGCCGGCGCGACGCCTGCATCCACTAACGTGCGCGCCTGTTCCAGACGAGCCTTGGCACGATCCAACTGCCGTCGCGCGGCCTGTTCCAATTGCGCGGCCCGTTCCTCGGTCAACTCCTCGAGCGAAACCGGGGCGCTGAGCAGCTCGGCATCACGCGCGGCGGCAATGGGGGTATCAGCTGGGTTGACGCGGGCACGCGGAGCTACCGGAACAGCATCAGGCGCGGGGGCTTGTCCGAACAGGAAGACGCTCCCTGCAAGCAGCAGGGCAAACGGCGAACGCATCTAACCCTAGGATACGTGATACTGATGAATTATGCGGCACCTATGGAAACTGTGGTTCGCGATGATTCTTCTGATGGCGAGTGTTCTGGCGCAGCCGTCTATCGGCGTGCCCGTGCCGCCCCTGGGAAACGGACCGTTTATCCTGGACACGGCCGAGCAGCACAAGATCCGGGTGACGGTGGTTACCAAGGGCCTCTCGCACCCCTGGAGCCTGGCATTTCTTCCCGACGGAAGCATGCTGGTGACGGAACGCCCCGGGCGGCTCCGGGTGATCCGCGATGTCGTGCGGGATGCCAAGCTCGACCCGCGGCCGATCAGCGGCGCGCCGGCAGTGCTCACCATCGGCAACTCGGGACTGATGGACGTGGCGCTCCATCCCAAGTTCGCCGAGAACAAGCTGATTTATTTTACGTACAACAAGTCGGGCACCGCCTCAGGTCACAACAAGCAGGTCGCGACGGTGCTCGCCCGGGCTCGGCTCGACAACGGCGCACTGACGGATGTCCGGGACATCTTCGTGGCGGATTGGCTGCCGGAAAACGCGAACGGATATAATTCGCGCATCGTTTTTGGCCGGGACGGCATGATCTATGTGTCGAACGGCGCTTCGAACAGCGACGCTGCCCAGGATCCCAAGAGCCATCGCGGAAAGATCATGCGGCTGCGCGACGACGGAACGGTACCGCCCGACAATCCCTTCGCTGGCCGCGCCGGATACAAGCCCGAGATCTACTCGATGGGGCATCGCAACACGCTGGGGCTGATCGTTCATCCGGTCACGGGCGCCCTATGGCAGAACGAAAACGGCCCGAATGGCGGCGACGAAATCAATATCATCCTGCCGGGCCGAAACTATGGATGGCCCGTGGCGAGTTATGGCCGGACCTATGAAGGACCCCGGGTCTCGGACGTTCCATGGCGCGAGGGGATCGAACAGCCGCTGGTGTTCTGGGTGCCTTCGATCGCGGTGTCCGGCATGGCCGTGTACACGGGTGATAGGTTCCCGGCATGGAAGAACAATATCTTCGTTGGCAGCATGCGGATGGGTGAAATTCCCGGCACGGGGCACCTGGAACGGATCGTGTTTAACGACAAGACTGAAGAGCTTCGCCGCGAAAGCATGCTCACCGAACTCCACCAGCGCATCCGCGACGTTCGCCAGGGCCCCGACGGACTGCTCTATCTCCTGACGGATGAAGACGATGGCGCGGTTCTCCGGATCGAACCGGCACCCTAGAAACCTTAGAATCCGCCTTTTTTTTCGCGATAGAGCCAGGGTGGGACCCGTGTCTACCATTGGAACACCCTCCGGGGCGGTGGTCAGCAGTTTCCTCAAGCGGCTCCCTGCCTTTTCGCCGATCGCCGTGCGCCTGATGGCCCTGGTGGCCGATGAAAACGTTTCTTTTAAAGAAGTTGCCAAGCTGATCGCACTCGACCCGGTCCTGTCCGGGGAGACTCTGCGCATGGCGAATTCGGGACTCTACGGGCGGCGGCAGCAGGTCCAGTCGGTGCTGCACGCCATCGCCATGGTGGGCCTCCAGCGGCTGACACGCATGGTAGTGACCGCCGCGCTCTGGCGAGGTATGCCCCACCGCACTTCCCCGTTTGTAAAGGCGTGGTGGCGGCATAGCGTGGCCGCGGCGATCATCGCCGAGAATACCGCGGTGGTGCCTATCGACTACGCGTACACGGCCGGCCTGCTGCACGGGGTGGGACAACTGGCCCTCTTCGAACACGGCGCTCAGGATTACATCCGCGTGGTTAACGAATCAGTCTCCAACGGCCTAGACCTGCAAGAGAACGAACGTGTCGCCTACGGAACCGATCATGCCGAGTTGGCCGGGTTGATTCTTGAAGCCTGGGGTTTGCCCGAAGATGTGCAGGACGCCGCTGCGCTGCATCACTGGCCGAACGCGGGCAGCCGGCTGGCCGACGCGGTCCGGATCGGATGCGTTGTCGCGGAGCATATCGGTTTCGGCGCGTGCGGATGCCACCGGCAGTTGGCCGAGGAGGATCTGCCCGCGGCGGTTGCCGGCGTGATCGGAGACAAGCCCCTGCTCGAAGTCTTCGCTACCGAAGTCAACGGCATCGAGTGCTCGTTGATGTAAGCTTGTTCCCACCTGTTGTAGATTGGGGGTGGGATGCGTTTCCTTCCTCTCCTGCTCGCGGCAACGGCGGCGAGCGCCATCGTTTTCGCACAGGGCGCTCCAGTCCTGGAGCTGACCGACTTCTCCGGAGTCTGGGCCGAGCGCGTGCACGAAGACAACTACGAGCGATCCGGCGGACCGCCTTTGGGCGATTATCAGGGGATTCCCCTCAACGACGCCGGCCGCAGAAAAGCCGACAGCCATGACCACTCGGAATGGAGCCTGCCGGAGTTCCAGTGTCGCCCGCATTCGGCTCCCTACCAGTGGCGCGCGCTGGGTAGCGTGCGATTTTGGAACGAAGTCGACCCGATCGGGCGCGAATTACGCGCGATTCACGTGGAATATCTGCGGTCGCTCGATCGCGTGATCTACATGGACGGCCGCCCGCACCCTCCCGAGTATGCTCCCTATAGCTGGTCCGGATTCTCGACAGGCAAGTGGGAAGGCAACACGCTGGTCGTCGACACCGACCATATCAAGAGCAGCTATCTGCGCCGCAATGGCGCCAGCTTCAGCGATAAAGCCACCATGCGGGAATACATCGACCGGCACGGCGAGTACCTGGTCATCACCATGATCCTGACGGATCCGGTGTGGCTGGAGGAACCGTTCATCCAGACCACCAACTACGCGCTCGATACGCATACCGCTCTGACCTACTATCCCTGCACGGTGAGCGAGGAAAACATTTCGACAGCGGTGCCGCATTTCCTTCCGGGAACGACCGAGCATTTGAAGGACGCCTCTGGCTGGATTCCGCCCGAAGCCGCGCGGGGCGGCGCGGAGACCACGTATCCGGATTACCGGCAGAAGCTGAAAGCGGCCAAGCCATGAAACGCCTGGCGTATCTTTTCCTGTTGACGGTAGCCGCGTTCGCGCAGCCGAAGGCTTCAAGCAGTGAGATTCACGTCTTGCCCGTGCAGGGCAACATCTACATGCTGGTGGGAGCGGGCGGGAATATCGCCGCCTCCATTGGGCCGGACGGAATCCTGCTGGTGGACGCCGGAAGCAGCCAGATGAGCGGCAAAATTCTCGCGACCGTTCTGCAACTGGTCACTGCGGTTGCCGCTTCGTCCGGTCCCAACCGTTGCGTCGGGCTGCACTGCCCCGAGAGCCCGTATCGCTGGTCGAGCCCGTCCCTGAACGCGCTGATCGCATCTCCAGCTCCGCCGAAACCGATCCGCTACATCATCAACACCAGCATCGATCCCGATCACACCGGCGGCAACGAGGCGCTCTCCGCGCTGCCGGCCGATTCGAAAATTCTCGGCGTGACGTTTCCGCCCGTGGGAGTGGCGCCCACAGCTACGGTGATCGCGCACGAAAATGTCCTGGGCCGGATGAGTGCGGAGACCAACAAGAAACCCGCGGTTACCTCCGGACTGTGGCCTACAGACACGTATCGCGGCAGCTCCTACAAGCTCAGCGAGTTTTTTAACGGCGAAGGCGTCCAGCTCTTTCACGCTCCCGCCGCGCACACCGATGGCGACAGCCTGGTGTTCTTTCGCTACTCAGACGTGATCGCCGCGGGCGATATTCTTTCGACCACCAGTTACCCGGTGATCGATCTCGCCAAGGGCGGAACCATTCAAGGCGTGGTTGACGGACTTAACCATATTCTGGACATTGCGATTCCCGAGTTCCGCTCACAGGGTGGAACGCTAGTCATTCCCGGCCACGGGCGGCTGTGCGACACCGGAGACGTGGCCAACTACCGCAACATGGTGGCGATCATCAAGGACCGCGTCGCGGATTCGATCAAGAAAGGGATGACGTTGCAGCAGGTCAAGGCCTCCAGGCCCACGCTCGAATACGACGGCCTTTACGGCACGGCGACCGGACCCTGGACCACCGATATGTTCGTCGAAGCCGTGTATAAAAGCTTGAGGGGAGTTCGATGAGACGCAAGATACTTCTAGGACTGGCTTGGACTCTCATGTTCTGCGTAGCTGGCTACGCGCACCACTCGCTAGGCGCCACATATGAACAGGACAAAGAGATCAAACTCGAAGGCAAGATCGCGCAGCTCCTGTTACGAAACCCGCATTCGTACCTGCAGGTGGACGTTCCGGATAAGGACGGGAACATGCAGCGGTGGTCTCTGGAGTGGCGCAGCACGGGCCAGCTCGGCCAGGCGGGCATCAAGCGCGACACCTTGAAAGCCGGGGACGACGTAGTCGTTACAGCCAATCCGTCGCGCACGAAGGGCGACAATCGTGGCGCGCTGAAAACCCTGCATCGCACGTCGGACGGCTTCGGATGGGGCACCAAGCCGGGCGAGACGATCGAGTAAATGAGAGGAGTCGCGATCGGACTGCTTGCGCTGCTACTCGGCCCAGCGGCGTACCCTCAAGGCCGCGGCGCGGGACGAGGTGGCGCTGCACCTACTCCCCGAGCCGCTGCGGCGATCGACATGACGGGCTATTGGGTTTCGGTGGTGACCGAAGATTGGATGTTCCGCATGGCGACGCCGCCCAAGGGCCAGTATCTGGGCGTTCCGTTGAACGCTGCTGCTCGTCGCGTGGCGGATGCCTGGGATCCGGCAAAAGATGATGCGGCGGGCGAACAGTGCCGATCGTACGGAGCCCCCGCGCTGATGCGAATTCCCGGGAGGCTCCACATCACCTGGGACAATGACACGACACTGAAGGTCGAGACGGAAGCGGGAACGCAGTCACGCTTTTTCCATTTCGGCGGAGAGACACCCAAGAACACCGAGACTTCGTGGCAGGGTTATTCGGCCGCGGAGTGGGAACAGGCCGCAGTGGGACGGGGCGAACCCCGGAACGGCGATCTGAAAGTGGTCACTACCGGACTGCGGCCCGGATATCTTCGCAAGAACGGAGTGCCCTATAGTGAGAAAGCAATCGTCACGGAGTGGTACGATCTCCATCACGATCCGAGCGGTATGTGGCTGGTGGTCACCACCGAAGTGAAGGATCCGCAGTATCTGACCGTGCCCTTCGTCACCAGCACGCATTTCAAGAAGCTGCCGGATAACACGCCCTGGAAACCTGAAGCCTGCAGCTCGCGCTAAGCTACTCCGGCTGGCCTTCCAATTCCTTCCAGTGACGCTCCAGCGCGATCCGCACTAACTGGGAGCGCGTGCGCACGCCCGTTTTTGAAAATAGCTGCTGAAGAACGGCCTTCACCAGCGGCTCGGAAACACCCAGCTTGAAGGCGATTTCCTTGTTGGTCTGCCCGGCAAATACCGCGCGAAGCACCTGGCGCTCGCGGGCTGTGAAGGGGGCAGGCACATCCGCTTCGGGTGTACCAAGGTTTTCGGGAAAAGGCGGTGGAACCGCGACACCACTCTGGTCGGTGATGGCGCGGATGCGCTCGATCAAGACCTCCGGACGTTCCTGTTTGAGAATGATTCCCGCACACCCGCGTTCGACCAGCCGCCCGGCTTCAAGCCGGCTGACTCCAGCCGTCACGACCAGGATCTTACCCTTGAAACCGGTGTCGCGCGCCAGAGGAAGGAATGCCCCGCCCTGCTGCAAACCCAGGTCGATATCCAGCAGGACCACATCCACCTCCGAACTCTTGAGCACGGCAATGCCTTCGTCAACGGTCGCGCACTCGCCCACGATCTCAAAATCTCCCTCGCGTCCCAGCAGCCTAGCGATGGCTTCGCGGAACAGCGAGTGGTCATCGATCAGGAGAATACGAGTCAAAGTTCACCTTCACTGATTGACCGGCACACCGGGGAGCTCCACGATGAAGGAGCACTCGCCGGACTGCTGGGTCTGATGCAACTCTCCGCCAAACGTGCGGATAATCGCTCGCGACACGAACAGGCCCAGTCCGGTGGAGGAAGCGCCCGGTTGGAAGGGCTGAAACAGGCGGTCTGCCGCGGCGATGCCCGGACCGTTGTCGGAGACACGGATGACGACCGTCCCCTCCAACGCGTACGCGGTCATGCGGAACCGCGCCTCTTGCCGTCCGCGCAAGGCGCTGATACTGTTCTTAGCCAGGTTAAGGAAGACCTGCAGCAGGCCGGAGCGGTCTACCCGCACTCCCGGCAAGAGTTGTTGGATTTCCCACTCGCCTTGGATTCCGGCTTCTTCCAGACCGGGCGAAACAATGGCGCGCAGCTCCTCGAGCAACTCGCCCACATCCACGCCTTCCAATACTTCTTCCCGGGAGTCGGAGAGTTCCGTGGAGGAAAGCTTCAGGGCGCTCTCGACCACCGTACCCAGCGCGCGGAAGTCCGCATTCTCGTTCAAGCCGGGCGTCTTCGTCAGGTTGTGATGCAGCACCGAAGCGGCGGCCGCCAGATTCCTGAGCTCATGCGAAACAGCGCCGGCGA
>Ga0097621_100003015_pt1 | contig 11568 bp, 12 predicted proteins | sample KBSMisM72_FD_73165 | JGI IMG/M metagenome (GOLD analysis project Ga0097621, IMG submission 73165) | Miscanthus rhizosphere microbial communities from Kellogg Biological Station, Michigan, USA - KBS Miscanthus M7-2 (version 2) (version 2) | ecosystem: Host-associated > Plants > Roots >... | reverse complement strand
GTCGACGTCGACAAGAAGTCGATCGAATCCGTCGCCACGGGATTTCTGAAGCAGCAGGGCCTGATAAAGGGCTGATGCCGGGCAAAGGGAAGCGCGTCGCGCGCGTCTCGTCGAATCCGCGCCGTTACTGGGTCGGAAACGAGGCGCAGATGCGCGTGCCGCGCTGATCGTCGCGCGCGCCGACCGCGACCGCGCCGTGGTGACGGTCGACGATCTCCTTCACGATCGCGAGGCCGAGGCCCGAGCCGTCGCCTTCGGTGCCGGCGACGCGGTAGAAGCGCTCGAATATCTTTTCCTTGTCCTCCGCGGCGATCCCGGGGCCCGTGTCCTCGACGCAGAGGTGAGCGAGGCCGCCGCGCGCGCATGTGCTCACGGTGACCGTGCCGCCGGCAGGCGTGTACCGCAAGGCGTTGTCGATCAAGTTGTCGAGAAGTTCCGACAACAGCAGCGGATCGCCTCGCACGCGCGCTGGGTGAAGCGCAAACCCGAGATCGATCTTCCGCTCGATCGCCCTGGCCGACCAATCCTGCGCCGCGTCTCCGGCAACCGCCATCAGGTCTACGGTCTCCCGCAGGGTGCTGTGCTCGGGCACGCTTTCCGCCTTGGCCAAGGCGAGGAGCTGGGTGGCCAGGCGACCGGCGCGAATCGTGGCGCCGTGCATTCGCTGCACCTCGGCGCGAAGGTCGGCCGCGAGATCTCGTCGCAGCATGAGCTCGAGATGCAGCCGCAATCCGGCGAGCGGGGTACGGAGCTGATGGGCCGCGTTGGCGAGGAACCGCTGCTGCATCGTGCTGGATTCGCGAAGCTGCTCGAGCAGATTGTTGAACGCTTCGACGACCGGCAGGATTTCGATGGGCGATGCCGCCTTCGAAATCGGCCGCAGGTCCCGCGGCGACCGCCCGAGGAGCTCGGTGCGCATGTGGGCGAGCGGACGCAGCCCGCGAGCCACTCCCCACCAGGCGAGGCCGATCGCCGCGACGCCGATCAGGAGCGTGGGCACGAGCTCCAGGAGCAGGATCTCGCGGACGAGTCGATCGCGCTTGTTGAGCGTCTCGCCGACCTGCACGGAGAATCCGTTCGGCGCGCGATACGCGGCAAGCCGAAGTTTCTCGCCGCGATGCGTGCCGTCGAAGAATCGGTGCTCTCCGGGTTCCATCGCGGGAGGCGCCCGCAGGTCCGCGTCGCCATCGATGATCACGTCGCGGTCCGAGCGCACCTGAAAGATCACCGTGTCGAGGTGATCGTAGACGAGCACCTCGAGCGCCTTCTGTGGCAGGTCGACGCGCGCCCCGGTCGAGTCGATGCGGATGTAGTCCGCGATGTCGAGCACCGGATCGAGCAGCGAGCGGTCGTAAGCATCGTTGGCCGCGCGCAACGCCACCCAGTAGGTGACGGTCCCGGCGCCGACGATCAGGACCAGCAAGGCGGCCGAAAGAAACACCAGCAGCCGTCGCCGTATGCTCGGCGGCGGGGCACTGCCCTCAGCCATCGGCTCCGTCCCACAGGTAACCGAATCCCCGCACGGTACGGATGCGAACCCCGGCGGGCTCGATCTTCGCGCGGAGGCGCGAGACATGGACCTCGATGGCGTTGGGGGAAAGCTCGGCGTCGAGATTGAACAGGCTTTCGCCGATCTGCTCCTTGCTGAGCACACGTCCGGGTCGCGTCAGGAACAACTCGAGCAAAGCCCACTCTCGCGGCGTCAGGTCGACCACCCGGTCGTGTACGCGCACGCGCTTGGCGGACGGATCGACCGTCAGCCCGGCGACCGACCACTGCGTTTCGGGCGGCAGGCTGCGCCGCAGGAGCGCCCGCACCCGCGCCTCGAACTCGGTCACCGAGAACGGCTTGGTGAGATAGTCGTCGGCGCCGAGGTCGAGGCCGTGCACCCGGTCCTCGATCGCATCGCGCGCAGTAAGCACGAGAACGCTGGTCGGCGAGCGCCGGGCGCGGACGCGCCGCAGGACCTCGAAGCCGTCGATGTCGGGAAGACCGACGTCAAGAACGACTAGATCGTAAACGGTGCGGGCGAGCAAGGCATCGGCGTATTTGCCGCTCGCGGCGTGGTCGACGGCATGACCCGCGCGCGTCAGCACGCTGATGAGCCCCTCTGCGAGCAGCCGGTCGTCCTCGACAACGAGCAGGCGCATAGGAGCTAATGTAACCGACATTGGCTGCGCGCATTCAACTCGCCGACGGCGGTCGTGAGCGGCCTCAGAATTGTTTCCCGAGCCCGAGCTCGAACCCGTGCGGCAACAGCTGGATCATGATCGGAACGTCGCGGCTGTGGGCGTACCAGCCGGACAATCCGCCGATCGCCCAACCCGCCAGGACATCGGTCTGCCAGTGCGCCTGATTCTTGATCCGCCCCGCGCCCACGTACAGCGGCAGCAGCAGAAGCGCATACGTGGCCGGGTAGTCGTGCCCGTATTCGAGCATGTACGGTGTGACGAGCGCCGCCGCGACGGACGCCTCGCCGCTGGGAAAGCTGTAGTTGGAGCCGCCCTTGAACCACAGGCAGGGGTTGTCCGTCGTCGAAGGCCGCACACGGGTGAAGATCCTCTTGCCTGCCTCGGCGGCAACGTCGGCGACGATCTGCGAATCGACACCTTGCCAGAGGGTCTTGCCGAAGCGGGACTCCGCGCCCTCCCAGATCGCTCCACCGACTTCCGCGACTGTCAGCGCCGTGACGACTCCGCGGTATGCATTCGCGTTCCAAATGCCCGAGGCGTCGTAGCTCACACGATGGTCGATGCGCGACCATCCGCAGTTCTGGGCGGCTGCCGGTAGCGGGAGGACCAGCGCCATGGAGAGAAGCAGGACGGCCGCCGGATGGGGCGACGGACCCGGCAGGATAACGCTCGCCACCGTGACACCTCGGACACTCGACGAGGGCGATGATGCGGGCGGAGCCTGTCGAACCGCTGACCGACACCTGTCGAGTCGCTGACACGCACGCCGCTGCGGGACCCCGATGGCTGCGCCCACGGCCCGGCGAATTCCGGGGGCGATGACCTATACTTCCCTCCGGTCGAGTCCCACGAAAGGGCAGCGTGGTTCGTGAAGTCGTTCTCGCCGCCGATCTCGGCAGCGGCTCGTTGCGTGTCGGCGCGGTAACGGCGAAGGGCAAAGTGGTCGCGACGGCCTCGACGGCACTACCGGCCGCGGAGCGGGCCGGAGCCGGAACCGCGGTCGATGCCGCTGCCTGGTGGCGGGCCCTCAACCGGACGGTCGGCCGCACGCTCCTCCAGTTGCCAAAAGGCGATCACGTGCGCGGCGTCTGCCTGTCCGGGATGACGCGATCGCAGGTGCTGCTCGACCGCGAAGGCAGCCCGCTCGCGCCCGCGCTGCTGTTCCGGGATCACCGGGCAATGAGCGATGCGCGGGAAGTCGCGCGCCACTTCGCGACCGGCAACCCCGCCGACGAGATCACCGCGTTCCATCCGCTTGCCCGGATCGCGTGGTTCGCCCGGCGGCAGCCGAAGCTGTTCGCCCGGATCGGCGCCGTCGTCGAACCGAAGGACTTCCTCAATTTTCGCCTTACGGGCGAAATCGCCGCGGACAGCGTGACGTATTCGCGCTACGACCACCTGCGGGCTACGCAAGCGCTCCCGGCGTGGCTCTCGCACTGCGTCAGGCTGCTCGAGCCGCCGCGGAGAGCGCCCTGGCAGCTGCTGGGCGAGGTGACGAGCCGGCAGTTCCCGTGGAAACGCCTTGCCGGAATTCCGGTGATGACCGGCGCGATGGATGCGTGGGCAACCGCCGTGGGCGCAGGCGCGGTCCGCACCGGTCAGGGCTACGACATCGCGGGCACGTCGGAAGTGGCAGGGTTGATCACGTCCGCCCGCGCCGCCGTGCCAGGGCTCGTATCGTTGATCTGGAGCGAGCGTTCCCACCAGATCGGCGGGCCGACGCAAGCCGGCGCCGATTGCGCCTCGTGGGCGTACGCAACGCTTCGCGTGCGCGGCTCGCTCGCGGCGGCGGTCGAACGCGCCGGCAAGACGATGCCGGCTCACGATCGGCCACTCTTCCTGCCGTATCTTGCGGGCGAGCGAACGCCGATCTGGCGCGCCGATGTCCGTGGTGCGTTCGAGGGGCTGCTTCGCGGCCACGACGCCGACGATCTCTTCTGGGCGGTGCTGGAAGGCGTTGCGCTGGCGATGCGCGACATCCTTGCGCGCGCCGTCGACGGTTCGGGTGGAAAAATGCGCGAGGTTCGCGTGGCCGGCGGAGGCGCGCGGTCGAACGCGTGGTGCCAGATCAAGGCCGACGTCATGCAGGTGCCGATGATTCGGACGTCGCAGCCCGAGACCGGTCTCGTCGGTGCGGCGATGGCCGCCGCCGTCGGCCTCGGGTGGCACAAGAGCCTCGCGGCCGCGGCGACGGCCATGTGCCCCACCGAGCGCGTCTTCGAGCCGCGAGCGCCGCTCGCCGCGATTTACGCGCAGCGCGCCGAGCGTTACGGCCGCGCGCGGCGACATGCGATCGCGCAGGCGAACGCCGCGATGCTTCCGGTGCCCGCGATGCCAACGCGTGCAAGCCGCTCGGGAACGCGCCGATGAGCAATGGCACCGGCGCGAGCGGCTTTCTCGCGACCTACGGAACTGCGCTCGCGGCCGTCATCCTGTTTTGCATCTTCGCCGCTGCCGCGCCGAATTTCCTCAATCCTACGAATCTGCTGAACGTGCTGAAGCAAGTGAGCTTCCTCGCGATCCTCGGGCTGGGCTTCGCGATGGCACTCACCACGGGCGAGCTCGATCTTTCGTTCGCCAACGTCTGCAGCTTCGCCGTGGTCGTCGTCGGCGGGCTGATCCATCACGGCTACGCTCCCGTTCTCGCCGTTGCCGGCGGACTCGCCGCGGGCGCTGCCGCCGGGATGCTCAACGGCCTTTTCGTCACGCGACTGAAGGTTCCGTCGCTGATCGCAACGCTGGCGACGGCGTCAATGGCGAACGGCCTCGCATTCGCGGTCACGGGCGGTGTCGCGTTCGTCGGACGCTGGGATCCGGGCTTTCTCGCCTTGGGCCGCGGCAGCGTGCTGGGGGTGCCGGCGCTCATCGTCTGGACGGCCGCTGCCACGCTCTTTGCCGCATTCCTGCTGAAGCACACACGCCTCGGGCTCCACATGGTATTCACGGGCGAAGCCGACGAGGCGGCGCGGCTTTCCGGCATCGACGTGCGCCGCACGAAAGCGATCGGACTCCTGCTCTCGGGCCTCGCCGCGGGCGTGGTTGCCGTGCTGCTCACTGCCACGCTCAATACCGCGGCGCCCAACATGGCGAGCGATTATCTGTTGCGCTCGATCGCCGCCGTCCTCCTGGGAATGACGATGTTCGAGCCCGGCCGCTGCAACGTTGCCGGCACGCTCGTCGGCGCGGCGACGATCGGCATGCTCGGCAACGGGCTCGTGCTGATGGGCGCCGAGTACTACGTGCAGGACATCATGCTTGGCGTTATCATCGTCGCTTCCGTAGCGCTGTCGGCGTCGACGCTCAAGAAGGCCGCATTCGGCGTGTAGGCTCGAGATGGCCATCGCGTGGACGCTTCAGGCGGCCCGCACTTCAAGGGAGGATTTCCGTGATCAAGAGATCGATTGCAGCAACCATCGTGACGATTGGATTGCTCGTCGCCGCATCGTCGGCACAGGCGTTCAAGCTCGGCATCATCGCGTTCCAGATGTCGTCGGAAACGCACGCTCGCGTCGCCAACGCGGCCGCCGAAGCAGCCAAGGCGCTGGGCTGGCAGGTGCAGGTGCTGAACTCCGAAGGCAGCCTGCCGAAGCACTCGGAGCAGATCGAGGCGATGATCCAGGCGAAAGTCGACGGCCTTATCATTGCAATGGGCAAGCCGGTCGAAGCCGACGCCCAGCTCGCCGCCGCAAACAAGGCCGGCATTCCGGTCATCACGACGGTGGCGGGCACGAGCCCCCACACCCTGTTCGACATCCAGGTCAACGATTACCAGATCGGCGCGCAGGCGACGCTGTACCTCCTGAGCAAGCTCAACTACAGCGGCGCCATCCTCACCGAGCGTTACGAAAACAACGTGGCGTCGCGCATCCGCGGCAAGGTCCTCGACGTGGTGCTGTCGGAGAATCCGTCGGTCAAGGTCCTCGGCAGTCACTCGATGGCGCGCACCGCGAGCTGGCAGGAAGACGTGCGGAGCGGCATGCAGGCGCTCATCCTGCGCAATCAAGGCAAGTTCCAGGGTGTCTGGGCTTCGTTCGACGGCCAGGCCTACGTGATCGACGACCTCCTGAAGGCGCAGGGTCTCAAGAAAGGCGACGTCGTGCTGGTCAGCATCGACGGCGGGCCCGAAAGCTATCGCCGCATCAAGGCACCCGACAGTCTCTTGACCGCGACGGTCGGCATACCCTTCGAGCGAATCGGGAGGACAGCCGTCGAGAAGATGAACGACATCGTCGTCAAGAAAGTGCCGAAGAACCAGGCGGTCAACGGACCGTATCTGTGGATGGACGCGGTGCTCGTCGATGCCTCGAACGTCGACCAGATGCTGAAATAGGCGCGCGCGGCGGTCACATCTTGGCGCCGCTGCTCCGCCTCGTCGGCATCGGCAAGCGCTACGGCGCCGTCGAGGCGCTCGCCGGCATCGATCTCGACGTCGAAGCCGGCGAAATCGTCGCCATCTGCGGCGACAACGGCGCCGGCAAGTCGACGTTGATCCGCATCGTCTCGGGCGCGCACGATCCGAGCGAAGGCGCGCTCGAGCTCGACGGATCCCGCGTCGTCTTCGCTTCTCCGATCGATGCGCTCAAGAGAGGCGTGGCGACGATCTACCAGGATCTCGCCCTCGCTTCCCGGCTGCCGGTATGGCAGAACGTGTTCGTGGGAGCCGAGCTCACCCGGTCATTGCTGCCGGGCGTGCGCGTCCTCGACAAGCGCGCGATGCGGGAGGCGTCGTCGCGCTATCTCGCCCGCCTCAAGATCGACATCCGCGATACCAATCGCGCGATCGAGCGGCTGTCGGGCGGACAGCGGCAGGCCGTGGCGATCGCGCGCGCGCTCCACTGGAATGCGCGTCTCGTGATCATGGACGAGCCCACGGCAGCGCTCGGCGTCGCGGAGAGCCGGCAGGTTCTCGATCTCATCCGCGAGCTCCATCGAGGCGGCACGACGGTGATCCTGATCAGTCACAACATGGCGGAAGTCGTCGACGTGGCGACGCGCGTCGTCGTCTTGAAGGGCGGCCGCAAGATCGCCGATCGGCCGGTTACGGGGATCACCGCCGACGACCTCGCCCATCTCGTCATGGTCGGCCACGGCGCTGGCAAAACCCCACGCGCGGCCGCCTGAAGGATTCCAATGGCGAGAATGCGCATCATCATCGACACGGACCCTGGCCAGGACGACGCGGTCGCGCTGCTGCTGGCGCTCGCCGAGCGCGATGCGCTCGATCTCATGGGGATCACGACGGTGGCCGGCAACGTGCCGCTGCCGCTCACCACGGCGAATGCGCTGCGCATTCTCGAGGTCGCGAATCGCGGCGACGTGCCCGTCTTTCCCGGCGCGAGCCAGCCGCTCCTGCGCGAGCTGCGAACGGCGGAGTTCGTCTGCGGCGCCGACGGTCTCGAAGGCGCTGGCCTGCCGCTGCCGCGCCTCGCGCCGCAGGCGCGGCACGCGGTGACGTTTCTCATCGACACGTTGAAAGCGGCCGCCGACCGTTCCGTGACGCTGTGCCCGCTCGGGCCGCTCACGAACATCGCGCTCGCTTTCGCGCAGGAGCCCGCTCTGGCGTCAAAGGTCGAGCGGATCGTCCTGATGGGCGGTGCGCGGGATCTCGGCAACGTGACTCCGGCGGCAGAATTCAATTGCTTCGTCGATCCGCATGCCGCCGCGATGGTCCTGCGGCTGCCGGTGCCCATCGTCCTCTTCGGCCTCCATGCGACGCATCAGGCCATGGCCACTCCCGAGCGCGTCGGCAAGATCGCCGCGCTTGGCACGCCGGCGGCGCACGTCATCCGGGGAATGATGGGCCGGCCGCGGCCGGGAAGCCTCGACCGCTTCGGCGTGCCGGGTCATCCGCTGCACGATCCTTGCGTCATCGCCTATCTGTTGTGGCCCGGCCTGTTCCAGGGCCGCGATTGCCACGTATCGGTCGAGACGGCGAGCGAGGAAACGATGGGCCGCACCACGATCGACTGGTGGGGCTCCCGCAAGCTGAAACCGAACGCCCATGTGATCGGCCATGTCGACGCCGCCGGCTTCTTCGAGCGGCTGACGAGCTCGCTGGCCAGGATTTGACGAGGGATCGAATGGCCCATCTGGTGCACGAGCTCAAGACGAAAGCGGATGCGGACATCGCGACGATGCGAAGCGCGGCGCTGCGTGCGCGCGACTCGCATGCGCGAGCCGAGCTGATGCGTCACATGCTGATGACGGCTGAAACGGTCAAGAACCGGCCCATGGCGGAGGCGGTGCGCTTCATCGTCGACCACTGGCTCGAGGCGTGGAGCCTCGCTCGCGCCACATGGCCCCACGTTCCGGAGATGGAGGCGTTCGCCGCCGCGTTTCACGCCTACGCAATCGCGCCCAGCGATGCGCGCGACGAGGCAGTGCGCGCGACGTGCATCCGCCTCGAGCTCGCTTTCGCAGCGGCAGGAATGCCGATCGCCGACCAGATGGCGTGGCGATCGATCTGCGCGCACGGCTGGTGGGGCGAGGTGCGCCCCGCTCCACCGGGACAGGGACGCACCGACTGCGCCTGGCCCGCGCAGCCGTTCTGGGAAGCGGGCTGCCGGCCGGAGTGTCTCTAGCGGCGCTTCACGCCACCGAGAGCGGTTCACGCGACTGAGCTTGAGCGACGCGCCCCTCTGCGGGGCGCGTCGCAGCTGCGGTCAGGCGTGCTGCTTTGCGCGATATTCGTCGCGCAGATTTCGGATCTGGTCGTGGTTCTTCATCACGCCGTCGTACTGGCGTTCCACGATGCTCCGGATATCCTGCGGCAGAGTCGACTCCAGCGCCTTGCCGTAGCGGGCCTTGGCAACGTCTTCGCCGCGCTCGCATTCCTCGAGAATGGCGAGATCGTCGCGAGTGGACACGGCGGCCTTGACGTTCACCCAACCGCGATGGACGGCGCCGGCCACGCTGCCGCCCATTTCAGGCTTTCCCCCGAGTCGGGCCACGAGGCCCTGCAAGTCGGCTGCGCTCCTGGCGCAGTCCTGCGCGCGCCGGCGAAAAGTCGTCTTCAACTCGGGATTCTTCGTGTCGTCGGCGGCGGTGTTGAAGCCCTTTTCGCCGTCCTTCGACGTTTCGATGAGATCGTTCAGGATGGAAGCAACGTTGTCTGCCATGTCTTGATCCTTTACAGAGAAGTGGGGGCGCGCCTGATGGCCCGAAGCCTACTGGCCCGAGCCCGCACCATCGCCGATTTCATCAGCGCCGTCTGTGCGATGACGCACGGCACGCGGCCAAAGGAACGGACTTGCGCGGAACGCCGCGCTCACCCTCAAGCGGAACCGGCCTTTGGATCAGCCAGCGCTTTCGGGGGTCTTCCCCCGTGTGAATTCATGCCGGTAGACCGCGGCCTCGGGGGCCACGCCGGCGTGCAGCCGTAACGCCGGCGCGAGCGCATCGCCCGCCGCGCGCACGACGTCGGCGTCGACCCCTTCGACGAGCACGATCCAGGCGGGAACGAGCGTCGCATCCGCGCGGGCTTTCTTCTCCGCGGTCTCGACGTTGCTGATCGCTTCGTCGGCGAGGCACAGATGCACTCCCGCGATGCCCCTGCGCAGTGAGATGGGCGGCAGCGCTCGCGTCGTCAGCGCCTCGATCGCCGCAGCGCGATCCTGCGCGCCGACGTCGAAGCGCAGCGTCAACACGACGCCGCCGCTGCCGACGCCGCTCGTGAACGCGACACGGCAAATCGAGCGCGCGACGTTGCGGAACGACGGCACCACGCGCCGCGTCCACGGCGTCGGCGCGTTGAGGCGATCGAGGTAGTCCTTGCCCCCCAGCACTTCCGGGGTGTCGGCCTCGTACAGGTTGAAGAATTCGGGCGCGCCGCTGATTGCAACGTAGCGGCGGCCGCGGCGGAAGCCGGGAATGCCCACGCGCTCCGGCATGTGCTCGCGATTGTGCCATTCGTAGAAGTCGCCCTTCGCCTCCGGCAGAAGATCGTGCCAGATGGCGACCACGCCCTTGCCGGCGAGACTCACGGCCTCGTTCCCATGATGCCAACTCCGGCATCGGCGCTCATGCCCCAACGAGCGTCGTTGCCACCGCACCCAGGTCGCCGAACGTCACCACGAGCGGCACATCGAGCGGCACCTCGATCGCTCCGGCATACGACCCGGTGGTGACGATCTGCCCGGCACGCAGTCCCTCGCCGCGCGCCGCCAGGAAATTGGCGAGCCATACGAGCGGACGCAGCGGATGCCCGTCGCCGTGACGTCCATCGTGGGTCGACAACGTGCGCCCCGCACCGCTGATGGTGACCGGGAAAGACTCCAGTGCCGCATCGCGCCAATTCGGCAGCACGGGACCGACGAAGAGTCCCTGGTTCTGGACGCAGTCCGCCAGCATTTCGAGCCAGTCGACTTCGGCAGGTGCCGCATAGCGCGTGCCGAGGAGTTCCAGCACGAGATGCGATTGCGCGATCGCCGCGCGCACTTCCGCCTCGGAATAGGGCCTCTCGCGCTCGGGCAGGTCGGCAGCCATCACGAACGCAACTTCCGGCTCGATTCTCGCGATCCCTCCGGTTGCCGTCACTGCGCAAGGCGACGTCCGCTGAATCGTCGGCGCGAGGATCGGCGCGGCATTGATGCGTCCCGCCGCCGGCGGCAGCGAGCATTTCCAGCCGCCGATGGCTTGCCCCATCCGTGCGACGACGCCCCGCTGAATGGCGAGCGCCGACTCGATGTCCGCGGGACGGCACGATTCCGGCAAACGCGCGCCGGGACGGCCGGAAAGGCGTGCCGCTCCGAGCTGCTTCGCCGCTTCGTCGATCTCTCGCTCGTTCATGGGGTCCTCGTCGCTGTCATTTGAATATCGTTGTCCGCTAGAAGCGCTTGACATTGAAGCCGCCGTCGACGAACAGCACGCTGCCGGTGGCATACGGAATGGCTCCCGATGCAAGCACGGCGACGGTGCGGCCGACGTCCTCCGGCTCGCCCCAGCGCGGCATCGGCACGTCGCCGCGTGCGATGCGCATGTCCTTGTCCTCGGTCGCATCGGCCGTCATGTCGGTGTGCACGAAGCCGGGCCGCACGTCGTAGACGGCGATCCCGTGCGGCGCCAGCCGCAGCGTGAAGAGTTGCGCCGTCATCGAGACGCCCGCCTTCGAGATGCAATACTCGGCTTGCGTCGGCGCCGCGTACACGGCGCTGATCGACGAGATGAAGATGACGGATCGCTTCCACGCCGGGGACTGCGCGGCCTCGCCGATCATGCGTCGCGCGATCCGCTGCGTCAGGAAGAACGTCCCCCGCGCGTTGGTGTCGTTCACCCGGTCGTAGCTCTCGAGCGGCGTGTCGAGGAGATCGCCTCGATAGCGCGTCTGCACGCCGGCGTTGTTCACCACGCAGTCGAGCGGGCCGAGCGCATTCCAGAT
>Ga0097621_100003013_pt1 | contig 11572 bp, 11 predicted proteins | sample KBSMisM72_FD_73165 | JGI IMG/M metagenome (GOLD analysis project Ga0097621, IMG submission 73165) | Miscanthus rhizosphere microbial communities from Kellogg Biological Station, Michigan, USA - KBS Miscanthus M7-2 (version 2) (version 2) | ecosystem: Host-associated > Plants > Roots >... | reverse complement strand
AGGGAGCTGTTCAGGTTTATTTCAAATATGTTCTGGCTCTGGAGCTTTGGGTATATTCTGCAGGACCTCACTGGTAACCGTAAGTTAATTCCCATTTACCTGTATGGAGGATTGGGAGGCGCCGTCATCTATGTACTGGTCCACCTGATAGTTCCCAATGCAAGAGCAGTTATTGATTCCGACAGCCTTGCTGCGGCGAATTGTTCCATTGCCGCCATCGCAGTGGCCACGACCGTGGTATCGCCAGACTACCGGATCTTTCCTATGATCAGCGGGGGCATACCCCTTTGGATCCTCACCCTGATTTTCCTTTTGTTGAATTTTTCCGGGGTAGGGAACAGCGATCTGTCTACCTACCTGGCTTATGCCGGAGCTGCGGGCATTGGTTATTTGTTTATCTACCTGTTGCGCAGGGGATGGGATGGCAGCCTGTGGATCAACCAATTCTTCGACTGGTTCGGCGATTTGTTCAACCCCGAAAAAAAGAAAAAACCAAAAAATAAAAAGGACGAATTCTATTACAATGTCGCTGGCACGCAGCCCTATAAAAAAATTCCCAACATTACACAGAAGAGAATTGATGAAATACTCGATAAGATAAACCAGCAGGGATTCCGTTTTCTTACAAGCGAAGAAAAAGAAATCCTTAAGAGGGCCGCAGAAGAGGAAGATTTGTAACTTCAGATTTTCCTCTCCCATGGGTTCATTGCGGAAATTTGCTGTACGCTTTTTTATTTTCCTGAATATAGCGGCCGGATTCTTCTTTCTCCTCTCCTGCTGCAATGCCTATCTGCATCCGGAAAAATGGTGGTTCATTTCTATGCTTGCTTTTTTCTTCCCATTATTCCTGGTTCTTTTATTGATCTTTTTATTTTTCTGGCTAATAGCCCATCCGCGTTACGCATTCATTTCAATCATCTGCCTGCTTGTCGGCTGGCAGAACATCCATGCTTTTTTTGGATTCAGCCTGTCAACACAGAATTTCCCCCGCAAGGATTCCGCCAGCATCCGCATCATGACCTGGAATGTGCGGAGCTGGGATGAATTCAGCACAAAAAAACAAAGTGCTTCAGGGCACCGTATACCAATGCTCGGGCTGGTCGAAAATCAGCATGCTGATATTCTCTGTTTTCAGGAATTTTATGAACCCACAGATACTTCAAAATCGAACATCAGGTGGATAAGAAGAAAATTGGATTTCCCTTATTTTTTCTTTTCAAGGGATTATCATAACCATCTGAATAAGTATGAATCCGGTTCCGTTATTTTTTCAAAATACCCGATCATTTCAACAAATCAGGTTTTTTTCAGCAATGACAGTGGTCACAAAACAGGCAGCCTGATCTACGCAGATCTAAATGTGAGCGGAAAGATAATACGCATTTATACCACCCATCTCCAATCCGTTTTATTTAAACCGAAGGATTTTCGCAATGTGGAAATAATCCGAAACGCGGAAGACAGTATACTGGAAGCCTCCCGTTCCCTGGTAAAAAAATTAAGATCAGCCCTGGGTCTGCGGGGCTACCAGGCCGACACCGTCCGGAGCCAGCTTGATAAATGCACCTACCCTCTTGTTATTTGCGGGGACTTCAATGATGTTCCGAATTCATATGTTTATTTCCATATCCGGGGAAACCTGCAGGATGCTTTTATTAAAAAATGTTTTGGTGTAGGCAGAACTTATATTCATATAGCACCTACTCTCCGTATCGACTATATACTTCCTTCAAAGAATTTCAGGGTCGTACAAACATTGAAACTTGCAACCCCGTATTCTGACCATCATGCTGTACTAACTGATCTGCAGCTTCAGGACTGAAAGCGATAAATGTTTATATTTGGGCGAAGGCATGAGCAACTTAAAAGTTTATAATTCTTACACAAGACAGAAGGAAGAATTTATTCCCATTGTACCCCATCATGTGGGTATGTATGTTTGCGGACCTACGGTCAGCGGCGAGAGTCATCTCGGTCACGCCCGGCCCTATATCACTTTTGATGTTCTATATCGTTATCTGCTGCACCTCGGCTACAAAGTGCGTTATGTCCGTAATATTACCGATGCCGGACACTTTGAGGAAGAAGGACGCGAAGCGGAGGACAAGATTTCCCGGAAAGCCGTAATTGAAAAACTGGAACCCATGGAGCTGGTACAGAAATATACCAACCTCTTCCATTGGGCCATGCATCAGTTCAACATCCTGGATCCCAGTATCGAACCCACAGCAACAGGCCATATCGTGGAACAGATCAATATGATCCAGGAAATCATAAAAGCAGGATATGCTTATGCCATAAACGGATCGGTATATTTCGATGTAAAAAAATATGCCGAAAAATATCCTTATGGAAAACTGAGTGGACGCAAGCTGGATGAACTGCTGGAAACCACCCGCGACCTGGATAACCAGGAGGAAAAAAGAAACCGGCAGGATTTCGCACTCTGGAAATCAGCGCCGCCGGGACATATCATGCGATGGACAAGCCCCTGGGGTGAAGGCTTTCCCGGATGGCATATAGAATGTTCAGTAATGAGTACCAAATACCTTGGGACCCAATTTGATATTCATGGTGGTGGAATGGATCTCATGTTTCCACACCACGAAAGTGAGATCGCCCAGAGTATGGTTTGCAATCATCAGCTGGCTGCCCGTTATTGGATCCACAATAACATGATTACGATCAATGGGAAAAAAATGGGTAAAAGCTATAATAATGTTATCCGCCTGACAGAAATGTTTTCCGGAGACAATCCCCTGCTTGATCAGGCTTATCACCCGATGACAATACGGTTTTTTATCCTGCAGACGCATTATAGAAGCACCCTTGATTTTGGCAACGAAGCCCTGCAGGCTGCAGAAAAAGGGCTGAAACGTTTATGGGATGCATACCGGGAACTGATGAGGATGAAACCGGATCCATCAAAAACCGTGAATACACAATTGGAAGATCTGTTTAATACCGTTTGCCGCGAAATGGACGATTTCATGAATGATGATCTGAATACGGCTAAAGTGCTCGCGAATATGTTCCAGTTGGTTAACCACATCAATTCTTTCCGCAGCGGCGATCTGGAGAAAACAACCCTTTCTGCAGAAACCCTGTCATATGTACAGACCCAGTTCAAAACATATTTGGAAAATATATTGGGCCTTCGGGATGATTCACAAAAGGACTCGGATAAAATCAACGGTATTATGAATCTGCTAATCGAATTCAGACGCGAAGCCAAGACTAAAAAAGACTATCAGACCTCCGACCGGATCCGTAAGCAACTGCTGGAAATCGGAATATCACTCAAAGATGAAAAGGATGGCCGCGTCAGCTTTAGCATGGAATAAATTTTCTGCTCTGCATACCATAATGTCATTTTAAACGTATTGCAGGATACCAATTGGGGCAGATTTTCCAACTAACGAAAGGAAATGAAAAAATTATTTACGATACCCGGCTTCTTTATTTCACTGGCAACCTGCTGCCTGCTGTTTTCTCTGGCTTGTACCAAGACGGAATCCAGCGGAATCAATTCACAAACTTCTTCCCTCGGATATGTACTCGCGAATGGAACAACTACCACAATTTTCAATTCTGCAGTTGTGAAAGCCGGACTGGATTCAACCTTCAGCGGTCCATCCCTTTTCACACTGATGGTTCCTAACGACCTGGTCTGCAACCAATCCGGATACAGTCAGGCGGTGATTGATGGATTTTCGCGGGATCAGGCCAGGCAATGGGTTCTCTATCAAACTTACGCTGGTACAGTATTCACTTTTGAATCATTCATCGGTAAAACAGAACAGAAACTGATCATGGCCAATGGAGATTCTGTATTCGTTACGGGTGATTCAAACAGGACTTATGTAAATGGATACCAGTTTACCAATTCAGAACTGACGGCCAACAATGGTACCATGCTGGCTCTTGGCAGTGTGTTGGTGGCTCCTACGCAAAATCTGTCCGCAATAGTAAGTGGCGATACAAGTTTAAGTTTTTTCAATGAGGCCATCCTGCTGTCAAACCCTGTTCCGGATACCTTATCCCAATTGCTTTCCACCGGAGGACCTTTTACACTGTTAGCTCCGGTCAACGATGCATTCAGACTAAAGGGCTATAATTCTCTGTCAGATTTAGACACGGTAAATTCAGACAGTTTGCGTTCGCTGGTATTGTTAAGTATGATCCCCCAACGTATTTTCAGTTACGACGTGGTAGACAGCAGCACCTATAAAACCTCCGGCGATAGTACTCTTTTATTTACACTCACCGGTATTCAACCAACGATCCAAATCCTGGGTAGTCCGAATACATCAAATGTTATTTCCGCTAATACGATGGCCATAAATGGTGTTTTATTTAAACTGGATAAATTGCTTGAATGATAAACGCATTAATTTGCGGTTATGGCTGTTCGGCACTCTTCATATATCTCACATCTTTCCAGGGACAAAAAATTAGCGAAAATATTAGTCAGGCAGGAATCACAGGTTATCTCAAAACGCAAAGACGTTTACCTGTATTTATGTTTTTCAATAGTCAGCCAGCAACTCTCAACGAAAGTTGCTGATGTAATTCGTAAACGTTTTTTGAATCTGTATCCGGCCAAACCCAGTCCTGATCAGATCCTGGCCACTCCTCACGAAACGCTTCGTTCCATTGGATTGTCCGCCGCAAAGGCAAATTATGTGCACAATGTGGCGCAGTTCGCTATCGAATTTGGTATGGATCATAAAGTGTTTAGAAAAATGGATAACGAAGAAGTAATAGAATACTTAACCAGAATCAAAGGGGTGGGCAGATGGACGGCAGAAATGCTTCTGATGTTTACGCTGGGAAGGGAAGATGTCTTTGCCGTAGATGATCTCGGGATCCAGCAGGCAATGATCAGTATTTATAAACTCGACAAATCAGATAAGAAAAAATTAAGGGAAGACATGCTCAGAATCTCTGCAGCATGGTCACCCTACCGGAGTTTCGCCTGCCTGCATTTATGGCGACATAAAGACAATCCGCCCACTGCGATTAAATCAAAGTAAAAGCAACCCACGGATCTGTATACCGTATTCAATGAAAAGGCCCCTACCCCGCATTCCTTGAAAGAATTAAATTATATTGCATTCTTTAACAGCTTCAAATTCACATATTAAATATTTTAAGATGAAAAATATCAGACTCCTTTTGGCCGCTGCAACTATATTGATTGTTGGAATGATTAGTTGTAGTAAAGGAGATACCGGCCCCGCCGGACCTGCGGGCCCTGCGGGACCCGATAGTGTAACATACTCTGCCTGGGTCAATCTGAATTTTGAATATAATTCAAATGATAGCGCTTATGAAGACACGTTGATTACCCCCTCCATTACCCAGGCCATTCTTGACAGCGGGATCATTCTTACTTATGTAAATTTCAAAGAAACAAACGGAACCTATCATGTGGTGTCTGTTTCAGCAATGACTCCGTATATTATTGAAGACTATTCCGTGGGAAAAATAAATTTACTGTCATCCAATGATTTCTCAGGTCTTCCCTATCGGTATGTAACGATACCGGGTTCCCTGAAAACAACGACGAACGGTTCAAGCCAAAAGATTAAAGGATATACGATACAGGAGTTAAAAACTATGCCGTATGAACAGGTACAGCAGGTACTTGCTGATAAAAATTAAAAAATATAAAAATTAAATTAAAACCCGTCTGCGTATTGAGACGGGTTTTTCATTTTAGTCTGAAACAAGCAATAATCAGTTTGTTCAGTCCGTCAACGGAATAAATTGTATTTCAGGATACAGTATAACGCCCGAAACCCATCCTTCCAACCAATTTTTTTTCCTTCTTTATACGTTCTGCCATAATAGGAAATACCCACTTCGTAAATTCGGATTTCGGGTACTCTTGCCAGTTTAGCCGTTATTTCCGGTTCAAACCCAAAACGCTTTTCTTTCAATTCTATATTTTGAATGATACGGGTTTTGCATAATTTATAGCAGGTTTCCATATCCGTCAGGTTGAGGTTAGTAAGCATATTACTCAACCTGGTCAGCAACTTATTTCCTATAGAATGCCAGTAAAATAAAATGCGATGCGGATTGCCGCCCTGAAAACGGGATCCGAACACGACATCTGCTGAACCCCTCAAAACCGGTTTCAACAGTTCATTGATTTCCTCCGGATCATATTCAAGGTCTGCATCCTGAATGATTAGAAATTCGCCTTTTGCGTTTTTAATGCCGGTTTGGATAGCCGCCCCTTTCCCCTGATTTTTTTCATGTTTATAATATTGCATATTCATCCCGGGATTCGAGGCCATGTATTTTAACAGGACTTCCTCTGTGTTATCAGAAGAACAATCATTTACCAGGATCACTTCTTTTTGAATGTCTCTGATCAGCGTAACGGCAAAAACACGATCGAGGATCAGGTGGATTGTCCTGGCTTCATTGTATGCCGGTATTATGATGGAAAGCGTCTTGAAATAATCCATGATCAGGAATGATTTTTGAAGGCAGGTAAGTGGATTCCGCAGCAGTAAAATGACCGTGGCAACCCTCTAGCTATATAATATTCAACGAATTGAGCGGCTAAAATAACTTTTCCACGCTTATATAACAAACAGGCGATAAATTAATTTGGGCGCCCGATGAGAAATACTACCTTTACATTTGATGTTTAAACTTTAAAGTAACTAAAATGAAAAAAATCTTATTATTCAGCGTAATCGTAAGTGCAGCTTTATTAACTGCATTTGCCCCTAATTCTTCAAATTCCTCCAATCCGGTTTACCCGGTCGTTCAGGCAGGCAACTGGACGGTGGACAAGGCACATACCAATGTGAAGTTTTCTGTTTCGCATTTGGTCATCTCAGATGTAGATGGAACATTTAAAACATTTGATGGCAATATGGATGCGTCCAAACCCGATTTTTCTGATGCGAAGATCAATTTTACCGTTGATGTCGCCTCTATCAATACGGACAATGATCAGCGTGATAATCACCTGAAGTCTGACGACTTTCTTAATGCGGCTAAGTATCCCCAGATGAAATTTGTTAGCAGTTCTTTTACTCCCCAGGGCGATAATAAATACAAACTGGTAGGGAACCTTACCATCCGTGATATAACCAAACCTGTAACATTTGATGTAAAATACGGGGGAACCGCTAACGCCTTCGGTGGGACCCACGCGGGTTTCAAAGCAACCACAAAAATTGACCGGTTCGATTACAATCTGAAATGGAGTAAGGCAACAGAAGCCGGTGGACTGGTAGCGGGTAAGGATGTTGAAATCACTATCAATGTGGATTTCAAGAAATCATAGACCAAACAGATTATAAAAAAAGAGAAAAATTGGAAATATTCGTGAAGATGTTTCCAATTTTTCTCTTTTTAAATTACAAGGCTATTTGCCCTCATCATATTTTTTCTGTGCTTCCTGGGCTTTTTTGAAATCCAGCACCACTCCGTTAATACAATAACGAAGACCGGTTGGTGGTGGACCGTCGTTGAAAACATGGCCCAGATGGGATTTACATTTCCCGCATTCCACTTCGGTTCTTTCCATTCCGAACGTGTTATCACTTAAATAAATAATACTGGTTTTACTGATCGGCTCATAAAAGCTCGGCCATCCACAACCACTCTCAAATTTGGTATCACTGCGGAATAAAGGATTGCCGCAAACGGCACAATAATATGTCCCGATTTCTTTAGAATGTTCAAACTTGCTCGTATAGGGTCTTTCCGTTCCTTTTTGTCTTGCCACATAAAATACATCAGCAGGAAGGATTTTCTTCCACTCCTCCTCCGTTTTATTTACCATTGAAGAATCGGGATGAACCTGGTTTTTTTCCATGGCTGTATATTTAGGTTTTGATGATTGGGAATAACACTGCTGAAACAAAAACGCCAGCATGATGATTCCTGAAAATTTGAATATGTTGTTCATTGCTTGATGTTATAACAAATCTACGTGGAAGCTGTTCGTTTGGTTTGTCGTTTCCTCGACAAATTCATGTATTGGCATTTTATTATACTGATAATACTCTGTTCTCCCTGATTTTATACAAGCAATCACCTGTTTTGTTAAAGGAATTATAAGAACCGTACACTATATTTGTCCATACCTAAGGCTGGCAAACATGTTCAATTTAATTCTTTTCGGTCCTCCCGGAAGCGGGAAAGGCACGCAGTCAGAGAAACTGATTGCGCGGTACGGTTTCAAGCATCTGAGCACGGGAGACCTTTTACGCAGCGAATTCAATAATGGAACTGCTTTGGGACTGGAGGCAAAGAGTTTGATGGATCAGGGAAAATTGGTACCTGATGCGGTGGTAATCAGTATGATACGTTCTGCACTCGAACAAAATCCAAATGCAAAAGGATTTCTTTTTGACGGGTTTCCCCGCACAAATGCCCAGGCTGAAGCACTGGACGCCCTGCTTGAAGAGATACAGTCGCCCATCCGCGTGCTGCTGGCCCTTCAGGTTTCCAAATCCGAACTAATCAAGAGATTACTAAACCGGGGCCTGACTTCACGCCGTACCGATGATGCCAACGAAGCTGTAATCGATTCGCGCATTGATGAATACGAACGGAAAACGGCCGCTGTAGCCGATCACTATATAAAGCTCAATAAAGTAGTTTATATACCCGGGGAAGGAACAGTTGATCAGATTTTCGAAGCCCTCTCCGGAGAAATTGACAGGCGAAAATAATCAAGTGGCGAAAGGGGAATTGTGAGAACGAGGGAAAGTGGAAATTGAATTTGTGAATGACGATGTAAAGAATTCTTTCCCGAATTCAGTCAAACCATTATTCCGCGTACTCACATACCCACATTATCATTTCCAAATTCAATTTTCCCATTCTTACTTTCTCACAATTCCACATTTACCTCACTAAAGATCGGCTTCACCTAAAATTCCGCATCCCGTTTCAGGATATTCTTTTCTACCCTAACCGATATCCGGATACTCACTTCATACAGGATGACCAATGGCAGGGCAACAATGGTCTGACTCATCCAGTCCGGTGAAGGCGTGATAATCGCAGCGACAAAAAGAATGGCAACATAGGCGTATTTACGATAGGTCCGGAGGAAGTTGGGTGTAATCAGACCTATATGGGTAAGCACATAACTGATCAAAGGCAGTTGAAACGCAATACCCGACCCAATCAGGATATCCAGGAGATTGTCAAGATAATCATCGAGCGTAGGCCTTGTAATAAGCATATTGCTCATTCCCAGTTTATAATTCGAAAGAAAGCTGAAAGTAAAGGGAGCCAGCAGGAAATAACCGAAGGAAATGCCCAGCAGGAAAAAAAAGGTTACAAAAAAGATCGACCCGCGCGTACTCCGGATTTCTTTGGGAGAGAGGGCGGGTTTTACAAAACGCCAGAATTCCCAGAATACATAAGGGAAAGCGATGATAAATCCGCAAACAAAGGCAATAGTAATACTGGAAATAAACTGGGATCCAAATGCGGTGGTTTGCAATTGTACATTGGCTGCCGGCAGGCAAAGTGTGTTGCCCATATGTAAAAAATGGCTCAGCTTGCAGAGTTCTACCACAGAAACAAAGTCCTGCTTCAGTGGACCCATGATGACATGCTCGAAAATCCAGTCAATCTTTAAAAAGGCTAAAACCGCAATTATAATGATTGCCAGCACAGACCTTACGATATGCCAGCGCAGTGCTTCCAGATGCTCGATAAAGGACATTTCTGCCTGTCCGGGCGTCCTCTTAAAAAAATTAAAAGCCATATTTCACTGGGTTACCCTTTATGAAGGAGTCGCAAAGGTAAATTGAAATGAACTTACGCAGAAACCGCTTTTGAAGTATTATAAAGACCGGATTCACTTCATCAAAAGCTTCATTTTGACCATTTCTATCCGGGTATCGCTTACACTGAGGATTTCAAATTCATAGTCGTCAATAATTATATGTTCTTTCAGGCGTGGAATGGCTTCATGGCGGTTGATGATAAAGCCAGACAGCGTTTCAGATTCATTTTCGGGAAAGTCCAGATCATATTTCTCATTGAGATAATCCAGTTCCAGTCTGCCTGCAAAAATAAATTCATCATTAGTAAGTTTCTTTTCTTCGAATTCCTCTGTGTCATATTCATCCCGGATTTCTCCAAATATCTCTTCCAGCAGATCTTCCATGGTTACTATGCCAGCAGTTCCGCCAAATTCATCTACCACCCAGGCAATACTTTTTCTTTCACGGCTGAATTTACTGATCAGGTCGGTTGCACTCATACTTTCCGGGACAGCCGGTATAGGAAGCAGGATATCCTTTGTTGTAGCAGGCGCTCTGAAAAGATCCAACTGGTGGATATATCCAAGTACGTGATCAATATTTCCGTCGTATACCACAAGTTTGCTCAGCTTACTGCTCATGAATTTTTTTCTTGCGTCGTCAATACCCATGCGGATATCAACGCCTTCAATCTCCTTTCTTGGGATCAGGCATTCCCGGACTTTTACTTTAGGCAGTGAAAGCGCCGCTTCAAATAATTCCGTATTCAGTTCAGACTGTGGTTCATCTGCTTCACCGGTTTGCTGGAAAAAATTACTGAGGTCCGCTTTCGCAAAGAGATCTTTTCGCTCATCGATACGAACATTGAAAACATATTTCAGGATCCACTCTGAAATTCTTGTAAAAAAAACAGACACCGGATAAAAAAGGTTATAGAAAAAGTTGCTCACCGGAGCAAAGAAATCGAGCAGGCTGTCGCTTTTCGCACGAAAAAATGCTTTGGGTATTAATTCTCCGAAAAAAAGAACAAACAGGGCAGAGGTAAATGTTTCAAACATAAGGCGTAAAATATCAACCCAGGCCTGGGGTATAACTGTTTTCCGGATAATCCATTCCCAGAAGGGCGAAAGGGTTTCACCAACCAGCAACCCGAATATTACCAGGAAAAGATTAAATCCTATCAATAAGGCACTGATAAAGCGGCTGGGTGTATCCAGGAAGCCTGAAAGAAGAATACTACGCTGGAGGCCCTGTTTTTTTTTGATCTCTATGGTCAGCCGGTTAGCATTTGCAAACGCGATTTCGATGCCGGCAAAAAATATGATCATCAGCCAGGCAATGATAATCCAGATCAGGGTATTGGTATTGATATGCATGCAAATACGAATATAGCTTGAAAATGGGGAAAATACCAGGCTTTAGTGGCGGAATCCCTGCCGTTCAAGGAAGTCAGTAATAACATGCCTCGCTTCCTCACAAGCTGTCTGGAGGTCATCGTTGATGATGATTTTATTGAAATGATGGCGGAAGGAAATCTCATAGGCCGCTTTATTGAGCCGGTCCTGTAAAGCTTCCGCTGATTCCGTGGCCCGGTATTCAAGGCGGCGTTTCAACTCGGTGATGGAAGGAGGCTGTACAAAGATGGAAAGACTCTGTTCGGGAAATTGTTCCTGTACATGAATAGCCCCTTTAACATCAATATCCAGGATCGGGATTTTATTTTTTTTGCGGAGCCGGTTAAGTTCTGATTTTAAGGTTCCATAATAACGGCCTTCATAAACCATTTCCCATTCCACAAATTCCTGGTTTTG
>Ga0097621_100003009_pt1 | contig 11576 bp, 8 predicted proteins | sample KBSMisM72_FD_73165 | JGI IMG/M metagenome (GOLD analysis project Ga0097621, IMG submission 73165) | Miscanthus rhizosphere microbial communities from Kellogg Biological Station, Michigan, USA - KBS Miscanthus M7-2 (version 2) (version 2) | ecosystem: Host-associated > Plants > Roots >... | reverse complement strand
TACGGCACCGGTTATTCGTACATGTCATGGATCGGCAATGTCTGGTATCCGGCGCCGTCGACGTATGGTGTCGCCGCCGAACCCGTTTACAACCGGGCGGCGGGATACACGTATGCCTTCGCCGTCGGGCTCGCGACGCCGGCATGGACGCAGCCTTATCTAAGTGGCGCCTATTTTTCGCCGGGATACTGGGGTGGCTACCCGTGCTGCGGGACCGCGGCGACCAATGTCTATCGGCAGCCCAGCGCCGCGGCCAATGCAAACGTGCGCAGCGCGAACGTCAATAGCCCCGGTCCCGTCCAGATGACCTACGCGGGTTCGCGCGGCTACGACCAGACGCCTGCCAACCTCGCCGGCAATCCGGCTGCGGCGGCAAGGGCCAATGCCGTGTACGCGTCCGCCGGCCGACCTTCCGCACCGTCAGCGCAATGGCAGCCGTACTCGCTGCCCAACGTCTACTATGCCGCCCCCGACGGCAACATCTTTCGTCAGGGTAGCGACGGCTGGCAGCAGCAATCGGGCGGCAACTGGGGCAGTGCGTCGAGCGACACGACGTGGGCCGATCAGGAAGCCAATGCGCGCAACAACAACAATACGCCGGTCGCTGCCGCCAGCTACAGCATGAGCAACGCCGACCGCTTCACAGGCGCGCCGAACAGCGGCTGGAACGCCCAGGACCGGGGCGATGGCGGCTACAGCCGCACGCTCGGAGGCACCGGCGGAATCAGTTCGGAGTACTACAACTACTGGAACGACGTGCAGGACAACGCCGTCGCGATGTGGTGGAACGGCGGATACACCTATTCCGCCGGCAACTGGTATTACGGTGGCCTGGGCTGGGGCGCCCGCTTTCCCTGAGCGTTTCGACGTCAGGTCACGGTCGTACGCCGGGCAAACCGGGCGTCGCGCCATTCGCCGTTGTCCAGAACCTGAAACAGGTTTTCCACGGCGTCCCAAATGTCGGTGAATCGTGTGTACAGCGGCGCGATCCCGAAGCGCAGGATGTCCGGCGCGCGGAAGTCGCCGATGACGCCTCGCTCGATCAGCGCCTGCATGATTGCGTACGCGCCGTCCGCGTGCGCATAGCTGATCTGGCTGCCGCGAAAGAGTTGCTCGCGCGGGGTTTGCAGCACCAGACCCCGGCCGGCACAGCGCGCGTCGACGAGCGCGATGAAAAGCTCGGTCAAGGCCAGCGACTTGGCGTGCAATGCCGCGGTGCCGCCCAACGCTTCCGCCGCCAGCAGCGTGTCCACGCCGCATTCAAGCGCGGCCAGGGAGAGGATTGGCGGGGTGCCGCACAGGAAACGGGCGATTCCGTTGGCGGGTCGATAGTCCGCCGCGAAATCGAACGGCGCCGCGTGGCCAAGCCAGCCGGAAAGCGGCTGGCCGAGGTGCAGTGCATCCATCCTTGCGGTGTGTCGCGGGTGCGCCCACACGAACGCGGGTGCGCCCGGCCCGCCATTTAAATACTTGTAGCCGCAACCCACGGCAAAATCGGCGGCCTCGTCTACGTTGCCGTTGCCGCTCAGGTCGACCGGCACGGCGCCGGCCGAATGCGAAAGGTCCCAGACGACAAGTACCCCCGCGGCGTGCGCCGCGCGATTGACGGTGGCCATCTCGTGCCTCCGGCCATCGCGATAGTTGACGTGCGTAAGTACCAGTACCGCGACGCGCTCGTCGAGCTGCGCGAAGATCGCGTCGGCGTCCACGCGGCGCAATTCGACTCCACGCGCGCGGGCAATGGACTCGGCGATGTAGAGGTCGGTTGGAAAGTTATTCCGCTCGGTCAGGATGACGTTGCGTTGCGGCCAGGCGAGCCGCGCCAGGGCAACCGCAACGCTCAGGACCTTGAACAGGTTCACCGACGTTGCATCGGCCACCACCAGTTCTCCCGCGCCTGCGCCGACCAGCCGGGCGATCTTGTCGCCCACCCGCTGCGGCAGATCGATCCATCCGGCAGTGTTCCAGCTGCGAATGAGACCGCGGCCCCACTCGTCCGCGACGACGCGCTGCACGCGCGCTGCCAAGTCCCTGGGCAACGCGCCCAGCGAGTTCCCGTCGAGGTAGATGACGCCTGCGGGCAGCAGGAAGAGTTCACGCAGGCTCGCGACCGGATCGTCGTGATCCAGGCGCTCGCAGGCCGCGCGTGTCGTCGTCATCGTTGCGCTATCGTCGGCGCGCGCCGTAGTGTGCGCGCGATCTAGCCGTTGCCGGGCACCCGTCCTATTCCCGGCAGTTTGAGCGCGGGATGGCGGAGATCGACACCGGTCACCAGGCCGAGAACATTGAGCTCAAGCCCTTCGTCGCTTCCGTAGAGGACGCCCAGAACGCCGTACAGGGACAACTGGACACCGGTGCCGCTGGGAGTCGTCGACACGATTTGCCTGATGGGCAGGTAGTCCTTGCCAATAGCGGTGGACGGCAACGTCACGTTCAGCTCGACAATCTCGCGCCCGAGGTGCGCGACGAACGTGTTGCTGTTCGGACCCGGCCATGCGTGGTACGTGTTGGCATAAGGATACGTTGCGACAGCCTGCGGCAGCTTGCGGATGATCGACTCGGCGGCTTCGCCGCGCACATCCTTGACCAAGCGCGGCGGCGCCCCGAACCACTCTGCATCGGGCGCACGCTGTCCGGATACCGACACCACTGACCTCCCGCCGCCGCCATACCACCCGATCACTTCATATCGAGTGAAATGGTCGGCGCCCCGGGCCTTGGCCGCGAGCCACGTGTGATCGGCGAACGCGCCACGCCAACTGAAGGCGCGGCTCGCGTAGACCTGCACGATCGCTTCGTCGTGCGTGGAGGGATCGGGCGCCAATCCGGCCGAGCGATGCGTGGCGGTGCGCCAGTCGCCCGTGACCGAGGCCCGTCCGAACGCCAGCGTCAACATCGGGCCCGCAAGCAGCAATAAGAGCAATACCACGAGCCACATCACCATGCGGGGAACTTTCGATCTGGAGGCGGTCGTAGTCAATGGAGTTCGCGTTCGCGGGGGGATCGCTTAAGCGCAAGAGTATATTCTCATGCAGCATTCGCCTTCCTTGGCGTTCCGACAGCCCTTGCCGATGACCGCCCATGCCGATTCGCATTACCAAATCCAGGTGCCGGTCCCGCGTTGAGTAGCCGATGAAACCCTGGCGCCGCCCGCCGACCGAGCGACATGACGACGTAAGAATCTCCGCGATCCGGGTAGCGTTCGCGGTGTCGTTGCTCGTCCATGCGTTGGCGCTGTGGAATTACCTGCCGCACATGCGCATCCTGACGCCGTCGGAATCCGACAAAGGCGACTCCGGCAGCCCGCTCGCCGTCCAGCTGGTGCCAAAGGCAGCGACCCCGGGGAGCCTGCCGTCGCCACCGCCGCCCCCGGAGCCGAAAGTCGCGTTGCGCCCTCCCGAGCGTGAGGCTGCACCACCCAGGTCGCAGGCGCGCCGGCCGTCGCCACCGCCGGTCATGACCGTCCCGAAACAGGCACCGGACACGCCGGCGATTACCCCCGCCCCGCCCGTGCCCGCCCCGCCGCAGCCGGTCGCCGCCACCGATCTCGCCGCCTATGTCGAATCGAGGCGCCTCGCCCGCGGCGAAGCGCCGAGCACGTCGTTGAACACATCGTCGCCGCCATCGACCGAAACCGAAAACGACCGGCAGAACCGCATCATCGCAGCCAATATCGGGATGAACGGCCGGCCGACATTCGGCAAGGACCCAAAGAACGGCGGCGGCATATTCCAGGTCAAGACACTGGAATACAGCTATGCCGAGTTCTATTTCTACGGCTGGAACAAGGACATCAGCCGGAACAGCAAACAGGTGATCGAGGTGCGCAAGGGCGAGAACAGTGACATCCGCATTGCGGTGGTGCGCAAGATGATAGGCATCATCCGCGAACACGAATCCGGCGAGTTCCTGTGGGAGTCGCACCGCCTTGGCAAGCAACTCACGCTGTCCGCACGGGCGCGCGACAATGCCGAGCTCGAGAGCTTCATGATGCAGGAGTTCTTCTACGACGTGCGCAATCCACCCTGATCCTGATCAGGATCAAGGGTTATGGCGAAGCGCGCTTCTCTCGCCACGCGTCCTGTCGTAGCATCTAGTCTCAGGACGCTCGCCGCGCAGCGCGGTGCGAATGCCCGTATTCCGGAAGGTCCCATGCCAACCACCCTTGCCCTGTGGCACGCGGAGCACGTGAACTTCGCCAGGCTTCTCAACTTGCTCGACGGGCAGCTCGTGCTCTTCCACGGCGGCAAGGTGCCCGATTACGAGCTGATGCTGAACATCATGTTCTACATGACGCACTATTCCGACGTGCTGCATCATCCCAAGGAGGATCTGGTCTTCGCGAAGATCCGCGAACGCGAAAAAGGCGTCGCCGCGACCGTCGACAAGCTCGCGGCGCAGCACGCGCGCCTGCACGACGCCGGCCGGGAATTGGTCCGGCAACTGGAGGACATCGTGAACGGGACTATCTCGTCACGCGAAGCCGTCGAGGCCGTCGCCCGCGACTATGTTGGCACGCTGCGCAGCCACATGCGGCTCGAGGAAGACGAGATTCTGCCGCTGGCGGACCAGTTGCTCACCGGAGGTGACTGGAAAGCGATTCACGCTGCGATCGAGCACATCGAGGACCCGCTGTTCGGCAAGGATACTGAAGCTCGCTACGTCGCGCTCAGCCAGCAGATTGCCCGACAGGCGCACGCGCCTTCCGGCGGCGGCTAGCGCGCGTCTGTCGTAGCGGGTCGCCCGGTGACGAACGCGTCGACCTGATCGGCCGTAGACTGACCCATCTTGATGCGATCGCCGACCGCCACGCCACCGCGATAGTTCGCGCAGAAATAGAGCCCTGGCACCGCCGCTTCCGCCGCGTCGATCCGGCGCATACGGTCGAGATGGCCGATGTCGTATTGCGGGATCGCCTGCGGCCACCGAGCGACTTCCTGCCACGGCGGCGTCCCGTGGGTCCCCAGGCGGTCCGCCAATTCCGCCCGGACCATCGTGGCAACCTCGACGTCGGTTGCCGACGCGATCTCCGGGTTGCGGCGTCCCCCGGCGAACGCCGTCAACAGAACGCTTCCTTCCGGCGCGCGTCCTTCGAACATGCTGCTGGAAAACAGGCAGCCAAGAATGTGGCGATGCTCGCGTTTGGGAACGAGGAAGCCGAAACCGGCGAGCGAATGCGCGACATCGCTGCGCCGATAGGCGGACGCGACGACCGCGATCGGCGCGTATTCAACCCCGGCCAGCGCCCCCGCCGCATCCGGCGCAATCCCCGCGATCATTGCGGCAGTCGCATACGCGGGAGCTGCCAGAACCACCGAATGGGCATGCCACACGACAGGCGCGCCGTTGCGAATGCCCTCAACGGCGAAGCCGACGTCGGCATCGCGCACAACGCGCTGTACTGTCGTTCCGTAATCGATCGGCGGCAGAGCTTTCGCGAGAGCATCAGTAAGCGTCTGCATACCGCCACGGAAAGAGAAGCTGGCCGCGACGTTCTTCGCCACCTCCTTGTTCGTCCTGCGCGCGCGGGCACCCACAATCTGGCCCTTGATGAGGCTGCCATAGCCTTGCTCGAGGGCGAGCAGTTTCGGAAAGGCCGCCGCAACGGAGATCCGCTCGGGATCGCCCGCGTAGATGCCCGCAACGAATGGATCGATTGCGTAATCCAGGAACTCGTTGCCCAGGCGCCGGCGCACGAACGTGGCAATGGATTCGTCGACGCCCGTCTTGGTGCGGGCGATGAATGGCTCGCGCAACAGCCGGAGTTTTGCAGGCAGCGTAAACGCTTTGGTACTGAAGAACGCCCCCGGCGAGCCCGGCAGCGGGACCAATCGTCCATCCCGGACGATGTAGCGCGTCGCCGCCACGGCATTCGCGTCGACGCGCTCATTCGCGATGCCCAGGTCCGAAAGCAGAGCGTTGATGAGCGGCGTCGTGTCGAGCGTGCTGTTCGGCCCCAGTTCATAGAGGAAACCGTCGCGACGCCTTGTGCCGATCACGCCTCCGGCCACAGCGCCTGCATCGACAATCGCGACCGAGCGTGAGAGCTTGCGTAGCCGATGGGCCGTCGCCAGCCCGGAAATTCCGGCGCCGACCACGATGGTGTCGAAAGTAGTCATTCGGTCCCGTTGCGATGGCTCGTTGCAGGCTCCATTCTCCCTCGAATTGCTCTCGAGCCGGCCACATCGCCGCCGGAACCTTTAGACTGCGCCATGGTTACCGGATTTGAACCGGCACAACCGGATCCGTTGCTGCCGGTCTACGAGCAGTGGCGTACTGCGGCGGTAGCCGCGCAGTCAATCTGGGTGCGTTCGCTTGGCGCGTCCGCCATCGCCGCGGCCGCGAACACGCGCTTCGACGCGCTGGTGCGATTCGCGCGGTCCCACTCGCCGTTCTACCGCGAGGCCTGGGCGCGGTTGCACGAAGGTCCGCTGGAACTCGCCGAACTGCCGGTAGTGACCAAGCGGGAGCTGATGACGTCCTTCGACGACTGGTGCACCGATCGGTCGGTGTCGCGTGCCGCGATCACCGCCTTTCTCGCGCAACGCAGCCATATCGGCGAGCGCTTCCAGGGCCGCTACATTGTCTGGACCAGCTCGGGGAGCACCGGCGAACCCGGAATCTTCGTACAGGACGGCAGCGCACTCGCGGCCTACGACGCACTGGTCGGCGCGCAGCTGAGCGGCCCCGGATTCGCAGGATGCGACTGGCAGGCCGTGGCGACGCTGGGAGGACGCGCGGCGCTGATCACGGCGGACACCGATCATTTCGCCAGCATCGCGTCGTGGCGGCGCGTCGCGGCCGGCAAACCCTGGCTCGACATGCGGAGTTTCGCCGTCACCCAACCGGTGGCGGATATCGTGCGTGCCCTCAACGCGTACCAGCCCGCGTTCGTGTCGAGTTATCCGACCGTACTCAGCCTTCTAGCCGAGGAACAGGATGCGGGGCGATTGGCCATTCGCCCTGCCGCACTGTGGTCTGGCGGCGAGGGACTGTCGGCGCGTGCCCGGACTGAAATCGAGCGCGCGTTCGGCTGCCTGCTGCAGAACGAATACGGGGCATCGGAATGCCTGGCCATCGCCCACGGCTGCCGCGAGGGCTGCCTGCACGTCGACGCTGACTGGGTGATCCTCGAACCCGTCGATCGCGAATTTCAGCCCACGCCTCCAGGAGAACTCTCCCACACCGTGCTGCTGACCAACCTCGCCAACCCATTGCAGCCCATCATCCGCTACGACCTTGGCGACAGTGTGCGCGTCAGGGTCGGCGCCTGCGCATGCGGCAGTCCGATGCCGGCGATCCAGGTCGAGGGACGCAGTGACGACGTCATTACGCTGCGCGCGCCGGACGGTGCGACACAACATCTGGTGCCGCTGGCGCTCACCACGGTCGTCGAGGATGCCGCGGGCGTGCATCGCTTCCAGATCGTGCAAACGGCATCGGACCGACTGTGCCTGCGGCTGATGGATGCCGACCGAGCACGCGCCGGCGCGGGGGCGCTCGCGGCGTTGCGCGCCTATCTCGACCAGCACGCGTTGTACAACGTGGAAATTGTGCTCGAGGCCGGGGAACCGCTGCCCGAAAAACGCGGAGGCAAGCTGCGCCAGGTAGTGGCAATGTAGAATGCGCCTCTCGCCCTTCCCATGCGCTCGCTCTCCCACCTTTTCGACAACAACCGCGCATGGTCGGAGCGCATCCGCCGCGCCAGCCCGGACTTCTTCGCCGACCTTTCCCGGCAGCAGCGGCCACGCTACCTGTGGATCGGATGCGCGGACAGCCGTGTGCCCGCCAACGAGATCGTCGGGTTGCGCCCAGGGGAACTCTTCGTCCATCGCAACATCGCCAACGTCGTCGTCCATACCGACCTCAATTGCCTCTCAGTAATGCAGTTCGCCGTGGACGTGCTGAAAGTCGAGCACATCATCGTCTGCGGCCATTACGGCTGCAGCGGCGTCGCGGCGGCGCTCGAGAACCGGCGCGTCGGCCTTGCCGACAACTGGTTGCGTCACGTGCAGGACGTGCACTCGAAGCACAACGCCCATGTCGCCGCGGTTGCCGACCTGCCGCAGCGCATCGACCGCCTCTGCGAACTCAATGTGATCGAACAGGTCGCCAACGTCTGCCAAACCACGGTGGTGCAGGACGCGTGGGATCGCGGCCAGGAACTCGCCGTCCACGGTTGGGTCTACGGCCTGAAGGACGGGCTGCTGCGCGACCTGCGGACCACCATCTCCAACTCTGCGGAGAGTTCCGCCGCTTTCGCTACGGCGCTTGCTGCACTATGAGACGAGCGATCCAACGTTTCTGCATGTATCTGGCCGCACTGCTCGCCGCGTCGGCGGCCTTCGCGGCTCCGGGACTCACGCCCGGGGCATTGAATGAATTCTCGGTCGAGCTGCCGCAGGAATTGCGGTTGCTTGCTGGTCGCGGCAAGCTCTCGCCGGTCAGCCGCGCGCTGGTCACCGTCGCCGTTCCCGCGAACTTCGACATGGCCCGCGAATGGCCCGTGCTGGTCATTAGCGCGACATCAGATGCGCAGTACCGTTCGAGCCGGAAGCTGATGAGCGCCTATGCAGAAACCGCTGTGGCCGCGGGATGGATCGTGGTGGCCGCAGACCCCGCTGAGGAAGTCACCAAAGAGCAGGACGACGTCCCTCTGCGCCTTGCCCTCGTCAAGGCGGCGCTCGCCGCGCTGGCATCGCAATCGGCGGGCTCCGACAAGGCGCCCCTTGCCTTCGGCGGCTTCTCGGGCGGCGCCAAGTATTCGGGCTGGCTCGCCGCCGCCTTCGCGGCCGAGGGCCGAACAATCATCGGCATCTACTTGGCCGGCATCAACCAGGACACGCTGGTTGCGGCAGCCGAGCAGTTCCAGGTTCTCGACGCGAAATTCAAGAATATTCCGATCTTCCTGCAATCTGGGGAGAAGGACGAGGTGGCCACGCCGGCGGACCACCGAGCGGTGTATGCCGAACTGAGACGCGCGGGATTCAGGCGCGTCCGCCTCGAGTATTTTCCCGGGGCGCACGAAATTGACCCCACGCAGTTGGGCGTGGCGCTCGATGCCTTCCGTGCTACGGCGAACCAACCCTCGCCGGCGCCGTAGTCCGCACTGCCACCGGCATGCTGGTCTTCTACTGCAAACGCACGGTGCCAGCATAGAGTACCGCCGCCGTCTGCAGCGTCTGCGCCCCACTTCCGAAGGTCGCCCCGGCTAGTACCACCTGCCCCGGCGTCGCCCCAATGTTGGCCAGCAAATTGCGGTGCCCGTAGTCGTACCCGAAATCGCCACCGATCGCCGCTGTGTCGCTCCCCGACAGGTAATAGCTGGTCAGCGCATTGGTCAGGTTCCAACTTGTCAGCGTCGGATTGGCCAGCAGCGCCGCGTCGAACTGACTCACCAACCCGCCGAAATTGAAATTCACCACCTTCTTTTTCAGCAAGGGGTCAGCGCCCGCTGGGCTGAACCCCGCCATCGCGTCCGCGATCACCTGCAGGTTCAGCACGCTCTTGTTGTTCACCGCGGTCTGGTACCAGTTCTTGAACGTGATCTGGTCGCCATTGCTGGCATCCAGGATCAGATCAAGCCCGGTCTTGGACAGCTTCAAGTCGCTGTACGCCAGTCCTCCTCCCAACGTCAGCGTGTCGTCACTGCCGACGCTGGCATTGAGCACGTCAGCGCCATCCCCTTTGTTGAAGCCGATGACGTCAGCCCCGCCGCCGGTGTTCAGCGTGTCATTGCCCGTGCCACCGATCAACATCTCGTGTGCCGCGCCTCCGGTCAGCGTGTCTGTCCCGGCGCCTCCATCCAGCAGGTTGTTGCCCCCTGTATCGGTCAGCGAGTCGTTGCCCGGCCCGCCCTGCTCGAGGTCGTTGCCAGTGTTGCCACGCAGCACGTCGTCCCCGGCTGCTCCCCACAACGTGTCGTTGCCGCTGCCACCGTCCAGTGTGTTCACCGCGGCATTGCCCTGCAGCCAGTTGTCCAGCGAGTTGCCGATACCGGTGTTCGCCGCCGCTCCGGTCAGTGTCAGGTTCTCGACGTTGACGCCGAGGGCATAGGCAAGGCTCGCCTGCACCGTGTCCGCACCCGCGCTGGCCGCCTCCGTGACAACGTCTGCCGCGTTGTCGACGACATACGTGTCGTTTCCGGCGCCGCCTGCCAGCGTGTCCGCACCCGTTCCCCCGTCGAGCACGTTGTCGCCGCTGTTCCCCGTCAATATATTGACCAAAGTATTGCCGGTGCCATTGATCGCCGTCGCCCCCGTCAGCGTCAAATTCTCCAGGTTGGCGCCCAGCACATAACTGATGCCGGAGTTCACGCCATCCATGCCCGCACTGGCGCCTTCAGTCACGATGTCACCGACAACATCGACCACGAAGGTATCGTTGCCGAGACCGCCCACCAGCGTGTCCGCGCCGGTGCCGCCATCGAGGGTGTTGTTGCCGGTGTTACCGATCAGCGCGTTGTTCAGGGTGTTCCCCGTGGCATTGATCGCCAACGCCCCGGACAGCGTCAAATTCTCGACATTGGCAGCCAGCACATAGGTCACGCTGGAATTCACGATGTCGGTTCCCGCGCTTGCGCCTTCAATTATCACGTCGCCCATGTTGTCCACGACATAGGTATCATTGCCCGTTCCGCCGGCCAGGGTGTCCGCGCCGCCACCACCATCCAGCACATTGTCGGCGCCGTTCCCAATCAGCGCGTTAGCGAGTGTGTTGCCGCTACCATTAATCGCAGTAGTCCCGGTCAGGGTCAGATTTTCGACGTTGGCTGCCAGTACATAGGTGACGCTGGCGTTTACTCGGTCCGTCCCGGCGCTCACCGCCTCCGTCACGATGTCGCCCGCATTGTCGACGCCGTAGGTGTCATTGCCGGCAGCGCCCATCAGGGTGTCCGCACCCATTCCCCCGTCGAGCAGATTGTCGGCACCATTTCCCGTCAAAATATTGGTCAACGTGTTGCCCGTACCGTTAATCGTGGAGGTTCCGATCAGCGTCAGGTTTTCCACATTGGCCGCCAGCGTTAGCGTCACCGCGCTTTGAACAAGGTCAGTTCCGGCACTTGCCCCTTCGGTTACAACATCGCTTGCAACATCCACTACATATGTGTCGTTGCCGGCACCACCTACCAGCGTGTCGGCGCCAATTCCGCCGTCCAGCACGTTGTTGCCCGTGTTGCCGGTAAGTAGGTTGTTGAGCCCATTGCCGGTGCCGTTGATGGCCGTAGCACCGGTCAGGATCAGATTCTCGACGTTCGCACCGAGCGTATAAGTCAGCGTCGTCTGCACCGAATCCGTACCCTGGCTTGCGAGCTCCGTGACCACGTCACCTAGGGCGTCTACTACGTACGTGTCATTGCCAAGGCCCCCGGTCATCGTGTCAGCACCCGCACCACCGGACAATGTGTTGCTTCCGGCGTTGCCGGTCAGAACATTGTTCAACGTATTGCCAGTGCCATTGATCGCGGTGGCACCGGTGAGCACAAGCATCTCGACGTTGGCACCGATCGTGTAGGTCACCGATGACGTTGCGGTATCTATGCCCTCCCCCGCCAGTTCCGTGATGACGTCGCCGCC
>Ga0097621_100003008_pt1 | contig 11577 bp, 15 predicted proteins | sample KBSMisM72_FD_73165 | JGI IMG/M metagenome (GOLD analysis project Ga0097621, IMG submission 73165) | Miscanthus rhizosphere microbial communities from Kellogg Biological Station, Michigan, USA - KBS Miscanthus M7-2 (version 2) (version 2) | ecosystem: Host-associated > Plants > Roots >... | reverse complement strand
CCGCCGTGGCGCTTCACAGCTGCTTCACCACGTAGCCGCGCTTTCGCAGCAACTCGATGAGCCCGCGCGGCCCGGCCAGGTGCAGCGCGCCCACGGCGATGAAGTGGCGCTGGCGCGAATCGTTCAGCCAGCCTTCGATCTTCTTCAGCATCTCGTCATGGCGCTGCCAGATGAACATCTCCTCGAATTCGGCGGCGCCGGCGACCTTGTCGTTGTAGCGGCGCGCGACCTCCAGCAATGCCTTCGGGTCACCCGCCTGCCATGCGGCCACCATTCCCTTGATCTGGTCCGACGTGAGGTCTTCCTCGAGGGCATCGAGCGTGCCCTTGAAGAGGTCCTGCATCTGCTTTTCCGTGAGCGCGTTCATGAGCGCGATCTGGACCGCCGCGCCTTCGATCTCGACGACGGGCTTGGCCTCCGCGTGCGCCCTGTGGAGGAGGTAGTTGTCCACGCCAAGGCCCGGCAGGTAGGCCGAACGCGCCCACTCGGCGAAGACGAGCAGCGACACCGCCATGAAGGGATTCGAATGCGCGATGTCCGACTCGCGCAGGCGATAGCGCGGCAGGAGCTTCAGGAGCCGCGCGTATTGCTCGGGCGGCACGTGGTTCTTCAATTCGTCCGGCGGCTTGTACGACAGGGCCTCCGCGGGCGCGGTCATCGCCTTCTCGTTGGTGATGTCGGCTTCCACGACGAGCACGCTCGAGTCGTTGAACGCGTTCTCGATCGCGGGCGCGAGCGGGTACCAGCCGCGCTTTCCCGCGTGCACGGTGCCGAAGAGGTACACCTTGTTGGTGAGCGAGCTCACCTCCCAGAGGAACTGGTCGGCGGCGGCGAGCGGCGCGAAGGCGAGCGCGACGAGCGCGAGCGCAAGGCGGATCAGCGTGCGTTGGGCGACCATTGACTCTGCACGGGTTGGAAAGGCTCCATGGGGATTTCCTCGTACGTCACTTCGATGATCTCGATCTGCTGCTCGCCGGCGGGCGTCTTCAGGTTCACCGTGTCGCCTTCGCGCGCCTTGATGAGCGCGCGCGCGACCGGCGAGATCCAGCTCACGTAGCGGCGCGCCGGGTCCATCTCGTCGATGCCGACGATGCGCACCGTCTGCTCGCCGCCCTCGCTCGTCGCGTACGTCACGGTGGCGCCGAAGAATACCTGGTCGGTATCCTCGCGCGCGGCCGGGTCCACCACTTCGGCCGCCTCCAGGCGCTTGGTGAGGTAGCGGATGCGCCGGTCGATCTCGCGCAGGCGCTTCTTGCCGTACTGGTAGTCGGCGTTCTCCGAGCGGTCGCCCAGCTTCGCGGCCCACGACACGACGGAGGTCACGTTCGGGCGCTCGGTCTTCACGAGCCACGTGAGCTCGTCGCGCATCTTTCGCCAGCCGAGCGGCGTCATGTAGTTCTTCGATCCGGGCGGGATCGGGTTCTGCTCGTCGTCGTCGCCGTCGAAATCGTCGGCGGGCGCGTCGTCTTCCCGGGTGAATGCCTTGCTCACAGTCCTTCCACGAAAGTCTTGATCCCCGCGAGCAGCATTTCCACCGCCACCGCGGTGAGGATGAGGCCCAGGAGCCGCTCGATCGCGTGCATGGCGGCCTCCCCGAGCCATTCCTGCAGCTTCGCGCCGGCCAGCAGCACCAGTGTGGCGAACGCCATCGCCACGGTGAGCGCCGCGCCCCACATGCCGATCTTCTCCGGCTCGCGGCTCGCCATCAGCATCACGGTCGCGAGCGCCGAAGGGCCTGCGATGAGCGGCACCGCGAGCGGGACGATGAGCGGCTCGGCGCTGCGCTGCGGCAGGCCCATCACCCCTTCGGGATGCGCGAACACCATGCGGATCGCGATCATGAAAAGGATAACACCGCCCGCTATGGACATCGCGGTCTCGGAAAGGTGCATGAGGTCGAGGAACTTGCGCCCGAACAGCATGAAGAGCGCGAGCGTGGCGAAGGCGATGGCGCATTCGCGCAGGATCACCAGGCGCCGGCGCCCGGGCGCAAGACCGGCCAGCATCGCGTTCACGAGCGGCACGTTCCCGAGGGGATCGATCACGAGGGCGAGCACCACGGCCGCCGAGAGGAGTTCGCTCGCCATGGGACGTTATGATACGTGCCTCCATGGACCGTGTTGCCTTCATCTGCCTCCTTGCCGGAGGCTGCGCGATCGCCTTCGCGCCGATTTTCGTGCGGCTCGCCGACACGGGGCCCGTGGCGAGCGCCTTCTGGCGCTGCGCGCTCGCGGTGCCGGTGCTTTGGATGTGGGCAACTGCTCGCCGGAATGGTGCCAGGGACAAGAGCCAAATCAAAAAGGTGTCCCTGGCACCACTCACATTGGCGGGGATATTCTTCGCCGCGGATCTGGGTGTCTGGCATTTCTCCATCCTCTTCACGTCGGTCGCGAACTCCACCGTGCTCGCCAACCTGCAGCCGATCGTGGTCACGCTCGCCGGATGGCTCATCTGGAAGCGTGACGTCACGCGCACGTTCATCGCGGGAATGGCGGTGGCGATTGCCGGCATGTTCGTGCTCGTCGGGCCGAACTTCGCCATCGGCGGGCGACCCTTGCTGGGCGATGCCCTGGCCGCCCTCACGGCGGTGTTCTACGCGAGCTACTTCCTCGCGATCAAGATCGCGCGCGACGCGGGCGCATCGACGGCGCGCGTCATGGCGTGGAGCACGACCATCACCTCCATCGTGCTGCTACCCATCGCCTTGCTGTTTCCGCAGCCCTTCCTTCCTTCGTCCGCGGCCGGGTGGTGGGTGCTCGCGGGCCTCGCCCTCATCACGCAGGTGCTGGGCCAGGGCCTCATCGCCTACGCGTTCGCGCACCTGCCCGCGTCGCTTTCGTCCGTGTCGCTGCTCATCCAGCCGGTGATGGCGGCGCTCTTCGCGTGGGCGCTCTTCGGCGAGGCGATCGGCCCGGTGCAATTCACCGGCGCCGCGCTCGTGCTCGCGGGAATCTGGCTCTCGCGAAAGGGAAGCTAGCCCGCCAGCCAGTCGAGCGCGGCGTCCTCTTCCAGGAAGCCGCGCGCCGACAGTCCCAGGTTGCGGAAGGCGTTCTCCCAGAACTCGACGATGGGACGCTGCGGCTCGACGAAGAGCGTGGCGACCCTCACGCGCGGCGCCCTCGGATCCTTCAGCGCGGGGACGTTGCGGGGCAGCCAGAACAGGTCGGAGTTCTCCAGCTTGCCGGCGCGGGCGACGCGTACGTCGTAGAGGATCCTGTGGAGCTGATGTTCCGACGCAATCCTGCGGGCATCGGTGGACATCCGGGGTGCTTCTTCGGCGTCGAAGACGCCCGACACGAGCACGCGGACCAGCTCGCGCGCCGTGTCGACGGTTATTTCATAGGGCACGCGCTATTTCTTCCTTACGGTTTCACCAACTGGTAGAACGTCTCGTCGCGCTTGATCATGCCGAGCTCCAGGCGCGCGCGCTCCTCGATCGCGTCGTACCCTTCCTTCAGGTCGCGGACTTCCGCGTCGAGCGAATCGTTGCGGGCCTTGAGGCGCGCGTTGGTCTCGCGCTGCTGCTCGAGCGTGCGCTCGAGCTCCCTCACGCGCATCCAGCCGCCCTTGCCCGCCCACAACGGATACTGCAGCGCGGCGATGAGGACGACGAGGAATCCGGCCAGCGTCTTCACTTGATCTGGTAGAAGGCGTCGCGTCCCGCGTACGACGCGCCCTCGCCCAGCTCCTCCTCGATGCGCAGCAGCTGGTTGTACTTGGCGGTGCGGTCGGAGCGCGACAGCGATCCGGTCTTGATCTGCATCGCGTTGGTTCCCACCGCGATGTCGGCGATCGTCGAGTCCTCCGTCTCGCCCGAGCGGTGCGAGATGACCGACGTGTAGCGGGCATTGCGCGCCATCTCGATGGCCTCGAAGGTCTCGGTGAGCGTGCCGATCTGGTTGATCTTGATGAGGATGGAGTTCGCCACGCCGCGCTGGATTCCCTCTCGCAGGATGCGCGTGTTGGTGACGAACACATCGTCGCCCACCAGCTGCACGTCCTTGCCCAGCTTCTTCGTGAGGATCTCCCAGCCGTCCCAGTCCTGCTCGGCCATGCCGTCCTCGATCGAGATGATCGGGTACTTCGAGCACCAGGTCGCGAGCACGTCCGCGAACTGGGCATTGGTGTACGAGAGCTTCTCCGCCTCGAAGCGGTATTTTCCGTCCTTGAAGAACTCGCTCGCGGCGCAGTCCAGGCCCACCATCACCTGCTCGCCCGCCAGGTAGCCCGCCTCCTCGATGGCGCGCAGGATCCACTGGATCGCCGCTTCGTTGCTCGGCAGGTTGGGCGCGAAGCCGCCCTCGTCGCCCACGGTCGTGGACATGCCTTCCTTGTCGAGCATCTTCTTCAGCGTGTGGAAGATCTCGGCGCCGCAGCGCAGCGCGTCGCGGAACGTGGGCAGGCCCACCGGCAGGATCATGAATTCCTGCAGGTCGAGGGAGTTGTTGGCGTGGGCGCCGCCGTTGATCACGTTCATCATCGGCACGGGCATGCGCCGCGGGCCGCTGCCGCCGAAGTAGCGGTACAGCGACAGGCCCGACTCCTCGGCGGCCGCCTTCGCCGCCGCGACCGAGACGGCGAGGATCGCGTTGGCGCCCAGCCGCGACTTGTTGTCCGTGCCGTCCAGGTCGATCAGCACGCGATCGAGGTACGACTGCTCGGACACGTCGAGGCCGAGGATCGCCTCGCAGATCTCGGTGTTCACGTGGTCCACCGCCTTCTGCACGCCCTTGCCGAAGAAGCGCTGCGGGTCCGCATCGCGCAGCTCGATCGCCTCGCGCGAGCCGGTGGAAGCCCCCGACGGCACCGCGGCGCGCCCCATGGCGCCGGACTCCACGAGGACGTCCGCCTCGACGGTGGGGTTGCCGCGGGAATCGAGGATCTCGCGGGCGACGACTTCGACGATGGCGGTCATTGCGTCCTTGCCGTTCTCACAACTTCTTCACGAGGATCTCGGCAAGCCGCCTTGCCTCGTTCAGGTCGCGCTGGGTGGCCACCGCGGGACCCACCGAGAGCGTGAGCCAGGTGCGTCCCTTGCGCAGCATCATCTCGCCCTGCTTGCCGGCCCAGAAAGCCTCCGCGCCGGAGATCAGCATGGGCTTGGTCTGGAACTGCAGGCGCGATTCCTCGAACGCCTTCTGCGTGTCCTCGTTGGTCTTGCCCCACCTGAAGTTCGCCGTCGCGGCCACCTTCGCGCCGTCCTTCGTCGCGTGATAGGTGCACGTCGGGATCACCTTGGGACGCTTGGCCTTCGGGTTCACGGGGTCGGCCGCCGCCTCCGGGCCGAGGACCTTCTGCGCGTCTTCCACGGTGAAGACCTCGCAGGCGTCGAAAGCTTCCTGCGCCCTGGCGGGTCCGAGCGAAAAACCGGCCGCGAGGACCGCCAGGATCCGGATGAAAGAGCCGATACGCATTTGAGCCTCCCCGTCTTCGCGAGCGCGACAAAATTGTTCCGCGAATGATAAAAGAAAAGCCCGCCTCACGGCGGGCTTTCGCACGGCGAGGCGCAGCTTACTGGACGTCTTTCACGCCTCCGAAGCGCCCGGTCATGCCGCCGGGGCAGAACTGGTCGGTGGCGTTGAGGCTGCCGTTGAAGCCGTTGATCGAAGACTCGAGGTTGCTCACGGTGAAGTTGCCGTTGTTGCCCGGCGTGCTGCCAAAGGTGCACGAGTAGGTGCCGGTGATCGTGCCGGTGCGTCCCGTCGTGTTGATGGTGCCGTTGAAGGTGCAGCGCGACTGCGTGCCCTGCGCGTTGAAGAAATCCACCTGCATCGCGACGCCGGCGCCGTTCTGCGAGACCGTGAGGGTGTCGAAGATGAGGACCCCCTGGCCGTTGCTGCACGTGGCCACCGCTCCGCCCAGGTAGTGGCCGGCGAGGTTGGGCGTGCGGAAGGAGAAGCGCGAGATCTGCTTGCTCACCTGCTGCCCGTTCACCGAATAGATGAGCGCCGCGCCGTTGGCCGAGCTGAAATTGACCGTCATCGTGCCCACGGCGGTGTGGGTCACCGACGCGTTGTTCCAGGTGGCGCCGAAGAAGGAGCCGGTGGTCTGGTCGAGCGCGCCGCTCCAGTTGGCCGAGCCGCCCGTCGGGTTCAGCGTCGCCGAGAACCAGCGCGCGGTGTTGTCCGAGCCGTACACGAACATGGTCGCGAAGATCACGTCGCCCTGCTGGATGAGGTTCAGGCCCCAGCCGTTCTCGGTGGGCGCAGGCGAGCCGCCGCCCCACAGGTCGGTGTAGTCGATGGAAAAGGTGCTGGCCGCGGCCGGAGCCGACAGCGTGATTGCGGTAATGAATGCGGCGCCGAGGCGCGAAAGGCTTTTGAGCATGGAGGAATCCTGGAAAGAGTGCGCTTGAATCGTTTCTTGTCGACAGACCAGACTTTGCGTCCGACAAAGAGTTCCGGCAAGCGGCCTACACCCGCATTGCACGTCTCCGCTTGTCCGACACGCTGTCGGAGTCGATAACTACCGGATGAGTCCCTTCAGCGCGTCGATCGCGCCTTCGATACCTCCCTTGCGCAGCAGGTCGATATTCGAGAGCACGCGTTGCGCGATGCCGGCAACGATCGCATTGGTGACCACGGCGGCCACCTGGCTCGCCGTGAGGCCGTCCTGGCCCTTGCCGATGTCGCGAAGCTCGATCGTGGGCAGGTCGAAATTCACGCCCTGGCCCTTGAGCGACGGCGTGGTCATGGTGACCTTCGCGCCGCGAATGAGGAGCCGGTCGATGATGAAGCGCCGCTTCGTGCCCTGCACGCGCGAGGTGCCGTCCGAATCGCCGGTGCGCTTCGAGTACGCCTCGATGTTCCTCGAGATCGCCTCGAGGTTGGTGGTCTTGTCGCCGCGCTCGTAGACGATGGTGGGCGCGTCCACGCCGATGGCGCGCACGTGGACGACGGGCGAGCGCAGCGTGGCCGGATCGATTTCGAGGATCACGTCGGCAAAACGGGCGCTGCGCGAGGCGGTGAATCCCGGTGGATTGCCGATCTCCAGGTTGCGAAGGCGCCCGCGCCCGTCGTGCGGCGAGATCTCGACGTCGGCCACGGTCACGGCGGCGCCCATGACATCCGGCCCGTAGTACTCGAGCGCCACCTTGACGATGATGTCGAGCCGGTTCCAGGCGAAGAATCCCGCCCCGGCGACGATCGCGACGATCACCGCCGCGACGAACAGGCCCTTCTTCATTACGAGAGCGCCGCGAGTATCGCGCGCAAGCCCTGCGCCTCGCCGCCCAGCGGGCGTCCCGGCCGGTTCGCATCGTTCCACGCGAAGACATCGAAGTGCGCCCAGGCGATGTCCTGCGGGACGAAGTAGTCGAGGAAAAGCGCCGCGACGATCGCGCCGCCGAAGCCGCCGCGGCCGGAGTTGTTGAAGTCCGCGATGTCGCTGTCGAAGAAGCGCCGGTAATTGCGCCACAGCGGCAGCCGCCACATGGGATCGTCCAGCTCCACGGAGCGCGCGAGCATCTTCGCGGCGAGCTTCTCGTCGTTGCAGAAGAGGACGGGCAGCTCGGGACCGAGCGCCACGCGCGCGGCGCCCGTGAGGGTCGCGAAGTCGATGATCGTGCGCGGCTTCTGCTCCACGGCGTAGGCAAGCGCGTCGCACAGGATCACGCGGCCTTCGGCGTCGGTGTTGCCGATCTCGACGTTCAGGCCCTTGCGCGTGCGCACCACGTCGCCGGGCCGATAGGCGTTGCCCGAAATCGCGTTCTCGACCGTGGGAACCAGGCAATGCAGGCGGATGGGGAGCTTGCGCTGCATGATGAGGCGCGCGAGCGCAAGCGCGTGCGCCGCACCGCCCATGTCCTTCTTCATGAGGCGCATGCCCTCGGCGGTCTTGATGTCGAGCCCGCCGGAATCGAAGCACACGCCCTTGCCGACGATCGCCACGCGGGGATGGCGCGGGTTGCCCCAGTTGATCTCGAGCAGGCGCGGGGGGCGCGCCGCCGCGCGGCCCACGGCGTGGATCGCGGGAAAGTTCTGCGCGAGAAGGTCCTCGCCCACCCACTCGTCGAACTCGCCGCCGAAGAGCTCCGCCTGCTCGCGCGCCACATCGGAGAGCTGTTCGGGCCCCATGTCCTCGGCGGGCGTATTCACGAGATCGCGCACGAGGCGCACGGCCTGCGCCATCTCGAGCGCTTCCTTCACGCGCGGCGTGGCGTCCACCTGCAGGTCGGCGGGCTTGCGCTTGGACTTCCTGTAGCGCGCGAACTGGTAGCCGCCCAGGTCCCAGGCGAAGGCGGCCTTCTCGGGCGCGATCGCGACGGTGCCCTTGCCCAGGGCGTAACGCGCGCGCGGAAGCTTCAACGGCAGCGCGGCGAGCGCCCACGGATCGTCGCCATCGCGCACGCCGGCCAGCACGCGCGCGGTGTTGCCTTTCGCATCGGGAATCAGCGCGAAACTGTTGGGCGAGCCGTCGAAGCCCGCGGTCTGCGCCCAGCGCCGCTCGAAGGGCGAGAGCGACTCGAGGAGCCTGGGAAGTCGCGCCGAATCGGTGGCGAGGATCGCAATGGCCTTTTCGAAGGCCTTCTTGTCGGTGATGACCAAAGTCGTGAATCCGCGGGAAAGAGGCCTATTTTACTCGGCGGTAGTCGATCTCCCACGCCGTGCTCCACGTCGCGCCGCCATCGGTCGAGCTTTGCCACAGCCATTTGAACGCATCGGGCTTCACGTCGCGGAAGACCATGCGCTGCTTCGTCGTGCGTCCCTGGCGCTGGAACTCACGGGCAAAGACCCGGTTGCCGTCCACGACGCCGCCCGTGAAATCCAGGTAACCGCCCTGGTTGTCCACCCAGGTCTGTTTCCACACGCCGGCGTTGCGGTCGTAGACCGAGTAGCTGCGCCCGTCGAGGGGAAGGCCCGGCGCCCCGGTGAATTCCTCGAGGATCGCGCAGCCGTCGAGCGTCTTGGTGATGCGGTTGCGGCTTGCGCCCTTCACGCCTTTCATCACGTACTCGGCGTGCCATTCGCCCAGCCAGAAATCCATCTGGTGCGATTCGGGCGAGTCGCAGCCCACGGCGGGCGCGGGCGACTGTGCCTGCGTCGCGATGGACGCGAGGAGCGCGAGGGCGGCGAGCGGGAGGTTTCTCATGGTGGCGTCCCTTATCATGTGGTGGCCATGGCCAACGTCCTTCGCATTATCGCCGTCCTCGGGTTCTGCGCGTCCGCGCTCGCCGCGAGCGAGGAGGTGCCGTTCATCACCTCGCCCGACAACGTCACGGTCACCATGCTGCAGATCGCGCGCGTGAACGCCCAGGACTACGTGATCGACCTGGGTTCCGGCGACGGGCGCATCGTGATCACGGCGGCGAAGCAGTTCGGGGCGCGCGGCCTGGGCGTGGAGATCGTGCCGGAGCTGGTGAAGAAGAGCCGCGAGAGCGCGACGGCCGCCGGCGTCGATCCGCGCGTGGAATTCCGCGAGGAGGATCTGTTCAAGACCGATCTTTCGAAGGCCACGGTGATCACGCTCTACCTGCTGCCCGAGGTGAACCTGGAGCTGCGCCCGAAGCTTCTCGCGCTGAAGGCCGGCACGCGCATCGTCTCGCACGACTGGGACATGGGCGACTGGCCGCCGGAGCGCTCCATCACCATCGACGTCCCCGACAAGAAGATCGGCCTGCAGAAGTCGAGCACGATCCACCTGTGGTTCGTGCCCGCGCGCCTTCACGGCGCGTGGTGCGGCGGGTCCAGGGCGAAACCGGCCACTCTGCACGTGGACCAGAAATACGGGCAGATGCGCGCCACGCTCACGCGCGGGACGGTGCGTCATTCGTTCGACGCGCGCATCCGCGGCGCGCAGGTGCAGAGCGTGGACGGCGACCTCGTGATGAATTTCGAGGACGAGCGCCTGAAGCCCGTCGTGGCGCGCAACGCCTTTTCCGCCTATCGCGGCGTCACGTTTTCACGCCGGGTGACCGACAGCTGCAACTAGTGCGTGCGCACGGCGTGGCGGGGCGCGACCTCCGCGTCGCAATCCTGGAAATTGACGTACACCTCTTCGCCCGGCGCGACTCGCAATCCCTCGGGGACGGTCGCGATGATGGAGCGGTAGTGCTTGCCGCGCTGGTAGGCCACGTGCGCGAACGCCCTGTTGCCCTTGCCCTGCGCGATCGCGCTCAGGCGGCAATCCTTGGAGGTTCGCCCGAAGCCGCCGCGCGCGGTGCCGACCTCGGTCACCTTGCCGATGCTCCAGCCGTCGTCGTAGGCGAACTGTCCCTCGTAGACGGGGCCCTCGACGCAACCCATCAAGGCTGAAACGCAGAGAACGCAGAGAACCCGAGAGAAAGCGAATGGATGCGAGGTGATTCGAGTCATGCGCGTACCCTCCCCACGGTTGCCTGCGCGACCAAAGCCAGCGCCACGAGCGCCCAGACGATCACGGGCCCGCTCGGCAGGTCGGTCAGTGTCGAGACCACGAGCCCCAGGGCGTAGCCCAGCGCGCCGATCGCCCACGACGTGGCGAGGCGATGGCGTGCCATGCGCCGCGTCGCGAGCGGTGCCACGATGAGCGTGGCGAACACGAGATAGAGCCCCACGAGCTGGACCGAGACGGTCACGGCCAGCGCGAAGAGCACGTAGAAGCCGACCCGCCCGATGCGTTCCTTCGCGGTGAACCATGCCGCGAGAATGCCCGCGTACACCACGGCGGCCCAGACGAGATACTTCGGCTGCACCCACAGGATCTGCCCCACGAGCAGGTTCTGCAGGTGCTCGGCGCCGTGCGGGTTGCTCGCGAGCACGATGAGGCTGCCGGTGGCGCCCAGCACGAACACCACGCCGATCACCGCTTCCTGCACGTCGGGCCAGATCTTCTCCGTCCACGTGAGCAGCAGCGACCCGGCGAGCGCCGCGAGGAGCGCGGCGACCTGCACCGCGATGCCCTCGGCCTCGAATCCCATGCGGTCGGCGAGCACGACGCCCAGTCCCGCGATCTGCGCGATGGCGAGGTCGATGAAGACGATGCCGCGCGCGAGGACCTGGATGCCCAGGGGCACGTGCGTCGCGGTGACGAGCAGCCCCGCGACGAGCGCGGGGCCGAGGATCGACCAGTCGAGAGAAGACCAGCTCATGCGTTGCCCTTCAGCAGGCGCGCGATGGTGTCGTCGAAGAGGCCGAAGAGGTCCCTGGCGGCGTCGGTGCCTCCGACCGTGAAGGGCAGCGCCACGGCGTTGATCTTCCCGCGCTCGGCGACCCATTCGGATGCCCGCGGGCTCTGGTACGCGGCGCGGATCACGATCTTCGCCGGCGTCTGCTTCAGTGTCTCCAGCACCGCCGACAGGTGCGCGGTCGTCGGCTCGACGCCGGGCTTGGGCTCGAGCGCCGCGATCTCGCGAAGTCCCAGCCACGCCTCGAGATACGTGAACGCCTTGTGTTGGACCACGATGGGCGCGCCCTTCAGCGGCGCGGCCTGCTTCTCCCAGTTGGCGATCGACGCGGTCCATCGCGCGGAGAATTGCGTGTGGCGCGACTGGTACGTGGACGCATTCTGAGGATCGAGCTGCGCCATGCGCGTGGCGAGCTCGCTCGCGACACGGGCGATGTTGCGCGGATCGGTCTGGATGTGCGGATCGCCCGCGGG
>Ga0097621_100003007_pt1 | contig 11579 bp, 8 predicted proteins | sample KBSMisM72_FD_73165 | JGI IMG/M metagenome (GOLD analysis project Ga0097621, IMG submission 73165) | Miscanthus rhizosphere microbial communities from Kellogg Biological Station, Michigan, USA - KBS Miscanthus M7-2 (version 2) (version 2) | ecosystem: Host-associated > Plants > Roots >... | reverse complement strand
CCCAATCGTCCGGTCGTGTCGCTCAAGTCGGAGGACCTCGAGCTGCCCGATCGCAGCGCGCGCGTGCTGGAGGGCTACACCGTGCTCGGCCGGAAGGCCGACGTCGTGGAAACGTCGCGGGGCTGCACGTACGACTGCAGCTTCTGCTCGATCATCGAGATGCGCGGCAGGAACTTTCACCCGTACCCGATCGAACGCGTCCTCGCGGACATCGCCGACTCGCGCAGCCACGGCGCGCGCGCGATCTTCCTGGTCGACGACAACATCACGCTCGACGTGAAACGGTTCGAAGCGCTCTGCGACGCGATCATCGACGCCGGATTGAGCGATGTCGACTACATCATGCAGGCGATGACGTCGCCGCTCGCCGAGCACGGCGCCCGGCTCGCGCCGCTGATGCGCCGCGCCGGTTTCCGCTATGTCTTCCTCGGCATCGAGAACATCCTGGAGTCCGACCTCGCGTTCCTGAAGGCCGGCGCGAAGAACACCCATCGCCACGCCGGGCGCTCGGTCGGCAACGCGGCGATTACCGCCATCGAGCACCTCCATCGCCACGGCATCTACGTCGTCGGCGGGCTGATCGTGGGCAATCCGGACGACACCCGAGAGTCGATCGAAGCGAACCTCGAGTTTGCGCGTGACTACGTGGACTGGCCCTACATGCAGCATCCGACGCCATACCCGCGCACGCCGATGACCGACGACTTCAGGCGCCGCCGCCTGATCGTGGACGAGGACCTCGCGCACTACGACGGAACCACCGCGGTCGTCGGCACGGCGCACCTGCCGCCGCGCGAAGTGGAGTATCTGCGCTGGCGCGCCGAGCGGTGGATGAAGCTGCGGCACATGCCCGTGGCCTGCCGCCACAGCCCCGGCTTCGTGCTGCAGCACGGCCGCGCCATGCTCGCGCATACGTTCGCGGGATCGACGTGGCGGTCGGCGATGGGGCTGGAAGACGACCACGCCGTCTTCGATCGGTTCCGCGAGCACCGGCGCCGCGAGCGCGAGGCGGCGACCTCGGTGGACCTGCCGGACTACGGCGCGTACGCGCCGGCGGCCTTGAAGTCGCCGGCCTTGACGATCGAGAGCTGATCGAGGCTCACGTGCCGGCGGAACGCGGCGTTGACCTGGTCCGCGGTCAGCGCCTCGAGCTTCGCGTCCATCTGCGTGTCCCAGGCCAGCGTCCGCCCGAACTCCTCTCGCGCCGCGATGAGGTTGAGCAGCTGCCCGTCCTGCGAGCGCCCGACCGTCCGCTGATCGCGCAGGGCTTTCTTCGCCGCGGCGACTTCGTCGTCGCCGAACCCGCCGGCCAGCGTTTTCGCCAGCTCGTCGCGAAAGCTCGCTTCCACTTTCGGCGTGTTCTGGGGGTTGGCGATCGCGGTGCCGCCGAAGCTCGCCGCGTTCCCGAGCGCGGGCGCCGACAGACGCGAGTTCACGCCGTAGCTGAGGCCTTCCTGGTTGCGGATCCGGTTCGGCGCGCGGCCGGTGATCGACCCCCCGAACATGTAGTTGGCGAGGACCATGGCCGGGTAGTCGGGATCGGCGTCCGACATCGCGAACGCGAGCGCCGCGTCGAACGTCGCGTTCTGCTTGTCCGGCGTCTCCACCTTCAAATTCACGGGCGGCACTTTCTGATAGGCCGTGGCGATCGGCGCGTACGGCGCCGCGACCGACCAGGCGCCGAGCAGCTCCGCGGCCGCGGTCCGCACGGCGGGATCCCGGAACTGCCCGACGACGACGAGCTCGCCGTGCGAGGCGCCATAGAACCGTGCGTGAAACTTCCGCACGTCGTCCAGCGTCACGCGGGTGAGGTCTGCGATCTGCTCGTCGATGGTGCCCACGTACCGGACGTCGCCCCGCGGAAACGGATTCAGGGCACGGGTGAGCGCGAGTGGAGCGAGCGCGGCCGGCTCGCTCCGGCTGTTCTCGATGCCGGCCAGGCGCTGCTTCTTCGCCTGATCGAATTCCGCCTCCGGAAACGCGGGCTCGCGCAGCATTTCGACGGCGAGCCGGATCGCCGGTACGAGGTTCGCTTCGGTGGTGCCGATGGTGGCCGAGGCGCGTCCCGCGCCGCCCGTGACGGTGATGCGGGCATTCAGCTTGAGCATCTCGTCCTGCAGTTCCTGGCGCGTGCGCGTCAAGGTGCCGCGTCCCAGCAGAGCGCCGGTCATCTCGGCGATCGCGCGCATGCCGGAGAGCGACTTCTCGTCGCCGAACCGCAGCTGGATCGTGGCCGTGACCGCGTCGCCGCGCGTGGCTTTCGGGAGCATCGCGACCTTCATGCCGTTCTGCAGCGTCGCGCGCACGAGGCGCTTCTCGACGTTGGCGGGCGACGAATCGAACGCTTCGCCGGACGACACCGACAGCCCGGTCTTGTAGTTCGTGAGGAGGGCGTCGAGATCCACGGGCGCGGGGACGTCGGTGCGATCGGGATCCGGCGTCGGGATGAAATAGCCGACGGTGCGGTTTGACGGCTTGAAGTAGACACGGGCGACGCGGACGAGATCCGCCGGCGTGACCGCCTTCACCTGGTCGTAGTTGACGAAGTACAGGCGCCAGTCGCCGGCCGCGATGGTTTCCGACAGGCCGAGCGCTGCCTGCTGTGAGTTGGCCATCCGCGTCTCCATGCCCTGCAGGATGCGCGTCCTGGCGCGTGCGACCTCGTCGCTCGTCGGTGGATCGGCGGCCACGGCCGCGATCGTGTCCATCATCACCTTGCGTGCTTCGTCGAGCGACTGGTCGGCGCCAAGTGTCGCGATCGCGGTCACGAACCCGGGATCGTGCAGCTCCTCGACGCCCATACGGACTGTCAGCGACTTCCGGCCGTCCACAAGCGCCTTGTAGAGCCGTCCCGTTCCGCCGCCGCCACCGCGCCCTCCGCCGCCGCCGCTGACCATGACGCCGGCCAGCACCTCGAGCGCGGCCGCGTCCTGGTGCGCGAGCGCGGGACCGTGCCAGGCCGCCATCACCACTGGAGTAGAGCCCACGCGCCGCAACTCGACGAATCGTTCGCCGTCCTGCGCGGGCTCGGCCGTGTACGGCGCATCCAGCGCCCGCGCCGGACGCGGGATCGCGCCGATGGTGTCGGACACCATGGCGAGGGCCTTCGACGCGTCGAACTGCCCCGCGATGACGAGCACCGCATTGTCGGGCTGGTAGTACTTGCGATAAAACGCCGCCAGACGATCGATCGGCACGCGCTCGAGGTCAACACGGGAGCCGATGACCGCTTTGCCGTAGTTGTGCCAGAGAAACGCCGTCGCGAGGACGCGTTCCTCGAGCACGCGCTGAACGTTGTTCTCGCCGCGCTCGAACTCGTTGCGGACGACCGTCATTTCGGTGTCGAGCAGCGCCTTCTCCATGCGCATGTTGACCATGCGTTCGGCCTCGAGGCCGAGCGCCCAGCGCAGGTTCTCGTCGCTGGCGGTGACGGTTTCAAAGTAGTTGGTACGGTCGAAGTCCGTGCTGCCGTTCCACTGCGCGCCGTGGTCGGTCAGTTCCTTCTTGATCTCCCGATCGTGTGTCGAACGGATGTAGTTGAGGTGTTCGAGCAGGTGGGCCATGCCCGTCTCGCCGTATCCCTCGAAGCGCGAACCGACGAGGTACGTCATGTTGACCGTGACCTTGGGGTTCGACGGATCCGGGAAGAGGAGGACTCGCAGCCCGTTCGGGAACGCGTATTCGGTGATGCCGCCCAGGCTGGCTCGCTGCTGGACGCCTCGAGGCAGGGTTTGCGCGAACGCCGGGTTGACCAGCGCCAGAAGGGCAGCGACCAGGCACAATGTTTCGCGCACAACGGCCTCCGGGCTGAGTATACCGAAGGGCAAAGGGCAAAGGGCAAAGGGCAAAGGGCAGAGGGCAAAAAGGAAGAGCCCTTTGCCCTTCCCTCTGCCCTTTGCCCTCTGCCTTTTGCCCTGACGTGTTCGCAGCTAGTGCGTGACGGGGAGGTTCTCCGCAATCATCTTCGCGGCGTCCGAGCACACGGGATGGCCCCAGCCGCTGGCGCTGACGCCCGGCATCTGACCGGGCTGCGGCGTGATGTCGTAGACGATGTTGTCCTTGCGGGTGGCGTCGGGGCTGACTCCCGCGGGGACGTGGTCGAGGTTCAGCGTGTTGCGGGTCCGCCACGCGATGTTGTGATCCGCGCACGACGAGTCGCCGCTGACGCCGATGCCGCCGAGGAGATGTCCGCTGGCGTTGTACAGCGCGAGCCCGCCGCCGAATACGTTGATCCCGCCGATGCGCCCGCCGACCATCGGATCGTTGCTCTGGCCGTTGTTGGCGGGGTTGCCGCCGTACGCGACGTCGGTGTTGACGGGGTTGCTCGCCTGCAGCCCGAAGAGGCTGCCGCCCGGCTGCACGGCCGAATAGATGTTCGCCGTCGACAGCGCGAGCCCGGGCAGGCTGAAGGCGTTGGCCGTGTTGGCCTTCTGCGCCGAGATGACCCGGCTGCCCGGCCACTGGTCGCCGCGATCGTCGCCCGTGAACGCCACGGCGCAGACGACGCCGTCGCGGTTGACGACCGTCGCCCACATTTGTAATCCGAATCCGCCGTTCGACTGTGCCTGCGCCGCTTCGAGGGCGCTCCGCAGCGCCGCGTGAGACGGCAGGCCCCGGCAGGAGCTCCGTTCGTCGTCTCCGGCTCGTGCGAGGGTGCTTCCGAGTGTGAGCGATCCGACAAGGGCCGTGACCGCGATCAGCCGTCCGTTCGTACGCATCGTGCGCTCCATTCCGCTGCTTGGCAGGCCTGAGGGCCTGCAGGACAAGCGCGCTGCAGCGCATGACGGTACGGTCACGCCGCCGGCAAGTCAAAGCAAATCGGCGTGACATTTCACGTTAGTGTGTAGCGATGGTTCGAACCGTCTGCCGCCGCGCGCCTGCCCTGCCAGCGCTCGCGATCGTGATCGCGACCGGCAGTTGCGGCAGGAGCGGCGTCGAACCGTTCGTCCGACTCAGGGCGCGGGCCGTTGCGCTCGCCCACGTGCGGGTCATCGACGGCACGGGCCGCCCGGCCGCCGTCGATCAGACGATTGTGATCCAGGACGGACGCATCGGCTCGGTCGGCCCCGCCGCGTCGGCCGGCATTCCGCCTGGCGCCCAAGTGCTCGACCTGCCCGGACGAACGGTGATGCCCGGGCTCGTCGGCATGCACGACCACCTGTTCTACGAGGTCGAGCGGCCGGGATCGGGCACGCTGGCCCTCGCTCCGCAGTCCACGTTCGCGAAACTCTATCTGGCCACCGGCGTCACCACGATCCGCACGGCGGGCACCATCGACTTCGCCGGCGACCTTCGGCTGAAGCGCCGCATCGACCAAGGGACCGAACCCGGTCCCGGCGTCTACGTGACGGGTCCGTATCTCAACGCCGGGAGCGGAGACGGAAACCCGAGGGACATCGCCAGACAGGTGCTCGAGGCTGCGGACCAGGGCGCCACGTCATTCAAGGCGTATATGAGCCTGCGCTTCGACGAGCTGCAGGCGGCGATCCTGGCGGCCCACTCGCGAGGCCTGCCGGTCACCGGACATCTGTGCGCCGTCGGCTTTCGTGAAGCGATCTCGCTCGGCATCGACAACCTGGAGCATGGATTGTTCGTCGACACGGAGTTCTATTCGAGCAAGCGACGCGACGAGTGCCCTGATCAGAACCGGGTGGTCAGCGAACTGCTCGGCATGGACGTGAACGGCCCGCAGATTCGGCGCACGCTCGGCGATCTCATCCGCCACAACGTGGCCATCACCTCGACGCTGGCCGTTCTCGAAACATTCACCAACCGGATCTCCGCTCTCGATTCCCGCACGATGAACATCTTCTCGAGCGGCATGCAGGACGTCTACGCGGCGGCGCGGCAGAACCGGTCGGATCCCAACGCCCCCGGGGCAAGCGCGTGGATGCAAATGCTGGTCAAGGAGATGGCGTTCGAGCGTGTGTTCGTCGGGGCCGGCGGCCGCCTCCTTGCCGGCGTGGACCCGACAGGCTGGGGCGGGATCGTGGCCGGCTTCGGCGATCAGCGCGAGCTCGAGCTCCTTGTCGACGCCGGTCTCAGTCCCGAGGCCGCCATCAAGGTGGCGACGTCCAACGGCGCCGCCTTTCTTCGCGCCCGTGACTTCGGCACGGTCGCCGCCGGCATGCGTGCCGATCTCGTCGTCCTGCAGGGCAATCCGTCGCAACGTATCTCGGACGTGCGAAACGTCGAGATGGTCTTCAAGGACGGCGTGGCCTACGACCCCGCCGCGCTCCTGAGCGCCGCCAACGGCACCGTGAGCCAGTACGACGCGGGCCGCCTGTTCCGCTCGCCGTTGTTGAACGCGATTTTCGTCAGCCTGGTGCTCGCGCTGCTCGCGAAAGTCTCCTGGCGGTTGTGGCGCCGCCGCCGAGATACCGGCGAGACGTAGAGGCCGCCAGGCCTGAAGGCCTGCGCGACTCCTGAAGGCTCAGAATCCCGCGACGTAGGGCAATCGCCGGGCGACCTCGCGCACTGCGCCGAAATCAGCCAGCAGCATGGACGTGGGGTCCCACTGGCCGCTGACGAACGCATCACGCAGAGCCGGCGGGATCGACGCGGTGAACGCCAGTGGCCCTGCCGCGATGGCCCCTGTTTCCACGTTGGCCGAGATCGTGACCTCCGGCGTCTTCTCGACGAGCGCCTGCAGCTTCTCGATCGACGCGTGATCGGCCGTGAAGCAGGGCAGCCCGAGCACCGCGGAGTTCCCGAGGAAGATTTCCGAGAACGACTCGCCGATGATCGCGCGGATGCCGTAACGCACGAGGCCCTGCGGCGCGTGCTCGCGCGACGATCCGCAGCCGAAGTTGGCATTCACGACGAGCACCGTCGCCTCGTTGTAGCGGATGTCGCTGAACGGGTGCTGTTCGCGGTTGGTCTTGCGGTCGTCCTCGAACAGGTGATGCTCGAGCCCTTCGAAGGAAACGACCTTCAGAAAGCGGGCCGGCATGATGCGGTCCGTGTCGATGTCGTTCCCGTGCAGCGGAATCCCGCGTCCCGCCACCGATGTGATCTTCTCGCCTGGTCCTGCCTGTGGGCTCATGCCGGCACCGCCTCGAGCATCGTGCGAACGTCCACCACTTCGCCGGCAATCGCCGCCGCCGCGACCATCGCGGGGCTCATCAGCAGCGTCCGGCCCGTCGGGCTGCCCTGCCGGCCCTTGAAGTTCCGATTGGAGGACGACGCGCAGACCTGGCGTCCTTCCAGCTTGTCCGGGTTCATCGCCAGGCACATCGAGCAGCCGGCGCCGCGCCACTCGAACCCGGCGTCGATGAACACCTGGTGCAGGCCGCGCTTTTCCGCTTCGCGCGCGACGGCGCGCGAGCCCGGCACCATCAGCGCCTTCACGTGCGGCGACACCTTGTGGCCGCGAACGATGCGCGCGGCCTCCTCGATGTCGGAGAGGCGGCCGTTGGTGCAGGAACCGATGAACGCGACGTCGATCTTCGTCCCGCGGATGGGGGCCTTCGCCGTGAACCCCATGTAGGCGAGCGCTTCCGGGTCGGCGTCGGCGGGAATCGACTCGCTGATGCCCACGGCCTGGCCAGGGTTGATGCCCCAGGTCACCGTCGGCTCGATGGACGCCGCGTCGAGCGTGACGCGATCGTCGTAGGAGGCGTTCCGATCCGACGCCATCCCGCGCCACCAGGTCACGGCCTTGTCGAACGCGTCGCCCTTCGGGACGTACTGACGCCCTTTCAGGTACGCAAACGTCGTGTCGTCCGGGTTGACGTAGCCGGCGCGGGCGCCGCCTTCGATGGACATGTTGCAGATGGTCATCCGCTCGTCCATCGACATGCGATCGAGCGCGCTGCCGCCGTACTCGTAGGCGTACCCGACACCGCCCTGGACGCCGAGCTGGCGGATGATCGTGAGAATCACGTCTTTCGCGAACACGCCCGGCCTGAGCCCGCCGTTGACGTCGATGCGCCGGACTTTCAGCGGCTCGACCGCCAGGCACTGCGAGGCCAGGACGTCGCGGACCTGCGACGTGCCGATGCCCATCGCGATGGCGCCGAAGGCGCCGTGCGTGGACGTGTGGCTGTCGCCGCACGCGATCGTCAGCCCGGGCTGCGTCAGGCCGAGCTGTGGACCGATGACGTGGACGATCCCCTGCTCGTCGGTATCAGGTGTGTAGAGGCGGATCCCGAAGTCGCGGCAGTTGCGTTCGAGCGAGACGGTCATTTCCTCGGCCATGACGTCGAGGAACGGGCGCTTCTGTGAACTGGTGGGCACGATGTGATCGATCGTGGCGACCGTGCGCTCGGGAAACGCGACGGGCAGGCCCTGCTGACGCAGCATGTCGAAGGCCTGTGGGCTCGTGACTTCGTGCACGAGGTGCAGCCCGATGAACAACTGTGTCTGACCGCTTGCCAGAGTGCGCACGCGATGCGCGTTCCAGACTTTGTGAAAGAGCGTCTCAGCCATGGGACTCCAGTACAATACCGAGATGCCGCGTTCGCATCTCCGCTACTTCTTCTTTACGCTGGCCGTGGCGGCCGTTGCGGCGGCGTTCACCGCGCGCGCCGTCGTGCACGGCCAGGACGCCGGAGCGTTCCGATCGTTCCTGCCGGCCAGCCTTCTCCCGGCCATCGATCGCGGCCTCGCCGCCGACTGGTCGCATGCGCCGGGAACACCTCAAGCGATCGACCGCGAATCGATGCGGCATGCGATCGTGGCGCTCGACCGCGTGGGTTCGTCGGGCACCCGCTACATCGCCGGCCGCGTTATCGTGAAGTTCCGCGACGGGATGTCCGCGTCGTCGTCCATGGCCGCCCGCGTTCGCGCCATGTCCACCGTGTCGCAGACGGCGACGGTGTCCGAACGACCATCATATGCGAATTTCGACGTCGTCGGCATCGATCCGGGGGAGGACCCGGAGGCGGTGGCGGCGGCGCTGCGGCAGCGCCCGGACGTCGAGTACGCCCAGCCCGCCTACCGCATGCGCACGGACTTCGTGCCCAACGACCAGTACTACAAGGAGCTGCAGTGGAACATGCCGCTCATCGACATGGAGCGCGCGTGGGACATCCAGCCGGCCGCCGGCTCGACCATCACCGTCGCGGTCCTCGACACGGGCGTGTCGTATGCGAACGCCACCGTGCGGTTTCACGCCAACGCCTTTCGGAATGACAACGGCGTCCTGTACCCGCCGCTCGGCGACCTCACGCTCAACTTCGTGCTCGCGCCCGAGTTGGGGCCCGCCAGCCGTTTCGTGGCGCCCCGCGATTTCATCTGGAACGACACCGCGCCGCTCGATCTCGACGGCCACGGTACGCACGTCAGCGGCACCATCGGACAGCTGACCAACAACAGCGCCGGCATGGCCGGCGTGGCCTTCAACGTGAAGATCATGCCGGTCAAGGTGATCGACAGCACGTGGGACGACATCTTCGGCTCGCCGAACCAGGGGACCGACGACATCGTGGCCCGGGGGATCCGGTACGCGGCCGACAACGGCGCCAACATCATCAACATGAGCATCGGGCGGCCCGGCGATCCCGCGCCGGTGATCGAAGACGCGATGAAATACGCGGTCGGCAAGGGCGTGTTCATCGCCGTCGCCGCGGGCAACTCGTTCGAGGAAGGCAACCCGAAGGAAGTCGTCGCCGACATCGCCTCCCGAGTGCAGGGCGCGGTGTCGGTGGCCGCCGTCGATCCCAACAAGGCGCATGCGCACTACTCGACGACGGGCAGCTACATCGAGCTCTCGGCGCCGGGGGGCACCGATCGCGGGTTCGGCCGCAACGGCTACGTCTGGCAGCAGACCTACGACTTCAACCTGACCGACACGTTTCTGCTGCCGCCGGCGTCCTACGCGGCGCCGCGCTTCGACGTGCTCAACTACATCGGCTACGTGGGCACGTCCATGGCGACCCCCCACGTGGCGGGCGTGGCGGCCATGCTGATGCAGCAGGGCATCAAGGACCCGGCGGCCATCGAAGCGGCGCTCGAGAAGTTCGCCACCGACCTGGGCGACGCCGGCCGTGACAACACGTTCGGCTACGGGCTGATCGAAGCGCGCAACACGATGCGCGGACTGGGGCTGGCGAAGTGAAGACGATTGCCGCGTGCCTCTTCGCCGTGCTGACCGCGGTTCCCGTCGCGGCCCAGTCGCAGGCCGACCCCGCCGCGTTCAGTGAACCGTACGACGTGTCGTTCCGCGGATTTTTCGTCGCGACGGAGCAGAGCTTCGCGGCCAAGACGACCTTCGACGCCGCCTTCGGCAAATCGACGCAGCCGTTCTTCGGCGGCGGCGTGCAGTTCACGTCTCTGAGCGGCTTCTACATCGAGTTCGGCGTGACCCGGTTCAAGAAGACCGGCCAGCGCGCGTTCGTCAGCAACGGCCAGGCGTTTCCGCTCGGCATTCCCCTGACGGCCACGATTACGCCGATCGAGTTCAGCGCGGGCTGGCGTTTCGGGGCCAGAAGCTGGAAGGTGATTCCGTACGCCGCCGGCGGCATCGGCCGATACAACTACAAGGAAGAGTCGGACTTCTCGGCCGACGGTGACGCCGTAGACGCGCACGGCGTGGGCTACCTGGTCAATGGCGGCGTGGAATTCCGCGTCCACAAGTGGATCGGCCTCTCCGTGGACGCGCAGTACACCCACGTCCCCGACATCCTGGGACAGGGCGGCGTATCGAAGGAGGCCGGCGAGACCGACCTGGGCGGCATCGCGGCCCGGTTCAAGGTCATCGTCGGGCGTTGATTGCGACCTGGGCATATGATCGAGGAAGAGTGATCGCCAAGCGAAGCCACGATCGGTCCCTCCTGCGCCTGGCAGGCATCGCGCTCTACGCGGCGTTCCTCGTCGTCGCGTCGTTCGAGCACCACGACCTGCTCTGCCACCTGAAGAACCCGCAGCACTGCACGGCCTGCACCGCGAGCCAGCTCGGCACCGATCCTGATTCGCCGGCTGTCGTCGGTGCCTGGCATCTGGCCGATGCCGGTCAGGCGGCGCCGTTCCAGCCGTTTGCCGAGAGCGTGCTGCTGCCCCGGCAGTCGACCGGCCGTTCGCCTCCCGTCCCCCTCATTTGATCACTCCGTCGCAGCGCGTCACCGCTTTGTGCGGCCCGCGCGCGGCGAGAGCCATTCGATCACGAGCGATCCGTGCTGCGCGCGGATCGCGGGAGGGTACGCAGTGTCGCATCGACTTACGAGTGCGGCGTTCGTGCTGGTCGCATTGTCGGCAGTCAGGGCGTCGGCGCAGGCCGCGCCGCAGCCGCCGCCGGATGCCCAGGCGCTTCGCGCCGCGATCGACGATTTGAAAAAAGACTTCGAGGCCCGGCTGTCGGCGCTCGAAACCCGGCTGGCCGCGATTGAGGGCGGCGCGCAGGTACCCGAACGGGCGCCGGCACCGGCGCCCGAGCAGGCGCCGGCGCCCGTGCCCGGACAGGCGGCGTCAGGCGGATCGAAAGTGTTCAACCCGGACATGGCGGTCATCGGCGATTTCCTGGGAACCGCCGGCCGTGTCAAGACGGACCCGGCCAACAACGTCACCCCCAATCCGGCGTTCGAGATGCACGAGTCCGAGGCGTCCTTCCAGGCGGTCGTGGATCCGTACGCGCGAGCGGA
>Ga0097621_100003003_pt1 | contig 11587 bp, 8 predicted proteins | sample KBSMisM72_FD_73165 | JGI IMG/M metagenome (GOLD analysis project Ga0097621, IMG submission 73165) | Miscanthus rhizosphere microbial communities from Kellogg Biological Station, Michigan, USA - KBS Miscanthus M7-2 (version 2) (version 2) | ecosystem: Host-associated > Plants > Roots >... | reverse complement strand
TCTGGCGAAGCGGCGCCGGCAACCGATCGCACTCCCTGTGCTTCGCCCGCTTCTACCTCTTTCTCGGGACGCCGAAATCGTACCAGCGCTTCCGCCATTAAGGGCGGTCGCTTTCCCTGACACTCGGGAACTTTCGTGGGTTCAAGCACGATCTTTCCACTTATCGAACCCAATGGTTTTGTCACCAGTTCGATTCCTGTAATGTCGGCGCCTTTGACTGTGATTTTTTTTGGGTCTGAAAAGGTAAGAGTGAATACGGGTGGTATTGTTTGACTGGCGACGGATTCCTGCGCCACCAGAAAATAATCGCCGTCGGCCAGTCCATTGAATATAAAACCTCGCGAGAATGGTACCTGGATCGAAGTCGCCATCGGAAAACTGTTACCCGGCCGCATCAATGTTACTGAACCGTTGGTCGTCCCCGAACCTTTTATCGATCCACTGATGCTGTGACCTGGTTCACCTCGATAACGAATATCAGCCATCACGTCTTCACCGCTTCTCACACTGACCTCGGCGGCAGTATCACGCGTTGACGATGGCGCATATGTCGGAATGTCGGTGTCATACGTGGTGTAAGATGGAATGAAACTCGATCCACCGGCAAAGACGTGATAAGTGCCCGGTGGGAGTCCGTAGATTCTATAGACGCCGCGATCGTCAGTCTGTTGTTCAAAGGATGCGGAAAATCTGGCAGCCTGTCCTTTCGCATCGCGAATCATCTGCGCGCGCACACGCACGGCGATCACCGGTTCGCCCATCGCATTCGTCACGGTTCCGGTAATTGCTCCTCCGCGGACCATATCGACCCGCACTGAATCACCGATCCGGTAATACTTCGGAGCGTCGGGATCGCCCGGCGCATTTGTGTACGCAGGAGTGTTGGCGCTGACGATGTAGAGTCCCGTTTCGAGACCATTAACTCGAAAATTTCCTTCCAGGTCAGTAGTGGTTGAACGATTGAATCCGGAGTTCACCGTCCGCACATACACTCCAGCTCCGGCCATAGGCTGGCCGCTTTCATTCACGACTTTGCCGTCGATCGAACCTATAGTCGGTTGGTCCGTCTTCCCCATATTATTTGATGGAGTTTTTTCCTGTGCGACAAAGCACACAGCCCCGCACAACAGCAGCAGCACAGCAAAAAGTGATCGAATCATTGGGACTCAAGGCCTCGCAGGTGGAGCTTCCAGATCGACTGTAATCGTCACGTCCTGGGACGAGCCTTCCTGAACTGTGACACTTTGCTTAAACACTCGAGCCGGTGAGCTGGGCGTCGTCATGCCAATCAGCGTTGTCAATTCATAAGTTCCCGCCGGGATTCCTTCAATCAAAAACCGTCCTCGTTGATCGACAACGGGCGGACGAGTACCGATACCTCTTTCACCCGGTTTCCCGAGGCTGACTGAAACCCTCGTTCCCTCCGGTAGCGGACCGTTTGCCGTTACAACCAACCCGCGAATACTTGCGCTGCCGTATGACAGAACCACACGCACGCCAGTCAGTTGCTCACCATCTTTGAGTTCAATCCCGCCCTTTATGACGACTCCGTCGCGCTCAAATCGCGCTATGTTGAATCCTTTTGGCGGCAGCGGGCGATTCATGGTTCCTATGTTGAAGTTCACGATACCGCTTCCCAAACCAGCTAGCCGAAAGCTTCCGTCGGGGCCGACGGGCGAGGACGCAGACGATGAAACCATGCCTCCGCCCTGTGGCACGATGAAACCTCTCACCTGGAATTCTGACAGTTTTGCGAGCACTGCTTTGTCTTCGCTCTCGATCACGACAACTCCGCTCAAGCTTGCGCCCTTTGCGAGTTTGACAACTACTCCACTGATGTCCTGATCGACGATGTCAAAGTTCAACGCCTCGGCGCGCATTTCGTTGCTTTGATTTTGAAGCATGGTGATTCCGTATCTGCCGGGAAGCAGCCCCTCGATGACGAAGTCGCCCTGAACATTGGATACGACCTGGGAGTTCACGAACTCGACGCGCTGTCCAACGAGTCGTTGAACACTGAACCTGATATTCGGTATCGGCAGTCCCTTTTCACCATCGACAACACGTCCGGTAGCCGTGAACGTCTGTAGCGCGCGGCCAAGAGTGATATCAACGTCCGCAGTTTCACTTCCCTCGCTGACATCGATCACCCTGGCTTTATCGGCTTCGGTAACATCCGGGTAGAAAACCTGTTTGTATGATGAACGCGCTCCAAAACCCGTCCCGGTGAAGCTATCGTCACTACGCCCCGATCCGACTTTGTAACGGCCGGCCTGAAGTCCAAAAGCACGGTAGATACCGCGGTCGTCTGTTTGAACACTCGTCGCTGGATAGATCGGAGGCGGGGGCTGTTGCGCGTTCAGTCGCGGCTGGTTGAACGCGCCTTCCTGGTAAATATTAACCTGCTGTTGAATGAGTGGACGCCCATCAGCATCGGTGATTCGTCCGGTGATCACGCCCCCACGGACCATGGCGAAGTTGATCCCTTCAACGTTGTCGTCTTCGCCAACAAGAACGAGTTTGCTTCTCACATCTCTTCGTTCTGTCGGGACAAAAGCCGGCAATGAAGCAAAGACTTCGTAATTTCCCGGCGCGACGCTGGTGATGCGATAAAACCCATCCGGATCGGTAAGCGCTTTTTGAATGGGATCGTAAGGCATCTGAATCTCATTCTTTCGCAGCGCCACCAGAACACCACCAACACCTTTGTCCTTGACTGTTACCCGACCCGAGATGGAACCGCGGGGAGTCTTGGTAGTCTGTGGTGACTGGGCTAAAAGCAGAGTTGGGAGACTCAGCGTGAGCAGGAGCGTGCTTAGATAGCGAGCGGAGAAACGCATACGGGTTTACTCCTTTTGGTTGTGTGAGCGGCGCTGTGACGCATCATAGACTGAGGATACTACTGTTGTCAGCCTTAAATTCTACTGTTAGGATCGCCCGGCCATGGCTCATTTGAAGATCACCGACGCAAGCGGGCGACAGTGGCAGTTTAGTTTTCTGCCCAACGTCGCGTGCACTATTGGTCGGGCGCCCGACAATACGGTGGTCCTGGATGATCCGCGTGCCTCTCGTTATCACGCACATATCAACCAATCGGACAATGGAAATTTTACGATCGTCGATGGAGCGGTCATAAACGGCCAGCTTCGGCGCAGTGCAAACAAGGTTTTCATTAATGGTGAGCCGCGTTTCGACCATCAGCTCAAAAACGGCGATCGCGTCACGATCGGCGCAAGCACACTGCGTTTCGAGCAACCGGTAGAAGAACGAACGACCGACGTCCGCTACGACGACAAGCCACTGGGCCACACGCAGTTGCTGATCTCTGCAAACGACGTAATGTCGACCGTGCTTCGTTCCAAAGACGAAGTAGCAACTTCACCCCAACGTGACAAAGTCCTCGAAACTCTGCAACGCAAAGCTAACATCCTTAGTGCATTGTATGAGATGAGCAAGACGCTCGGTTCCGTCTTCGATCTCAATGCGATCTTTGAAAAGGCCACCGACATCATTTTCCGTTCGACGCCGGCAGATCGTGTCGTGGCGCTGATTGCCGAGGACGGCCGTGAGGATGCCAATCTGACGCCGATTGCGGTGCGTGCGCGCGACAACAAACTCGAGGCTCATGCGCGCAAACTGTCGATCGGCCGGACGATCACGCGCAAGGTTATGAAAGAACGCGTGGCTTTGCTCTCGCAGGACGCGGCTTCTGACGAACAGTTCGCGGGCGTGGATTCAATCGTTTCGCAGGGAGTGCGCTCAACGATCTGTGCGCCCCTCGTTGCTGAGTCGCGTGTTCATGGCGCGCTGTATGCCGATCGCCTCGATCCGTTCGCGGCGTTTAAGCCTGACGATCTGGAGTTGATTAGCGCAGTCGCTGCGCAGACCGCGATAGCAGTCGAGAACGCGCGCGCACACGAACGACTGGCTCGCGAGGAAGTCGCGCGTGCTAACTACAGCCGGTTTTTACCTGAATATGTGGTGAAGCAGATGCTCGAGAATCCCGAGTCGTTCAAGCTCGGCGGCGTGAGTCAGACCATCACGATTCTCTTTGCGGACATTCGTGGTTTCACGCGCATTTCAGAGCATGCGCCACCGGAAAAGATCGTCAGTTTGCTCAATCGTTACTTCTCAGCCATGACTGACATCATCTTCGCGCATGGCGGCACGCTCGATAAATATCTCGGCGATGGTCTAATGGCACTTTTCGGAGCGCCCACCGCGACGCCTGATGACGCATCCAATGCTCTGAATGCGGCTGTAGCGATGCAGCGCCGGCTTTTGGGAATCAATCGCGAGTTGCGGGATGAGGGAATTCCCGAGATCGGCGTCGGCATGGGGCTACATACCGGCGAGGTGGTCGTTGGTTATATCGGGTCCGAGCGGCGCTCGGAATACACAGCCATCGGAGATACTGTGAACACTTCGTCGCGTTTGGAGTCTAATGCACGTGGCGGTGAGATTCTGATTAGCGATGCGACTGCAAAGGCCGCGCACAGCCGGTATAAATTGCAGCCACGCGAAGCGATCATGGTTAAGAATCGTCAACAGCCCGTGAATCTCTGGGAAGTTGATTGGCAACGAGCCAGCGGATCCTTTTAGATTGCCAATTGCCGATTGCCAATTGCCGATTTGAGGAAATTGGACGATCGGCAATTAACAATCGGCAATTAACAATCGGCAATTGGCAATCGGCAAATTGGCAATCGGCAATATCTTTTATGTCGTTCATCGGGAAAACCAGCACCTTCCTTGGCCTCAACGCCCTCAAGAATCTTGTCTCAGATTCGATGGCAATCGACATGGGCTCGGCTAGCACGATCATTGCTGTTCGTGGCCGTGGCATCGTCGTCGATGAACCGTCGGTCGTGGCCGTCAATAAAGTCAACGGTGAAGTGATCGCGGTGGGCAACGAAGCGCACAAGATGCAGGGCCGCGAAGCACGCGACGTGACTGTTATTGCTCCACTCGTCGATGGCGTGGTTGCCGATTTTGAACGCACGCGCACGATGTTGGACCACTTCGTCAAAGAAGCACGCAGCGGAACTTCTCATTTCAGCCGCCGCGCAATCATGAGTGTCCTCTCCGAGGTCACACAGGTTGAGCAACGCGCCTTGTTAGCGGCCGCTGAAGAAGCCCGCATCAGTCGCGTGTACATGATCGAAGAAGGACAGGCAGCTGCGATCGGCGCGGGTGTTCCCCTCAATGATGAAAAGGCGGCAGCGGTGGTAGACATCGGTGGCGGTACAACAAACGTCGCCGCCATCATCAGCGGTTCGGTCATCGCATCGCGCGCTGAACGGATGGGCAGTTCAGACATCGATGTCGCGATCATGGACCGTTTGCGCCGTCATCGGGGTCTAACTATCGGTGTGCAGACCGCCGAACGACTGAAACTCGAGCTGAGCTCCGCCATTGAACCTGCCGATCCTGACAGGAAGCTCAACGTGCGTGGCCGCGACGTGCAAACTGGCAGCCCCGCTGCGGTCGACATCTCGGCCGGCGAGGTCTACGCGATTACGCAACCGATAATTCGTCGTATTGCTGAAGCAGTGCGAACGTTGCTGGGAGACCTGTCGCCAGAAGTGGCGGGAGATATTTTCGATCGCGGATTGATTCTGACCGGTGGTGGTGCGGAGTTGGAAGGACTGCCGAGTTACCTGAACAAGGAGCTTGACCTCGCCGTCACTGTTGCTGAAGATCCGCGCTTTGCAATCGTGCGCGGTTTAGCCCAACTTTATGAAGAGCCCCTTTTACTTCGCCGCGTAGCGCGGACGGAAGCCCACCCCTTAATTGATACTGAAGCAACCGCTTTCGAGACTTAAGTTTGGACAGGATTTACAAGATTTCAAGATTAACAAGATCAAGTTTTGCGAATGAACGTTGTAGATTTCTATAAACGGCAAATCACAGTGGCGCATATCTTCGGGATCCCGGTGCGTTGTGACTATCGCTGGTTCGTAGTCTTCATTCTCAGTGTGTGGCTGATCGCGATGAACCTCAGTCGCGGCGGCATGTGGGTGGGGTCTTACAAAATGGAGGCCATCGGTATTGCAGCGGCCTGGGGCCTCGCGTTAGTAACAACCCTCGGTTTGTTTCTTTCGGTGCTTGGGCACGAGCTCTCGCACGCATTGATGGGCCGTGCTGAAGGCATTGAGATCGAAGAGATCGTGCTTCATCCATTTGGCGGTCTTGCACGGCTTCGAAATGAACCTCAAAGCCCGCGCGCCGAGTTTCGCATCGCTGTTGCGGGTCCAGCCGCGAGTTTTCTTTTTGGCGCCATCAGTTTTGTGCTGATGCTACCGGCGATGATGACGGGTTACACGATTGTCGCCGGCGTGCTGTTACTGCTTTGCGCGGGCAATCTGCTGCTCGCAGTTTTCAATCTCTTTCCGGGTTATCCACTCGATGGTGGCCGCGTTCTGCGCGCCATTCTCTGGGGACGCACCGGCGATATCAAGGAAGCGACGCGACTCGCAGGAATTTGCGGCATGTTGATCGCCGCGATTCTGATCATCTTTGGCGTCTACATGGTGATTGCTCCGACTTTCAGATCCTATTTCATGGGTTTCTGGTCCGTCCTGGTTGGTCTCTTTCTTTTCGACGCCGCCTACAGCGTGGTGAAACATGTTCGCGGAGGCGTTCGCAACGTCGTTAGCGAAGCAATGTCGGCTCCTTACTCAATCGAACCAGATCTGCTGATCAGTAAACTGATCGATTCTGTTCTGCCGATGCACCGGCAGGTTGCTTTTCCAGTCGCACAGAACCAGCGTCTGCACGGAATGCTGTCGCTCGAAGATCTCAAGACCCTGCCACGCGAAAGATGGCACCTCACGCGTGCACGCGACGTCATGCGCCCGATTGCTCCACGTTTCTTTGTCGAACCAAACGCAACTCTCGACTACGCGCAGGAGTTGATGAAACGGAACGGCATTGGTTCGGTCGCAGTCGTGGGCAGAACGGGCGAACTCGTCGGTTTTCTGCAGAGCGGAAAATTCAAACGCAAAAAACGCAAATAAAAACCATCTAGAGATTACACAGAACTGTTTTACAGAATCTGTAGAATCTGTGTAATCTGTGGATATGCTGGCTGTAATTGGCGCGCTCTTTGCCAACGGATTGATCGCGATACTGAAGCTGGGGGCTGCCCTGATTACGGGCTCCTCCGGCATGATGGCTGAAGCTCTCCATTCGGTTGCAGACACGACGAACCAGGTGTTTCTTTTACTTGGGTTGCGGTTCTACAAACGACCAGCCTCGGACAAGCACCCGTTCGGTTACGGCAAAGAGCGGTTTTTTTGGTCTTTCATTGCAGCTATTTTCATTTTTGGCGTTGGTGCGACGTATGCGATCTACGAGGGCATCGAAAAACTCGCGCATCCGCACGCACCAACAAACCTGGTTTGGGCTTATGCAGTGCTCGCCATCTCCTTCGTGTTGGAGAGTGGATCGATCGGGCTGGCAATTTACCAGGAAGTTAAAGAAGCGCATCACGAGGGTTTGAGCTTTGCCGAATATCTGCGCGAGTCGAAAGATCCAACGGCTAAGACAGTGCTCTTTGAAGACTCAGCCGCGCTGATAGGAATCGTGATCGCTGCGACAGGACTTGTGTTGACCGACTATCAGGTCGGCGGCGCCGCTGGAGCATACTGGGACGGGGTTGCGTCGATCATAATCGGCCTCGTACTTGCAGTCGTCGCATTCGTGCTGGCGCGTACATCGCGCGGCCTGCTGCTCGGCGAAGCAGCCAGTCAGAAAGCTGTGACGGCGATCAAACAGGCAATCGAGGGTCATCCCAACGTCGAACACGTGGTTGAGCTCTTAACGATGCACCTGGCTCCAAAAAAGATTTTGATAAATGCTCATGTGAAACTGCGGCCTGAGCTGGTTACTGACGATATTGTGAACTCGATCCAGGAGATCGAAGAGCGAATCAAGAGCGCCGAGCCGAAAGTTGAGATGATCTTTCTCGAGGCCGCGCGTGACGATCAGGTTGACCAACATCGAGCCGTTGCAGAACACGTTGGATGAAGATTTTTGCCACGGATTTTCACGGATGAACACCGCTAACAGAAAATCACGGGAGAAATGTTACTGCTACTGCCATACACCGAGTATTTAAGACGGATGATCGAGCCGCGCAATGTCGCGGACATCATCTTCGTCTTCTTGCTTGTGTATGCAGTTTTGAAACTCCTGCGCGGCACTCGCGCCGCGCCAATGGCCGCTGGAATCGGCTTCATCGTTTTCCTTTACTGGCTCTCCGTCAAACAAGATCTCGCGACGCTTGAATTCGTTCTCAGCAACGGACTGCTTTACATCGGAATCGCGATCATCGTTCTCTTCCAGTCAGAAATTCGACAGGCTTTGATTACTTTTGGCAACCGCTTTCGTGTGCCGTTTTCGCGACATCGCGGGCAGTTTGGCGAAGGTATCTATGACGAAGTGATTCTCGCCGCGACTACGCTTGCTTCGACAAAAACCGGAGCGCTGATCGTTATCGAACGTAACGTGGGTTTGAAGAACGTGACTGACGGCGGCGTGCAACTCGATGCAGAGCTCAGTTACGACTTGTTGATAAGCATCTTCAACACCGCGAGCCCGTTGCACGATGGCGCCGTGGTTGTACGTCGCCATCGAATTGCTGCGGCTTCGTGCTTCCTGCCGTTAACGCTGAATCCGAGGCTTTCGAGAGACCTGGGAACTCGTCATCGCGCCGCGATTGGTGTTACCGAGGATACTGATGCAGTTGCGGTAGTTGTTTCGGAAGAAACGGGTTTGATTTCGTTCGTCCAACGAGGCGAGATCAGGCGTGGGCTCGATGCGACGAGATTGCAGGAAGCGATCCTCGACGCGTTGGAGGCAGCTCCGAAGAAAGAGAAAAAGCATTCGGAATCGGAGAGCGAGACTGAGGAGATCGCATCGGTTTAATTGCCGATTGCCAATTGCCGATTTAGCAAAACGATCAGGTGCCTAACAAATCGGCAATTGGCAATTGGCAATCGACAATGTTATAGAGATCATGCCTTTTCAAGACATCGACGAAACAATCACTCCACCGTCACGGCCGGCCCCGAATCGGACGCAAAAGCTGCTGCGCCGGATCTTCGTCGAAGATTGGAACCTGAAGCTGCTCTCTTTGGCAATCGCGATTGTGCTCTGGCTCCTCGTGACCGGACAAAATCAACCAGTCACGGCGCACGTCAACGTCCAACTCAACTTCATCAGACCTCAGGCGCTGGAAATCAGTAACGATCCACCGCATACGGTCGACGTGATGCTCACCGGCAGTCGCAACAAGCTGGACGATCTTACGTCGCTGGATCTGGTAGCCACAGTTGATATCAGCGACCAGCGCTCCGGAGAAAGAGTGTTGCGACTCGCCGATAAGGCACTAATAACACTGCCACAGGGAATCAAGGTTGACGGCTTCCAACCGAGCGCGATTCAGATTCGACTCGAGGAGATTGTCGATCGCCAGGTTCCGATCGAAGCAAAACTCGAAGGCAAGCCTGATGATGGCCTCGAGGTTTACTCCGCTTATCCGGACAAAGCCAGTGTCGCAGTGCGAGGGCCGGAAAGCCGCGTCAAGGCACTTCAGAAAATTCCGACTGAAAGCGTCTGGGTCCCCGGGCACAAATCGACTTTCACGGCCCCGAACGTAGCGCTCGATGTCCCGGATCCCAAAGTCGATCTGCTGGAGCCGATGGTCAATGTCGTGGTCGAGATCGGTGAACGACGAACTGAAAAGAGTTTTTCCGGCGTGGCAGTGACTACGGCAGACGGCGGAAAAGTCGAACCAGCAACTACGTCTGTTACTTTGCTTGGTGGCGCAAGCTCGCTCGAGACACTTAAGCCTGAGCAGTTCAGAATCGTTCTGGATCGTGAAGATCTCAGACCGCGCCTCGAGCTACCCGATTCGTTAAAAGGAAAAGTCAGTTTAAAATCTATCCAGACTTCGAAGTTTGTCCCTGTAAAGTGAAGACTCTTTTTGGAACAGACGGTATTCGAGGTGAAGCGGGCAAATTTCCGCTCGATTCGCCCACCGTCACCGCTATCAGTTTTTCCCTCGCCGAGCATCTCGCCGAACTTGCTCCCGATCCGCAAATCATCATTGGACGCGACACGCGCGAATCGGGCGAGGAGATCGAACGAGCACTGATTGAAGGCGCAAACAAAGCCGGCGTCGAGTGTCTTTCGGCAGGCGTGATCACAACGCCCGGCGTTGCTTTCTTAACGCGCAAACACCGCGCGTCGGCAGGCGTCGTCATCAGCGCATCTCACAATCCATACCAGGATAACGGGATCAAAATCTTCGCTCCTTCGGGACAGAAGATGGACGATTCAGTTGAGCGAATGATCGAGGCTGATATCTTCGCTCAGCATGAACTCTCGCCCTCAACAAAATGCACTCCGTCACCATCGTCACCGGAACTGCAGCAGAAGCTCCAGCAGGAATACCTGTCGTTCCTCGCAGACGAAATCGGCAGCGATCTGAATCTCGAGGGGCTGAAGATCATTGTCGACTGTGCCAACGGCGCCAGCTCAGCACTCGCTCCGGTTTTGTTCGCACGTCTTGGAGCAAAAGTGCTCGCCATCAATGCTTCTCCGGACGGCCGCAACATCAATCGCGATTGCGGCTCGCTTCATATCGAATCGCTCCAGCAAAAAGTAGTCGAAGAACGTGCTGACTTGGGCGTCGCATTTGATGGAGACGCCGACCGGTCGTTGTACATCGACAACCATGGAATCTTCGTCGATGGCGACGCAACCATGTGGGCGCTCGCCTCGCATCTTCAGTCGCATGGAAAACTGAAAGACAACACGGTCGTCGCGACAGTGATGAGCAATATCGGGCTAGAAATCGCTTTTCGTTCCGCCGGAATAGAGCTCGTCCGCACCGACGTCGGCGACAAATACGTGCTCGAGAAACTTCTGGAGCTTGGAGCCAGTCTGGGTGGTGAGCAGTCAGGCCACATCATCATGCCCGAGCTGAGCCTGGCTGGAGACGGCATGATCACGGCGCTCTGCCTGCTTCGAGCGCTTCGCGAATCGCGAAAAACACTGTCTGAAATGACCGCCGGGTTTAAGCAATACCCGCAGATCCTCGTGAATGTGGAAGTGCGCGAGAAGGTTCCATTTGCCGAGCTGCCTTCCGTTCAGGCGGCTGTGGCCGAGGTTGAGGAACTGCTTTCGCAAAAAGGAAGACTGCTGCTTCGCTACTCCGGAACGGAGCGGCTGGCCAGAGTCATGATTGAAGGCGAGCACCAGCACCAGATCGAGGAGTACGCCGCGAAAATTGCCCGAGCAATCGAAACTGAGATCGGGCTGGGCACTTAGGCCGGCTGGTGAAATTTCTACACGACGACCCGAGAAAAATCTACACAGCGAAGGCGTCTCTCAAAGCCTGGGAGTTCAAATACAATCGGTTTATCTCGAAAATAAAAAGGTTGTTGCACGGCACAACCGTTGCGATGTATATTGTGGGGCAAGAGAGACGGTTGGTGGATCCTCCGTCTCAAGTGGTTGCTGGGGTGAGGACAGTAACCACGAATATGGATGGGCGCGACGCACTCCCACGTATGTC
>Ga0097621_100003000_pt1 | contig 11595 bp, 9 predicted proteins | sample KBSMisM72_FD_73165 | JGI IMG/M metagenome (GOLD analysis project Ga0097621, IMG submission 73165) | Miscanthus rhizosphere microbial communities from Kellogg Biological Station, Michigan, USA - KBS Miscanthus M7-2 (version 2) (version 2) | ecosystem: Host-associated > Plants > Roots >... | reverse complement strand
GGGCATGCGATCGTATTTCGCGAACCACGCCTCGGCACGCGCGCGGTTGCCGGTTGCTTCCTGCTCGAGCAGTTCCTTGGCGAGCGCCGCCAGCGCCGGCGGCATCTTCGCGTAGTCGACGCGGTACCGGCCCGCGGCGTTCACGATCGCGCCCTGCTCGGACAGATAGTTGAACTCCATCATTTCGGCCCGGCCATGTGCTTCGCCTGTACCGAAGCGCACGGTCCTGAAGATTCCGGCGACATACGACGCGTAGTACTCCTCGAGCCGCGCCTTCGGCAGCGCGTTCCGGTCGACGAGCCATTTCAGCGCGTGCATGCCGACGACGTCGGCTTTCGCTTCTTCGATACCGCCGAAAAGGCCGCCCATCGCTTCGCGAATGTCCGTCTGCTTGCCGCCGACTCGCGCGAAGGCCGGGCCGAGCCCGTGACAGATTTCGTGCATCAGCGTCGACGCCATGTAGCCGTCGGCGGAGGCCTGCTTGGCCTGCGCCGGATCCATCACTTTTGCCGCCAGCGGCAGGATCACTTCGTTGACGCGGGCGTCCATGAAGTTCTTGAAGAAGATCTTCTTCGTGCCTTTCTGCTGATGGATCCGCGGGTCGTTCGGCAGGTTGTCCGCCACCGCCTGGTACCCGTGCCGAAGATCGCCTGCGCGCAGCGGCGCGTCCATCACTTCCATCGGCGTCGCATGTCCGCGCACGGATGGGCGGTCCTCAGCCGCGAGCGGCAGCGCGTCCTGGATGTCGGGGACGTAGCGCTCGTAGAGCGCGAGCTTCTGACTCTCGCTTTCGTTGCGGATCAGCAGAGCGGCGCCGTACGACGTCTTCACGCCGAGCAGATCGTCGAGATACGTCTCGTAGGGCGCGTAGATGACGTCGAATTTCGGGTTCTTCAAGTCGATCCACGCGATGTCGCTGTTGTAGTAGTCGTCGGTCAGCAGCGCGTCTGCGCGAAGCCGCAGGAAGCTCGCGAACGCCGCGTCGTCTGACAAGTCGGCCGCCTTTCGCAGCGCCGCCGCGGCAGGCCTGAGGAACTCGACGAACTTGCTGTGATACCACTCGCCCGAGAGGTCCGCGTCGTTCGGCCCCGTCCGGGAGACGACCGTGTACGGATTGTAAATGGCCGGCTTGCGGGTTGGGTTTCTGGCCACGTAGGCCTCGATGTCCGCGCGCGTCAGTCCTGCCGGATAGAGCGCATGGCCTGGCGGCATCGGCGTCGTGCCGACGAACGGCTTGTTGCCGTCGACCAGATCGAACCGGCTGCCGTTGATGAAGAGATATCGCCGGAGCTTTTGCGCGAGCGGCGTCTTGTCGCTTTCAAGCGCGTTGTAGAGGGCCAACGCTTCCGGATCGCTTTGCCGCCAATAGATGTTCTCCAGTTCGCGCAGCGCGATGACGAGCTGATCGACCATCGCCCGCTCGCGCTGGCTGAGCGCGCCAGAGTTGTACGGCATCCTCACCTGCTTGAACCGCGCGAGCCGCTGATCGAGATCGGGTGCGACCGTCTTGAGCGCGGCGGCGACGTCGACTTTCGGCTGAGCGACGACGCCGGCGGAGGCGACGAGCACGAGAGCAGCAAGCGCGCGTTTCATGCGCGCATTTTGGCACATATGCGACGTAAGCAGGTTTGACACGTCCATCTTCATCGGCAAGTATTAGCCCCCTGATGCTCACGGCGTTTTCAGAAAGCTGGCTGACGCGCTTCCGCGATCGCGTCAACGCCGATCCGGAGATGGCCGTCGTGGGCGACTGGTTCACGACGGCGTTTTCGCTCACCTGCGGCGATCGCCGCTGCATCGTGCGGTTCGAGAAGGGCAGGCTCGTGGAGACGATCGCGTCGCCGAAGATCGACGCGCGCTGCGTCTTCGGCTTTCGCGCGAGCGAAGAGATCTGGTCGCGCTTCCTCAGCCCGGAGCCGGAGCCGCTCTATCACGACTTCTTCGCGATGTTGATGCGCGTTCCGGGTTTCGTGCTCGAGGGCGACACGCTCGTCGCCATGCAGAACGCGCGCGCGCTTCATCGCGCGATGAACGTCATGCGGACGCTCGGCGGATAGGGCTCGTGCCGGCCTTTGAACCGATCGTCGGCCGCTATTGTGAGCTCGACATCGGCGGCTCCAGCCACCGCATCTTTGTCGAAGAAGCAGGCGAGGGCATTCCGCTGCTGTGTCTCCATACCGCGGGCGCGGATAGCCGGCAGTACAGACATGTGTTGAACGACGCTTCGATTACGTCGCGGTACCGCGTGGTCGCGTTCGACATGCCCTACCACGGCCGGTCGAATCCGCCCGATCGCTGGTGGCTCAGCAAGTACAAACTGACGACGGCGGACTACATCGGCCAGATCCGCGCGGTGTGGAAGGCGCTCGGTCTGAATCGTCCGGTGGTGATGGGCTGCTCGATGGGCGGCGCCATCGTGCTGAAGCTCGCCGCCGACTTTCAGCACGAGCTCCGCGGCGTCGTCGGACTTGAAAGCTCTGCCTACGCGCCCGGGCGGTACAACGACTACTTGCATCACCCTGCGATCCACGGCGGCGAGCTTGTCGCGAGCTATACGTACGGCCTCTGCGCGCCGTCGAGTCCCGAACCGAGCGCGCGCGAGAACTGGTGGTACTACAGCCAATCGGGACCCGGCGTCTATGCGGGAGACGTGCACTTCTACAGCGTCGACTGGGACGGACGCGAGGACATCAAGAAGATCGACACGAACGTGTGTAAAGTGTCGTTGCTGACAGGCGAATTCGACTACTCGTGCACGCCGGACATGACGCGCACGGCGGCCGCGGCCATTCGCGGCGCGCGGCTCGTCATCATGAAGGGCATGGGCCATTTTCCGATGATCGAAAACTATCCGGTCTTCCGGACTTTCTTGTTGCCCGAGCTCGAATGGATGGCGCAGTGAAAGTCGAAGCGGCGCGGCCGTCGCTCGCGACGGTGACGCGCGATCAGTGGCTCGCGTTCGGCGCCACGATGAGCGGATGGATCCTGGATGCGTTCGACTACAACATCCTGGCGATCATCCTGATCGACATCCAGAAGAGCTTCACCATCGATCGGGCGCTGGCGAGCGCGCTCGCGACCGTCACCCTGGTGATGCGGCTTCTCGGCGGCGTCGCCGCGGGCACGACGGCCGACAAGTACGGACGCAAGATCCCGCTGATGCTGTCGATCCTGTGGTTCTCGCTGTTCGCGTTTCTCAGCGGGTTCTCGAAGTCGTACACGATGCTGTTCGCGCTGCGTGCGTTGTTCGGCATCGGTATGGGCGGGATGTGGGCCGCAGGCATGCCGCTCGTCATCGAGCACTGGCCAGTCCGGCTGCGTGGATATGTCTCAGGGCTGCTGCTCGGCGGGTGGTATTGGGGCTATCTGCTCGCGGCCGCGGCATTTCGATTCATCTATCCGATGTTCACCGGCACGCCCGACACGGCGTGGCGCACGATGTTCTGGATCGCCATCATTCCTGGATTCATCACCCTGTGGCTGACGTCGAAGGTGAAGGAGAGCCCGGTGTGGCTCGAGCGCCAGCGTCAGCTCAAGACGAACCCACACGCGTTTGCCGGCGAACCCAAGCTGTCGCTCGTCCGCATCTTCCAGCCCGATTTGATCTGGACGACGGTTCAGACGACGGCCGTGATCGGCGCGTTCATGTGCTCGTTCTATTCCATTGGGACGTTGTACGCGACGCTGCTGCGCGAAGCTGGACGGCCGCCGCTGATGTACCTCGTCGCGTTCAATCTGGGCGCGATCGGTGGGACCGCAACGTGGGGCCGGCTATCGGAGGGCAAACTCGGACGGCGCGGCGCCACGACGATCACGGCGCTGCTTGGGGTCGCGTCAATTCCCCTGTATTTGTACGTCTCCCAAACGCCGCTGCTCGTGCTCGGCGCGTTCATGATGGGCGCGTTCGGCTGCGGCATTTGGGGGATGGCGCCGGCATATGTGACCGAACGCTACCCGACCGAAGCCCGCGGCGTCGGACCGGGGTTCTGCTACCACGCCGCAGCAGCGATTGGTGCGGTGATGCCCATCCTGATTGGCTGGATGAACGATCGCGGGACGCCGCTCGCCACGGCGATGGCGGTTCCGATCGCCATCGCGCTGTCGTGCTCGGCGGCGTTTGTCTGGCTTGGCCCGGAAACTCGCGGCCGCGAGCTCTAGGAGCTGCTGATGATCAAGGAAGGGTGGACGGGCCGCGTCTACGAAGACTTCGAGGTGGGCGACATTTATCCGCATCCGCTCGGGCGCACCGTCCTCGCCGCCGACAATATCTGGTTCACCCTGCTCACGCAGAACACGAATCCGATTCACTTCGATGCCGCGTACGCCGCGAAGACAGAGTTCCGCAAGCCGCTGGTCGATTCCACGTTCACGCTCGCGCTGGTCACCGGCCAATCGGTAACCGACATCTCGCAGAACGCGATGGCCAATCTCGGATGGGACGAAGTCCGCCTGCCGAACCCGGTGTTCGAGGGCGACACGATCTACTCGCGCAGCGAGGTGCTCGAGAAACGTGAATCGAAGTCACGCCCGAACGTCGGCATCGTCACGTTCAAGACGACAGGGTTCAACCAGGACGGCGTGGTCGTGATCGAATACAAACGCACCGTCATGATCTACAAACGCGGCCACGTGCCGAAGATCGCGACTCCCAATGTCTGACGACGTCCACGAGATCTTTGCGGTCCGCTACGCGCATCACGATCGGCAGTCGCCGGAAAACTTCCTGTTTGGCGACCCGCACGACATCCTGCAGCCGCTCGCGTATTTCGTCTGGGTGATTCGGGGTCCGCACGGCACGTTCGTCGTCGACACGGGATTCGACGACGCGATGGCGAAGAAGCGCGGCCGGACGATCGTCAAACCCGTCTCGGACGGACTCACGTCGATTGGTGTAAAGCCGGACGAAGTGCAGGACGTCATCGTCACGCATCTGCACTACGACCACTGCGGCAATCACGACATCTTCCCGAACGCGCGATTCCATCTGCAGGACACCGAAATCGCGTACGCGACGGGACGATACATGGCGCATCAGGTGATGCGGATCCCGTTCGAAATCGACGACGTCGTCGCGATGGTGCGGAAAGTATTTGCGGGCCGCGTCCAGTTTCACGACGGCACCGAACAGCTTGCGCCGGGAATCACGCTCCACAAAATCGGGGGCCACTCGAAGGGACTGCAGTGTGTCCGGGTGAAGACCAAGCGCGGCTACGTCGTCCTCGCTTCCGATGCGACGCACTTGTACGGGCACATCTACGAAGGCCGCGTATTCCCGGTCACCTTCAGCGTCGGCGACGTGCTGGAAGGCTATTCGACGATCAAACGAATGGCGGACTCACTCGACCACATCGTGCCTGGGCACGATCCCGCCGTCATCGAAAAATATCCGGCCGCAGCGCCGGGGTTGGAGAAGCTCGTCGTGCGGCTCGACGTCCCGCCGCGCGCGTAGCGCCTACTGGCCGATCAAGGCGATCAGGCCTTCGCCGAGCGTGCCGCGCCAGTTCAGATAATCGTGCCCGCTGGCGTACTGGTGGTAGCTGACGTCGTAGCCCTTCGCCAGCAGGACGTCGCGCATGTGCCGGCTCGGCTCGAGAATCGCTCCTCCGGTGCCGGTCATGTCCACCTCGAACACGCCGGCGTCCATCCAGAACTTCAGCTTGAGCTTCGGACTTTTGATGAATTCCTTGGCGAGCCATCCCGTCTCGGTAGTGGCGTCGAAGTCCGCGAAGTCGGCGTGGTCGGGGGCCCACCAGAACGATCCCGACTGACAGAGCACGTTGCCGAAGATCTCAGAGTGGCGGAGGCCGGCATAGACAGCCGCAATGCCGCCGAAGCTCGAGCCCGCGACGACCGTCAGACGCGGATCGTTCGTGACCGTGTAGTGCGCGTGCACCCACGGCACCAACTCCTTCGCGAGGAACTCCGCGAACTGCGGATTGGGCGTGAGCTCCTTCGTGCGCGTCTGACCAGGATTGGCGACGAGCACTGCAACGGTCGGCGGGATTTTTCCAGCCGCGATCAGGTTGTCGAGAATCGTCGGTGTCGGGACGTTGGTCAGGTATGCGCCCTCGTCGAAAAGAACCATGAGCGCGTACCGTCCGTTGGCGTGGTATCCGGCGGGCGTGTAAACGGACACCTGCCGCTCGTTCTTCAAAATCTCGCTGTTGATCCGATGTTTGCTGACCGTGCCGGCAAGTATGCCGTCCTGCCGGGCGATCCATGGCTGCTTCGGTGCGCCAGGCAACTCCACCATCGACGCGCACTCGTACCGCGTTGACGATGACGGATCGCAGAACCAACGACGGGGATTCAACGGGTCGGCCTGCTGGGTTGCCTGCCGCTGGGCCGCGCGCGGTCCATCTTCTACGAGCGGATCGTTCGGTGACAGCCGATACATGAACCGCGCCTCGGACGGCACTCGGAGCGTCAGATACCAGACGTCGGTGCCAGCGAGATTCGTCATGCGCTTCGCCTCGGGCGAGCCTGCGAACGACCCGTCCACGACGACGTTCCGCGTGCCGGGCGCACCCCGCCAAAGAAACGTCACGAGCGCATGTTTGGAATCCGTCGGGATCGGTTCGACGAGCGGCGTTCCCGATTGAGCCGCCTTCTGCCAGAACGCCTCTGTGTTCGAGCGGCCGTGGGCGACAGCGTCCCGCAGCGCGTCAACAGCGGGATTGGACAGTTTCGCGGGCGGGGAGGCGTTGAACCGTTCGTCCGCGGAGAGTTTCTCGGTGACCTTCAGCTCATAGCTGCCGCTTTCGTTCTGCCGCCCGCCACGTGCTTCGACCTCTTTGATGGCCGGCGCCCAGAGATCGAGCCGGTAGGCACCGGCCGCTTCGGCGACGATCGCGAACTGCCGTTTGCCCGTCGGTGGTCCGTTGAAGGTCCGAATCTTCGAGCCGTCCGGCAGGAACGCCGTCGCGACGACGACAATGCCGCGCTGATCCACGAAGCCTGCGACGTAGTCGCCGGCATTCAACTGCACCGTGAACGAATGCGTCGCGCCGGCTTTGACGTCGCGCACGACGCTTTCGGCCACGGGTAACGGCTCTTGGGCGAGCACCGCCGAAGCCGAGGCCAGAGCGACCGAAACGAGGGCGACCGAAATCTTCGTCATGACGCGCTCCATCCGGCGTCGATCGGCAGGATCGAACCGTTGATGTCGTTGCTCGCTGGTCCGCACAAAAACACCATCATTGCCGCGACGTCGTCGGCGGAAATGATTCGCCCTGTCGGCTGCTTGCCGGCGAGAAACTGCTTCTCGGCCTCGCCCCGGCTCAACCCCTCGGCCTGCATCAGCGACTGAATCGTCGCCTCGTGGACGGGTGTCTCCGTCGTGCCGGGGCAGACCGCGTTGCAGGTGACGCCCGTGCCGACCACCTCCAATGCCACCGCCCGCGTCAACCCAATCAACGCGGTCTTCGTCGTCACGTAGCCGACACGATTCGCCGCGCCGCGCTGGCCGTAGATCGACGAGACGTTGATGATGCGTCCCCAGTTCCGCGCTTTCATCCCGGGCAACGCCAGACGAATGGTGTGGAAGGCGGCAGAGAGATTCACGGCGAGACTCTCGTCCCACCGCGCCGAATCGAACCGATCGATCGGCGCTGAGTGCCGGACGACGGCGTTGTTGACGAGGATGTCGATTGGACCGGCGGCTGCGATCATCGCGTCGATCTCGGCGGGATTGCGGAGGTCGGCGCCGACGAACGTCCCGTCCACCACACCGTTCACGACAATCCTGCAGCCGGCAGCTTCGAACTGCCGTGCGGCCGCGAGGCCGAGCCCCTGCGTCGAACCGGTGATCAGCGCCGTTTTGCCGGCGAGCGACATTTTCTTAAATCATCATCACTTCACGCGGCTCGGCTCGCCGTCGGCGAGCGCGAGCTCGGTGACACGGAGGCCGGTCTTCGTGATGCGCGACGGGAAGAGATCCTTCAATCGCTCTTCGTGAACGGGGATGACGTGCGTGAAGTCGCCGCCCGCACGCGCGATCATCTCTTCCGACGTCATGATGAGCGAAAACTGGCTGCCGGTGGCGAGGCCGACGGGCACATACTGCGGGTCGTTCGGATCGGTGCCGCGCAGGTTCTCGTGCGCGTAGACGAGGTCGCCGGCAAACACCCACGCGTTCTGCGAGTCGCGCGCGCCGTCGTTGCGGACGGTCACGTACATCGAGCCCCACGTGTGCGTGTCGAATGCGGCGCGCAGATCGACACCGGGCAGCACGTCCTCGCGATCGCCGTCGACCGCGACGAGCCGTCCCTGCCTCGCGAGGTCGACCGTCTTCATGATGTCGGCCGGGTCGATGCCAAGCATCAGCCAGCGAAACCGCCGCTCGAGCGACATCGACCACACCCACTTCGAAAGCTCACGCTCCTGGATGTAGAAGGTCGCGTTCGGAAACTGATCGAGGCTGCCCATGTGATCGAAGTGCGCGTGCGTGATGAACACCCGCGACACGTCGTTGGGGCTGACGCCGATTTCGGCGAGCACCGTCTGCGGCGGCTGCCAACCCTGCACCCCCCACATCTCGGCCATCTCTTTGCCGTACGCGACGTGGTTGTAGCCGACGTCGACGGTCGCCGTGACGCCGCCGCCTTTGATGACGATGTATCCGTACGGCATCTTGCGCACGCCCTGGTTGTGCGCTCCGTAGACGAACAAGCTCGTCGGTTGCTGCATTACGTGTGCGTATTCCATCACCCAGAGCGAGTATCGGTTTTTCATGAGCAGGCGCTTGTCCGCCGTAGCGCGCAGCGCGAAGGCGGGAGGAATCTTACTTGAGACTGAGTGCGAGGCGAACGTCGCACCCGCTCATCGCTTCTCAAGAGCGGTAGCAATGCGCTCGAGAAGGATCTCGAGGCGCTCCATATGCTGCTTGTGCCTCGCCACGTACTCACGTTGGGAGCCGGTGCCCCCTCTCCTCATGTACCTGAGGAACACGAGCCAGAAGCCGATGATCAGAAGTACCGGCGCCCAACTGCTCAGAAGATTCATCCAGTCGAACTCGCGCATATCGCTCCAGCGTCATCACCCAGTCAAGGCCAGGGCCGTAAACTTCGCTTCGTTTTGAGCGGAACAGCTCCAAAATGCCGCGATAGTAGCACCGCCGTGCTTTAGCAACCCAAAACACACGACTGCGGTCGGAATGAACAGTTGAGAGCAACCTTATTTATTCGATATCATTCAACAAATGAATCGGCGTCTCTGGTCGAGGGCCATTGCGCTCTGGATGGCCGCGGCCGCCTGGAGCGTTGCGCACGCGGCCTCTTCGCAAGCCGCGCCGGCGCAGCCTCCGGTCGCGGCTTCGGCTGTTAGCCAGGAGACGATCGCGCGCTACTGCGTCAGCTGCCACAACGATCGGCTGAAGACGTCGGGGTTGTCGCTGGAAAAACTCGACGCCGCCCACGCGACGGCCAATCCGGAGCTGTGGGAGAACGTCGCGCGCAAGCTGCAGGCGAGGGCCATGCCTCCGCAAGGCGCGCGCCGTCCAGACGAGGCGACGTACCGGGCGCTCGAGACGGCGATTGAAGCGCAACTCGACGCCGATGCGGCGGCGCACCCGAATCCCGGCGCGCCGATTCTCCATCGTCTCAACCGCAGCGAATATGCGAACGCGGTTCGCGATCTGCTGGCGTTGGACGTCGACGTCACGTCGCTCTTGCCGCCCGACGACGCGGCGTATGGGTTCGACAACATTTCCGACGCATTGGGCGTGTCGCCGTCGCTGCAGGAACGCTATCTGTCGGCCGCGGCGAAGATCGCGGCGGTCGCCGTGGGCGATCCAGACATCACGGCGGGGAGCGACACGTTCCGCATCCGGCAGGATCTCTCGCAGGACCAGCACGTCGAAGGATTACCGCTCGGCACGATCGGCGGCACGGCCGTTCGGTACACCTTTCCGCTCGACGGGGATTACGTGTTTCAGGTGAAGCTCTATCGCACGAACCTGAACATCATGCGGGGCCTCGAGTACCCGCACGAGGTCGAGTTCGCGATCGACGGACGCCGCGCGTACGCCGCAACCATCGGCGGTCCCGACGATCTCGAAGCGCTCTTCGACAAGCCAACGGATACGAGCGACGCCGTGGATGCGCGGCTGCGCGTGCGCGTGCCGGTGACGGCAGGGCCGCACATGGTGTCGGTGGCGTTCGTCGAAGATCCGCCCGTGCAGGAACCGAATCGCCTTCAGCCGTTCATTCGCAGTTCGATCGACAACTTCGACTGGGCGGGACGTCCGCACATGCAGACGTTCACCATTACCGGGCCGTTCAACGCGAACGGCGCCGGCGACACGCCGAGCCGCCGGAAAATCTTCACGTGCAAGCCGACGCAAGCGGGATGCGCGGAGACGATCCTGTCGTCCATTGCACATCGCGCCTATCGAGGACCCGTGAGCGCCGTCGATCGGCAGCGCATCATGCGGATTTACCAGGAAGGCCGCAAAGGTGCGACGTTCGAGAGCGGCATCGAAGCCGCGCTCGTGCGCATTCTCGCGGCGCCGCGCTTCGTCTTCCGTGTCGAGCGCGATCCGGGCAATGCAGTGCCCGGTACGGCGTACAAGCTGAATGATGTCGAGCTCGCCTCGCGGTTGTCGTTCTTCCTCTGGAGCAGCATCCCGGACGACGAACTGCTCGCGGCCGCCGAACAAAGCAAGCTGAAAGACCCCGCCACGCTCGACGCGCAGGTCCGCCGCATGCTCGCCGATCCGAAGTCGCAGGCGCTCGTCGACAACTTCGCGGGACAGTGGCTGCAGCTGCGCAACGTCCGCAACGTCCAGCCGAATTCCGACTTGTTCCCGGACTTCGACGACAACCTCCGGCAGGCCTTCAAGCGTGAGACGGAGCTGTTCTTCGAGAGCGTGGTGCGCGAGGATCGACCGGTCACTGAGCTGATGACGGCAAACTACACGTTCGTGAACGAGCGGCTCGCGAAGCACTACGGCATCCCAAACATTCACGGCAGCCGATTCCGCCGCGTCACGCTGACCGACGAGCGGCGGTTCGGCCTGCTCGGCAAGGGCAGCGTCCTGGCTGTGACGTCTCACGCCGAGCGCACCTCGCCGGTCGAACGCGGCAAGTGGATTCTCGAGAATATCCTCGGTCTGCCGGTCCCGCCCCCTCCGCCGATTGCCGGAGCCGGCGTCTTCGCGGAGCCGGCTCCCGGCGACGCGCCGAAGTCGATGCGCGAGCAGATGGCGGAACATCGCAAGAACCCGGTTTGCGCGAGCTGCCACAAAGTGATGGACCCGATCGGCCTGTCGCTCGACAATTTCGACGTCGACGGCTCGTGGCGGACCGACGACGCCGGCCACGCGATAGACGCCACCGGCGAGCTGGTGGACGGCAGCAAGGTCGACGGCGTCGTCACCCTTCGGAAAGCGCTGATGGCGCATCCCGACGTGTTCGTGCGCACGATGACGGAAAAACTGTTGATTTATGCGCTTGGGCGCGGGCTGGACGCACGCGACATGCCCGCGGTTCGTGCGATTATGCGTGAAGGCGCTGCGCGCGAGTCTCGGTTCTCGTCGCTCGTGTTCGGCATCGTGCACAGCACGCCGTTCACCATGCGCCTCGCGCAGGCTGAAGT
>Ga0097621_100002997_pt1 | contig 11601 bp, 7 predicted proteins | sample KBSMisM72_FD_73165 | JGI IMG/M metagenome (GOLD analysis project Ga0097621, IMG submission 73165) | Miscanthus rhizosphere microbial communities from Kellogg Biological Station, Michigan, USA - KBS Miscanthus M7-2 (version 2) (version 2) | ecosystem: Host-associated > Plants > Roots >... | reverse complement strand
CCAGCATCTTATCAATGTGAGGATAGGTTTGTGCATTTACATTGTACTTTTTGTTCTGTTCTACTGCTCTTTCATACTTAATATCACAAAGACTCACCACCTGGATTAATTTTGACGATAACAACTGCGGCAGGTACCGGTTGCTTACACTTCCGCAACCGATAAGGGCCACTTTTAGTTTTTTGTCTTCACTAATCGCCCAGCTTTCCATTGAGGAAACTAATAAGGCTGCGCCTGCCATGGCAGACCGTTTTAAAAATTCATTTCTCGATATCTTATTCATAGCAAACAATTTTTATGATTTTATTTCCACTGTATTGTGATTTCATTTGTACTGTTATCAATCGTTATTATTTTTTGAACATTTATTTTTTCTGCCGCCCTTAATGTTTTATAAAAATCCGCATCATAGAGATCAGCCATATATTCCAGCCCGTCCAGCATTTTCTCCTTTTGCTCCTGCAATGGCTGCTCATTACCGCTATTAATAACTATACCGGTAACTGTTGATTCAAAGCCATGAAAAACGAGTTGTAGTTTTTTGAAATTAGATTTGAAAGCGCCGTCCTGTTTTTCCAATAACAGCCGCCTGCTGAAAGGGTCAAACGTGATCACACGCTTGCAATAATCTCCTTTTTGATATGCCAGGTCCGTTCCATTATCTTCATAATAAACAAACCTGTTTTTCTCTTTTCCATTGTAGACATGCAGGTAAAGTGTATCCGACGGTTTTTGTTTGGTTGATTGCACGGTACTTTGCATGGGAATAATGGCAGATGCTTTGATAAAAACAGGTAACTGGTAGACAGGAATTTCTTCAGCCCATTCTTTTTCGCCTTCCTGTTTTTCATCGGTGAAAATATTGTACCACTGACCTTTGGGCAGATACATTTTCTTTTCCTTTTCCTGGCTTGTTAAAGGCACCACCATCATATCGTTTCCAAACAAAAACTCGTACTGGAAATTGTTATCGTATACTTTATCATCAAATGGATAATTAATACAAAGGCTTCTCGCTATCGGCATACCAGTTTGTGTTGCTTCATAAAATGCAGCGTACAAATAAGGCAGCAGCCTGTAACGAAACCCGATAAATGTTTTAGAGATGGCTTCTGCTTCATCATCATAAGCCCAGGGCTCACCGGCAATTCCTCCACAGCCTTTATGGTTTCGGCAAAATGGGGAGAACACACCTGCCTGTATCCAGCGTTTGTAAAGCGCTTTACTACCGTCGCCGATAAATCCACCTATATCATGACCACAAAAAGAAATTCCTGAAAGTCCCATCTGGCTATTAAGCAGTATGCTGTTCAAAAGACCTTCATCGCTGGAGGTATTATCACCACTCCACACAGCAGAATAGCGTTGCACACCTGCAAACCCTGAACGGGTTAATATAAATGGCCTTCTGCCATTACCATATTTTAATGCAGATTCATAACTGCTTCTTGCCATTTGAAAACCATATACATTTTTTGCTTCCAGCCCATTGGCTTTATGCCCATCAAAATCAAACAATAAATTATCAGGCAAATAACTGCCCCCCAATGCAGGTTCATTCATGTCGTTCCAGTAACCGTGAATGCCATTGTCCGGTAACCATTTCATTTTCTCCATCCACCATGTCCTTGTTTTTGGATTGGTATAGTCGGGTAAATAACATTGTACAGGCGCTATTTCTGTTTTAAATAAACTACCATCAGTATATTTTATAAAAACATCTTTTTTCACTCCATCTGTATAGGATTCATAGGTGCTGTCAATTTTTACGCCCGGGTAAACAGACGCCGTTAATTCAATGTTTTGTTTTGCCAGGCTTGCAGCCAGTGCAGGCATGTCCGGAAAACGTTCCTTATTTACCCTGAACGGCTGGTAGCCCTGCTGGTAGTCAGCATCCAATACTATACAATCCAAAGGGATTTTTTTCTTGCGAAAAGTTGCTGCGATCCACTCCACTTTTTCCTGTGGATAATAACTGCAGCGGCTTTGATGATAACCAATGCCCCAGGCCGGGGGCAATTGTATTCTACCTGTTAATGAAGTATAATGCTCGATTATTTTTCCAACGGATTCATCGTACATGAAAAAATAATCTGCGTCTCCACCTTCCATATTCACGAAAGTAAAGTCCGGTGTTGACAAACCAAAATTGAAAAAGCTTTTATAGCTGTTGTTGTAAAACATCCCATACACCTCTTGATGATGGATGCCAATGTAAAAGGGAACGCTCACATACATGGATAATCTTGGATCACCGTACTTATAAGTGTCGGTATTATTAAATGTAATGCCGGTTCCTTTTTTATCCAAATTACCCAAGGCTTCTCCCATGCCTACAAAGCGCTCACCGTTCTGCAATTTTTTATATACGCCTACTTTGTCACCAATGAAAGTGGTTCCAAAGCCATCGCCTTTTACATCTTCATTAATTACCTTCCCATTTTTATTTTTAAAGATGACCCGAAATGCAGGTAACTTTTCTATCTCGACATCAATAGCATTGGTAGAGAGAGAAATAATTGCTCCCTTATCCTGTACAGTAATATCATTAAACGATGGGATTTGATTATCGGCTAATGGGTAAGAAAAATTATTAAATGAGCTGTTCTTTGAAACTCTTACACGGATGATATGATCAGAGTAAGCATGTACATCAAAAATAGCTGTAGCAGTTTTTCCCTCTATGCCGCCGGTAATTTTTTTGTAAGAAACTATTTTGCCAATATTTTTTACCTGCCCTAAACAAATACTGCTGCACAGCAATAAGGCGGCCGATACCAGGATAGAATTTTTTTTATGGCAAACAAAGCTGTGCATTTTTATTCTTTTATCCATTTACTTTTAAAACCAAGTTTTTTTAACCCATTCTGTATATCTGGTATCTTCATAAATAAATTCCAGAGCAATCCTGTCCGGTAGTTTTCAATCATTACCACAATCGGTCCCTGGTCGATGGCCAGGTGCGTTGTTGCATACCAGTTCTTTTCTTCGCTGAATCCATCTACAAAACCATAGTCACTCCATATTTTATCGCCAAGGTCATAGTAAAAATGTTTTAGCACCTGCATACTGTATTCCGGTGTGTATGGAAATGCAGATAATGCAGCTGTTGGTTGTATTACACCAGAATCTTCTTCCGGGCAATGGGCCACATAGCCTTTGTAACTATCGCCGGCAGTAAGGCCCCAGCAATTTTCACCGTACCCTTTGTAATGCTTGGTATTTTCAATACACCATTGCCGGTTTATTAATGTGTGATTTGTATTCTGCTCAAGGTAATTGGTGTGCCAGTCAGTTAATCCATGCGGATCAATACCAAGAAAAGTATATTGAGAAATAAATAGCGGTCCACCATATTCAAAACCCAGTGGCAATTTCATACCATAATAGGTTTTATCGTTTTTATAATTGGTACTGTTTACAAAGCCATTAAAATAAACTGCAGGTTCAATGCTGTGATAAGGAGATGCAGCAGCCATTATATAAGTGATCAATCCTTCATTCCATCCCTTGATAGGAAAGTTCATATCAAAATCATTGGTAGGACTCCAGTGCCAGTAAAGCTTTTCGTTGCCGCCTGCTGTGTGCCATTTAAAGTTGGCTGTTTCCCAAAGCTGGGTTATTCGTAGCCGCAAGTATTTCTCTGTTTCATTATCTGCTGTAAAATATTCTCTCGCACACAAAAATCCCATCAGGAGATAAGCAGTTTCTAACACATCAGCTCCATCATCTAACCTTCCAAAAGGGATTGATTTTCCGGTAGCGCCGTTCATGAAATGCGGATAGATGCCATGATAACTGTCTGCCAGCAATAAAAAATTTACCATTTTCACCAATCGTTTTGCGGCAGTATCCCTTCCGATCCAGTGACGATTCACAGCAACAACCGTTGCCATAATTCCCATTCCCGTTCCCGCCATGGCGCAGGCTTCCGGCCCATAAGTATGGTTGCTGATATTGGGTTGATTATAAGCTTCGTTAATCCAGTCCCAGTAGTATTGCCCTTTCACTGTATTATCTCTTTCTCTTGACAAACCACTTACGGGATGAGCAAAATGCCAGAAGTAACGAAAGGTTTGACGCTGTATTATTTCAAGTAAAGCTGTATCCGTCAAATTCTTAATGATACCAACAGGGGCAATGCTATCGGGATAAGTATGGGATTGTTTAGTATTTTTTTGAGCCCCCACCTTTATTGCGCTCATCATACAAACAAACAATATTGTTAAACCTGTGTATCTCATCTTTTTTATTTTTTTACTCCTTAACAATAATTATTCAACGTTTCCATACTTTCTCCAGGATTAAATTTTTACTTGTCAATCCTAATCCAGGATTCTCTTTCAAAAATTTATCTCTTACTGTTGCAGCTGTATGCTCAACACTTTTCGGGCTCCAGCCCGGTGGCATTACCAGGTACAGAAATTTATTCTTAAATCCCTTCGTATTTTTAACATCACTGAACAACAACACAATCTCTCCAAAATAAAAATCCATAAAATTGCCTGTTTCCATTTTACGGGTGATGCCATACTCTAATTTCACCTCATCCCGTTGTGGTTGTAAGGTGCCGAACAGCCAATCCCAAAAAGGAAGGAACGTACAGAAATTAGTATCTATGTATAATGGGTTTTTTGCATGGTGTACCCGGTGATGAGATGGCGTGATGATAAGGTGATGTAATACGCCCAGCCTGCCTTTTTTAAAAGAGCGTTCGCCGGCATGTATAAATGTTCCCCAGGACGTTTCAATGGCCATAATCACCAGCAGCATTTTTGGCTGAACTCCCAGTACCATCAAAATAATTAACTGCACTGCTGATGAATAAAATCCTTCTGCAAAAAAGTGCACCCAGGCGCAGGTCATATTTATTTCTTCAGGTGCATGGTGTGGCGAGTGTAAGCACCACAATAATCTTATGCGGTGTGCACCATAATGCCATACCCAGGTAGATAATTCCCACACCAGGTAAGCATATATCCAGCTATACCATGCAAAATTGGTGGTGAATAAAGAGAGGTGCTGAAAGTAAGGTTGTATTTTCCAAAACACATCCAGTAAAATTATTTTTCCCAATAACTCACCCAGGTAATTCGCCATAAAAGTGAGTTTGTATCCTCTTACTACTTCCTGGAATACCAGTTTACACTTTGCAAAATTCCAGGATGTATCTTTTTCTTTTTTCATCACTGCTATCAAAAGCAATGCGATCTCTGAAAGGTAAAAGAAGGAAACAAATGACAACACCACTGCCAGCACGCAATTGTAATATTCTTTGTCGCCCAGGTGTTTTGAAAAAGTGGTGATAAGTCCTTCGCCATGCAATGTATCCCACAAATAGGTGGAAAAACCAGTGATGAGATAATACATTGTATAGAAGAACACGAAAATGAAGATTGCATTTTCGGTGTATTTCCATACCCTTAATAATGATTTTGCAGATGGCATCTTTCTTACTTAAATTGAGTGCTGCTGAATCCTAATTTTTTTAACCCGTTTTGTATATCCGGTATCTTCATAAATAAATTCCACAAGAGCCCAGTTCTGTAGTTTTCAATCATGGTTACTATCGGCCCCTGGTCTATTGCTAAATGGCTTTTTGCATACCAGTTATGATGGATGCTGAAGCCATCAACAAACCCATATTTACTCCAGATCTTATCGCCAAGTGTATAATAAAAATACCGCAGTGCTTCCATGCTTTCTTTTGGAGTATAAGGCATTGAAGAGATGGCCGCCGTTGGTTGAATTACACCCTTATCATTTTCAGGGCTGTGTGCAACATAACCTTTATAGCTGTCGCCGGCTGTTAAGCCCCAGCAGGTAGCGCTGTATCCTTTAAAATGATTGGGATTTTCCATGCAATAAGCACGGTTAATCAGTGTGTGATTTTTGCCTTGCATAAAATAATCGTTACCCAATGAATCCATTAAGCCATTCGGGTTAATGCCCTGGAAAGTATACTGCTCGAAAAAAAGCGGGCCACCTTTATCTTTATCATAGTTACCTAATGGTAACTTATAGCCATAATATTCTTTCCCGTTTTTAAATCCAGGGCTTCCAGTCCACGAGCCGTTGTAAACATCGGTTGATATGGAATGATTTTGAGAAGAAGCAGAAAGGATATAAGTGATCAAACATTCATTGTAACCCCACACCGGGAAGTTCATATCAAACCCATTATTAGGACTCCAGTGCCAGAATAATTTGTTTTGCCCGTTGGTTTGCCAGTTCCAGTTGGCAGCACCCCACATCTGGTTAATACGCTTTCTTAAATATACTTCTCTCGGAACGTCTTTATTGAAATATTCACGTGCACATAAGAAGCCCATCAATAAGTAAGAAGTTTCTACAATGTCAGCACCATCATCAAGGCGATCAAACTTAATGGTCTTCCCGGTTCTTCCATTCATGAAGTGCGGATAGATACCGTGAAAGCAATCGGCATTAATTAAAAAGTCTGCAATCTTTATTAGCCGCCTTACAGCAGTATCCCGTCCGATCCATCCCCTGCTTACAGCAACCACCGTGCTCATAATTCCAAAGCCGGTGCCTCCTATGGCGCCTGCATCAGGACCGAAATCTGTGTGGCTGAAGTTGGGTTCGTCCCACGCTTCATTGATGTAATCCCAATAATGTTCTGCTTTCACCGTATTGCTTCTTTCCAGTGCCAACCCGCTGTAAGGATGTGCACCATGCCAGAAGAAACGAAAGGTTTGCTTTTGCACCACTTCCAGCAACTGGTCGTCTGTCAAGTTTTTAATGATGCCAACCGGGGCGATGCTATCTGGTCCGTCTCCATATTTTCCTTTGGTAAGAGACAGCGATTTACTTTGGCCCACCAACATACTAGCGGCACACGACAGTATACCAATTACAAAAATCCTTTTCATAATAATCTTATTTTTTTACGATGATCCAACGGTTTAAAAAATTGTAGGGTAATTCAATTACCAACTTATAAAAATCAGAAGGCATATCTTTTACATCTATGCTTGCCTTTCCATTTGCTACTGGTACCTGCTTTAGCTGTTTGTATTCATCTTTGCCCCCTTCTTTAAAATGATTGGTGGTGGTTATCCAAATTTTCGCAATGCCTGTTTTGTCTACTGGCTTCCAGGTAATTTGAATCGTATTTCCTTTCAATGCGGCAGTGGCATCTGTGGCTGAAATTTTCCCGGTCAACGAAACGCCATCTATCTCCATCGCTTTTTCTTTCGGAATTTTTATACCCAGGAAACTGGCAAGCGATGGCATAATGTCTACAATTGCCGGCTGTTGTTTTAAGAAACGTTCATTCAGGCTATTGGCGTTAGTAGCAATCCAGGTAGTTCTTTCCCTTTCTGTTTGCTCCCCATGATTATAGCCGGTAGTGTCTCTACCATGATCTGTGGTAATGTAAATTACCCATTCTTCATTGGCGTTTTTTTGCCGGTATTGAATGGCATCCCATAATTTTTTTAATTTAGCATCCAGCATTTTTACTCCATTGGTAAGCGAATCGCCATTGCCGTGCCGGTGGCCCATTTCATCGGTATATTCTAAATACACCCAGGACAAATCCGGCGCATTCTTCTTTATTGTTTCGGCTGCTTTATTCACGACCGCTTCATCAATTACGTTATAGAAATAACCATTGTCATCATGCGGGTAATTCACTGTATCCAGTTCCATTCCATCAAATATAAAATCCGGCTGAATAGGGCCCGCTTCCTTCACTTCGCTGCCAATCAGTTTTGTACGGTTATCAATCCAGGTAGAAAATATACCGGTTGTCTTTTTGGGATACTGCGTTTTGAACAAACGGAAAATATTCCAATAGTTATAATTCGGCGCTACAATATCATTATCCCAAACATTGTGTTTGTTAACCCATGTGCCGGTGAGCAAACTGTTATAACCCACCGCTGAAATGGTTGGTGTTTGTGAGTATCCATCTTTTTCTCCGCCCACATAGGCTCTTCGGTAACCATTGCTTTTGGTGATTGCTTTTAATACAGGCATCTGTAAGTTTTCAATCAGATCTGCAGGAATACCATCCGCAATTACAAAAACAGCTTTGTGTATTTTCTGAGCGGAGCCGCCCAAACAAAAAGAAATAAAAAGAAGAAATGCTGAAGCATTCAAAAGCAATCGTTGTTTCATACAGCTATTTAGAAAGACGTTCTCTTATACCCGGCAAAATTAACCTTAGTAAAAAAGTTAAACCACCATTATTAAAGGCCAAACTTGTACTTTTTTAGCAAAAAGAAGGACAATTTCAATAATTTTATGACATTAATATATTTAAACGCCAGTTATGAAACCAGTTTTGGAACACTTGCCAAAGGAAAATGACCAGTCCTTCGTTACCAAGTATTTCGATTACCCCTATTATCCGACTCCCTGGCATTATCATCCCGAAATGGAAATTGCTTTGGTCACAGAAAGTACGGGCAAACGGTTTATCGGGGATCATATTTCAGATTTCAAGCCAGGTAATCTTGCTCTTATTGGTTCCAATATCCCGCATACCTACAGGAACGATGACAAGTATTATGATAAGGATTCTCCACTGAGGGCAAAATCTATCGTGGTACATTTTACGGAAGAATCGCTTGGCCAGGATTTTTTAGATCTTCCCGAAGGAGCGGTGTTACGTGGATTATTTGAACAGGCGGCTTACGGGCTGGAGATCAGCGGCAAAACTAATCATGAAATAAGCAACAAACTGTATGATATCGTATCACTGAATGGATTAAAAAAATGGCTGTGCCTTACCGAAATCTTGCTGGATATTGCCAATGCACAATATGACGCAGCAAAAATCACCAAAGCCAGGTATATTGGCTATAATGAAAAAGAATCCACCAGGCTTTGTAACGTCTTTAATTGGGTGGCTGCCAATCTTGAAAAAGAAATTAGTCTTGGAGAAGCAGCGCGGGTGGCAAAAATGAATGTAAATGCTTTTTCAAGATTTTTTTCCATACGGACGCGTAAACCGTTTTCGGAATTCATACAGGAGTTACGGATGCAAAAAGCAGCCAAACTTCTTATGGACAGCGATATGCCTGTTACCCAGATCTGTTTTGAATGTGGCTACAACAATATCTCCAATTTCAACCGCAGGTTTTTAAATTTTTATAACATGAACCCGATGAAATACAAGAAAACATTTTTGAAAAATGTGACCAATGAAAATAAAAAAATGGCAACGGTTAATCCATCGTTTAAGAGCCTGCTCCCCATTGCCGATTGATAAAGATGGGTCACCCTGTTTTAATAAACAGCCCTGGTTCTATCCTGCAGGCTGTTTAACGCAGGTAATTCATTGGCAGGCTTATCCAGGTAAAAATAGGTAGTGACCGCGTAGTCATCTATCCTGTAAAAATTTACCCAGCCCTTTGTATAATCAATAATTGTTTTATTCAATTCAAACAGCCGAAAAAATCCATCTTCATTATCTACGGACACCGGTTTCAAGTTTACACCTTTCTTCAACAGGTCCTTTACTTCATCAATCATTCCTCCACCAATTTGCTGCAGTATCACCCGGATGTTGTTATTAAAATAAACAGCATCCGGAATATGAAGCCGGTAAAAATTAAATTGCCTTTTAGGTTCATCTGCCACGGTACAACCCTGGTAAAGATTACTGAATGTTCCAAGTCCCCAGCCACTGCCGAGGTAATCTTCTGCACCTGTTCCATTGATAGTTGGATAGACATCGTCGTCATCAATATACATTTTCACTTCTCCTTCACCCCACCATGTTTTCCCATATAATGAGTCGGTATTTAAAGCAGCACTTATTCCCAAAAATCTTCCTTTGCCATTTATTTTGGGGAGCAATATGATATCGTCTCCCAGGTTTTTTGTTTCCTGCCTGGTCCATATCGCATGGAAATAAAGTGATTGAGGAGAAATTGTTGTTGTTCTAATAAAGTCAATGTCATAAAACAACTTACAGGCTTCGGTTTTACTTTCATTGATGATAACCACTTTTGCCCCTTTTCGAAAAGGCATTGGAATATAACAATTAAAAGAACGTCCTTCGGCAGTAGAAAAAAAAGCCGATTGATAAGCTACTTTTCTTCCCAGGTTACACCCAAAAAAATCCCCGAACGGAACATCCACTGCAGGTTTTGTTTCACCGTCCCAAAACATTTGCAAACGCAGGCTTCTCAACATTACAGGGTTTTGATTTACTGTAATCCATATTCGCTGAATGATACCAGCGTTCCTTATATCAATCAATGTTTTTGATTCGCCGGGTTTCACCGTTTCAAATGCATTGCCCTTTGCTGTTTTATTGGTTTTGCCGCCGGCGCCTTTTACACCATTCATGTTTTCAAAGCTGCTCATGCCGGACGTAACACCTGCGGGGAAATCGTACAAGGTTTGAGAATAGCTGTTAAGGCCCATGAATAGCAGTGCGGCTGAAATGATTTGCTTCATTGTTGGTTTAATAAGTGTTTCTGTAAATATGATCATTCTTTCTTTCCTGTTGTTTTTTTAACGGGATCTGCAAACCATTTGTTTTTTCCAGCCAGTTATTTAATTCATCTCTTAATTGCAGACCAATTTTATCCATGTCTTTGTTGCGGATCAAATTATTCATTTCATATGGATCTTTCTCCAGGTCGTACAATTCATTGATATCCCAGATACCGTTATAAGAAATGTATTTGTACTTATCTGAACGAACAGCAAAAGTCGTAGGCGTTTGTGGAAAAGCCTGCTCCCAATAGTATTCATAAAACACTTTATCACGCCAGGCAATAGTTTCTCCTTTTAGTAAAGGCAAAAAAGATTCTCCCTGCATTTGAACAGGTTTTGCAATACCGGCAACTTCAAGAAAAACAGGAGCCAGGTCTATATTCAAAACCATTTGCGGAATTACAGCACCTGCTTTTATCATTCCCGGCGCCCATACCAGCAACGGTACTCTCATGCTTTCTTCATAAGCATTTCTCTTATCTATCAAACCATGCTCACCAAATAAAAAACCATTATCGCCCATGTAAACGATCATTGTATTGCTTGCCAACCCATTTTGATTTACCCAGTCAATCACCTGCTGAATGCTTTCATCAACCGCCATTAAGGTCTCCAGGTACAAATGATAAAATTGGTCGAAAGGAATCTGGCCATCATACATATGATCCACGCCGTGCCAGCTATAGCGCTGCGCTCTTACCCAGCCGGGAATGTCCTTGTAATTCACGGGTGTTTTAGGTTCGTTTATTATGCCATATTTTTTACTACTATCCGTTGCCGTGAGGTACATGGACGGAGGACAGTTAATAGGAAGGTCTTTATATATTCCTTCATGACGTTTGGCAGGTTTGAATTCTGCATGCACACCTTTATGTGATAGATACATGCAGAATGGTTTGTCCTTTACGCTGCTCATCCAGTTAATCGCCCTCGCGGTTAATTCATCCGTAATGTAGTTGTAGTCGCTTAGTTTTTCTTTTTTGCCATTTACATTGATGGTATTGCCATAATATTCTCCCTGGCCCTGGAAACTGATCCACTCATCAAACCCGGGTTGTGGCGCATCGCCGGTATTGCCCATATGCCATTTGCCCATGAAAGCAGTTTTGTAACCTTTCTTTT
>Ga0097621_100002992_pt1 | contig 11612 bp, 9 predicted proteins | sample KBSMisM72_FD_73165 | JGI IMG/M metagenome (GOLD analysis project Ga0097621, IMG submission 73165) | Miscanthus rhizosphere microbial communities from Kellogg Biological Station, Michigan, USA - KBS Miscanthus M7-2 (version 2) (version 2) | ecosystem: Host-associated > Plants > Roots >... | reverse complement strand
TGGCACGGCCGGGATGATCAATTTTTCCGACGGCACCATTTATCATCTCAACATGTCTTGGGCGCTGCCGGTGACATGGCCAGCCGCGGTGTATTCGCTCGAAGTGGGGATTATCGGCACCACTGGCGTGCTCACCATCGATGATACGCATCGCGACATCGTGCTTGCAGTCTCAAAACCGCAGTCTGAGGGCTACAATCCCGATGCCACCCGGTTGGTCGACTTCATGGGTAGCTATCCGCCCGGCGACATGGCGCTCGGTGAACTGCGCGGGCCGATGGCCGAGGAAACCGACTCGTGGCTCAACCGCGTCGCGCTCGGTTTACCAACGGCAGCCGCGACAGTCGAAGAAGCCCATCGGAACCTGATGCTGACCAAAGCGCTCGACCTGTCGGCCAAGCGCAAGCAGCCGGTAAAGTTGCCGCTCGATCCCGACGAAGTACGCGCTGCCGCCTGAGCGCTCGCTATTGTTGCGACTGCCTGCGCGGCGGTGTTGCCGCCGCCGGGCGTGGCGGTGCGGCCGTGGCCGGGCGCGGCGGTGCGGCCGCGGCCGGCGCCGCGGCCGGCGCCGGCGCAGCAGAACTGCTGCTGCCTCCAAAAAGGAAGCGCTGCGGATTATGCGCAAGGTCGGTGATCGCTCGGCCGGCACTATCGATTTGCCGTGTCGCGGTCGCGGTCATCCTGTTGACACCAATCGTGATCTCATCGGTGCGCTTGTCGAGATTATCCATGAGCGTCCGCGCCGAGGCGGTTGCTTCCTTGGCGTTGCTCATCGTCGCTTTGGCGTCACTTACGATCGAATCCACGCTGTCGGCATTGCGCGCGAGCGAAGCGCTGAATGTCGCGATATCGTTGATGGCTTGGTGCAGCGCTTCCTGATTGGCGGTGATCACTTCTTCCGCCTTGTTGAGCACCTCGCGCGCCGCCTGCATCATGTCCTGGCTGGCGCTCGGGTCGGACCGCAAGGTCGGCGGCTCGCCCTCTTCCCGTTCGATCAGAGGCGTGTTTGCCGAGACGCCCTTGAGCGACACGGAGGCGACGCCGGTCAGGCCGGCAAATTCAAGACCCACGCGCGTGTCAGAGCGGATCGGTGTTGCCTTGTTGACCGCGAGCAGGGCGACGACCTGGCGCGGGTTATCGGGATCGAGCCGCAGATTGGTGACCTCTCCGACACGGATGCCGTTGAACAGCACGTTGCCGCCGACCTGCAGTCCCGACACCGAGCTGTCGAAAATGACACGATAGGAAACGGCCTGTTTCTTGCCCGAGGAGTGATGCAGCCAGAAGATAAAGCCGAACGCGCCCGCCACCACGGCAAACGTGAACAACCCGATCAGTGCGTAGTGCGCTTTCCTCTCCATCACTCCACCCCGTTAGTTTCTCGCCGCAGCTAGCAGGCCTGTCCGGGCGCGCACACCGTGGAAATAGGCCCGCATCCATGGATGCTGTGACGCCAGCATCGTATCCATGGTGCCGGCCTCAATGATCTTTCCGTCGCCGAGAACCGCGATCCTGTCGCAGATCGTGTGCAAGCTGTCGAGGTCATGGGTTACCATAAAAACCGCCATCGACGAAGTCTGCTGCAAAGTCAGGATTAGCTGGTCGAAATCGCCGGCGCTGATCGGGTCAAGACCCGAGGTTGGCTCGTCCAGGAAAAGGATTTCAGGATCGAGTGCCAACGCCCGCGCGAGCGCGACACGCTTGATCATACCGCCCGAAAGTTCCGAAGGGAACTTCCGGTATACGTCCGGCTTGAGACCGACCATTTCCAGCTTGGTGATAGCGATTTCGGTCATCAGACGGTCCGAGATATCGAGATATTCACGGATGGGAAATTCGACGTTCTCGCCAACTGTCAGAGAGGAGAACAACGCGCCTTGCTGGAACAGAATGCCCCAGCGCCGCTCGATCTCCTGGCGCTGCATCTCGCCGGCTTCGTCGAGATTGACGCCAAAGACGTCGATCCGTCCTTGCTGCTTCGGCAACAGGCCAAGGATCGTGCGCGTGAGAACCGACTTGCCCGCGCCCGAAGCGCCGACGAAGCCCAAGATTTCTCCGCGATAGACATCAAGCGTGACGCCATTGAGAACCCGATTGCCTTTGAGTTCAACGACAAGGTCGCGCACCTCGATGATGGATTCGTCCGCCATGTCACATTCCGATTGATGCGAAGAACATGGCGAATACACCGTCGAGCACGATAACCAGGAAGATGGATTTGACCACCGAGTTGGTGGTCTTCTCGCCGAGCGACTCGGCGCTTCCCTGAACCTGCAGGCCTTCCACGCAGGCCACAACCCCGATGACCAGCGCCATAAATGGCGCCTTGATCATTCCTACCTCAAATGTGGTGGTCGTGACTGCCTCGCGCAGGCGCGACAAAAAGATCTCCGGCTGGATGCCCCCGTAGAGCCAGGACACTAGCCCGCCGCCATAGAGTGCCGCCATGGAACCGAGGAATGTGAGAATTGGCACCGCGATGATCAGCGCCAGAATACGCGGCAGAACCAGGACCTCGATCGGATCAAAACCCATCGTGCGCAGTGCATCAACTTCCTCGCGCATCCGCATCGCGCCGAGCTCGGCAGTGTACGAGCTGCCGGACCGGCCGGCCACCATGATACACACGATCAGCACGCCTATTTCGCGGAGTACGAGCACACCGACCATGTCAATGACATAGATGTCCGCCCCAAACTTGCGGAAATGGAAAATGCCTTGCTGCGCGAGAATGGCGCCGATCAATACCGTGATCAGGAGGATAATCGGCACGGCTCGCCAGCCAACGCGCTCGAGCTGGTGGATCATCGACGTGAAGCGAAACGTTGTCGGCCGTAGCATCACGCGCTTGAGCGCGACGATCAGAGAGCCCATCATCTGCGCTAACAGGACGAGATCGGCGCCAACCGCCGCCATCGTCATGCCGACGCTTTCCAGCGTCGCAATGATGCTGTTGCGCTTGGGCGGCGGCGGCGACAGCGCCTGTGTTCCGGCGTGAACCTTCTCGAAGAGACCGCGGTAATCCTCGCGCAATCCGACAAGACGCGCTTCACGCCCCTGGTTCGTCCAGTTTCTCAGCGTACGCTCAAGAAGCCACGCGCCGTAGGTGTCGAGATAGTCGATGCGGGTGATATTGATCGCGATGCTGCGCGCCGTGACGGTTTGTGTGACAGCATCGACCTGCGGCTCGATCGCGCTGGCATATTCGGCGGTCCACGAGCCGGCGGCGCTAAGCTCGATCCAATCGCCGCGCGTTTGGCTACTGAGCAAGACGCCTGCCGTCACCGAAACGCTCCCTCTTCCATGGCACAGCACCACGCGCCCACGCTTGATCCTTCGCGGGCTGGCGAGCCGAGACAGGACTGGATGCGTTGCGGCAGGACTTTGCGGTTGCGCGCCATGCCGATCGGCAGGCGATGGGCGCAACTCAAGAGCCGCACCGAGCGCAATCTTTCGCCCCGCCCCTCACTTCTAAAGGTTAACAAATCGGTGGTAATCCTTAAACGCCGTTTACCTTTTTAGGTTAATGACGAGTTAACTATAAAGGCAGCCGTTTTCGTTGCCGTTTTGAGCCGCCAGTTCCCGGCGCCGAGCGCGAAATGGCTAGCAGGCGGCGACGCCACCCACGCAATTGGCGTTGGCATCGCTCACCGTAAACAGGCTCTCCACCACCGGCCGTCGCATGTTCTTTATGGGCGGGATCGAGAGAACTTCCATGTAGACGGTACCCAGTCCTTGAAGCCCCAACAATGTGCCAGCACCAAGGCTGAGATCCAGGTCGCGGTTCGCTACGAACGGCCCACGATCGTTGATGGTTACGTTGATCGAGCGATGGTTCTTGGGATTCGACACACGGATCAATGTTCCAATCGGCAATGTCTTATGGGCGGCGTGCCATCCGATTGGATTGAAGCTCTTGCCGGTCGAAACCAGCTTGTCTTCCCAATACATCGAAGCCGTCACCCACTCGCCGGCCTGAATGCGATCAAAGGTATTTTCGCTCGAGACACTGAGTAAGGGAATTGCGGACAACGCAGAACCGAACACCAAAAGAACGCTGAGACGGGCCAACTTTCTTCTGACCCACGGTACCAGCTCTTTTTTTTCGATCAGCTTCATCGGATTGATTCGACAATTGATTTACACAAATGCCGCATCAACAGCCACACATCGGCCGGGAGCGGAACGCGCAACAAACGGCGCTTCATCCGAATTGTTCCCCTGAGACCAAAAGAAGGCGGTTATGTGATCTCACTGCCCTAACTGCGTTCACGCAGTGGCATGATTGCCAGTTCTGCTGCGAGTTTGTCCAGCTGCACCAATAGTTCTGACCCGAGCGGTAGCCCATTGTGCTGGCGGTCGGCGCGGCGTTGCGCACGTTGCTCGCCCGGCAGCCGAACGCTTTGGCCGGGTAGCGCTTTCGTGTTGCGCAGTTCGCGGATATGCCGATCCACCTCGGCCTTGAATTGGTCGAGGGGCTGGAAACGGGCCGGGTCGAGCGCGACCACGAACTGCCCGGTATTGGTAATCTTGTCCGGTTCAGCGTTGAAATCGACGCAATCGCGACCAAACAGCGCACCATTGAGCGTACCCGCAAGAAGGCCAAGCGTCAGCGCAAGCCCTGCCCCCTTGTAGCCCGCCATCGGCAGCAGCAGCGCCTCCGCACTTTTGTGCGGATCGATGACGGCTTCGCCGGTTGCAGGATCGATCATCCAGTCGTCTTGCAAAGGTTTGTTTTGCAGGCGGTGGTTCTTGATAGTGCCGTAGGACACGATCGAGGTGGCGATATCGAGCACCACCGGCGCTTCCTTGCCGGCAGGAATAGCGATCGCCAGCGGATTGGTGCCGAGCACCGGCTCGGCACCGCCGGCAAGCGGCATGTGGTTGGCGTTCGCCACCGCCGAATAGAGACCCACCATGTCGGCCTTCAACGGCAACGCGGCATAAACCCCCGCCGCGCCGGCGTGGCCGGACATGCGACACCCGACCCAGGCAACGCCGCATTCGCGCGCGAGCTCAATCGCGGTTTCCGCCGCACGGGCAACCACCAGATGGCCCATGCCATTGTCGCCGTCGACGAGGGCGGTCGCCGGCGCTGTGCGGTTGACCGTGATGTTGGGCCGGGGATTGGTAGAACCGAGCTTCAGACGCTGAACATATTGCATCAGGCGGAACACGCCATGCGCATCGGCGCCGATGAGATCTGCCTCGAGCATGAGCCCCGCAATTTTGCCCGCGTCATCCTTCGACACGCCGGCCTTGCCCATCGCGTCGACGATCAGGCTTGTGACAGCCGTCGTTGGAATTCGGGCGGCTTTGGCGGCTTGAACGTTCATGGATTCCCCAGCAGGGCTTCGGCGCCTGTGCTCAAAATTGTTGCCTTGTCTGCATCGGAAATCTTCAGGGAGCGCACGTGTTTCACGCAGTCCATCATGCCCATGTCATAGGGATAATCGCTGCCGAGCATGACGCGATCGGCGCCGACATGGCCGATCATGAATTCCAGAACCGGCGCCGAGTGGAGAATTGTGTCGTAGTAAAAACGTTTGGCGATGTTCGTCGGCTGCTTCGAGATGTTTTTCTTTGGTTCAGGCCGCACGCGCCACCCATGCTCCCAGCGCGCCGCCTGATATGGGGTGAAGCCGCCGCCATGAGCGAGCACTACCGTCAATCCGGGATACCGGTCGAGCACACCACCAAAATAGAGGCAGGCCGCGCCGATAGTTGTGTCGAGCGGGTTGCCGATCAGATTATTAAGGTAATAGGACTTCATCCGGTCGGCGCCGGCGATATTGTTCGGGTGAATAAAGACGAAGGCCCCCAGCTCCTCAGCGGTTGCCCAAAGCGGCTCGAAGCTCGGATCGTCGAGGTTCTTGCCCATGATATTGGACGCGAACATCGTGCCGCGCAGTCCGAGTTTGGTCATCGCGCGCCTGAGTTCGTCGGCGGCCTTTTCCGGCGCCTGCATCGGCAGTGTCGCGATGCCCATGAACCGTTGCGGATTCTCTTTGACCAGTTTCGCGATCTGGTCGTTCTGGATTGCAGAGGTCGCGGCGCCAAGCGCAGCCTCCTGGCCATACAGATAGGTTTGGGGTGTCGCCGAGAGGACTTGCACGTCCACACCGGCCTCGTCCATGTCCCGCAAGCGGTGTGCAATATCGAAGCCGCCGCGCGGATAGGGCCTGTAGGCCACGCCGCCGACCTCGAGCGTCGCCGAAGCCGCATCGATCGGGTTGATGGTCACTGGCACCTTGGGTGCTTCCTTGCGCAGCAACGCGGCGGTTTCTTCGGTCAACACATGCGCATGAGTATCGATCGTTCTCACTTTGCTCATTTCACCACCCGAAAAACGCCATGCGGCGTGAGGAAAGGACGCCTGAGTGCCGCACCCCGCGTACAGACGCAAGCCCCTGTCGCCCTCTGTTCTTTCGGCTATAAACGGGGTTCCACAAGCGCATTCCCGGACCTCTCATGACAACCAGCCCCACCAGCACGAAGCACACGCCGCGCATCGAGGATGATGCTCTCGTCCGGGGCATCGGCCGTTTTATGGACGATCCGCGCCTTCCCAACACGGCCTATGCCGTATTCGTGCGATCGCCGCATGCACACGCCCGCGTCACGTCGGTCAATACCGACGAGGCGCGCAGGGCCAAGAAAGTGCTGGCCGTGCTCACAGCCGAAGACATGAAGGCGGCGAACGTCGGAAGCTTGTCGCGCCATCCGCCGGTCCCGGGCCGCGGCGGCGCCAAGATGATCATGCCGTTCCGGCCATCGCTCGCAGGCGAAAAGGTGATGCATGTCGGCGATCCGGTTGCGATGGTAGTCGCCGAGACGATAGCGGCCGCGCAGGATGCGGCCGACCTGGTGCGGGTTGAATACGAGGAATTGCCGGCGGTGATTGATCTGGGCGACGCCATGAAGAAAGGCGGCACGCAACTTTATCCCGAGGCACCCGGAAATCTTTGCGTCGACTGGCCGGGCCCTGTGCCCGACGAACAGAATGAGCGTGAGGTCGCCGAGATCATCGCCAAGGCGCCGCATGTGGCGAAGGTGAGCGTGACCAACCAACGCATGGTGGTCGCGTCGATGGAAACCCGCGGCGCAACCGGCGTCTACGACAAGGCCAATGACGGCTACACGCTCTACGTCTGTTCGCAGAGCGCTGACTCGCTGCGCAACCTGACCGCCGCCGTCATGGGCGTACCGAACGAAAAGCTGCGCGTAATCACCCAGGACGTCGGCGGCGCCTTCGGCATGAAGACACCGCCTTACCCGGAGTATCCGGCACTGCTGGTTGCGGCGCGCCAGCTCGGCCGTCCGGTGCAATGGCAATCGACGCGATCGGAGGCTTTCGTCACCGACACGCAGGCGCGCGACACGATCACCGAGGCCGAACTCGCGATCGACGAAAAGGGGAAATTTCTGGCGCTGCGGGTACGGCACCTGTGCAACCAGGGCGCCTATGTGAGCACCGCGGGCGTCGGAATTAACACCAACAATTTCGCTCGCTGCCTGCCCGGCATGTACCGGATCCCGAAGGTGGAGGCATCGGTCGCCTGCTACTTCAGCAACACCATTCCGATCGGACCTTATCGCGGCGCCGGTCGGCCGGAAGCGAACTACGCACTTGAACGTGTGGTGGAGGAGGCGGCGCGGATCACCGGCATCGATCCCGTGCGGCTGCGCAAGAAAAACCTCATTCCCCCGTCTGCGATGCCGTTCAAGACGCCGATCAATACGTATGACAGCGGCGATTTCCCGGCGATTGTCGACCGGGCACTGGAACTCGCCGACTTCGACAATTTCAAAAAGCGCCGGCGCGAGTCGTCGAAACGTAAAAAGCTGCGCGGCATCGGTGTCTCCTGCATGCTGGAGCATGCCGGCGCAATGCCGATGGAGCAGGCCTCCGTTTCGTTTCCTGGCGGCGACCAGCTCGTTCTTGGCTGTAATGTGCAGTCGACCGGCCAGGGCCACGCTACCGTTTTTCCGCGTCTGCTCGCCAACAAGCTCGGCATCGACGCTGCGAAGATTCAGCACCGTCACGGTGATACCGCGCTGGGAATCACCGGTTTCGCCTCCGTCGGTTCGCGCTCCGCGATGTGTGCTGGCAGTGCGATCGTGCACACGGCAGATGTCATGCTGTTGAAGGGCAAGAAAGTGGCGTCAGCACTCCTGGAAGCCTCCGAGGCCGATATCCAGTATCGCAATGGAAATTTCGAAGTCGTCGGCACCGACCGCAAGATCTCGCTGTTCGATACCGCGAGGCGCGCGAAAGAGATTGGCGAGAGTCTCGACACCAAGGAAAAGACCGAGACGCCGCTGACATTCCCGAACGGCTGCCATATCGCCGAGGTGGAGATTGATCCCGAGACCGGCGCAGTCGACCTGGTGACCTACACCGCGGTTGATGACCCGGGTGTCATGCTCGATGCGATGATCGTGGAAGGACAGGTGCAGGGCTCAATCGCGAATGGCCTCGGTCAGGCGCTGACGGAAAACGCGGTTTACGATTCCGAAAGCGGTCAATTGGTGGCAGGCTCGTTTATGGACTACGGCATGCCGCGCGCCCACCATATGCCGGCCGAACTACGTGAGGCGGTGCATTCGGTCCCCGCGACGAGCAACCCGCTCGGCGTGAAGGGCACCGGTGAAGCCGGAACGACGGCGGCGATCGCCGCAGTGATGAATGCGATTTCAAACGCAATCCCGAACGGCGCCGCCGATCACATGGAAATGCCGGCCACGCCCGCGAAGGTGTGGGAAGCTTGCCAGAAGGGCATGGCTGGGAAGTAGCCTATCCGCCCCCGCGAAAGCGGGGGCCAGGCCTCCTCGGATTCCCGCTTACACGGGGATAAGCGGAATTGGCTTAAGCCTGCGAAATGAACTTGACGTTCATGTAAGCCTGCAGGCCCTCGATGCCGCCTTCCGATCCATAACCCGATTCCTTGACGCCGCCGAACGGAGTCTCGGGCGTCGAGATCGCGACACTGTTGACGCCCACCATCCCGGACTGCAGCGCATCGCTGATCGCCGACGCATTCTTGTCCGAGGAGGTGAACGCATAGGCGGCGAGTCCGAATTGAAGCGAATTGGCGCGCTCGACCACTTCGTCGAAGGTCTTGAACGGCACGATCGGCGCGACCGGACCGAACGGTTCCTCAGTCATGATCTTGGAATCGTCGGGCACGTCGGTAATGACGGTCGGTTGAAAGAAGAAGCCCTGGTTGCCGTGCCGCGAGCCGCCGGCGAGGACCTTTCCGCCGCGATCCTTGGCGTCGTTGACGAAGCTTTCCATGGCGTCGAGCCGGCGCGGGTTGGCGAGCGGGCCTAAGGTGATGCCCTTCTCCAGGCCGTCACCCAGTTTCAAGCCCTTGGCATATTCGGTGAAGCGGGCCACGAACTTGCTGTAGTTTTTTTCCTGCACGTAGAAGCGCGTCGGCGAGATGCAGACCTGACCGGCATTGCGATATTTGAATGCCGCGATGGTGTCGGCGGTTTTCTCGGGGTCGGCATCGTCGAAGACGACGACCGGTGAGTGCCCGCCAAGCTCCATGGTTGCTTTCTTCATGCCCTTGGCCGCGAGGCCGGCGAGATGCTTGCCGACCGGGACCGATCCCGTGAACGAGATCTTCTTGACTGACTTCTTCGGGATCAGGTGCTCTGACACATCCGCCGGCACGCCGAAGACGAGATTGAGCACGCCCGCCGGCAAGCCGGCGTCGGCGAAGCATTTGACCAGCTCAACGCAGCCACCCGGCGTTTCCTCCGACGCCTTGATGATGATCGAGCAGCCGGCCGCGAGTGCGCCGGCGATTTTACGCACCGGCGTCAGCGTCGGGAAATTCCACGGCGTGAACGCCGCAACGATCCCGACAGGCTCCTGAACAACGAGCTGCCGCACGCCCTTCTGGCGGCCCGGGATCACGCGGCCATAGGTGCGGCGGCCTTCCTCGGCATACCAGTCAATGATGTCGGCACTGGTCAGGACTTCCGCGCGCGACTCAACATAGACCTTGCCCTGTTCCTGGGTCATCACCTTGGAAACGTGATCGAAGCGCTCGCGCAGCAGGTCGGCGGCCTTGCGCATGATCTTGGAGCGATCATAGGCGGAGGTTGCCTTCCATGCCGCGAAGCCTCTTTCGGCGGCGGCGAGCGCCGCATCGAGATCGGCTTTGCTCGCATGCGGCAGGTGCGCAAGCGTCTTGCCGGTTGCGGGATTGATCACGTCCTCGCCCTTGCGGCCTTCGCCGTTAAGCCATTTGCCGTCGATGTAGAGACCCAGCTCGGAATACATAGGAACCTCGTTGTGATCCGGAAACCGTCGGGCTATGGATTAGCACTTAAGAGCAAGTACGACCACCCTGCCGCCATGCGCGACATGGCGGCTATGAGCCGAGATAGGCTCCGCCACTCACGTGAATGGTCTGGCCGGTGACATATCGGCCACCCGGACCGCACAAATAACGCACCATCGCCGCAACATCTTCGGCTTTGCCCCGCTCGCCGGTAATGGTGCCGTGAGTGAGGTGGTGAGCTGGATTTTGCGATGAGGCCGGCCGTGTCGTATCGATCGCGCCCGGCACCACGCAATTGGCCGTGATCTTGTCGACGGCAAGGTCGTGAGCAAGCGCGCGCGAGAAGCCGACCAACGCAGCCTTTGCGGTTATCACGTGCGCGCGGTCTTTTGATCCGATATGCGCGCTCATCCCGCCGATATTGATGATGCTGCCACCGCTCTTCTTCAGCGCCGGCAGGCAGGCATGCACGCAACGAAAGGTGCCATCAAGGATGACATTCATCACCTCGCGCCATTCGGCATAGCTCATATCGCCGATGGGTTTTTCACGCCGGAGCGCCGCGTTGTTGACCAGAATATCGATGCGCCCGAATCGCTTGAGCGCGGTCCCGGCAAGCGCACCGGCAGTTTTTTCATCGCCGATATCGCCAAGAACGGCGACCGCTTTGCTGCCGCCCGCTTCGATCTCGCGCACGACACCCTCGGCTTCCATCTGGTTGGAGCGAACATTGACGACCACCGAAGCGCCAGCCCGCGCGAGCGCAAGCGCGATTGCACGCCCGATATTACGCCCGGCACCGGTGACGATAGCGACCTTGCCGGTGAGCTCCTTGTTTTCAGCCATGACCCGCGACTACCCCCGCAAGAATGTCAGATCGATTCTGCCTTCGTAAAATTTCGCCAGCTGCTTGAGCGCCGCAACGGCGCGCCTGTCATCCCATCCGCCGTGACGGACGTTGAGTATAAACTTTTCCCCGACGTCGGCGCGCGTCAGGGGCTCGTGTGCACCGCCCCGGAAATGTGGTTGCCGCTCCTCGATCACGCGGCCGTCATTGAGCACGGCGCGGATGTGACCTGTGAAGTTGTTGGGATAGGGATTATCGGGATCGATGACGTAACGTACTCTCGACGAGAGAGCGAGCACGTCTTTGTCGCGCACTGCTTGCTCAGTAAAGGCGTCGAGCCCGACACCGCCGCGAACGAAGCCCGTGGCAAGAAGAAATGGCGTCGAAAATTTGGCTGCGTACCCATTGGGCGGGCGCTGCTTGTCGGCGAGCGGCTCCCATAAGCGATGCACCGTGCCTTCAGCGAC
>Ga0097621_100002991_pt1 | contig 11613 bp, 9 predicted proteins | sample KBSMisM72_FD_73165 | JGI IMG/M metagenome (GOLD analysis project Ga0097621, IMG submission 73165) | Miscanthus rhizosphere microbial communities from Kellogg Biological Station, Michigan, USA - KBS Miscanthus M7-2 (version 2) (version 2) | ecosystem: Host-associated > Plants > Roots >... | reverse complement strand
CGCGGGAGTCCATCAACATCCTGGTCGAAGGCATCGTGGACACGTGCATCTGCGGTGTGACGTTCTGGGCGTGGGGCTTCGCCTTCATGTTCGAGTCCGGCAACGGCTTCATCGGCACCAGCGGCTTCTTCTTGAAAGGCCTTGCCGATACGTATGGCTCGACCGGCGTGCCGCTGCTCGCCTTCTGGGTGTTCCAGTTCGCCTTCGCCGACACGTGCTCGACCATCACATCGGGCGCGATGGTCGGCCGCTGCGGCTTCATCGGCGACATCCTCTACAGCATCGGCGTCACGGGCTTCATCTACCCGATCATCGGGCATTGGGCGTGGGGACCGGACGGCTGGCTCAACACGCTGAGCGTGCCGTTCCATGACTTCGCAGGGTCGACCGTGGTCCACACGATCGGCGGTGCGATTTCGCTGGCCGGCGCGATCGCGCTCGGACCGCGGCTCGGCCGCGTCTTTGCGCGCGACGGCGGGGGGCCGATGTTGCCTCACAACATCATCCTTGGCGCGGTCGGCGGCCTGATCCTCTGGTTCGGCTGGTACGGGTTCAACCCGGGCAGCACGCTCTCGGCGATGGACGCCCAGGGCATCGGACGTGTTTCGTTCAATACGACGATGGCCGCGTGTTCCGCGGGCCTGACGGCGCTGTTCTACGCCTACGCACGCGTCGGCAAATGGGATCTCGGTCTCACGACCAACGGTTTCCTGGCCGGCCTCGTCGCCATCACCTGTCCGTGCTACTGGGTGAGCCCGACGGGTGCGTTTTTTATCGGCATCGTTGCCGGTATCGTCGTCATCTGGGCGATCGATGCCCTCGAGTACCTCCGGATCGACGACCCGATCGGCGCCGTTCCCGTGCACATGGTGTGCGGCATCTGGGGCACGTTGTCTCTCGGTCTGTTTGCGACCGGCGCCTACGGCGCGCCGACGCCGACAGGCGCCGACACCAGCGCTGCGGTCATCGTCAAGGGGCTTTTCTACGGCGGTGGAACCGGCCAGCTCGTCGCGCAGGCGATCGGCAGCTTCTCCATCACGGCCGCGACACTCGTCGTCGCGTTCATCCTCATGTATGCGGTCAAAGCTACGGGCACGCTGCGCGTCTCCCGGGCCGGCGAGCTCGAGGGGCTGGACGTGCACGAGCACGGCATGCTCGCGTATCCGGAATACGTGATCCACGGCTACGAGCCGGGGCCGACTTCGGGCCGTTCATAGGAGACCTGTCGACCGGGTCACTCCGCCAGGTCTTAAACAGGATCGCTCACGGCCGGGCTCCGGCCCTCGCCGTGAGCGGTCGCAACCGTTTTTCGAGGAGACGCCATGCAATTGATCAAAGCCATCATTCGCCCCAACAAGGTGGACGAGGTGAAGGAAGCGCTCGGGAAGGTTCAGGTGTCCGGCATGACGGTGACGGAGGTCCGCGGACACGGGCAGCAGAAGGGCCACACCGCGATCTATCGCGGCAAGGAATACAACGTCAGCCTGTTGCCCAAGATGTCGATCGAAACCGTTGTCCCGGACAACATGGTCGAGCCGGTCATCCAGGCCATCATCACGGCGGCGCGAACGGGCGAGATCGGAGACGGGCGTGTATTCGTGACGCCGATCACCCATAGCTTCAAGATCCGCACGGGCGAACAGGAGAAATAGCGAGGCGCGTTGGACGTCGCCGCCGCGATCGAAGAGGGCGGGTCGCGGCGGCAGATCAGCGGGCGCGCGAGTTTTCTGCCGGGCATGGTACGCTGACCGGGATGTCAGAGCTCGCACGCCTGTTCGAAAACAACGCCGCGTGGGCGGCGCGCATGGTGGAGAGCGACCCGCGGTTCTTCACGCGGCTCCAGGAACAGCAGAAGCCCGCCTATCTATGGATCGGCTGCTCGGACAGCCGCGTGCCGGCGAACGAGATCGTCGGGCTGGCCCCTGGCGAGCTGTTCGTTCACCGGAATGTCGCCAACGTGGTGGTCCACACCGATCTCAACTGCCTCTCGGTTCTCCAATTCGCGATCGACGTGCTCGGTGTGCGGCACGTGATCGTGACCGGGCACTACGGATGCGGCGGCGTGCGGGCCGTGTGGGAGAGAACCAAGGTGGGGTTGGCCGACAACTGGCTGCGGCATGTCGAGGACGTGCGGCAGCATCACGAACGTGAACTGGATGCGCTGCCCGCCGAGGAAGCCATCAATCGACTGTGCGAGCTGAACGTGATCGAGCAGACGCGGCACGTCTGCGAGACCACGTCCGTGCAGGACGCCTGGGCGCGCGGCCAGGCGCTCGACGTCCATGGATGGATTTACGGCCTGGACAACGGACGCCTGCGGGATCTCGGGTTTGTCGCGCGACACCAGGACGACGTGCGCCCCGGCTACGATCGCGCCGTGGGGAGCCTGCTGAAGTAGCGGGTTATAAGATACGGGGATGGACGTTCGACTCTTCCCCAACGCGCGGCGTCCCGGCGTCGGCCTGAAGCCGCGCCGCGATGGACAGCGGCCGTTCCTGCCGCAACATGCCCGCCATTGTCCGGTGCTCGAAGCCGGCAGCTCGCTTGGATTTCTCGTCTACCCGCCGTTGGCGGCCGAGGAGTCGTACAGCATCGAACACAGCGGGGAAGGGCGCTACCAGTTCATTTATTACGTGAATCCGGCCGGCACGGAGTGGCTGCCGATCTTCTCCGTCACCGTCTCGCTGCCGGTCGGCGGCATCGGCGCATTCCGGGAAGAGGTCGCGTTGCTGACGCCCAAACCGGCCGTGACCCGCGACGAGGCTCTCGCCACCATGCGGACGTTCATCGTGCCGGAGGATCTGGGAACACCGCCCGGCGGCCTGACGCTCCGGGGCGCGTGGAATTTTCACACCCCGCAGGGATGGGACTCCGTGTACACGCCCGTATTCAACATGATCGAGCGCCCCATCGCGCCGATGTTGATCGTGCGGGTCGAAACCGACTGGTACATGCACGAAACCGAATTCCGCTACGTCCTGCAGCCCGGCGAAATGCTGTCCGGAACGCAGAGCCAGCCCATCGGCCAGGTGTTCTTCGTGCCGCGCGAGGAGGTGTCGCTGCGGGTCTGTGACGACGAAGAGCTGGCGGCGATCCGGCGATCTCAGGAGGAGTTTGCCCGCGAGAAGGCCGCGCACAAGGTGACCACCTCTTACGGCATGTCGTTCAGTCCGCACTACTTGCGATCGAGCCGTTCGGCCAAATCGTGAAGGGGCGGTAAGTGCAGACAAGTCCTTTACTTGTCGCGGACCTGCAGGCAGAATGAGCGCAAACGGGGGAGGCGCCCCAACCTGCGGAGGCGATCGACGCGTAGAATCTCCGTGCTCCTCGTCGGCGGCTGGGTCGTCGTCCTGGCGCCGGGTGTCCGGACGGCGCCGTCTCCTGCCCCGAAGGCGCTGATCGATCAGTATTGCGTCGGCTGCCACAACCAGAAGCTGCACACCGCCGGCCTCGACCTCGACGTGCTGAGCGCCGCCGCGCCGGGGGATCACGCGGAAGCCTGGGAGAAGGTGATCGCGCGGCTCCGCGCGCGGTCAATGCCGCCCCCCGGGCGGCCGCGGCCGGACGCCGCGGCGTATCGCGCCGCCGCCGGCGCGATCGAGCAGGATATCGATCGTGCGTGGGCGCTGCATCCCGATCCGGGCCGGATCGGCGCCGTGCACCGGCTCAATCGCGCGGAGTACAGCAACGCGATCCGCGACCTCTTCGGCATCGATCCGCTCAGCCTCGATGTGAAGTCGCTCCTGCCCGGCGATGAGACCGCGGACGGCAGCTTCGACAACTTCGCCGACGTCCTGTCGATCTCGACGGCGCATCTGGAACGGTACTTGTCGGTCGCCCGCCAGGTGACGCGCATCGCCACGGGCCTTGCACCCGCGGTCCCGGGCAACGAGACTTTCGAGATTCCCTTGTTCGTCAACCAGGACGATCGGCAAAGCGAGGATCTGCCGCTGGGTTCGCGCGGCGGCATTGCGATCAGGCACAACTTTCCGGTGAGCGGCGAGTACCTGATCAAAGTCCGGCTTCAACGGCAGTACCAGGACTACCTCAAAGGCATGGGATGGCCGCAGCAGCTCGACGTGCGGCTCGACGGAGCCCTGCTGAAGCGCTTTACCGTCGGCGGGGCGGCGACCGGACGGCCGGCCGCCGCCAGCTACGCCGGCGACGGCGAACCCGGTTTCGCTGGGGACGACTCGTGGGAGAAGTACATGCAATTTGGCGGCGACGCGGGCTTGCAGCTTCGCGTGCCCGTCCCGGCCGGATTGCATATCGTCGGTGTGTCGTTCGTGCGAGAGCTCTGGGAACCGGAAGGGCTGCCACAGCCCCTGCAGCGCGGCCGCGTGATCGCCAACGACCAGGTCTACATGGATTACGCGAACGTCGGTGCTGTTCAGATCGGCGGACCGTACGCGCGTTCGGCGGCGGGTGCTGTTTCTTCCAGCCGGCGTGACGTATTCGCCTGCGACTCGCCCGGCGTTGCCGGCCAGCGCGCCTGCGCCAGCAGGATTCTTTCGACAACGGCGCGCCACGCGTATCGCAGACCCGTGACGACTGCGGACGTTCAGACGCTGCTCGAGTTCTACGACAGCGGACGAAAGGGCGGCGCCGATTTCAGGGCGGGCGTTCAATTCGCGCTCGAGCGCATGCTGGTGGATCCGGAATTCCTGCTGCGCGTGTACCGCGATCCGAAGCCGTCGCCCGGAGCGTCCGGCGTTCATCGCCTCACCGATCTCGAGGTTGCGTCGCGCTTGTCGTTCTTTCTCTGGAGCAGTATTCCTGACGAGCGGCTGCTCTCACTGGCCGAGCGCGGGCAGCTGACGAATCCCCCGGTTCTCGAGAAGGAAGTGCGCCGGATGCTCGCCGATCCGCGGGCGATCGACGGGCTGGTCGGCAACTTCGCGGCGCAGTGGCTGAACCTCCGGCGCGTCGAGGAAGTCGTCGTCGATCCCGAGCGCTATCCGAACTACGACCTGAGCCTGCTCCAGGCTTTTCAGCGCGAGACGGAACTCTTCGTGGGCAGCACGATACGCGAAGACCGGAGCGTCGCGCAGCTGCTGAACGCGACCTACACGTTCGTGAACGAGCGGCTGGCACGCCATTACGGCATTTCCGGGGTTTACGGCAGCCGGTTCCGCCGCGTCGAGTTGGCGAACCCCGATCAGCGCGGCGGGTTGCTGGCCGAAGGCGCGCTGCTGGCCACGACGTCCTATCCGGACCGCACGTCGCCGGTGCTCCGGGGCAAGTGGCTGTTGAACAATATCTTCGGCCTGCCGGTGCCGCCGCCTCCACCCGGGGTGGATACGAACCTCGAAAACAAGCCGGGCGCGTCACCGGCGTCGATGCGCGAACGGCTGGCGCGCCATCGGCAGAATCCTTCGTGCAGCAGCTGTCACGCCGTCATCGATCCGCTCGGCTTCGCGCTGGAGAACTTCGACGTCATCGGCGGGTGGCGAACGGTAGACGAGGCGGGCAAAGCGGTGGACGCCAGCGGCGCCACGGTCGGCGGCGACAAGGTGGACGGTCTGTCCGGCCTCCGCGCCCTGCTGCTCGCCGACCCGGAGCAGTTTCCGCGCACCGTCACCGAGAAGCTGATGGCCTACGGGCTGGGCCGCCCGATCGAGTATTCGGATCGGCCTGCGGTCAGGAAGATCGTCCGCGACGCGGCGGCGAACAACTATCGCTGGTCGGCGCTCGTCGTCGGGATTGTCCAGAGTCCGGCGTTTCTGATGCGATCGATGCCCGCCGATCACACGCCCGCGACGGTGGCGAGGAGATAGGATGATGCTGGTGCCGAAACACACGCTGCCGCGGCGAACCATTCTGAGAGGCATGGGCGCGACGATCGGGCTGCCATTCCTCGAAGCCATGCTTCCGGCGTTTGCGGCGCGCGGACAAGCCGCGCCACCCGTGCACCGTTTTCAGACGTTCTATGTCCCGAACGGGATGGCGATGGAGTACTGGACGCCGAAAGGCGAGGGTACTGGGTTCGAGCTTTCACCGATTCTCGAACCGCTGGCGCCGTACCGGGACCAGATGCTCGTCCTGTCCGGCATCAAGGCCAGCTGGAATTACATCCATGCGGGGGCGTCCGGGTCGTTTCTGACGGGCACGCCGAAGGGCGGGAAAACCGAGATCGAGATCTTTGCCGACGTCTCGATGGATCAGCTGCTCGCGCGGCATTTCGCCAGTGACACCCAGGTGGCGTCGCTCGAAATGTCGATGGACGCGCCGGCCAACGCCGGGGCCTGCACGGGCAACCTCAGCTGCGTTTACACGCACACGCTTTCGTGGCGCAGCGCGACGCAGCCGCTGCCGATGGAGTGGAACCCGCGCGCCGTCTTCGAGCGGCTGTTCGGGGACAGCGGCAGCACGGACAAGACGGCCCGCGAGGCCCGGCTCCAGCAGCACAAGAGCATCCTCGATTCGGTGGCGGACAAGCTGGCGAGCCTTAAACGCGACCTTGGCCCAGGCGATCAGTCGAAGGTGAACGAATATTCCGACGCGATTCGAGACGTCGAGCGGCGCATTGCTCGGGCGGAAGAGCAGCGGGACGTCGAGCTCCCGACGATCGATCAGCCGCAAGGCGCTCCTCCGGTGTTCGAGGATCACCTCGCGCTGATGCTCGACTTGCAGCTGCTGGCCTTCCAGTCGGATCTCACCCGCGTCATCTCGTTCATGATCGGCAAGGAGCAGAGCGCGCGCCCCTATCCGCAGATCGGCGTGCCCGAAGCGCACCACCCGCTGTCGCATCACAACGACATCCCCGAGCTGATCGCGCAGATGTCGAAGATCAACCGGTATCACACGCAGCTGTTTTCAAAGTACCTGGCGAGGCTGCGCGAAACCCCGGACGGCGACGGCTCGCTGCTCGATCACACGATCATTCTCTACGGCGCGGGGATTTCAAACAGCCAGCGCCACTCGGGCGACAACCTGCCGCTGATGCTGGTCGGCGGCGGCTCGGGACGGCTGAAAGGCGGCCGTCATCTCAAGTACACCGACAAGCCGATGATGGCGAACCTGCTCGTGACCTTGATGGACAAGATGGACGTGCCCGTCGATCACGTCGGCGGCAGCACCGGCAAGCTCCCCATCGACACGCTGGCTGGGATTTGATGTGAGCGCGGCACTCATGAACCACAAAGATCACGAAGGTCACAAAGCGGTGATCAGGTGTTTCTTTGTGTTCTTCGTGACCTTTGTTCCTGCTTTTGTTCCCGCCGCGATCCTCCACGCCGACAGCAGCCCGACCTTGGCGGTGGCGGCGAGAACCGGCGATCGCGACGCGCTGCGCGTCCTGTTGCGGAAAGGCGCCGACGTCAACGCGGCCGAAGCCGACGGCACGACGGCCCTCCACTGGGCCAGTTATCGGGACGATGTCGAGAGTGCGGACCTGCTGCTTCGGGCCGGCGCGAGCGTCAACGCTGCGAACGACCTCGGCGTCACGCCGCTGTGGACCGCCAGCCAGAACGGCAGCGAGGCGATGGTCACGCGCTTGCTCTCGGCGGGCGCCAACCCCAACGCGGCGCTCCTGGCCGGCGAAACGCCCGTCATGGTGGCCGCCCGTTCCGGCAAGGCCGGTGTCGTCGCCCGGCTGATTGCCGGAGGCGCGAATGTGAACGCCCGCGGCGCCCGCGCCCAGACGGCCCTGATGTGGGCCGTCTCACAGCAGCATCCCGACGTGGTGGCCGTGCTGCTGGCGCACGGCGCCGACCTGAAGATGCGATCCGAGGTGTGGAGCCAGGTCATGGCCGTTCCGCCGCACGGGTATCTGCCGTACAACAAGACGATCCCGGCTGGCGGCGAGACCGCCCTGCTCTTCGCCGCGCGGGTGGGCGACCTGGCCTCGGCGAGACTCCTCGTCGCCGCCGGCGCGAACGTGAACGATGCCGATGCCTGGAGCGTCAGCGCCGTCACGCTGGCCGCGCACTCCGGTTTCACCGATCTCGTCGAGTACCTCCTCGAGCAGCATGCCGATCCGAACGCGGCGCCGAACGGCTTTACCGCGCTGCACGAGGCGATCATGCATCGCGACGAACGCATGGCAGGCGCGCTGCTCGCGCACGGCGCCGACCCGAACGCCCGTCTCGAGACGTGGACACCCACACGCCGCTCGTCGGACGATTTCAACTTCGCGCCGGAGCTCGTGGGCGCGACGCCGTTCTGGCTGGCGTCGCGCTTCATCCAGCCGGGCGTGATGCGATTGCTGGCCAAGCGCGGCGCCGATCCGCTGTTCGTGCATCACGGCGAGCGGGTTGTCGAGGGCAGAGGCGAGGCGTTCGTCCATCGGAAGGACGTGACGACAGCCGTGATGGCGGCGACGGGCATGGGAGGCGGCCGCGCGTGGGCACAGCCGGCCGCGGGCCAGCGCGAAGCGCTGACGCTCGAGACGGTCAAACTGGCCGTGGAGCTCGGGGTCGACGTCAACGCGGCTAACGCCGATGGCCGCACGGCGCTCGATGCTGCAAAGACCCTCAAGTACGATAGCGTTGTCGCGTTTCTCGTCGAGAAAGGCGCCAGGGCAGGCACCGGAGCTGCCGCCGCCCCGGCCCGTGGAAAGGATTCCGGTCGATCCGCGGAGCCGCCCCGCTAGGCTGGTCAGGGCTCAAGGAGGGATTGTTCGTGCGCACAACACTGGTGTCGGGCCTGTTGGCGGTGACCGCGCTGATCTGTCTTCCGGCTGCGCACGCGCAACAGCCCGGGGCGACCGCGTCCCTGGACTACGACTACTTCAAGACAAAGGTCGAGCCGATTTTCCTGACGAAGCGTCCCGGCCATGCGCGATGCATCGCGTGCCATGGCAGCGGGACGCCGTTGCGCTTCCAGCCGCTCGCGCCCGGCGCGACCACCTGGAGCGAGGAGGAGTCGCGCAAGAACTTCGAGGTCATCCGCCGAGTGGCTCAGCCCGGCAACATGAAAAGCCGGCTGCTGACGCACCCCCTCGAGGAGCAGGCGGGAGGGGATTTCTATCACAACGGCGGCAAACATTTCACGTCGCAGAGCGATCCCGAGTGGCAGGTGCTGAAGGCATTCGTGATGGGGCAGACGAATTAGATCCGTTCGTGGCGGCCGGCTTCAGCCGGCCGGTCGCCGTCCGCCTGAAGGCGGACGCTACAGGTGAGGAGTTGACAATGACGATCACTCGACGGTTCAGGCCGTATCTGCCGGTGGCCGCCGGCGTGCTGTTGTGCACGGCCACGATGATGGCCGCGGACCGCAAGGTCCGGATCATCCAGACCAACAGCGCGGGCGACAACGTGCACGTCATCGACCCCGTCACGAACAAGGTCGTGGGCGTGATCAACGGCATCGAGGTGAGCCATGGCGCGGCGGTCGCGCCCGATGGCACCCGGATCTACGTGAGCAACGAGGCGGACAGCACGCTCGACTTCGTGGACGGGAAATCGCTCAAGGTGGTGAAGAAGGTCCCGTTGAGCGGACACCCCAACAACATCGCCATCTCGAAAGACGGCAAGCACGTCTACGTCGGCATCATCCAGACGCCTGGCGGTGTGGACGTGATCGACACCGTCGCGATGACCAACGTCAGGACACTGCCTACCAAGGGCACGATTCACAACGCCTACGTCACGCCCGACGGCAATTACGTCGTCGCGGGCTCCATCGCGGGCAAGACCATCAACGTCTTCGACGAGAAGACGGGGGCGTCCGCGTGGGTGCTGGACATGGATCTCGGTATCAGGCCGATGGCGTTCGCCGCGAACCCGGACGGATCGACCAAGTGGATCTTCGTCCAGTTGACGGATTTCAACGGCTTCGCGGTGATCGACTTCCCGACGCACAAGGAGGTTCAGCGCATCAAGAACCCCGACCTGCCGCCCGGAAAGGCGACGGTGCCGGAGGGCTCCGATCCGTCGCACGGCATGGCCGTCACGGCCGACGGCAAGACGCTCGTGGTCTGCAGCCGGCTGAACAACTATCTCTACTCGTACTCCCTGCCGGATCTGAAACTGACGGGCTCGGCCGAACTGACGGGGAAGGGCGCTGGCTGGGTGACGCTGACGCCGGACGGGAAAACGGCCTACGTGGCCAATCCGGTGACGAACGACGTCTCAGTCGTGGACGTGAAAACGATGAAAGAAGTCACGAAGATTCCGGTCGGTTTCGTGCCCAAGCGGAACACGACGGGCTACCTGCAGTAGGGGTTAGGAAAGTTTGAAGTGCAAAGTACAAAGTTCAAAGTGGAAATGGGAAGTTAGAAGGCTGGAAGCGAGTGCCGCAAGAGGCGCTTCAGGCTTCTGACTCTCCCGTTCGCACTCTTTACTTCACTTCGAACTTTGCACTTTGTACTTTGACCTTTCCCAAGTACAAGTTCATTTCCCCATCCCCGTGAACGCGTACTTGTAGTAGCGCTGGCCGTTGTTCACCTCGCCGATGAACAAGTTGCCCTTCGAGTCGGCGACGATGCTGTGCGCGTGGAAGAATTCCCGCGCGTTGTGGCCGGCGTGCCCGCCGATATTCGCGACGGTCTCGAGCGTCTGCCGATCCAGCACCCGCACCGCTTTATTCGATCCGTCCAGCACGTACAGGAACTTCTGATCTTTGTCCGGCGACAGCGCGAAGCTGTGGACCGTGCCTTCCGCCTGCAGTGTCGTCCTGGCGATGAACGTTTCCTTGACGAATGTGCCGTCGAGCCGGAACACCTGCAGCCGGTTGTTGGTGCGATCAGCGACGTAGACGAGCTCGTCGTTCGACACGACGACGGCGTGGACCGGGTTGTTGAACTGGGGCTGTGGCTCGCCTTGCACCAGCTGCGCCCGCGGCGGGAACTTGTAACTGTCGTCCGGCCGCTTTCCGTACGCGCCCCAGTGCCGCTTGTACGCGCCCGTCTCCGCGTCGAAGACGATGACGCGATGATTGAAGTAGCCGTCGGCGACGAACAGCTCATTCGTCTTCGGATACACGAACAGGCCGGCCGGGCCGCCGACGTTTTCCGTGTCGTTGCTGCCCCGGTTTTTTCCGGCGTGGCCGATCTGCATCAGGAACTTTCCGGTGTTCGTGAACTTGAGGATCTGGTTGTCTTCTTTGGCGCTTCCGCTCAGCCACACGTTGTCCTTCGTGTCGACGAAGATGCCGTGCTGGGTCGCGAACCACTCGTAGCCCTGTCCCGGCGCTCCCCAGGCCTGGAGGAGTTTGCCGGCGGCGCTGAACTGCAGAACCGCGGGTGCCGGGATGCAGCACTCGGCCTGCGGCGGATTGAGCGACGCGGCCTTCTCGCCGTCGGGAATGCTGCCCTCGCGGTGGAACACCCAGACGTTGTCGTGCGAGTCCACCGCCATGCCGCCCACGGCGCCGGTCACCCACTTGTTGGGCAGCGCCTGTGACCAGAGCGGATCCGGGTGGAACTGAGGGACCTGCGTGACGGCAGCGCCGGCAGTGGCCAGGAGAACGGCGATGACGGCTATCGTCCAAGCGGCCTTGGTCATGTGACTGCTCCTGCTCCGGCGTCGGCCTGAAGGCGGACGCTACGAATGCCTCCGAATGTTAGCCGGATTGGCGCGTCTCAGGAGGAGTAAGATCCGCGGCAACGTCAGGAGCAGGCCTATGAAGATGCGGTCCGCTGTTCCGGTGCTGATCGTCGTGCTGCTGGCG
>Ga0097621_100002987_pt1 | contig 11617 bp, 12 predicted proteins | sample KBSMisM72_FD_73165 | JGI IMG/M metagenome (GOLD analysis project Ga0097621, IMG submission 73165) | Miscanthus rhizosphere microbial communities from Kellogg Biological Station, Michigan, USA - KBS Miscanthus M7-2 (version 2) (version 2) | ecosystem: Host-associated > Plants > Roots >... | reverse complement strand
TTTTGTCGGGAACACCAGCGGCGCGCCGGCTCGCACGTAGCCAGCCGCAGGCGGAATGTCGGCGCCGTCCGGCGTCAGCAGCGCGGTGCAGACACCGTTGTAGGCCTTCGCGCGATCGATGTAGGCCTGCACTACTGCCCGGCATGTCGTCCGGCCGGATGTGATGGCCGCGTGGATGCTCGCGATCGTCGCTTCTTCCACGTCGAAGGCCGCTCGCGATTGGGCGACGACATCAGGCGGGCCGACACTCCGTACGCCGATGGCCGCGCACACGATCGCGAGCGCGATGCCGGACGACCGAAGGGTTTTCATGGGCGGCTCAGATGCGCTCGAGGTAGTCGTCCCACATGTCGAGATGGATGAAATCCCTCGGCGACGCCTGGTTGCCCCACAGGTCGCGAGCGCTGAAGCGCACCGAGTACATGTGCTGCGGCTTCTCGCCCAGATCGTGCGCGTTCGTGTCTGGAAACAGGAACACGCCGCGGTCGCGCACGATGACCCCCGCCTTTCCTCGCACGTAGCGTGGCAGCCGGGTGTGACCGGGCGGATGGATGTTGCGCGCGCGGATCCGTTGACCGGCTTTGAAGTGCGCGACTGCCGGGACATCGCGGCGGGACGGAGCGCGCTTCGCGACCATCGCAGCCACGGTCTGCCTCGTCACGAACGGCGTTGCCGCTGGCGAACCCGGCGCGGGGTGCCCCGCGTCGATCTCCGCCTGCGTGACGTCGCCGGTCGCCACCAGCTTGCCGAGGATCCACGCGAACCAGCGTTCGTAGTACGACATGCGCAAGTAGTCCGCCGGCGGCAGCAGTTCGATTCCGTGGCGGAAGGCATCGAGATTCCATTTGCCTCCTCGCGCCCTCAGCACCCGCGACATTGCGTACACGCGCCCCTCCCACGGTGCGTGAAACGCCGGCTCACGTTGCTCATGGACGATCGTGCCCATGTCCTGCATGCCGCCCATGTCGTGGACGCCGTTCATGCGCCATCTCCTGCAGCCGTGAGGCTGACCTTCGCGGTGCCGATCATCGAGTTCCGCGTCACGAGCGCCGCCAGGGCCTCCTCACTCAAATGGTCGGTGCCGCTCGGCCGCTCAGGCAACACGAGATAGCGAATCTCGGCGGTGCTGTCCCACACGCGGACCTCGACGTCGTCGTTCAGCTCGAGACCAAATTCCTTCAACGTCCCTCGGGGATCGATGACCGCGCGCGACCGATACGCTGCCGACTTGTACCAGACGGGGGGAAGGCCCAGGACCGGCCATGGGTAGCACGAGCACAGGGTACAGACCACCAGGTTGTGCACCTTCGGCGCATTTTCGAGCACCACCATCTCTTCGCCCTGATGACTGTCGAATCCCAACTCGGCGATGGCGGCGGTCGCGTCGCTCAGAAGACGCGTCTTGTAGGCGGGATCCACCCAGGCGCGGGCGACAATGCGCGCGCCATTGCGCGGACCGATTTTGGTCTCGAAGGTTTCGACAATCACGTCGAGTGCCGCGCGGTCGACGAGCCCTTTGTCCACGAGGAGCGACTCGATCGCCTTCACCCGCAGCGTCACATCGGAAGGCACGACCTGGTGCTCGTGCGGTGCCGGGTCCTGCGCACCGGCGCCCTGCGGCTTCGTCACCATCGCTGCGGCACTCGCGGCCGCACCCTTGAGAAATCCGCGACGGTCCACGGGATCCGGTTTCGATTGGTCCATACCGCGCTCCCCACAATTCGCCCTTATACACCATAGACCCGCGCCTGAAACGGTAAACTGCGGCAGGGAGACGGGCATCATGAGCCAGGCGAATCAACCGCCCGCGGAAACGCCGCCTAATCGCTCTTCGAACGTCGACAAGATCGCCGCGCTGCCGCGTCTGCCTCGGGACGAGGACGGCCCCGTCTTTGCCGAACCCTGGCAGGCGCAGGCGTTTGCGCTCGCGGTCAAGCTGTCGGAGCGTGGACATTTCACCTGGAGCGAATGGGCGGCCGCGCTGGCCTCGGAGCTGGAACGCGCCGCCGCGCAGGGCGATCCCGATCTTGATGGCTCGCGCTACTTTCACCACTGGCTTGCGGCCCTGGAGCGTCTCGTCGTCGAAAAAGGTCTGACCAGCCTGGACTCGCTCGCGGCTCGAAAGGATGCGTGGGAGGACGCGTATCTCCACACGCCGCACGGCAGTCCCGTTGAACTCGGCGCGCTTTCGAATCGCCAGGTCGTGATTCGTGCTGATGGACGCGCGGTCGAGATCCTCCAACGCAGAGCACATGTGTCGTACTGCTTTTCCGGATGCTGCTGCGGACGAACCGACCGCGGTTATGCGGCGGTGCCCACGGACGCATACAAAGAGGAGTGGTTGCGGCGCAAACTTCGCAAGATCGTCCACCTGACAAAAGCCGCGTGCCTGGGACCGTGTGCCCTCGCAAACGTCGCCAGCCTGGTGTTCGATGGCCGCGCAATCTGGTTTCACTCGGTGGACACGCCTTCGCAGGTGCGGCTGATCTTCGATCATGTCGAGATGATGATCAGCGCGGATCGCTTTATTCCTCCTCCTCCCGACTTGGCCGCCTTCGCCTTCAATTTCTACGACTGGGAAAACCGGCACGTCCCGACGTGTGACAGGAACGACCGCGTAGAGTTGCAAGTCGAGTGACCGTCCTGTAAGAACGCAGCCCGCGATCGCGCGAACTCCTTGGGAAAATCCACCGGCACGTGAATTGCCCTCAGCAATTCGCTGTGCCTAAGCACGTCATCAGAATCCCGCCTCTCCGAGCCGGACGCCGCGTCAGTTGGACGTTCGAAGTGTCAGCCGCTTCCAGCGGAAAAAACCGAGCGGGGGCAAGGAAAATGGCCAAAAGACAGCCGCGCGTGAGACTGACCGTGGAGAAAACGCTGACACCAGCCTCGCATCTCGAGGTACCGCCAGAGCCCGAGGCGAAGCAACCCGCGACCGCTCCAACGCCAGTGGAAGCGGCGTTTGTCCCGCTGATGATGTCGCCCGCCGAGCCTGTTGCCGCACGCGAGGCCGAGCACGCGAACCTCTCCAACGCGACGCCTGCACCGGACACGACACCGGACCTCGAAGACACGGTGTCGTTCGCGCAGCCTCCCGCGCCGCGGACCGCTCCACCGACCGGGCCGCGCATGGTGCAGGGTCCATCGGCGCCACCCCGACGATCGACGCGTCTGCGCACCATCGCTCTGACCGGCGCCGCCGCTCTCATCGTGGCGGCGGTCGCGCTGCCGCGGCAGCCTGGAGCGCCGGATGCGGACGATGACCTGGGTGCCCCGCAGGCACAGCGTGCCGACTTCGCCGCACCGAGCTCGGAGCCGGCCCCGCTGCCAGCCGCGCCGCTCCCGACCCATGTCGGCGCGAACGCACCAATCGCGCCGCGCGTCGAGAACGCGCCGTTGAAGAAGACGCTCGCGCCAAAACCGGAAAAGACCCGCCTCGCAGCCACCACGAAGGCGAGCAGGCCGGTCGCGACGGTGACGCCGGTCGCCGACATCGTCGTGAAGGAAGACGCCGCGCCGAAGCCGGCTGCGTCCGACGCGATCGCGCCGACCGCGCCCGCGCTGGTCTCGACTGTTGCCGGCGGCGCCGTGCCGGTCACCATCACCGGCTGCCTCGAAGTGAGCGTGGACCAGGACGACTTCCGCCTGACGGACACCGAAGGCGCCGACGCGCCGAAATCCCGCAGCTGGCGCACGGGTTTCCTGAAGAAGCGGGCCGCGCCGGTCGCGCTGGTCGAACCTCCCGACCGGCTGGCGCTGCAGACGCACGTCGGACGCCGCGTCGCCGCGACCGGGCTGCTGACCAGCCACGACCTGAAACTCAGCGCGCTGCGGGTCGTCGGCCCGACGTGCAACTAGCGGTAGACCGACTCCTTCGGAAAGTCCTTGTCGTCGACGAATCGCCGGATGTCCTGCGCGACCTGCGTGTTCTTTTCCAGCATCACCCAGTGGTCGTCATCGGGATACAGCTTCACGCTCAGGTTGGGCACCCATTTTTCCAGTCCGCTGAGATGACTGGAAAGAATCGCCGTGTCCTTCAATCCCCAGATCACGAGGGTCGGGGTCTTGATGATGGTCGACTTCGCCCCGGCGGTGACGTCCTTCGCCGACCAGGAGTGGGGAATCGTCGATGCCGGATGACGATCGTTGAACGGCGGATTGCGGTGATTGGCGCGGTAGTAGTTGAGGCCGGCGGTGGTTGAACCCGGCTGCGACCAGGCATCGATCCAGGCCTGCCGATCCTGTTCGGTGTAGCGGCCGCTCCTCACCTCCGCGTCGACGAACCCCCCGTGTGCGCGGCGTGTGGCGCTTTCTTTCGTGTCGTGCTCGTCGATCGGCTGCTCGCCTGGCGCCAGATATCCGTTGAACACGAAGAAGTAGTTGCTCGCGTAGCGTTGGGCAGGGTTCTCCCGCAGCTCGCGCTCGGAGACGAAGGGGTGCGCCCCGTTGACGATGACGAGCTTCTCCAGCATCTCCGGGTGGAACATCGCGAACGCCCACGCGACGTTGGCGCCCCAGTCGTGGGCGACGAGGATAAATTTCTTGTCCTTCCCGCCGATCTTCTCAGCGACCTGCCGCACGTCCTCGACGAGATGCTTCATCGTGTAGGGTTCAAGGCCCTCGGGCCTCGACGACAGGTTGTAACCGCGCATGTCGAGCCCTACGGCCAGGTGATCGCGGCCCATCTCCGCCATTTGATCCTTCCATTGGTACCAGAAGGACGGATAGCCGTGGAGGAACAAGACGAGCGGTCCGGTGCCGACGCTCGCATAGTGCAGGCGCACGCCGTTCACGTCCACATAGTTGTCCTGGAACACCGGGGCCGCGCGCTGCGCGGAGGCATCGCCCGACAGACTCGCCGCGAGAAGAGCGCTCACCAACAGCATCATGTTTTTCATGGATTACGCGGTCTCGATCTTGATCATCGTCCGCTCGTGCCGGTTGATCCTGGTGAGAAAGTTCAGGATCCTCTTCACCACATACTTCCGATCGAGCAGTCTGTCCGCAGCGGCCCGCTCATCGCCTTCGACCAGCGACGCCGTCGCGTCGTGCCACGGGCCCCTGACGTCGCCACGCATGCTGCAGATCGCGACCCGCACCCTCGGGTTGTTGCGAATGCGCTTGACCTTCCAGGAATCAGCTTCCGTATAGACGTAGAACACGTCCTCCGTCCGCACAAACCAGACCGGCGTCTTCACGCCCTGGCCGTTCTTCTTGAACGTTTCCAGCGACAGGTAGTTCTGGCCGTCGAATTCCGCGAGTTTTGGATTGGGCACGCCACTCCTCCGTGTCCTACGCTCGCGGTGCGGCCCGCTTGCCGCCGATCACGGTGGCGATCGGAAACAGTCTCTGGCGACCGGTCCGCGTGCCCTTGTAGTTGTCGAGGAATTCGAACGATCCGTCGCGCAACTCGAGCACGGCGACATCGGCTGGCGCGCCAGGGTTGAGCGTGCCGCGCTCGTTGAACGCCTCGAATACGCGCGATGGGTTGAGGGTCGCGCGCGCGACGACCTGATCGAGCGGCATCCCGAACATCAGGAACTTCGACATCACGTTCGCAAAATCGATGACTCCCGTAGTGCGTGAAGCGGTGTTCCAGTCGGTGGAGAACGTATCGGGTGCGAAGCCCTGCTTCATGGCGCGCTCGACCACGTCCCAGTTGAAATGATCGCTCACCCCGTTGCCGAAGTCGAACCAGACGCCGTGGCGGCGCGCCGCGAGCACCTCCGGCAGCACACGGCCTCCCTCGTCGAGAATTCCGTTCGGCGCCGGGGCATACATGTGCGTGACGATGTCGCCGCGCTTCAACATCGGGAGGATGCTGCGCATCGGCGAGAAGGTCTGGCCGATGTGGATCATCACCGGCAGATTGAAGGGTGCGGCGGCTTCGTGGGCGCGCCTCAACGCCTCGAGATCGCCGGTGCCGGCCACGTTGTTGGACAACCGTGCCTTGACGCCAATCACCACGTCGCGATGACGTCCAATCGCACCGCGCGCCAGGTCGACGTCGGCACGATTGATGTCCATCAGCTCGCCGCCGGGTGCAACGCCGGTTCGGGCGATGTTGATCAACAGGCGGCCCAGGTTGGGCCCTCCCTTCACGATGGCGGCCCCTTCATCGATCCGATCCGCTCCGAACGTGCCGGCATCGACGTACCCGGTAACGCCATCCAGCAGGCACAGGGGCGGACCTTCTTTCGTGGTGGCCGCGTGTGAGTGGATATCGATGAGCCCTGGGACGACGATCCGACCGCGCGCGTCAATCACATCGGCGGCCTCAGCCGCGATGCTGGCGTCGACGGCGGCGATGCGGCCGCCTGCGATCGCCACGTCGCGGACCGCGTCGATCCCGAGCGAGGGATCGATGACGCGCCCACCCTTGATGACGAGATCGTAGGCCGCCCCCCGCACTTTCGGAATGCGGGCCAACAGCGCCGCGGCCGTGGCTGAGCGGAAGAACTGGCGCCTTGAGATCATGACTTACTTCGCCGCGAGCAGAAATTCGCGCACGAGCCGGTTGAACTCGTCGGCCCGCTCCAGCTGCGGCATGTGGCCGCAGTTGTCGATGATCACCTTGCGGGCGCCAGGAATCGCCTTCTCGAGCCGATCGGCGCCCGCGGGATTCGCGAGCTCGTCGTATTTCCCCCAGACGACAAGCGTCGGCGCTTTGACGGCACGCACTTCCTGCTCGCTGAGGCTGCCGCGCTCTCCTGCTTCCTGCATCTTGGTGATGGTGAACGCCGCGCGCAACCGCAACGTCAGCTGCTCGTCGACCATCTTCTCGGTCACGAGGCTCTTGTCGTGGAACAGAATCCGGAAGAACTCGCGCGTCTCGTCGCGCGTCACGCTGTTCTGCAGCTGCCGGCGGCGCAGCGTCTCGGGTGTCGGTGGCGGTGGCGCTGCGCCGGCGGCCGAGCGATAGCCGCCACCGTCGGCGAGGACGATGCGGTCCACCATGTCGGGGTAATGGACGGCGGTGTAGAGGGCGACACCCGCGCCCATCGAGTTGCCGACGAGTGACGCCTTCGAAATCCCCGCCGCCTTCAGAAACCCGACGAGGAACTCCGCCAGCATCCCGGTGTGATAGTTCGCCAGCGGCTTGTCGGACTCACCGAAGCCAATCTGATCGAGCGCGAACACGTGGAAGTCTTTGGCGAGCGGCTCGATGTTCGGTCCCCAGCGTGAACCGTCGCCGCCGAGGCCGTGCAGCAACACCACCGGCGCACCGCGACCGGCCTCCAGATAGTGCAGCTTGAATCCGAGGACGGTCACGTCCTTGCCGACGGCGGCCGCCCGCGGCTGAGCAGTGGCGAGGAACGCTCCGCACGCCATCACGAGAGCCGGCGCAAGGAATCGCTTCAGCATGCGGTGATTCTAGCGTGGAGCAGAATCAGGCGCTTCCGGTTTCGAACAGCGCCGCCACCCGTTTCCCGTCTTCGTCGGAGAGAGCGATCGTCGTCGAGGCGAGCGCCGCCTCGAGGTGAGCGGGAGTCCGGGGGCCGATGATCGCCGCGTCAACACGCGGATGGTGAAGCACCCAGGCGAGCGCAAGAGCGCCCATCTCGACCCCGCGGCTGCGCGCTTCTTCGGCCAGGCCGGCCAGTCCGCGAAACACCTCGTCGCGCTCGAGGTGCCGATACGGTTCTGGACGGAGGGTCATCCGGGAGGCTTCCGGATACGCTCCCGCGGCGCGGTACTTTCCGGTCAGCCAGCCGCCGGCGAGCGGGCTGAAGGCGGTGAAGCCGACGCGCTGGTCGGCGCACAGCGGAAACATCTCGCGCTCCGGGCTGCGATCGAGCAGGCTGAACGCATTCTGCACCCAGTCGAAGCGGCACCAGCCGGCCTTGTCGCTGATCCACAGCCCGCGCGCCAGCCGCCACGCTTCGATGTTGCTCGCGCCGACGTACAAAACCTTGCCCATGCGCACGAGGTCGTCGAGCGCGCGGAGCGTCTCGTCGAGCGGCGTCTCGGGATCGGGCTCGTGAATCAGATACATGTCAAGGCGATCGGTCTGCAGCCGCAACAGACTTTCATCGACCTGCTGCAGGATGTGCCGGCGCGACAAGCCACGATCGTTCGGCCCGGGTCCGACCGGGTTGAACACCTTCGAGCTCAGGAGCAGCTGTTGCCGGAGGGCGGGGCCCTTCGCCTTCAGCCAGCGCCCGATGTAGGTCTCGCTGCGCCCGCCGCCGTAGGCATTGGCCGTGTCGAAGAAATTGATGCCCGCGTCGATCGCGCGATCCATGAGCTCGAAGGCCTGCGCCTCGGTCTCGCCCATCCCGAAGAAGGCGGGCGCGGAGCCGACGCCGCCGAAGTTGCCGCAGCCGAGTCCGAGACGCGAAACCCGAAGCCCAGTCGATCCCAACCGCCGATAGTCCATAGGCGATAGAGCGTACTCGATGTAGCATGGCCCGCTCACGGAGGTCGGACATGCGCTGGCTCGCCATCATCGCCGTACTCGCCGCGGCGACACCGGTTCTCGAAAACCCGCGGGTGCGGGCGTATCGAGCCGCGGACGGCGCGCTCACCGGCGTGTCTCACGGGCCCGGTGTCGTCATCGCGATCGAGGACGCGCCTGGCGTGAAAGCGGGCACCGCCGTCTGGGCAGAAGACGCGGCGGTGCCGTCCGCGTCGCCAGCCGGACGCGGCTCGATCGTCATCGTCCAGCCGCTTCGTCCGGTGCGGGCGACGCCCCAACCGCCGACCGGATCGAAACCGGGAGAGGCGCCATTCACCGGCATGAGCTTTCAGCCGCTCTTCGAGAACGATCGCGTCTCGGTGATCCGGGCACGGATGGAAATCGGCGCGCGCGAAGGCTTCCACACGCACGGATCGGACACGATCGTGGTCCATCTGTCGGGCGGCGAGATCGAGGACACCGCCGATGGCAAGACCATCGTGAACCGATGGAAACGCGGCGAGGTCGAATTCGAATCGGTCGGCTCGAGCCATTCGGCACGCAACGTCGGCGGCGCCGTCGACGTGGTGCTCGTCGCGCTCAAGCCGCAGTAGCATCGTCACGATGCTGAATCAGACCGCCACTTCGTCGACATCCCGCGGTCTCATCCGCATCCTTGGCGTCGGCTTCGGCCTCGCGGTGATCGTCGGCAGCACCCTCGGCATCGGGATTCTCCGAACGCCCGGCCTCGTCGCCGGACAGCTCCCCAACCACACGGCGATTCTCACGGTGTGGATCGTGGGCGGCCTCTACACATTGGTCGGCGCGATTTGTCTGGCCGAGCTGGGGACCATGCTGCCGGAGGCTGGCGGCTACTACGTCTATGCCCGCCGCGCCTTCGGCAACACCGCCGGGTTCGCGGTCGGGTGGAGCGACTGGCTGACCTACTGCGCGGTTCTCGGGTACGTGTCGATCGCCATCGGCGAATTCACCGCGCTGCTGCTCCCGTCGCTTGCCGGGCACGAGCGCGCCATCGCGATCCTCTCGCTCTCGGCCCTCGCCGCTCTCCAGTTGGCGGGCTTGCGGGTCAGCAGCCGATTTCAGGAAATCACGACGGTGGTCAAGTGCGCGGCGTTCCTGACCGTCGTCGTTGCGGCGATGGTGTTCGCTCCAGGTATCCCCGCAGGATCGGGAACGGCGCCACAGGCGTCGACGCTCTCGGGACTGATCGCGGCGCTCCAGGCCGTCGTGATTACCTACGGTGGCTGGCAGAGTGCGTTGTACTTTTCCGAGGAGGACCGCGATCCGAACCGCAACCTTCCGCGGGCGATGATCGGTGGGGTCGCCGCGGTGATTGTCGTGTATCTCCTGGTGAACCTCGCGCTGTTGTCGGTGCTGCCGCTCGGGGATCTCGCCCGCTCGACGCTACCCGCCGCGGACGCGGCCCAGATCCTGCTCGGCGGCCGCGGCCGCGAGATCATCACCATCCTGTCGATCATCTCGCTGCCGCCGATGCTCAATGCGATCCTGATGATCGGCACGCGGATCCTGTTCGCGATGGGGCGGGATGGCATGCTGTGGCGGCGCGCCGCATCCGTCACCGATCGCGGCACCCCGGCCGCGGCCATGCTGGCGACGACGCTGGTCGCGCTCGCACTGATCGCCACCGGCACGTTTCAACGGTTGGTCGCGGTCGTCGCGTTCTTCCTGGCCGCCAACTACGTGGTGTGCTGCCTCGCGCTGATCATGTTGCGCCGGCGGGAGCCGGCGCGAGCGCGTCCGTTTCGAGCGTGGGGCTACCCGTGGACGGCCGGCATCGTGCTGGCCGGCGCCGCCGCGTTCCTCGTCGGCGCTGCTGTCGGCGATACCGTCAACGCGGGCGGTGCGCTGGCGCTGCTGGCGCTGGGATTCCTGGTCCGCAGCGCGTCATCGATGACCGCCACGGAGTAGAGCGATCACCACGACAGCTCGTCGTACTCTCCGGTTTCGCGATTCCTGAGGAACCGGCGCGTGCAGGACGGGCAGTAACCGGCATCCACGGTGTAGGTGCCCGGCAGGCTCCACGAGTGCGCGGCGTCGTGCTGCAGTCCCTCCCGGCAGTCGGGACAGAACAGAAACGGCACGTTGTCCACGCGACGATCGCCGCGCCGGCGCTCAGCGCGTTGCCACTCCCCGGTCCACGTGCCGCCGCCCGGTGCCGATGACGATCGAGACGTCCCGCGGCGCTCGCCGGCGCGCCGATCGACGTTGTGCCGGCGGACTTCCGCTTCTACCTGCTTGTCGACGCGCTGTAGAGCACTCACCGTACCTCCCTCAGTCTCCGAACCGAGATCGTTATTTCGTGATGAGTTCGCGGCCGTCCATATACGGACGCAGCGCTCCTGGCACGACGATGGACCCGTCCTTCTGCTGATAGTTCTCGAGAATCGCGATCAGCGTGCGGCCGACTGCGAGTCCCGAGCCGTTCAGCGTATGGACGAACTCCGCCTTGCCGGTGCCGCCGCCGCGGAACTTGATGTTTGCTCGGCGGGCCTGGAACGCCTCGGTGTTGCTGCACGACGAGATCTCGCGGTACGTCTTCTGGCTCGGCAGCCACACTTCGATGTCGTAGGTCTTCGCCGCGGCAAAGCCCATGTCGCCCGTGCAGAGCAGCATGGTCCGATACGGCAGCTCCAGGCGCTTGAGAATCTCCTCGGCGTTCGCGGTCAGCGTTTCCAGCTCGTCGTACGACTGCTCCGGCGTCGTCACCTTTACGAGCTCGACCTTGTCGAACTGGTGCTGCCGGATCAGGCCGCGAACGTCCTGACCGTAGGATCCGGCCTCGCTGCGAAAGCAGGGCGTGTAGGCGGTCGTGCGAATGGGCAGGGTGCGGCCGTCGAGAATTTCGCCGCGGTGCATGTTGGTCAGCGGCACCTCGGCGGTCGGAATCAGGTAGAGGTCCCAGTCGCCGGCGATCTTGAACAGATCCTGCTCGAACTTCGGCAGCTGGCCCGTGCCTTCCAGCGTCGCACTGTTGGCCAGGAACGGCGGCTCGACCTCGAGGTAGCCATGCTCGCGCGTGTGGATGTCGAGCATGAAGTTGATCAGCGCGCGCGACAGCCGTGCGCCCGCGCCGCTCAGCACCGTGAAGCGCGCGCCGGCGATCTTGGTGCCGCGCTCGAAGTCGATGATGCCGAGCGCCGGCCCGAGATCCCAATGCGCCTGCGGCGTGAAGTCGAA
>Ga0097621_100002985_pt1 | contig 11618 bp, 7 predicted proteins | sample KBSMisM72_FD_73165 | JGI IMG/M metagenome (GOLD analysis project Ga0097621, IMG submission 73165) | Miscanthus rhizosphere microbial communities from Kellogg Biological Station, Michigan, USA - KBS Miscanthus M7-2 (version 2) (version 2) | ecosystem: Host-associated > Plants > Roots >... | reverse complement strand
ACGATCGCGACGCTGCCGCGGATTTCGTTGTTCGCCAGACGGCCAGTGAATGTCGCTTCCTTCGTTTGTCCTTCAACATTCACCGTGACAGTGAACCGCACCTCACCCGTGTTCGACGCCGACCCATTCGAAATCTCACCTGCGCCGAGCGGACCAGCGATCGACCCGCTCAAACGTTCGCCTTCCTGCTGCAAGGTCAACGTGATCGACTTATCACCCTGGCCTTCGAGAGTGACGTTGACTGTCCACGTTCCATTCAGGCTGTTTCGACCGGCGCCAGGTCCACCACCACCAGCCGGCCGGAGATCAGCCGGACGACCATCGACGAATACATAAGCGACGCGGCTGTTGCGGTCAAAAAGATCACCACGTGTCACAGTCAAGTTTGCGATCTTGCCGACCTCGATCGATCCGAGTTGATCCCGAACGCCAAGAATCTCAGATGGCCAAATCGTGAACGCACGCACTGCGTCAAGGGGTTGAAGACCGTTCTCGATCGTAGTTCTGACGTTACCCATCAGTTCCGAGATGTTGTTCATCGAGCCTGATTGAAACGCAAAGCGAACTCCTGCTTTCGCAAGTCTGCCTGCTGTCTGTTGTGCTTCGACACGCTCGCGTAGAACGCGCAACGGCTCGGGATCAGCTTCGGGCAGCGCCGCCGTCGTGCGTCGCGGGAGATTGAGCGAGAGCAACACGGGCACGTTCTGCTTCGCCAGCCGATCGGCAACTCGATCAGCCTCGCGACCACCGGCAATGATCAACTTGAGTTTGAACTCAGCGCCGAGATCCAATGCGCGTGTTATCTCGCGTTCGCTGTTCGCTAACATCACGACCGGCATGCGCCCGTCGATCACGGGAATCAGCGCTGCGAGCGAGCGATCAGTTTCGGGACGTCGCATGCCGCGTGGCGAACGCTCGTAGACCGCAAGCGAGTCGCGATAGCGTTGCGCGTCGAGCATCATCTGCCGCAGGGTTGAGAACACACCCAGGAGCGATCCCGGATATCCGCCTGTACGCAGCGGAGTGAAACCCACATGCATGGCGACCGGCGAACGAACAATCATCTGCTGCGGGCTATCTCCGGCGAGATTGATGAGCGCTGACTGACCCATCCAGATACCCGATCGCGGCAAAGTCAGCGCCGTCGTGATTCCGATGTTGCGGGACGCCTCGATCTCGTTTCCACCGGGGCGGATCACATCTTCAACCATGACTTCCGGCTGCAGTCCGGCCGGTTGTGTTGAATTCGGACCAGCGGCGGGTCGCTGCTGCTGCGTCACGAGAAAGAACCCGCCACCACCGCCACCGCCCGGAGACGGCGAAGGCGCGGCTTCCGGCAACGCCAAGCTGGTGTAGGAATCAATAAGCCCCGGATAGACGGTCAACCCAGTGCCGTCGATAACGCGAGCATCGGACGGAGCCGGTACGTTTGCTCCGGCAGCGGCGATCAGGCCGTTACGAATCACGACGGTACCGCGGTCGATCACTGGTCCAGACACGGTGACGATGCGTGCGTTCGTGATTGCGTAAGTATCGATCGCGCTGTGCTGAGCGTTGCTCGCGCCGCCGAGGAGAAACAACAAGGCTGATGCGACAAAAAGACGCAAACGGATTTTTGGCATAGGTACCAAATCCCCATTAATCGGATTTGTAAAAAACTTCGTTTGAGGAAAGAGAGGGAAAGCTTAGCGTAACATTAGCTGTGAGGGAAGCGTGGACGCGGATTTCACGGACGAAATCCGGATTTTTTCCGCGTCCATCCGCGTCCACCTGTTGTTTACTTTTTAGGAGTTGGCGAGGCCTTGGCCGCGTTCGCGTTCGCGTTCGCGTTTGCAGCCTGAACCTTCAACTGGTTCTTGACCCCCGTCACGCCTTCAACACTCTTCGCCACGGTTTCGGCACGCGTCTTCTGAGCGGCACTCGCCACGGTGCCAGTCAGCGTCACGACACCTTTGTCGACGTCGACGTTGATTGTCGAGTCGCGCAGATCATCAGCGGCTGCGAGATCGAAACGCGTCTTCACCCAGAGCCAGCCATCATTCAAGCCGGTCCCGACGGTACGGCCCGATTCTTTCGCCTCGCGATTGTATTTTTCCTTGTTTGCTTCATACTCTGCGCGGGTTGGCGCTCTGCGGTTGTCATTCGCCGAAGTTACCGGCGTGGAAATAGGTGTAGCCGTAGCGACGGCGTTGGCATTCGCATTCGCGTTTACCGTTCTATTCTCGTTTGCGGTGTTGTCGCATCCAGCAATCAATACTAGAAGTGCTCCTACTAATAAGAGTCCCTCGATTCTTCGTCTCATCTTGCGAAATCCTCCTTAGCACTAAACAGACAAACTAGTTCGGAAAACATACGTCTGGGTGCAATAGGAGCAAACGGTGGGCCAAGAATGAGGGGAACTAGCAAACTACCACTTAACAGTTCCTTCTTTTGTTGTGTCGATTTCCGCAGTCTTGGGTACGTCGCCGAACAGAAAGCCTTTTATGTTGTCGAACAGGAAGTTCTGCGCGTCGGGATTGGTGAGATCCAGGCCGTAGTGGTTGATGATCTGTGTTTGCTTTTGCAGCCACCCGCTCCAACACGGCTGGCAAATCTCCGTGGCGATGCGTTGTCCGAGGGCGTTGGGGAACGGCGCGAATCCGATCGCCGGACGCTTCTCGCCACAGTGTGTGCATTTAATGGTTTCAGGCATGTCTAAATCCTCCTTGCTCAATAGGACCTATAGGACCTATTCGACCTATATTTCTTTCTGCGCTGCGCGAATAGCCGCAATATTATCATCGTCCTTCGGCTTGAATAAGCCGATTGGGCGCACGTCGCTGTAGCGCAAAATTCCTTTCGCGTCGATCACAAAAACCGCACGCGCTACACGTCCCGGGATCAACGACCGCGCGCCATAAAGACGTGAGACAGCGCCATCGGAATCCGACAGTAGTCGCAACGGCAAACTGTGATGCGCGGCAAAGTTCTTGTGCGACTCGACCGAATCGGAAGAGATGCCGACAACTTCAGCTCCCGTTGCAAGATAGTCTTCCCAACGATCGCGCAGCGAACACATCTGCCGTGTACACACCGGCGTCTCATCACCGGGGTAGAACAGCAGCACCACGACCTTGCCGCGATGATCCGAGAGGCGCCATTTGTCCCCGTTTCCGTCTCTCAACGTGAAGTCAGGCGCAGGCGTGTTGATAGCAGCGTTGTTACTCATCACTCCATCAGTCCCGCAAGTATGTTCAGAGCTTCCTCGACTTCTTCGTCAGTATTGAAAAAATGCGGCGACATGCGCAGTCCCGCGTCAGGTCGCCAATCTACGAACACTCGCTGCTCAGCCAAACGTTCAACCATCGCGCCCGCGTTCTCAACGCCTATCATCACTGACCCGCCGCGCTGGTTTTTGTCGAGCGGTGTATTAATGGTCCAACCTCGTGTTGACGCAAAGTCTATCATCGACTGTGTTCGCCGCTGTGATTCCGCGGCAATGTCTGCAACTCCCACAGCTTCGATAAGCTCGAGGCCCGGAATGGCAGAATAGAGTGCGGGAATACTCGGCGTTCCCTGTGCAAAGCGCCGCACAGATTTCGCATAACGCATTGGGCCTCGGGCGAAGTCGAAGGGCGAATCATGGGCGACCCAACCCGTTAGGCGTGGTCGTAGATCCCTTTGCAAGTCCGGACGAACGTACAAATAGCCACATGATGGACCGCCGCAAAGCCATTTGATAGTGCCACCGATAAGAAAGTCGACATTCCAGTCGGCGGCACTTAGTTGCATCACACCGGCCGACTGATAAACGTCCAACAGCACGAGCGCGCCTTTCGCGTGGGCGTGTTCGACGATTGCCGGTACATCAACACACGATGAGCTGCGATAAGAAGTGTGAGACAGCGCGACGAGACACGTTTCACTATCAATCGCGTCAAGGATTCTCTCGAGCGGCACTGAGATTCCGTCACTCGATGGCACTACTTCAATTTCTGCACCGATCTGTCTTTGCCCGTCCCAGAAATAATCCATCGAGGGAAAGTCGAGCGCAGTTGTTACAACTTTCCTGCGGGCGCCGCTGTTGAAGTCGAAGCACGAGGCTGCGGTCGCGAGTGCGATTGTAGCGTTTGGCTGGATCTGAACTGAGCCGGGCGCGCCGCCCAGAATACGCGCAATGCGATCGCCGACGCGTCGCGAGAGCGTCCACCAGCTCGTGGCCCAGGCGTCTTCGCTTGTGTGATATTCCCACGCGTCGATGTATTCGAGCATCGATTCACGCGCCGCGCGAGGCACCGGCCCGAGGCTGTGACTGAGCAGATGAATACCCGATGCCAGGGTTGGGAATTCGTTGCGGTGCCTGTTCATAATCATTTCCGATTGCCGATTTCCAATTGCCAATTTTAGAAAACCCGAAATCGGCAATTGGAAATTGGCAATTGGCAATCACTTGAATTGAGCCAGCATTTTTTCGAGACCAATCGCATCCTTTGAAAGTCCATCCAACACGCCCCGCGCCTCGTCGCCAATCGGCGGATCGTGTCGTTCCTCTCTAATGGCCGCCAGGATCTCCGCGGCCACAAACTCTTTCGTCATCTTCGGAACGTCGGCGCCCTTGCTCATATCTGTGTCGATCGTCGTGGGCATCACCGTGATGACCCGAACACCGTGTTCGGCCAGATAAGCTCTCAACGCCTGGCCCAGCGACAGCAACGCCGCCTTCGTCGCGCAGTACGTTCCAACGAGCGGCAAGTTGATCTTCGCAAAAGCAGTCGCCACGTTGACGATCATGCCGTCATGTTTAGCGATCATTCCTGGTGCGATCGCTCGCGTCACACGCAATACACCAAGATAATTGACCGCGATCTCTTCCTGAATCGCGCCAAAATCCATCGTGATCGGATTACCAAAACCCGCCACTCCCGCGTTGTTGATAAGGATGTCCACCGGGCCCAACTCCGGCAGCCCGACGACATCTTTATCACTGGTCACGTCTAGTCGCACAGGTGTTACGCACTCGGATTTGAGCGCCTCTCGATCCGCACGCTTCCTGGCGCCTGCGAGCACTTCGCTCGCGCCCGCATCAACCAGCGCTGTGACGAGGGCGCGGCCAAGTCCGCGACTCGCTCCTGTGACCAGTACTCGTTTGCCTTCAATCTCCATGCGCGCCAACTTTCGCAGCGTGATTGCCGCGCTGCATGCGGGCGATTTGATACAGGATCGCTCCGACCACACCCCAAACCACAATCAGTTCAATACTCGTCAACGACTGCCCGCTAATTCGCTCGGCCAGCGTCTGCGTCCGCAACACGCCGGCATCCTGACGCAACTGAATCAGAATCATCAGCCCCATCGACAATAACGAGACGATTGCAGCCGCTTGCTGCATTCGACGCGGCAGACTGATCTCAATCTCGCTTGCGAGCGGCGGATTCAGTCGGGGGAGGAACAGGAATACTAAACTGTGTATGAAATAAAGCACGACGAGGGCAAAGACTGCAACATTCAACGCGAGGGAAATTTGTCCGCTCAGCAGCAAAGCGGCGCAACAAATGAGTGTGAGAGTTAATCCACGTATCGGTGTCGCCGTTCGTTCGTTAATGGAACCAAGCCAGCTTGGCGCAAGACCATCTTCCACAAACATGATCGCAAGGCGCGAAGGAACGAAGATCGTGCCATTGAGCGCAGTCATGATTGCAGCAACCGCCCCAACCGTCACAAATATCGCGGCACCCCTGGGCAAATAGATTGAAGCTACTTCAGCCATGGGCGCGTTACTCGCCTGCAAGCGTCCGCCCGGCAGCACTCCAAATGAGACGATCGACGTAAACACGTAAACGAGCGCCGTGACCGTGATTCCCTTCAGCAAGATTCTCGGTAAACGGTGTGTGCTGTCTTTCACTTCCCCCGCGGTTTGCGCAATCGACTCGAACCCCGCGTACGCAAAAAACAGCGGCAACAGACTCGCGCCGAATCCGCTCGGCCCGTGCGTGAAGAACGGCGTGTAGTTTGACTTGTTGAGCACGAACAAACCGGGAACGATCAGCACGAGCAGCGCCAGACACTTCAACGCCGAAAATGTGACCTGGAAGCGACCGAACCAGCGTATGCCGATGACGTGAATCAAATAGAAGACAACTAAGGCCAGAAGCGCGAGCGGCAAGCGGTAACGTGGGTCGAGTCGATCGCCGATCAAGTAGCCGGCCATCGCGTTCGCGAGATACGCGCCGGCGCCGATGTAGGAAATGATCTTGAGCCAGGCGCCGACGTATGCGAGCCGATAACCGTTCACCGTTCGCGAGATGTGCAGATACTCGCCACCCGGCTCGCGTCCGAGCGGTGTTGATAGGTAAGCGGCGTACGGAATCGAGGTTGCGAGAATCGCAGGCGTCAGGACGATGTAGCCGAGGATCACGCTTGGGCCAGTCAAGGCCCACGCCTGGCTGGTGACCTGAAAGATGCCCGCGCCGATGAGGATGCCGATGAGTGCGGCGTACGACTCGAGTGTGCCCAGATCGCGTCGCAGGCGGGAGGTCGGCTTTACAGGATTTTCAGAATTTACATGATTTACAGGATTCATCTTGTTCATCTTGTTAATCTTGTAATCCTGTCTAACGATTCATCAGCGCATTCGATGCCAACTTTGGATTGAGTACCTTCTCCGCGCTCTCCGCACCGCATACTGGCAGTTGCTTTTGATCGATCAACCCCAGTTGCGCGAGCACTGACGCCTGATCCCAGTAGATGTGTTCGTGCGCGAGTTTGCCGTCACGAAAGTGAACGATCACGACGAGCGCTACCTTCACGTGTTTGCCGGTCGGCTCAACTCCCGGCAACATCCAATCCATCTTGCTGGTGTGAGTAAACTCAAAAACCATCTCATCAACAACGCGGTCGATTCCAATCGTGCGCGACACAGGCGTCATCGCCGTGTCAGGCGGCATTTGTGGAATGAAGCGTTTTGAGTAGAACTCGCGCAGTTCATCGTGACCCACACCGCCAGTCATCACCGGCACGTGGTTGACGTAAGAATCGACCACCATCGTTTCAAGCGTGTGGTCCGTGTTGCGGGTTGCGAACTCGTATTTCACGTGTTCGTCCCAACGTTCAGACAACGACTGCTGTGCTGCAGCAATACCCGCGCCCGCAAGGTGACTGACAAAGAATTCAAGACTGCGTAGATTCGCGAGTTCGGCTGCCGCAGGCGCGTAATGCTCGCCGCCCGGCCGGCCGAAAGCGTGCCCCTCGTCGGGATAATCGTGAATCGTGACGAGCGGATTTGCATCGAGTGCCGCGTGAATCTGCGCCTGCGCTTGAGGCGGACAGAACTGATCGGCGCCCGCGATATGCAGCAGCAACGGGCTGCTCAGGTTCTTTGCTTCGTCGAGCGCTTTTTCGATACTGACGCCGTAGTAACCGACTGCACAATCAGGTTTGAAACGTGCTGATAGTAGATATGCCAAATTCCCGCCTAAACAGAAACCGACTGCGCCGGCGCGTCCACTGCACGCCGGATGCTTTCGTAAGAACTCGAGCGCCGCGGCTGAGTCTTCGACAGCTTTCGCCTCATCGAGTTGCTGGTAAAACGAGAAAGCTTTGGATCGATCGGCTTCGGTCAGTTCAACTCCGCGCTCGATGCGCCAGAAGAGATCGGGACAGAGCGCGACAAACCCGTGCGCCGCATACCAGTCAGCCACATTGCGAATGTTGCGGTTAACGCCAAAGATCTCCTGCAGCACGACGATGCCTGGTCCGTACCCACTCGCCGGCAAGGCAAGGTAGCCGTCGAACTCGCCCCCATCGAACGATTTGATTGTGATCATGGCCACAGATTAACACGGATTAATCCGTCGGATCTGTGGCCCAGTTCTCCTGCACCCACTCTTTACCCGCAGCACATACACTCAGGAAGTTGCACATGCGACAGTGAGGCGCGGTTTTGACCGGAAAGTTCGCTGGGTCGGAAGAGAAGATCGTGCGCTGCATTCCTTCGTCGATTGCCTGTTCGCAACGCGCGCGTTCGAGCAATTCATCCGCGAGATGCACTTCGACGTTGGGATCGAGAAAGTGAAGTGTGACGCGAATCCTGGCATTCGCAAGCGATGGTAATAACTCGCGAACGGCAAGCGCGTATGCCTGCATTTGCAGTTGATAATCTTCAGCCGCATTCTTCAACGCTTCTTCGAGCGATGGGTGACGGTTGACTGGTTTTGGCGGAGGCGCTGCTTCGAAATCGAATGCAAACTGCCCGCCTTTGGGCGAGCGAATCTTTCTCGGTTGCGGCTCGGGCGGAGTCTCTGATTTGTCGTAAAAGATTCGATTTGTTTTGAAGTCGATGATCTCGATTTCGACTTCGCCGTTCGCTGAATGCGTGATCAGAAGTTTGTCGATGATGCCGTTGAGAACTCCCAAACGGCGTCGCAAACGAAAGCCGAGCTCGCTCCAGAGGCCATCTTCACCTGCAGGACGCGGCGAGTAATGCTCCTCGATCTTCGGAGCCGCCTCGACCCGTTTGAACACGTCGCTTGCCAGGTAATTGCGCGCCAGTGGCATGAGTTGTCTGAGGGCGGCTTTGTAGTCGATCTCGACAAAACGATCCGCAAGCTGCGCCTGACGCAATCGCAGCACTTCATCAAAACTCGTTCGCAGACATTCTTCAGCGCTCTGATCAGGCGTGTAGCGCTCGCAGAAACGATGAATCACCGAACCTTTCAAAGTTGCGGTGAGATTGGCCGGCGGCTCGGGCGCTTCCGCGTTGTTCCACACGGCCATCTGGTCCGCCGCCGGAAGTTGCAGGACGCGATCGAAGTAGTACTGTCGCGGGCAGCGCTGGTAATTGATCAACTGCGTGACACTGAAGCGATGAATTGCGTGGAGGCTTTGCGGACCGAGCGGCTTGATGAGCGGAAACGCCTCATTCAACGAGTCGGCCGAGTACATACTCGTTTGCGGCGGCGAGTCAGGTTCTGGCTCAAACTCCTCCGCTTCTTCGCCGAGGTTCATCGTCAGTTGCAATTGCACATCGTCTGCGAGATCGATGACGTCACTCGTGCGCCGCTCCCCCAACTCCAGCGACTGCCAGATCCACTTGAGCCACGAATCGTTCTTCGTCGCCATGTTCGCGATGTCTTCAGTCACTCCGGAAAAAATCAGGCGATCCTCGGCGCGCGAAGCCGCGACATACAACAGCCGCATGCTTTCAAACTGTTCGCGCCATGCATGTCGCTGCTCGAAATTTGCGAAGGTGCAACCGGCGACGAGATTTCCACGGCCATCAGGCACTTTCAACGTCAAACCCTGGTGACGATCGAGTAGCACCCAGTTGTCAGTAGCGATGCGAGAGAGTCGTTGCAGATCCGGAATGATCACGATCGGAAATTCGAGACCTTTCGCCTGGTGAATCGTCATCAATCGCACCGCATCAGCTGCTTGATCTATTTGCCCTTCACTCTCGCGACTTCCGATCGCCTCAAACTCCTGCACGTAACGCACAAAGTCGCGGATCAAGTGCGTTCCCGACTTCTCGAAACGAGCCGCGAGGGTGAACAGACGTTCGACATTCGCGAGACGCTGCGCACCATCGAAATTCGCGGCGACGACAGTCAGATACTCTGATTCGTGGACAGCAAAACGCAGCAGGTCCTGGATCGGATAGTGGTGACGGCGTGCAACCAGTTCCCCAATCAACTTCGCCGCGCGATCTAGTAGCTCGTGTTCGTCTGCACTGATAAATGCAATCTCTTCGTGATGTTGCAGGGCGGAATAAAGCCTGCGCGTCGCAGAGAAGCCGCGGAGCGGATCACCAGCTTCAACTTCGGTGAGCAAAGGCGCGGCTCGCAGTGCTAATAACGCGTTATCTGAGATTCCACACAGCGGTGAACGAAGCACGGCGGAGAGCGCGAGTTCGTCAGTCTTGTTGTCGAGAAATCGCAGGAGTTGGATGAGGTCAGTAATCTCCTCGCGTTCGTAGAACCCTCGGCCCAGCACCGTTTGATATGGAATGTTTGCACGGCGAAATACCGACTCGTAAATCGACACCTGCGTCATCGCGCGAAACAGTAATGCGATGTCGCCGTACTTAACCTGGTTTTCTCCTTTCGTGAGCGCAAGAATTCTGCGCGCAAGCTGCTGCGCGTCGAGCACGCGCGAGTCCTGTTCGGCGCGCGGATCCTCTTCGTATGAGGGCTTGGTCGTGATGAGCAGCTCGACGAGTGGGCCTGAATCACGCAGCTCACGCTTTGCTTCGCTCTTTTCGTGCTTCACATAGCCAAGCTGGTCCAGGTTCTTGTATTCACTCGCGGGCACGTCAACAGGCACCTGAAATAGGCGCGCGAAGAGGTGGTTGAAGAACCCGATCAATGGCGGCTGGCTGCGGAAGTTCAACTGCAAAGGTTTCTCTGTGCCGCCGGCTTTCAGCAGGATCGACGTCATTTCGCGAAACACGTCGACGTCGGCGCCACGAAATCCATAAATCGACTGCTTGCGATCGCCCACGATGAAGAGGTTCGCGGGCCGCCGGCCTTTCGCGAGCGCCAGACGTTCGAGCAACACGCGCTGCACCGCATTCGTGTCCTGAAACTCGTCGACGAGGAACAAGCGATAACGCTCGGACGTGCGGGCGATCACTTCTGGACGCTCGAGAAGGTCGAGCGTTCGTAATTCGAGATCGTCGAAGTCGAGCGCGGAGAGTTTCTGTTTCTCTTCGTTGAGTCGCTGATCGACGCGCAGCAGCAGGTTGATCATCTCCAGCGCGTATTGCCGCGCGAAGATGTCGAGACACACCTGCGGCACGCGACCCTGAAGGTCAGTACCCCAGATTAACGTGTCGAGCGCCTTTACGTGATCGGCAACAGTCGATGTGGCCGACAGCCGGAAACGCCGAAACGCTTCAATGCCACGACAGTATTCGCCAAGTGTTTCGTGCACCGGGATTGAAGCCAGAAACTCGCGCACTTCAGGCCATTTTGCGGCAAGATCCCAAAGCTTTTTCCGTGTTCCGGGAGTTCGGATTTGCAGTCCCAGAAACGTGTCCATTGTTTGATCGAGCTCGTCGAGAGCGCTCGCGTGATCTTCTTCGGTTGCGTGTACTCGCCCAGTCGCGAGCGCGAGATCCTCGAGACCCAGCCCCTGACCGCGAGCCTGGCGATACAGTTGGGCCAGAGCCGCCGCCAGACGACTGCGACCGACGCCGAGGGTCAAACGAGAGATTTCGATGTGACCGTTGCTGATGAACTCGGAAAGAACTTCCTCGACGATCAGTTCGAGCATCATGGCCGCGCGATGCTCGTCGAGTAGAAGAAATTGGGGATCGACATGCGCTTCGATCGGAAACTCACGCAGCAACCTCGCGCAGAAACCGTGAATCGTCGTGATCACGGCGCCATCGAGGGTGCGCTTGTAGTTCAACCAGCGCCGCCGCTCCTCTTCGTTCGCGATGCGCAGCATCTGGTTGAGCTCGCTGCGCAGACGCTCGTGCATTTCGTTGGCGGCGCGATTGGTGAATGTAATCGCCACAATCTGATCAATAGCGAGATTGTGTTCGCGAAGAATATGGACGTAGCGCTCAACGAGAACCGTGGTCTTGCCGGACCCGGGCCCTGCCGTCACCGAGACGTGCTTGTCTATCTCGTATGCGGCTG
>Ga0097621_100002982_pt1 | contig 11625 bp, 13 predicted proteins | sample KBSMisM72_FD_73165 | JGI IMG/M metagenome (GOLD analysis project Ga0097621, IMG submission 73165) | Miscanthus rhizosphere microbial communities from Kellogg Biological Station, Michigan, USA - KBS Miscanthus M7-2 (version 2) (version 2) | ecosystem: Host-associated > Plants > Roots >... | reverse complement strand
GGGCTGACGGCTGAGCGCTGACGGCTGAACGCCGCTTGCCCTTAGCCCTCAGCCCTTTGCCCTGACGACGATCAGTGTCGTAATTCACTCTATGTCTCCAGCCAGTCGACGAGCTGATCGACGAGCGATTCAACGGGTACGCGGCTGGCGTCCAGGTGCAAGTGCGCCTGTTCATACGCCGGTCGTCTGGAATGAAACAGCCGTTCGAGATTGGTCCGATCGGCCGCCAGAGGACGGCGGCCGTCCTGCGGTATACGCGCAATAACCCGCTCGAGGGGCACATCGAGCCACACCGCCGCGCCGTCGGCCTTGATGATGGCGCGGTTCTGCGGGTCGACGAACGTGCCGCCGCCGGTTGCCACTACTGTATGCCGCACCGGCACCTGATCGACGAGCACGGAGCGCTCTACGCCGCGGAAGTGCGGCTCGCCATGGCGTTGGAAGATGTCTGACACGGTCAGATGCTCGCGCGCTTCAATTTGCTCGTCGATGTCCATGAAGCGCCAGTCGAGGCGCTTGGCGAGCGCGCGGCCAACGCTCGTCTTGCCGGCTCCCATGAAGCCGACCAGATACACCTTGTCGGTTTTCACGCCACCAGCCGGCCGAGCGTATCGAAAAACCCAGGATAGGAAATGATCACCGAATCGGCGCCGACAATCTGCGACGGCGACTGCCCGGCCAGCGCCGCAATCGCAAACGCCATCGCCATGCGGTGATCGCCGCGGGCGTCCGCCGGTCCAGCGCCGACGGTCGACCGCCCCGCTTCGCCCGCGACGAAGCCGTCCGGACGCTCGTCGGCCGCGATGCCGAGCGCGCGCAGGCCGGCGACGAGCGCCGCAATGCGGTCGGTCTCTTTCACACGCAGTTCGCCGGCGCCGCGAACGCTCACTTCGGCGCCGTGGCCGGCGAGCGCCGCGATGGCCGGCAGTTCATCGATGAGTCCCGGAACCTCCTCCGGCGTGATATCCACTCGTCCGATGCGATCGCCCTCGACGATGACGGTGCCCCGGGGTTCGCCGGCCGATTCGCTCGTCGTTTGGACGGTCACGCGTGCGCCAACCCGCCGCAGGACATCGAGCAACGCCGTGCGGCTCGGGTTCAGCCCGACGTCTTCGAGTTCCACTCGCGAGCCGGGCCGCGCCGCCGCGGCAACCATCCAGAACGCGGCGGAGGAGAAGTCGCCGGGGACCGTGAGTTGCTGGCCAGCGAGCGATTGGGGGCCCTCAATCGAGACACGCCTGCCGCCGTCCTCGATGCGGACGGCGCCGCCAAACGCCCTGATCGCCTGTTCGGTGTGATCGCGCGTCTGCGCCGGCTCGACGACCGTCGTCGTTCCGTGTGTGTGGAGACCGGCGAAAAGAATCGCGCTCTTGACTTGCGCGCTCGGCGTGCCGGAGGAGTAGGTGATTGGCGTCAACGTCGTCCCGTGGATCGTCAGCGGCGGACGGCCGTCTGTCGACTCGATGCGGCAGCCCATCGTCCCGAGCGGCTCGATGACGCGGCGCATCGGCCGGCGCGACAGGGATTCGTCGCCGATCAAGGTCGTCGTGAAAGGCTGCGCCGCCAGCACGCCGGACATCATGCGCATCGTGGTGCCGGAGTTGCCGGCGTCGAGGGGCGCTGACGGTGCGCCGAGGCGGCCGAGTCCACGCCCCATGACCGTGACCGTCGTGCCGTCTTCGATGACGCTGACGCCGAGCGCACGCAGGCAGGCGAGCGTGGAATGGCAGTCGGCGCCGGGTGCGTAGTTGCTCAGTCGGGACGGTCCGCCGGCAAGCGCCGAGAAAATCGCGTAACGGTGTGAAATCGCCTTGTCGCCGGGAACCTTCAGGCGGCCCCGCACGTAGCGGGCCGGCGGCACTGTCGTCGTGGACACGCGCGTGATCTTAGTCACCGGCGACGGTGACGCGCAACCGATGGTATTCTCTCGACAGGCCCAGCATCGGCATGACGACACCTTCAGGTCAGCTCGTGCATCTCGAGTTCACCAGCGCGTTCGAGATGCTCGATTTCGTCCAGGTCGTGACCGACCATCTGGGGCGAAGCGTCGGGCTCGACGACGACGCGCGGCATTGGGTCAGCGTGGCGATTCGCGAGTCGGTGATCAACGCCATCAAGCACGGCAACCGCAACGACAGCACCAAGCACGTCTTCGTCGATCTCGAAACCCATTCGAACGGCCAGCCGGAACTGTCCATTCGCGTGCGTGACGAGGGCGAAGGGTTCGAGCCCCAAGAAGTCGCCGACCCGCTGGCGCCGGAGAACCTGCTGAAGTCGAGCGGCCGGGGCATCTTTCTGATTCGCAGCTTCATGGACAACGTGCAGCTCCGGCGCGCGCCAGAGGGCGGCATGGAAATCCGCATGAGCAAGCGCGCGCAGCCAGATCCGCCGTCGGCCCTCGCCTGACCCGTCCCCGCAGTTGCCTTCGAACCCACTTTTTCTTGCGACCGCAATCGAGGCCGTTGTCCGCGCGGGCGACATCCAGATGGCGAAGTTCGGCGGCGACTTCCGCGTGGACAAGAAAGGCGCGATCGATCTGGTCACCGAGGTGGACGTCGAGGTCGAGCGGATGTTTCGCGCGATGGTGTCGGAGCGGTTTCCGGACCATCAGGTGCTCGCGGAAGAAATGGGGGGCATGGCGGGTGTGCCTGCCGGGCCCTGCTGGGTGTTCGATCCCATCGACGGCACGACGAACTTCACGCATGGCCTGCCGATCTTCTGCGCGTCGCTGGCGCTGGAGATCGACGGTGCGGCCGAAGTGGCGGCGGTGTACGACCCGAACCGCCGCGAGCTGTTCACCGCCGAACGCGGTGAGGGGGCGAGCCTCAACGGACATCCGATTCATGTGTCGACGACGCGCCGCCTGGTGGACGCGATGCTCGTCACGGGCTTCCCGTACGACGTGCACGGCCGCATCGAGGAAATCGTCGGCCTGTTCGCGCGATTTGTCGGACGCGCCCGCGCCGTGCGGCGGCTCGGGTCGGCGGCCATTGATCTCTGCTATATCGCGGCCGGGCGAATGGACGGTTTCTGGGAGCGCGATCTGAAGCCCTGGGACATCGCCGCCGGCGCCCTCATCGTCGCCGAGGCTGGAGGCGACGTCACCAACATGGACGGGCGGCCGTTCGCCTCGCGCGGGCGCGACGTGCTCGCCACCAATGGCCTGCTGCACGACGACATGCTGACCGTCATTGCCGATTTTCAGGCCTCGGCGGGCACGCCGTCGTCCTGAGTGGACGCCTCGCAAGCGATTGTTATCCGAGGCGGACAGTACGCCCCATAAGACGGCCAATTCCGCCGTTTATGCGGCACGAAAGCTGGCACTCCTCCTGCACTACCGCGGCGCGGAGGAGATGTCATGCGTCGACTCATGCTGTCTTTGGCGACCGTGAGCGTCGTGGGTGCATTCATCGCCACGCCGTCCGCCTACGCTCAGCAATCCGTAAATTTCTTTGTGGGCGGCTTTGTCCCCGCGCCGCTCGATTCGCGAGGTGAGATCAGCGCCGGCCTCTCGAACGACGTACTCGTGCGGGACTTGAATTTCTTTGCGTTCCGATTCGATCGTTTTACGGGCGCCACCTTCGGCGGAGAGTACCTCGTTGGCATCGGCGATTTCTTCGACGCCGGAGCGAGCATCGGCTACTACCAACAGACCGTGCCCGCGGTCGATGCCAACTTCGTCAACTCCAACGGCACGAATATCGCCGCCGATTTCAAGCTCCGCATCGTGCCGTTCACGGCGACATTCCGTGTGCTGCCGCTCGGACATCGAGCGCCGGTTGTGCCGTACGCCGGCGTCGGCGTCGGCGTGAACTTCTGGCGCTACAGCGAGTCGGGCTTTTTTGTCGACTATCCGGCGAACGGTACGATCCCGAAGACTGCGGACATCTTCGGCCCGGCAACATTCGTCGGCAGCGGCACCAGAGTCGGCCCCGTCGTTCTAGCAGGCGTTCGCGTGCCGATTGGACCGATGGCGCCAGGATTTGAAGTTCGTTGGCAGCAAGGGAAGGCCGACCTTCCTTCGTCCGATTTCGCGCCAGGCCGCGTGATCGATCTGGGTGGAATCAACTATCTCTTCACGTTCAACATCCGGTTCTGACGTTCGAAGAGCGCAAGTCCGGCGCCTTCACACACGCGCGAGTAACCCTGTAGAAACTCGGGGTGCTCGCGCGCACGTTTGTACAGCATGTCACCGCCTTCCGCCTTCTCTTCCATCATGATCCAGCGGACGTACGGACGAGGCTCGTCGAGCGCGGCGAGCCAAATGTCGCCGTTGCCTTCGTGCAGAAAGTCGCGGACGTTGAGTCCGTCGTGCGACGCCTCCTGCATGTAGTGTCCGAGCGATCCCATGCTTGCCATCACCGGTTCGTTGCGCCGGCGCGCCTGAAGACATCGTGTGACTTCACGACGCGGCGATTGGTTGACCAGATCCCACTGCGCTTCGAACACCATCGGTGCATTTTTGTCGAACGGATGGAGTTCGTAGAGCGCGATGAGGATGACGACGGATGTAGCGCAGGCCTTTAGGCCCGCAGACCTGAAGGTCTGCACTACAACACCGACAACCGTTCCGACTGCGACCGCCTCAATCACGATCAGCGGCACCATGTAGCGGATACGAAACGGATGGCCGTCGATGAACGCGGCCCACGGCACGGCAGCCGTCGTACTCAGAGACAACGCAATGAGCGCCGATGCGCGTTGCCTCGTAAACAATCCTGCGGCCAGCAGCGCGACGCAGCCTGCGACGCCAAGCACGACGACGATGTGTCCGCTGAGCTCGCGTGTACCCCACACGATCTCGTTGATCGCCACCAGCGGCAGGCCTTGCGCCTTGTTGTCCGGCACGAAGAAGTCACTCGACACAAACCACTGGCCGACGACGGCGCGGCTGAACACCGTGAACGCGACAATCGCGATCGTCGGATACAGTGCGATGCGAGTGACGGAGCGCAGCGCCGCTGACGCCGGCTCACCGCCGCGCCAGCGTGCCCAGGCCGTCGCAGCGAGCGCCGCATACGTGACCGGCCATGCTTCGTATCGCGTGAGACAGGCGAGCGCGAGCACAATACCGACGGTTGCTGGGCGTGAAGCGACCCTTTCAGGGTCGCCAACCGACATCAACATCGCGACGCCGAGCGTCGTGAGGCCGAGCAGGAGCGGCTCGGTCATCGGTGTTGCCTGCAAGTACAAAACGTTCGGATTCAGGACGAACACCGCGCATGCCGCGAGCGCCGCCAGCCGTGATTCGGTCAGCAGCGCGACGATCCATGCGATGGCCGCCGCCGCGAGCGCAAACGACGCAATCGAGATGACGACTGCGGAAGCCCCGCTCCGATAAAACGCGTCGACTTGCACCGGCAGCATGTTGAGCAAGTGCGGCAGCGGCAGCCACACGGCGCCAATCTGCTGCCAACCTGGCGTGATGCTGTCGACGATGCGCCGCGCGACGATGAGATGGCCTCGCGCGTCGTAGTGGCTGAGCGTGAGACCGAGCTGATGATAGCGAAGAGCGGCAGCCACGCCGAGGGTCGCGGCCAGAGAACCGGCGAAGACCTTCACGACGAAGCGAGGAACGTCTCGAGCGTGTGCATGACCGTGGGCCACCGATACTGCTGATTCACGTACTCGAGTCCTTGCCGGCCGATCTGTGTGGCCATCTCGGGTCGATCGAGCAGCTCGCGCAATGCGGTCGCGAACTCCGTGGCGTTGCCGTAGAAGAGTCCGCCGTTCGCGCGCATCACCTGGCCCTTCAGCACGCGGCAGCGTCCGTTGACGAGCGCCGGCCGTGAATGATTCCACCCTTCGAGCAGCGCGATGCACAAGCTCTCGTAAGGCGATGGCACGACGAGGGCGAGCGCAGAATTGAGGAGCGCTGCCCGCGTCGCCTCGTCGACGAACCCGAGCGGCACAATCGCCGGATGCGACGGCACGGGCATGAACACCGGTCCAGCGAGTACCAGCTGCACGCGCGCGCCTTCCCGGTCGACGAACTGCTGGAAGTAGCGAAGGAGCGTCTCACACCCTTTGTTCGGATCGACGCGTCCCAGGTAGAGCACGAAAGGACCAGGCCTGCTAACGCCGGCCACCACCGACTCGGCCGTCTCCAGTCCAGTGCCAATGACGCAGGACGGCGGAAGCGGCGCGTTCGCACGGCTTCGGACGAGGTCGGCTTCCTCCGGCGTGAGGAAGACGTAACCGCGCGGCAGCGTGAAGAACTCAGGGACTGAACGGAGCCAGATGACGGGATCTTCTTCCGCTGTCGGCACGAGGATCGCGCGATCGCGCACGAGCGGCACGCCGAAGTACGACGGGGAATAGCGGTACGTCCAGAACAGCACGCGGTCGTACTCGCGCCCGTGGGCTCGCAGATGATCCAAAAGTCCAGGGACTTGCGGGCCGTTCTCGCGGAACCATTCCGCTTCGTCGTCCGCAGTCGCGCGGCCGCTCGCGACGATGTTGTTCAGTTCAGCGAAACGATGGGTGTTTCGTGGCCGTTCGACTGCGAAGCGCTGAACGCGAACGGGACCGACGGCGCTCGCGCCAGCTGGATAGGTGTTCTTCCAGGACAGGTAGTCGGACGCGCAGCTGGTGAGCACCGTGACGTCGTGATGTGCGGCGAGCCGCTCGGCGATACTGCGACAATGTGATTCGGATCCGCCGACGACCTCGAGCCCGTAGCGCTGGACCACGCAGGCCAGCTTCATGCGGCGCCCGATCCTCGCTTGCTCGCGCTGTCGTGTGCGGCGTCGAGTTCCAGCCGCAGCCGCGCGGTTTCGATGGCCAGCGCCTGCACTGTCGCGAACAGAATCCGGTTGATCTGCGCCTGACGCCGGAAGTTGTCCATGCTGTATTCGTACAGCCACTGCGTGAGCGGCTGCAGCAGCCGCCGCTTCACGAAGACGATGAACGGCCCGACGACGGGCCGATGACTCGTCAGACGCGCGGACGGTTCGAGGGTGACGTCCTTGTTGCCGGCGAGAATCTCAGAGAGCAGCAGCACCTTTCGATCCGCGTCATCGACGGCGCCGCGCAGGACGCGTTCGACCAGGTCGAAGAGCTCCGCGTCCGAGAATTCTGGTGTGTTGCCGCGATCGAACGCACGCTCCCGCAGTTCGGCGTTCGCACGCATGCGAATGTCCGCCATGAGCTGCGAGACGTCGATCCGATTCTCCATGCTGCGACAGTATAATTTGAGACTTCTCAAATTCGTTCATGTCCCGGTTCGTTCATTCCATTCAAGCTCTAGCCCTGGCGTGGGGTGCGCCGGGGATCATGTTCGTCGCGTTCCTCGACTCCTCGATCCTCTCGCTGCCGGAGATTGCGGACCTGCTCGTCATCTACATGGTGACGACGCACCCGGCGCGGTTCGCGCTGTACGTGACCTCCGCGACCGTCGGCTCGCTCTTTGGCTGTCTCGCGCTGTACTACATCGGGAAGGGCAGCGAGCATTTGATGCGGCGACGCATCAGCACGCACCGGTACGACAAGACCCTCAACGCGTTTCGCCGTCACGGTGTGATGGCCGTACTGGTGCCGTCGCTTCTGCCGCCGCCGGCGCCGTTCAAGCCGTTCGTGCTGCTCGCCGGCGTCGCCGAGATCCGCGTCACGAAATTCGCGACGGCGATTCTGATCGGCCGCGGTGCGCGGTACTTCCTCGAGGGCCTGCTGGCGCTGTGGTACGGCGAGCGTGCGATTGCGTACATCCGCGCGCACGGCGTCGAGGTCGGTATCATCGCTGTGGTGCTCGTGCTGGCGGGCTTCGTCATCTATCTGCGTTGGCCACGGAGGCGCGCGGCGGGTTGAGCTCCTTTCGGATCCGATCCCCTATCTGATCGCGATGTTGACTATAGTCCGTGGACTTAGAGGCACCACGCACCGTTAGATGTTGCACGTTCGCCCCAGGGAGGTTCGTATGAGGTGCGTCACCTGGCTTGCCATCGTGCTGGCGGCCGTCGGTGCCAACGCGATCGCGTCCGCCAGTCAGCCCGAGAAGTCCAAACTCGACGCGGCGCTGCAAGGATTACAGGCCGGGGTCGTCCGCGTCATCATTCAGACGACACATGGCCAGACGTCAAACGTCGCGGAGCGCGTTCGGTCGCGGGGACGGCAGGTCCTCAAGCAATTCACGCTCGTCGACGCGTTGACCGCGGAGGTCGGAGCTGACGATCTCGAGGCGCTTCAAGCAGACGCCGCGGTGACGGACGTCTCCATTGACGCCGTGGTCGCGAGCACCGGTGTCGGCGACGCATCGCTGGGCCCGTCCGTCACGGCGCTCTCGACGCTTGGGCTTCCGCTCCAAGGCCTGACAGGCAAGGGTGTCGGCGTCGCGGTCATCGACTCGGGACTGGCGCTCAGCGGAGATTTTGCCGGCGTGATTTTCTACGACTTCACGAGCAGTCAGGCCGGTGCTCCGTACGACGAGTACGGTCACGGCACGCACGTGTCCGGTTTGATCGCCAGCAAAGGGACGCAGTCACAAGGCGCGTACGTCGGGATCGCGCCCAAGTCGCACTTGATCGAACTGAAGGTGCTCGACGCGCAGGGCCGCGGACAAACTAGCACCGTGCTCGACGCGCTCGACTTCGCCGTGGCGAACAAGAACGCGCTCGGCATCGACGTCATCAATCTGTCGCTGGGCCATCCGATCTTCGAGAGGGCCGACACCGATCCGCTCGTGCAAGCCGTCGAAGCGGCGACGCGCGCCGGGATTGTCGTCGTGGTGGCGGCGGGCAACGTGGGCCGAAGCCTCACGACAGGACTTCCAGGTTACGCCGGCATTCTGAGCCCGGCGAACGCGCCCTCCGCGATCACGGTCGGCGCGCTCGACACGAAGAACACGATCGCGCGAAGCGACGACGGCGTCGCGCCGTACAGTTCTCGCGGACCGACGTGGTACGACGCGTTGCCGAAGCCCGACCTGGTGGCATCGGGTCAGAGTCTGATTTCGGATGCGGCGATCGGATCGACGTTGTACACAGTGCTTCCCAATGCTCGGATCGCCGGCAACGGAGGGATGGCGCGATTCCTTCGACTCAACGGGACCAGCATGTCGGCAGCCGTCACGAGCGGCGTCGTCGCGCTCGTCATCGAGGCGAGTCGCAACGCGTTCGGAATGGCGCCGCCGCCCGCAACGATCAAGTCGATCCTTGCGTATACAGCGTTGCCGGTCGATGGCGCAGATCCGCTGACACAGGGACATGGCGCGCTCAACCCGTCAGGTGCGGTGCGCTTGACGCTTGCCGCAGGCGCCGCGGGCTGGCCGGCCGCAGGATTCACGGCGCTCGTCTCGCCGGCCACGACAACGGTCGGTGGTGACACGTGGACGTGGGCGCAAGACGACGGTTGGGGCGACACCGTCGTATGGGGGAGCACCGACTCGGAACCTGCGTGGGCCCAGACGGTCGTCTGGGGCAGCGTTGATTGGGGCGACACCGTCGTATGGGGAAGCACCGTTGTATGGGGGAGCACTGACTCAGGCGACACGGTCGTGTGGGGGAGCACAAACGGCGTCAACTGATTGGTTCAAAGGGCTGCCGGAGTTGCCCGGCGAACGGGTGACACTACGGGAAGTTCGGCCATCCGACGCAGCCGCGCTGTTTGAGGCTCTGCGGGTCCCGGAAGTGAGACCGTTCATGTGGTCGCCGCCGCCGAGCGCGAGCGCATTCGAGCAGTTCATCGAATGGGCTCACGCCGAGCGCGCTGCCGGCATGTACATCTGCTACGGCATCGTGCCGCGCGGCGAGGCGGACGCTGTGGGTGTCTTCGAACTGCGTCGTCACCAGCCAGGTTTTTTGCGTGGTGAACTTGGTTTCGTGATGGCGCCGCGGCTATGGGGCGGCGGAGTGTTCGGCGAAGGGGCGCAACTCGTGCTCGATTTCGCGTTCGGCGTCGTCGGGTGCCATCGCATCGAGATGCGCGCCGCGATTGACAACGAGCGGGGCAACGCGGTGCTTCGCAAACTGGGCGCGCGCCGCGAGGGCCGGCTGCGCGCGGCCTTCGTTCGCGACGAGCAGTACATCGATCAGTATTTGTGGTCGATTCTCGACAGCGACTGGGCGCCGCGCAACACTCAACCGAGCGACAAGTAGTCGCCAGGCTTCCACTTCAAATCCAGCGCGTCACGGCGCGTGAACACGCGCGCCGCCGGAGGCGTGCTCTGCGCGGCGTCGACGCCGAGCAACTCCCACACTGAGACGTCGAGCGCCGCGGCGATGCGCGCAAGATTCAGTACGGAAATGTTTCGCAGTCCGCGCTCGACACTCGACATGTATGAGCGATCGAGTTGCGCCAGCGCGGCGAGTGATTCCTGCGAAAGGCCGTGCGCCCGTCGGCGCGATCGAATGGCGTGGCCGATGGTCCGCAAAAGCAGATGGCGCTGCTCAGTCACCCCACAATGATAAGTGGTCGTCGCGGTACGTCAATGGACGATCGTCCACAACGCTTTCGTTGAGTGCTTGCATCGTTTCAGCGCACGCGTGTCGATCGCTTGCTTCGTTTTAGGGCACCCGGGCTCTGTATCAACGGACACGAGCGCACGAAGCGGTGCGTATTCGCGCGATGTGCGCTGTTTCCGCGTCACGGGGTACGCCGATTGCTGTTGAGGTCGCCGGCCCTCGCAGGGCCGGTGGTTCCCAATGTTTTCACAACGACGCCGTCCGTTGACGGCCGCACACTCCCGCACACAATTCGACGTTGGGTTCAGCCTGCTGGAAGTGATGTTGACGATAGTCATCATCGGGCTGATGACCAGCATGGCTGTCGTTCAGATCGGGACAGCACGGCAAGCCATCAACGGCGACAGCAATATGCGCGTCGTGCTTGCCCAACTGAATCTGGCGCGCGAGCTGTCGATTTCGCAGCGCCGCACAATTCGCCTCGACTTCGTCGCGCCGAACACGCTCAGGATCGTTCGCAACGAGATCCCCGCCGGCACGACGATGTTGTCGTCAGCCGTGTTCGAGGGCCACGTGGAATATCTGCTGCTGCCCGGCCTCCCCGATACGCCGGATGCGTTCGGCCGCGCGCAGGCCGTCGATTTCGGCGCAGCGGTGACGATCCTCTTCAACAGCGACGGCACGCTGATCGACCAGCAGGGCCGGCCGATCAACGGCACGGTCTTTCTCGCGGTCCGCGGCGGCACGGATCGATCCGCGCGCGCAATCACCGTGCTCGGCGCGACTGGACGCGTGCGCGCATATCGCTGGACGGGAGCGGAATGGATACGCGCATGAAGGATCGAGGCTTCTCACTCATCGAAACGGTAATCGCCATGGGCTTGATGGCGACCGTGCTGCTCGGCCTCGCGGCATTTCTCACGGCGGGCGCACGCCGAATCGCCAGCGCGCCGGGAGATCTGACCGCGACGCAGAAGGCGGCGGAAGCCGTCGAAAACGTCTTCAGCGCGCGCGATACCCATACGGTGTTGTGGGCGCAGCTCCGTAACGTGTCCGACGGCGGCATCTTCCTCGATGGCCCGCAGCAACTGCGCCTGGCGGGGCCCGACGGACTGATCGACACCGCCGATGATCTCGGCCAGGAGACCGTCATCCTCCCGGGCAAGGACGAACAGCTTGGTACGAACGACGACGTGACGGTGACGCTGAATGGGTTCACCCGGGAACT
>Ga0097621_100002981_pt1 | contig 11626 bp, 9 predicted proteins | sample KBSMisM72_FD_73165 | JGI IMG/M metagenome (GOLD analysis project Ga0097621, IMG submission 73165) | Miscanthus rhizosphere microbial communities from Kellogg Biological Station, Michigan, USA - KBS Miscanthus M7-2 (version 2) (version 2) | ecosystem: Host-associated > Plants > Roots >... | reverse complement strand
TGGGACCTGAGCAAGAACCCCGGCGGCAGCAGCTCGGGCGCCGCCGCCGCGGTCGCCGCCGGCTACGGGCCGCTGCACCTCGGCACCGACATCGGCGGCTCGGTGCGGTTGCCGGCCGGCTGGTGCGGCATCTTCACCTTGAAGCCGAGCCTCGGCCGGATCCCGATCGACCCGCCGTACGCCGGCCGCGTCGCCGGGCCGATGACTCGCACTGTCGCCGACGCAGCGTTGATGATGGGCGTCCTGGCCCAGCCCGACGACCGCGACACGATGAGCCTACCGGCGCAATCGATCGACTGGCAGCGGCTCGAGCGCGACATCAACGGCCTTCGCATCGGCTGGCTGCCCGACATCGGGACCGGACTGCCGGTCGACGCCGAGGTCGCCGCCGCGGTCGAGGCCGCGGTCAAGCGCTTCGAGGCCGCGGGCGCGCGGGTCGAGCGCATGGCGCCGTTCCTGACGCGCGCGATGCTCGACGGCATGGACGACTTCTGGCGCATGCGCGCCTGGCTCGACCTCTCGGCGCTGCGCGAGGAGCGCCGAGCGCGCGTCCTGCCTTTCATCGCGGCCTGGGCGCGGCGCGGCCAGGGCCTCTCAGGCGAGCGCGTTTTTCGCGGCTACAGCCAGATGGCGGCGATGCGCGACGCCGCCGTCGCCGCCTGCCGGCCCTACGACATCGTGCTCTCGCCGACGTCGCCGATCCCGAGCTACGCGGCCGAGTGGCCGAGCCCGACCAACGATCCCGAGCGGCCGTTCGAGCACATCGCCTTCACGCTGCCGTACAACATGAGCGAGCAGCCCGCGGCGAGCGTCGACTGCGGCCAGACGAAGGCGGGCCTGCCGATCGGCCTGCAGATCATCGGCCATCGCCACGACGACCTCGGCGTGCTGCAGGTCGCTCGTGCCTGGGAAGCGATCCGGCCGGCGCCGGCGCCTTGGCCGGAGCCGCCGGCACCCTGACGATCGCGAGACGCTGATGCGGCGCGACCCGCGCGGCAACCCGGTGGCGACCGCGTCGGCGGCGGCGCTCGACGCGAGCGAGCGCGCCCTGTGGCGAATGATGTCGTTCTACGGCACGCCGATCGCCGACCTCGATGCAGCGATCGCCGCCGACCCGGCGTGGCGCCTGCCGCGACTGATGAAGGCCGGCTTCCTGCTGAGCCTCACCGAGCCCGCGCTCGCCGGCGATGCTGCGGCGCTGCTGCACGAGACGGCCGCCGCGCCCGGCCCCCTCGACGACCGCGAGCGTGCCCATCTCGTCGCGCTGCAACGCCTCGCCGCTGGCGACTGGCTCGGCGCGAGCGATGCCTGGGGCGCGCTCCTCGCCGCCCATCCGCGCGACGCGATCGCCTTGCAATGGGCGCACTTGTTCGATTTCTATCGCGGCGATTCGGCGCAGCTCCGCGACCGGGCCGGCGCGGCGGCCGCGGCCTGGCCCGACGACGATCCGCTCCATCCGTACGTGCTCGCGCTGCACGCGTTCGGTCTCGAGGAGTCCGGCCAGTACGACGCCGCCGAGGCGGCCGGCCGGCGCGCGCTCGCCGGCGACCCACGCGTGCCGTGGGCGATCCACGCCGTCGCGCATGTCATGGAGATGCAGGGACGCCACGAGGAAGGCGCGCGCTGGCTCGATGCGCTGCGCCGGCAATGGGGCGTCCGCCCCGGTGCCGGCCACGACCATGACCTGAACGGCTTCGCCGGGCACCTCGGCTGGCACGAGGCGCTGTTCGCGCTCGAGACGCTCGACGTCGTCGCCGCCTTGCGCATCTACGACATCTACCTCGACGCGCCCAGCCTCGAGATCACGCTGCAGCGCGTCGACGCCGCCTCGCTGCTGTGGCGCATCGCGCTGGTTGGCGGCGACGTCGGCCATCGCTGGCGCGAGTTGCTCGCCGGCTGGCGTCTCGACGCCGCCAGCGCCGGTCAGTCGATCTTCAACGACGCCCATGCAACGCTGGCGCTGATCGGCGCCGAAGAGATGGCCCGCGCCGACGAGTGGGTCGCGCTCGCGCTCGCCAATGCCGAGCGCAACGGCGGCTGGAACGGCGACGTCTCCGGCAGCGTCGGCGCGCCCTTGCTGCGCGGCCTGCTCGCGTTCGCCGCTGGCCGCTACGACGCCGCCGTCGAGCTGATCGCGCCGCTGCGCGAGCGCCTCGCGCCGATCGGCGGCAGCCATGCGCAGCGCGACGTCGTCAATCAGACCTTGCTCGCCGCGGCCGCGCGCGGCGGCCTGCGCCAAGCAGGCGCGGCGCTGATCGACGAGCGTCGGCGCGCCAAGCCGACGACACCGCTCAGCGAGCACTGGGCACGCAAGCTCGCCGCGTCGGCGCGCCGCTGACGCGAGCCGCGGCGCCGGCCCGGCTGCGGCCCTCCCAAGACCGCGCAGATGGCGCGTCGCGTCGCTGCTCAGGGCAGCGCGATCGAGATCGTCCGCGCCGTCGCGCTGCCGGCGTCGACTGTCACCTCGAGCTGCTGCGCGGTGCCGGCGCTCTTGACCTGCGCCTGGAACTGGGTCGAGCTGAAGCCGATGTCGCTGCCGAGGCGGTTGCCGGTCGTCAGGTCGACGAGCTGCAGCAGGTGGTGGGGTGACGCCAGCCGGTTGACGCCCGCGACCAGGGCGATGCTGCAGTCGGGGCTGAAGAAGACGCGCGGCGCGAACACGCGCGGCTTGGGCGCGACAGCGTGCATGTCGACGCCGACCTCGCGCACGACCGCGGCATTGCCGGTCAGATCGACGAAGGTGACGACGTTCTGGGTGCGCGACCCGGGCGCTGTCGCCGAGAGCACGACGCCGCGGGCGAGCGCCCCGGCGGCGAGATCGTCGCAGAAGCCGGCGCCACCGAGCGCGGGCGCCGGGCCGAGGCTGAAGCCGAGCTCGCTGCCGAGCGGAATCGGCCCCTTGAAATAGCGCGCCGTCCGGGCCTGCGCCGCCCCGGCAGCGGCCGCCGCGACCTCGACCCGGTAGGCAGCGGTATGGCTGGTCACGTTCGACGGCACCGTGCTCGCGTACGGCGTCGGGCTCGCCTCGGCGAAGCCGCCGGTCGCGCGGCCGACGACCAGCGCCAGCGACACGCTCGTCGTCGCGACGCCACCCGGAGCGGCACCGCGAACCGTGAGCGCCGAGGACCCGAACTTCGCCGCGCCCAAGACCGCGATCGTCAGCGTGCCGACGCTGCGGCCGGCCGGGATCGTGAGCGCGTTCGCCAGCACGCCGGTCGGCAGCGCGGCGCTCGCCCCGGCGCCGCCGACACTCACCGTCACCGGCCCGTTGAAAGGCGCGACACGCGTCACCGACACGGCGACCGCGGCGCTCTTGGTGCGCTCGATCAGCACCGCGGGCGCCGCCAAGGCGAGCATGAAGCTGCCGACCGGCCCGGCAGGCGCGCTCGCAACGCTGGCCGCCGCAGCCGCTGCGACGGGCTGAGCGACCGGCGTATCGCTGCCTTGCGAAGGCGCGGTGCACGCCACAGAGACGGCCGCGCCGACGACGACCCAGGCGAGTCGACGGCGATGCCGCATCGAAGCCATTCCTCGCATCGCCGTCAGCGTGTCAGACCCAGGGCGCGGCCAGCTGTTCGGTCGCGAACGCACGCTCGACCGCCGGCCGGGCGAGCATGCGATCGAGCCAGGGCTTGACATGCGTCATGCCACGCGCCGGCCGGCCAAAGCCGCGCGTCCAGCGGCAGAGCACGAATGCATAAGGATCGACGATGCTGTAGTCGGCGCCGAGCAGCCACGGGCCGCCGTGGCGTGCGAGCTCGGCGTCGATCTGCTCGAGCAGCCCGCCGACCTTCGCTTCTGCGTGCGCCTTCACCGCCGCGGCGCCGCTCGAGTCGTCGGCCCAGCGCTCGGGATAGAAATACAGGCTGAGCGCAGGCTGCATCGTGGTCGCGAGCCAGGCGAGCCACTTGTACGCCTCGGCACGATCGCGCGTCGCCAGCGGTGGCAGCAGCCTCGCGCGGGCGTGGCTGTCGGCGAGGTGCATGCAGATCGCCGCGGTCTCGTAGAGGACGAGCGGCTCGGCGGCCGAGACCGTGTCGTCGACGAGCACCGGTATCAGGCCATTGGGGTTGAGCGCCAGGTAGGCGACGCTCTTGTGAGCGGCCGCGGCGCGATCGACGTACGCCAGCTCGGACTGCACACCGATCTCCTCGAGGACGATGTGCGCGATCAGGCTCGCGTTGCCGGGAAAGTAATGAAGCTGCAGCATGGCATCCGGTCCGCGCCGGCGGCGCTGCGCGAATTCTGGCAGCCGGCGCATGCCCCGCCCGGAGCGCTCGCGGCGACGGCGCGAATCTCCCCACGACGAAGGAGGCGCGGTGCACGGAGCGGTTCAAGAATCGCTCGGCGCGTGCGTCCGGCCACAGCGGCGCGCCGATCGAACAAGAAGTTCCTGCCGTGACCTGCCGCCGCTCAATCGTTTCGCTGCTCGCTGCATCGGCGGCGACCTGGCCGCTCGTGCTTCGCTCCCAGCCCCGGACCTCCGAGCCGCATCGGATCGGACTGCTCTCGTTCGGCAGCTCGCCGGGCGGGCCCAATCCCGATCCGGGAATGGGCTTTCGCGAAGGACTGCGCGAGCTCGGCTACGCCGAGGGCAAGAACCTCGTCATCGAGGCGCGCTACGCCGACGGCCGCCCGGACCGGCTCGAGGCGCTGGCGGGCGAGCTGGCTCGACTCAACCTGGCGCTGATCGTCGCCGGCGGCCCGGCGAGCGTCCATGCGGCGCGCCTGGCGGCGAGCACGACGCCGATCGTCGCCATCGGCATGGTCGACCCGGTCGGCCAGGGCTGGGCGCAGAGCCTGGCGCACCCGGGCGGCAACCTCACGGGCGGGACGGTCACCTTTCCCGAGCTCGGCCCGAAGCTGCTCGAGGTGCTGAAGGAAGCGCGTCCCGGGCTGATCCGCATCGCGGTGCTGCGTGCGACCGCCGAGCTCGGTCCGCGCGACCACCGCCCGGTGCTGCTGCAGGGCGCCCGGGCGCTCGGCCTCGAGCTGCAGATGCTCGACATCAACGACCGTCCGACCTCGAACCGGCGTTCGAGCGCGCGACCCAGGAGCATGCGCAAGGGATGTATGCGCCCGCTACCAACCTGGTCATCGCCAACCGCAGACGCATTGCCGAGCTCGCGCAGCGGGCCCGGCTGCCGGCGATCAGCGAGTTCTCGCTGATGGCGCAGGCGGGATTCCTCCTCGGCTACGGCACCGACCTGGTGGCCCTGTCGCGCCGCGGCGCGACGTTCGTCGACAAGATCCTGAGAGGCGCGCCACCCGGCGAGCTGCCGATCGAACTGCCGGCCAAGTTCGAGCTGGTCGCCAACCTCGGCGCTGCCCGGGCCATCGGCATCACCTTTCCCGCGGTGACGCTGCAGCGCGCCGACCGGCTGATCGCGTAGGACTGCCGCCGCGCCGCGGCGGACCTCCCGGCGCGCTCAAGTTGGCGCCCCGCGGGCCGAAAGCGATTCAGCCGTCCCGGCAGCCAGGCCCCGGGTTTCGACGGCGCTCGCCTTCGAAAGGGTTCTGCCGGTGCCATCGCGTCTCTGCTGCTTCGTCCTGGTCGCCGCGATGGCCCTCGGCGGCACATGCGTGCACGCGGCGACGGTCAGCGTCCAGGTCGCCGACCGCGGGGGCAAGCCGCTCGCCGAGGCGGTCGTGATGCTCGTGCCGGTGTCGGCACACCTGCCGGTGCGGCCGATGGGCGGGGTCGAGATCGCGCAAAGCCATCGCCAGTTCAGCCCGCGCGTCACGGTGGTCACCGTCGGCACGAGCGTTTCGTTCCCGAACCTCGATACGGTCCGCCACCACGTCTATTCGTTCTCGCCGGTCAAGAGCTTCGAGCTCAAGCTCTACGCCGGCGTCCCGGCGACGCCGGTCGTGTTCGACAAGCCGGGAATCGCCACCCTCGGCTGCAACATTCACGACGCGATGGTCGCGTGGGTCGTGGTCGTCGACACGCCGCTGTTCGCGCGCAGCGGCGCCGGCGGCAAGGCCGAGATCGACGCAGTGCCGGCCGGCGACTACGAGCTGCGCGTCTGGCACTCCGGGCTGCCCGAGTCGAACACGGGCGTATCGATGCCGCTGACGGTGGCCGGCGCCGACGTCCAGACACGCGCCTCGCTGGCCACGCTCGGGCCGCGCAAGTGAGCCCCAGGACTCGCTGGTGGCAGCGCTCGATCGGCGGCCGGATCGTCCTGATCTCGCTCGGCCTGCTGCTGACGGTGCAGCTGGCGAGCTTCGTCGCGCTGCGATCGAGCCTCTCGGAGCACGCCCACCGGGTCTTGCCGAATCAATTGAAGGCCGGCGAACGCGTCCTGCAGAACCTGCTCGACCGGCGCGCGCAGACCCTGATCAGCGGCGCCCGTCTGCTCGCCGCCGACTACGGCTTTCGCGAGGCGGTCAGCTCCAACGACACCGAAACCATCGTCTCGGTCCTGGCCAACCACGGTGCGCGCATCGGCGCCACCGAGACCGCGCTGCTGTCGGGCGACTTCAAGCTGCGCGCGAGCACCGACGACGAACCGCTCAGCCTGCTGCCGCTGGTCGAGCGGCTGGCGGCGCAGGCAATCGACTCGGGCCAGGCCAGTGCCCTGGCGCTTCGCTCAGGCCAGCCGTACCAGGCAGTGCTGGTGCCGGTGAAGGCGCCGGTCGTCGTCGGCTGGGTGCTGATGGCGTTTCCGCTCGACCAGCAGCTGGCGACCGACCTGAAGAGCCTGTCGGGGCTCGACCTGACGCTGATCTCGCGCCCGGCGCGGCGCGAGCCCTGGTCGGTGAACCTGACCAGCCTCGACGCGGCACGCGCCGCCAGCCTCGCCGGCCAGAGCTGGAACGAGCCGCGCGACGCTGCCGCGATGACCTCGGTTGCCGTCCTCGGCGAGGAGATCGGCGTGCACGACACGATGCTGCGCCTCGGCCACGAAAGCGACGGCGGCGCGAGTGTGCGCGCGCTGGTGTCGCTCTCGGTCGACGAGGCGGTGCGTCTGCCGCACGACCTGCTGCTCGCGCTGATCGCGATCACGCTCGTCGCCATCGTCGTGTTCGCGCTCGGCAGCATCTTCACGGCACGGCGCGTGACGACGCCGCTGCGCAATCTCGCCGATGCCGCCGAGCGGCTCGGCGGCGGCGACTACGTGACGCCGATGACCGGAATGCAGCGCCACGACGAGATCGGCGAGCTGTCGCAGTCGTTCGAGCGGATGCGCCACAGCATCGCCGCTGACCAGGCGCAGATCATGAAGCTGGCGTACTGGGATCCGCTCACCGGACTGCCCAACCGGGCCCGCTTCCGCGACGATGTCCAGCACGCGATCGGCCAGGCGCGGCCGGGTGACGCGGTGGTCGTCGTCATGCTCGACCTGAATCGCTTCAAGCACGTCAACGACGCGCTCGGCTATCCCATGGGTGATTTGCTGCTGGTCGCGGTCGGCGAGCGATTGACGCGCCAGGTGATGCGCGACGGCGACGTCGTCGCGCGCCTGAGCGGCGACGAGTTCGCCGTGCTGCTGCGCTCGGGCGACGCCGCGCTCGGGCTCGCGGTCGCCGAGCGGATCGAGGAGTCGTTCGCCGCGCCGTTCGTGCTCGAGGAGCAGCCGGTGGACATCGGCGCCGCGGTCGGCGTCGCCTGCTGGCCGCTCCATGCCGACGACGGCGATGCGCTGCTCAACCGCGCCGAGGTGGCGATGTACGCAGCCAAGCATCGCGGCAACGGCGCGCAGCTGTACGACCCGTCGAGCGAGCTTGCCAGCGCCCGCACGCTGTCACTGATGACCGAGCTGCGCCACGCTGTCGACGCCTGCGAGCTGCGCCTGTACCTGCAGCCGAAGCTGGCGCTCGACACCGGCCAGCTGATCGGCGCCGAGGCACTGCTGCGCTGGCAGCATCCCGAGCGCGGCATGGTGCCGCCTTCGCACTTCATCCCCTTCGCCGAGCAGACCGGATTCATCCACACGCTGACGCTCTGGGTGCTCGAGGAAGCCGCTCGCCACTGGCACGTGCTGAACGAGGAAGGGATGCCCTTGCCGCTGTCGATCAACCTCTCGACGCGCGACCTGCTCGACCAGAACCTGCCGCAGAAGTTCGAGGCGCTGCTCTCCCGGCGCAAGGTCGCGGCGAGCGCCTTCTGCCTCGAGATCACCGAGAGCGCGATGATGGACGAGCCGCAGCGCGCGCTGGCCACGCTCGACCGCCTGAGCGCGATGGGTTTCACGCTCTCGATCGACGACTTCGGCACCGGCTACTCGTCGCTCGCCTACCTGAAGCGGCTGCCGGTCAACGAGCTCAAGATCGACCAGTCGTTCGTCCGCAACATGCAGACCGATGCCGACGACGCGACCATCGTCCGCTCGACCATCGACCTGGCGCACAACCTGGGCATCACGGTGGTTGCCGAAGGCGTCGAGAACGGGCAGGTCTGGAACATGCTCCGCGATCTCGATTGCGACCACGCGCAGGGCTTCCACATGGGCCGGCCGATGCCGGTCACGGAGCTGTCGACCTGGTCGACGAGCTGGGCGTCGGCGCGGCGCGCCAAGGCGCTCGACAGCGCGCTGCTCCATTGAAGAAGGTCGCTGCGGTCCTCGCGGCAGGGGTGCTCTGGGCCGGGGCGGCCGCGGCCGATCCCGGCTACTACGTCGTCACCGTCTACAGCGATCCGGGCGTCAAGACCGTCGACCTGCGCTACTGGACGGTGCAGCCCAAGGGCGGCGGCCTCGTCATCTGGCCCGAGGTCGGCCTGGCCTGGAACGTCAACAGCCGCTGGTACACCGAGCTGCTCGCGAGCTGGATCGGCTGGTCCGGCGCGGCGACGCGGCTCAGCAATGTCGAGTGGCAGAACGACCTGCTGCTGACCCAGGGAGAGCTGCCGTTCGACCTGGCGCTGCACACGCTCTGGGTCTCGCCGCAGATCGCGTCGGGCGATTCGCTCGAGTTCGGACCGGTGTTCCAGACCGACATCGACCGGACGCAGGTCAACTTCAACGTCTTCTTCGAGCGCTACTTCGGGACCCAGTCGGCGCGGCCGACGCAGCTGAAGTACCAGTGGCAGCTGCGCTATCGCTGGCGGCCGGCGCTCCAGTTCGGCGCCCAGGGCTTCGGCGAGCTCGGTCCCTGGGACGACTGGGCGCCGCACGACCTGCAATCGCATCGCGCCGGCCCGGCGCTGTTCGGATCTATCGGCGTCGGCCCGGGAACGATCGGCTGGCAGGCAGCGTATCTCGTCGGCAAGACCTACGGCCAGCGCGGCCAGATGCTGTCGTTCCGCGTCAAGTACGACTTCTAGCGTCGCGCCGGCTCGCTCGCGCCGCGGCGCGGCCCGCCTGGACGCTCCCGAGCGCAGCCACTATCCTGCGCCCTCACGACGGGGGCTGGGGCGATGCGCGCATGGACGGTGGACGCGGACGACATCCGCGTGGCGGAGGATTTCGACGAGTCGCTGCTGCATCGCACGCCCGAGATCGACGCCTTTCTCACGCCCGACCGCGACGACAAGTTCATCGTCATCGGCACCAAGGGCTTCGGCAAGACGCTGCTGCTCAAGGCCAAGCGCGTCCTCTACCAGCGCGAGGGCCAGGCGGTCTGCCTGCCGACCGGCAACCTGCTCGACAAGCCGATCGGCGACAAGATCTTCGGCCGCGAGTCGATCGCCCTGTTCGCCGCGTCGCCGCTGCCATGGTCGAAGGTCTGGCTGTGCGCGATCGCCCTGGCCGTGCTCAAGCACGTCGGTGCCGACGAAGGGCTGAAGGTCGGCGGCAAGCTGGCCGGCCTGGTCGACGATGCGCAGCTGCACAGCGTCATCGACCACTTCGTTCGCCTGCTCGACTTCACCCCGACCGAGCTGCAGCGCTGCGCCACCGAGACCGACGGCCACCTGGTGCCGCGCCTGCGCGCGCTCAACGCGCCGCTGGCGCTCTTCATCGACGGCGTCGACGAGTACTTCAACAAGCACGTCGAGGACGGGCCGGCGAGCCCGAGCGTGACCGGCGAGATCTCGCCCAACGTCTGGTACTTCTCCCAACTCGGGCTGGTCGAGGTCGCCTACCAGCTGCGCCGGATCAACCATCACCTGAAGATCTTCGCAGCGATCAGGAAGGAGGCGTACGCGCGGTTGCCGCAGCGAACCGCGATGGCGCAGCAGTACCGCGGCAGCGCGGTCGACATCGTCTACGCGCCCGAGAGCCTGCGCGAGATCTTCGTCAACAACGTGCGCTTCGTGAAGAGCGAGCGGATGGTCCAGCCCGAGCGCGTACGCAGCAATCCGCTCGAGGCGTTCCTCGGCCGCACCAGCGTCATCGACACCTACACGCGCGAGGAGGAGGACGCGTTCGAGTACATCTGCCGCCACACCCTGCTCAGGCCGCGCGACCTGATGACGATCGGCGAGCGGCTGGCGGCGCTGCGCCCCGACGAGCGGCGCAACGAGTTCCGGCTCAAGGAGGCGATCAACCAGTCGGCGACCGAGATCGCGCACGAGTACCTGGCCGAGATCGCCCCCTACGTCGCCGGGCTCGATCCCGACCGGTTGTTCCATCGCCTGCCCGGCCACGTGATCACGCGCGCCGAGGTCGAAGCGATCAACGCCGGCGACTCCGGCGGCCTCGACGGCGGCGACGACGCGTTCAACGCGCTCTATCGCGTCGGCCTGCTCGGTTATGTCCAGCACGACCGTGTCCGCGGCGAGTGGCGCCAGCGCTTTCTGCGGCCCGGCGAGGCGACGCTCGAGACCAACGGCACCTTGCCGCGCGCGACCCACTATCTCGTCCATCCGGTGCTGTTCGACGTCATCGCCCGGATCAATCCCGAGTTCCTGCAGCGGATCGACCGGGTCAACATCGTCGGCTACGACCGGCCGTGGCGCGAGTCGGGCGGCGGCGCTGAGCGTGCGCTCGACGTGCGCCAGTGCTGCGTGCTGAAGGCCGACATCCAGGCCTTCGCCAGCCTGATGCGCGCGGGCGTCGACGCGCCGGTACGGACCGCGCTCGAGGAAGCCGTGCTGCGCTGGGCGCCGGCGGCGGCGATCACCGAGATCCGCTCGGGCGACTCGGCGCTGATCGCCGCCGACGATCCGGTCGCGCTGGCGCAGACCGCGCGCCACCTGATGGACGCGGTCTACCAGGCGCCCGGGCAGCCGCGCCTCAGGATCGCGCTGCACTACGGCCAGGTGCAGACGCGCCAGAGCGACGTCGATCTCGACACCGTGATCGTCGGCGGCGAGGCGATCCTGTGCGCGGCGCGGGTCGAGCCGCTGGTCGAGCCGGGCCAGATCTGGGTCACCGAGGAGTTCCGCCAGCAGTTCCTCGAGCGGCCATCGCTCTGGCGAACGACGCCGGTGGCGGGGCCGGGCAGCGAGGAGCTTTTCAACATCAGGAAGAAGGGCTCGACCGAGCCCGATGCCTGGGTCCGTCTCTATCGGCTCGAGTCGTGAAACTCGAGCGTCAGCATCGCTCGGGCCCGACGCTGATATGGCTGATATGGCTTCGTTTGTCAACGGCGGGCGAGTTCAATCGATCTGCGGAGCAGATTGACCGAGAGCCTGTTGCCGGACGGGGAACGCGACGGAGCCAATGGTTGCCACCCGTGATGGATGTGCGACGGTTGTTCATGCTGATATGCGAGGGTTGGTTACCTCAAGACAGGT
>Ga0097621_100002969_pt1 | contig 11645 bp, 10 predicted proteins | sample KBSMisM72_FD_73165 | JGI IMG/M metagenome (GOLD analysis project Ga0097621, IMG submission 73165) | Miscanthus rhizosphere microbial communities from Kellogg Biological Station, Michigan, USA - KBS Miscanthus M7-2 (version 2) (version 2) | ecosystem: Host-associated > Plants > Roots >... | reverse complement strand
AGCGCCTGCAGTTCGCGCTCGACGGCGAGCCCGATCCGTGGCACGAGCCCAGCCGTGCCGGCGTGGACCTGCGCCAGTTCCAGCCCGTGGGAGCGTCCGCATGAAGATCGCCGTCTGCAGGCTCGACGACATTCCACGCCTCGGCGCACGGCGCTACCGCAGCGACGACGGCACCGCCATCGCCATCTTCCGCACCGGCGGCGATGAAGTCTTCGCGCTGCGCGACCAATGCCCTCACAAGGGCGGGCCGTTGTCGCAGGGGATCGTCTTCGGGGAAAGCGTCTCGTGCCCGCTGCACGGCTGGTGCATCAGCCTGAAGAGCGGCGAGGCGGCAGCGCCGGATGTGGGCTCCGTGGAGCGGTTCCAGGTCGAGGTGAGCGATGGCATGGTGCGACTGGACTTGCTCGAGTGACCGAAACCCGCACCACCTGCTGCTACTGCGGGACCGGCTGTGGCGTGGTGGCCGAAAGCGACGGCACGCGCATCGTGAACGTGCGCGGCGACGAATCGCATCCCTCGAGCCGCGGCAAGCTGTGCACCAAGGGCTCCACGCTCCACCTCACGATGACGCCCGCGGCGCAGGCCTCGCGCGCGAGATATCCCGGGATGCGCCACGCGCGAGCGGATCCGCGTCGCCGGGCGACGTGGGACGAAGCCCTCGACCACGTCGCCGGCCGTTTCGCCGCCATCATCGCGCAGCATGGTCCCGACGCGGTCGCCTTCTACGTGTCGGGCCAGCTTCTCACCGAGGACTACTACGTCTTCAACAAGCTCGCCAAGGGACTGATCGGCACCGCGAACGTCGACACCAACTCGCGCCTGTGCATGTCCTCGGCGGTGAGCGGCTACATGAAGACGCTCGGGGCGGACGCCCCGCCCTCGTGCTACGACGACATCGACGCCGCCGAATGCCTGTTCATCGCCGGCTCCAACACCGCGTTCGCGCACCCGGTGCTCTATCGCCGCATCGAGGCAGCGCGCGAGCGCAATCCTGCGCTGCGCGTGATCGTCGTCGATCCGCGGCGCACGCAAACCGCCCAGGCCGCGGACCTGCACCTGCCGATCCTGCCGGGCACCGACGTCGCGCTCTTCCACGGCATGCTGCACGCGATGCTGTGGGAAGACCTGGTCGACCACGACTGGATCGCCGCGCACACCGAAGGCTTCGACGCGCTGCGCGACCTCGTGCGCGATTACTCCCCGCAGTCGGCCGCGGAGACCTGTGGCGTGCGCGCGGAGGACATCGTGACCGCCGCCCGCTGGTTCGCGCGCTCGAAAGCCACCCTGTCGCTCTACTGCCAGGGCCTCAACCAGTCCTCCAGCGGCACGGCCAAGAACGCGACGCTGGTGAACCTCCACCTGGCCACGGGCCACATCGGCCGCCCGGGCGCCGGCCCCTTCAGCCTCACGGGCCAGCCCAACGCGATGGGTGGCCGCGAGGTCGGCGGCCTCGCTACACAGCTCGCGGCGCATCGCGACCTCGCCAATCCGGAGCATCGCGCCGAGATCGCGCGGCTCTGGGGCGTCGATCGCCTGCCTTCGAAGCGCGGGCTTACCGCGGTCGAGATCTTCGAGGCCCTGCAGGATGGACGCGTGAAGGCGGTGTGGATCGCCTGCACCAATCCCGCACAGTCGCTGCCGGACCTGCCGCGGGTGCGCGCCGCGCTCGAAGCCGCCGAGCTGGTGGTGCTGCAGGAAGCGTATGCGGACACGGAGACCGCGCCCTTCGCCGACGTCCTGCTGCCCGCGACGAGCTGGGGCGAGAAGGAAGGCACCGTCACCAATTCCGAGCGCCGCATCTCGCGCGTGCGTGCCGCATTGCCGCGGCCGTGGGAGACGCGCCACGACTGGGAGATCGTGTGCGACTTCGCGCGGCGGCTGGAAGCGAGATTGGGCCCCGGGCCATCGCCGCATTGCGGCGCCCGGGGCGACGAAGCCAGTCATCCCGGCGAAGGCCGGGATCCAATCACCCTTTTCCCCTACACCACCCCCGAACAGATCTGGAACGAGCATCGCGAATGCACGCGCGGCCGCGACCTCGACATCACCGGCCTCTCGTACGCGATCCTCGAAGCGCGCGGGCCGCAGCACTGGCCCTTCCCGGAGGGCGCGAGCGAGGGCAAGGCGCGCCTGTACGAGGATGGACGTTTTCCCACGCCGAGCGGGCGCGCGCGCTTTTTCGCGGAACGCCACAAGCCCGTCGCGGAACCCGCGAGCGCGCGCTACCCGCTGCGGCTCATCACCTCGCGGCTGCGCGACCAGTGGCATGGCATGACGCGCACCGGTACGCTGCCGGCGCTTTTCGGCCACGCGCCCGAGCCGCGCCTCGCCATGGCGCCGATGGACATGGCGCGGCGTGCCCTGCGAAGCGGCGACCTCGCGCGGGTCGAATCGGCCCGCGGCGCGCTCTACGTGATGGTCGAGCAGGACGAAAGCCTGCGATCGGGACAGGCGTGCCTGCCGATGCATTGGGGCAAGCGCTTCCTCGGCGGCCACGACAGCGCCGGCACGAACACGGTGACCTGCCCCGCGCGCGATCCGGTTTCGCACCAGCCGGAGCTCAAGCACGCGGCCGTGCGCGTGGGGGGCGTGGACCTGCCCTGGCGGCTGATGGCGTTCGCGCAGGTCGAGGAAGCCGGCATGGCGGCCGCACAGGCGCTGATGCAGTCACTCCAGGCCGACGTAGCGTTCATGAGCGTGGTGCCCATCGGGCGCGAGCGCGCGGGCCTGCTCATCCGGGCCGCGCACGATGCCGCGCCGCCGGCCCAATGGATCGACCACCTCGACCGCCGCCTCGGCCTCGATGGCAAGCACGTGCTGCGCTACGACGACATGCGGCGCGCGCATTCGCGCCGCATCCGCATCGACGGCGATCGCCTGCTCGCCGTGCGCCTCACCGGCGATCCAGGCGCCATCACGAGCGGCGAATGGCTGCGCGAATGGCTCGTCGGCGCGCGGCCCGTCACGGAAGTGCGCCGCCTGCTGCTTTCGCCCGCGACGCATGCGCCGAGCGGGTTCGTGCTTTCGGGGCGCGTGGTGTGCCAGTGCGCCAACGTGTGCGAGACCGACATCGCCGCGGCGTTGGGCGAATGCGAAGGGGATACGCGGCAGCGCGTGCAGGCGCTCGGCGAACGGCTGCGCTGCGGCGTGACCTGCGGCTCCTGCCTGCCGGAGCTGCGCGCCCTCGCGGTCCGCATCCCGCCGAAAGCGGGGAAAATGGTGGCATGACCTTCGATGCCCGGCCGTACCTGAAGGAGATCGCGCGCGGCCAGCACGGCGCACGCGACCTCACCCGCGAGCAGGCGCGCGACCTCTTCACCGCGGTGTTCGAGGGCGAGGTCGCCGACGTGGCGCTGGGCGCGCTGCTCGTCGCCTATCGGATCAAGGGCGAGAAGGCGGAGGAGCTCGCGGGCATGGTGGAGGCGCTCACGCCGCACGTGCACGCGCTGCGCATGCCGATGCGCCGCACGCTGCCGGTCGTCATTCCGACGTACAACGGCTCGCGCAAGCTGCCGAACCTGCTGCCGCTGGTATCGCTCCTCCTGGCGCGCGAGGGCGTCCCGGTGCTGTTGCACGGCGTGGCGCACGAGCCGCAGCGGGTCTCCACCTTCGAAGTGCTCGCGCACCTCGGGCACCGCGCATCGGCCTCGCTTTCCGAGGCCGAGGGCCGGCTCGAGGAGCACTCGATCGCGGCCATTCCGCTGGGCCTGCTGTCGCCCGCGCTCGACCGGCTGCTCGCGGTGCGGCTGGTGACGGGCGTGCGCAACAGCGGCCATACCTTCACGAAGCTGCTGCTGCCCTCCAACATCGCCGCCGATGCGGCCTTCCGCCTCGTGGCGGTCACGCATCCGGACGCGCTGTCGCTCATGCGCGAGCATTTCATCGCGGTCCCGGGCCATGCGTTCCTGATGCGCGGCGTCGAGGGCGAAGCAGTGGTGCGCCTGCATTCGCCGCAGCCCATCGAGCAGATGGATCCCACCGGCGCCGTCGTGACACGACTCCTCACCGAATGCGAAGCGCCCGCGCTGCCCGCCCGGGATGCGCCTGCCACCGCGCAATGGACCCACGACGTGCTCGAGGGCCGCCTGCCCGTGCCGCCCGCGATCGCGCAGCAGGTGCGCCTCATCGCCGAAGAGTGCCGCGCCGCCGCTTCGTCGCGTCCGCCGCTCAAGCTGGTGTCGTCGCAATAACGTCACGCGAGGGCGACATCGCGTCGGCCGCGTTCAAAGCCTCCGCAGGAAATCCAGCAACGCTTCCACGGCAAGCCCGCAATCCTCCGCGGTGACGGTCTCGGCGGGGTTGTGGCTCACGCCGCCCGCCCCGCAGCGCACGAAGAGCATCCCCACGTCGCAGACCTCGGCCATGATCATCGCGTCGTGGCCCGCGCCGCTGGGCAACCGCCGCGGCTCGACGCCGGCGCGCCGCACGCTCTCCGCGAGGCGGTCCTGCAGCCAGGGCGCGCACGGCACCGCATGCACGTGGTGGGTGCGCGTGCGCTCGAGCGACACGCCCCGGCGCCGCGCGATGGCCTCGAAGTGCTCGAACACGTCGTGTTCCGCGGCCTCGCGCACCGCGTCTTCCGCGGCGCGGATGTCGACACTGAGCTCGACATCACCGGGAATCACGTTGCCGGTGCCGTCCTTCACGTGCAGGATGCCCACGGTGCCCACGAGCGATCCGCCGGCAGCGCAGCGGCCCTCCACCGCCAGCACCATTTCGGCAGCGGCGGCGAGCGCATCGTGGCGCATCGCCATCGGCACGGTGCCTGCGTGACCCGCTTCGCCGCGAACGCGCACCGTGTTCCGCGTGCCGCCGGCGATGGTGGTGACGATGCCGAGCGCCAGTCCCTCCCGCAGCAGCACCGGCCCCTGCTCGATGTGGACCTCGACATAGGCCGCGACGCCTGCCGGATCGATGCGCGCGGACTCGACCGCGGCGGGGTCGAGCCCCACCTCGCGCATCGCCGCCTCGAGCGAAACGCCGTCCGCGTCGCGGCGCGCGAGCACTGCGGGGTCGAACCGCCCCGCGAGCGCGCGGCTGGAGAGGAAGCTCGTCTGGAAACGCGCCCCCTCCTCGTCGGAAAATGCGATCACCTCGACCGCGTGCGCGAGGCGCTCCCCGCGTGCATGCAGCTCCGCGGCACAGGCGATGGGCACGAGGATGCCGAGGACGCCGTCATACTTGCCACCGTTGCGCACGGAGTCGAAATGCGAGCCCAGCAGGATGGCCCTGGAGCCGGCGCCTTCCGCGGCCTCGTAGCGGCCGATCACGTTGCCGATCGCGTCGACGCGCACCGCCATGCCGGCCGCGCGCATCCACTCCGCGACCTGGCGCGCGGCGGCGCGGTGCGCGGGCGTGAAGAGCGTGCGCGTGTAATGTTCGGGGGAGTCGCTGTGGCGCGCGAGGGCGATTGCCCGTTCGAGGACCGTGCGGCCGGCGCGATCGCGTGGGGAAACCGCGGCATCCATGGAACGCGGGAGTCTATCACCTGACTAAGGCATGAAATGACAACGACATGCGAACGCCTCGTGGCGTGTCCCGAGTGCGACTGCCTGCAGCGCGAGGTCGCCCTGCCCGAGCAGGGGTCCGCCGAGTGCGTGCGCTGCGGCGCGGAGCTCTACCGCAACCAGCCGCAAAGCCTCGACCGCACCCTCGCCTTCGTGCTGGGCGCGGCCGTCCTCTTCCTGGTCGCCAACGCCTTCCCGATCATGTCGCTCGATGCGCAGGGCCTGCGCACCAGCTCGACCATCACGGGCGCCGCGTGGGCGCTGCACGAGGAAGGCATGACGAGCGTGGGGCTGCTCGTGTTCACGACGGCGGTCCTCGTGCCGGCGCTCGAGGTCTTCCTGCTGCTCTACCTGCTGGTGCCGCTGCGCGGGGGAGTCGTGCCGCGGGGACTGCGCATCGGCTTCCGCATCGTCGATGCGCTGGAGCCCTGGGGCATGGTCGAGGTGTTCATGCTCGGTGCGCTGGTCGCACTCTCGAAGCTGCGGCATATCGCGACGGTGCATCCGGGCGAAGCGCTGTATGCGATGGCGGGCTTCATCCTGCTGCTCACGGCCGCGGCCGCCTCGTTCGAGAAGCGGGCGTTCTGGCAGCGCGCAGCGGAGCTCGGCGCATGATGCCGACCGCGGCCCGCCACGGGCTGCTGCTGTGTCCCACGTGCGAGCTGCTGTCGCGCCGCCCGCTCCAGGGCACGAGCTTCGGGTGCCCGCGCTGCGGCGCCACCGTCGCGGTGCGCAAGCCCCACAGCGTGCTGCGCTCGTGGATGCTGCTCTCGCTGGCCTCGATCCTGTACATTCCCGCCAACATGCTGCCCGTGATGGAAAGCGGATCGATCTTCGGCACGCAGGACGACACCATCCTGTCCGGCGTGGAATTCCTTTGGCGCACCGGTTCCTGGGGCCTCGCCGTGATCATCTTCGTCGCGAGCATCGTGATCCCGCTCGCCAAGCTCTGCATCGTCGGGTTCCTGCTCGCCACGGCGCAGGGCCGCTCGGTATGGAATCCGCGGGCGCGCGGGCGCATGCATCGCTTCATGACGCTCATCGGGCGCTGGTCGATGGTGGACATCTTCGTGGGCTCGATGCTGGTGGCGCTGGTGCAGTTCAAGACCGTCGCCACCATCCATCCGGGCCCGGGAGCGATCGCGTTCGGCGCGGTGGTGGTGCTCACCATGCTGGCATCGCTGAGCTTCGACCCGCGCCTCACGTGGGACCCCGTGGACCGCTTCCATGCCTGAGACGCCGCCGCCCGTAGACCCGCAGCACGAACCGCTCCCGGAGGCGCTGCCGCGCAAGCCCAGCCCGCGGTCGCTGCAGCTCGTGTGGATCATCCCGGTCGTGGCCGCGATCGTCGGCGGGTGGCTCGCGGCCAAGGCGCTCTTCGACCACGGCCCCACCATCCAGATCCACTTCGAGTCCGCCGAGGGGCTGGAGGCCGGCAAGACGCGCATCAAGTACAAGGACGTGGACATCGGCATCGTGCGCACGATCGAGCTCTCCGAGGACCGCAAGGACGCGATCGTGCACGCGGAGCTCGCGCGGCGCGGCTCGCGCGGCTTCCTCGCCGACGACACGCGCTTCTGGATCGTGCGGCCGCGCTTCACCGGCGGCTACGTGACCGGCCTCTCGACGCTGCTCGCGGGCGCGTACATCGGCGCCGATCCGGGCAAGTCCGACAACGAGACCCACGAGTTCAAGGGGCTCGAGACGCCGCCTGTGGTCACCTCCGGACAGCCGGGCCGCATGTTCACGCTGAGCGCCGAGGACCTGGGCTCGATCGACGTGGGCTCGCCGGTTTATTACCGCAGCGTCAACGCCGGCCGGGTCGTGTCGGTCGAGCTCTCCAGGGACGGGCGCCACGTGCAGGTCGGCATCTTCCTCACGCCGCCCTTCGACCGCTTCGTGACCGGCGGCTCGCGCTTCTGGAACGCCTCGGGCGTGGACCTCAGCGTGAGCTCCGACGGGCTCAAGATGAACTCGGAGGGCCTCATCACGGTGCTCCTCGGCGGCATCGCCTTCGAGACGCCGGACGAGGCCCAATCGCTGCCGCCCGCGGGGCCCAACACCACCTTCATCCTGTGGAAGACCCGCGACGATGCGCAGAAGCCGCGCGAGACCGTCATCGAGACCTACCTGCTCACGTTCGCGCAGTCGGTGCGCGGCCTCGGCATCGGCGCCCCGGTGGACTTCCGCGGCATCACCGTGGGGGAGGTGAAGAGCATCGACCTCACCTACGATCCGAAGACGGTCCGCTTCCGCACGGCGGTCGAAGTGCTGCTCTTCCCCGAACGCATGCGCACGCGCGAGGCGCGGCAGAGCGGAAAGCCGTACGCGCCGGCCGATCGCTTCCAGCGCTTCGTCGAGCACGGCCTGCGCGGGCAGCTACGCTCGGGCAACCTGCTCACGGGCCAGATGTACGTCGCGCTCGAGTTCTTCCCCGACGCGCCGAAGGCCACCATCGACAAGACCAAGAACCCGCCCGAGATCCCGACCGTGGGCGGCGGGCTCTCGGAGCTGCAGGAGACGCTCGCCAACATCGTGAGGCGCCTCGACAAGATCCCGTTCGACCGGATCGGCGAGGACCTGCGCCAGGCGCTCGAGAAGCTCAACCGCACGCTGGAGAAGGCCGACGTGCTGGTGGCGAAGATGAACAACGAGATCGCGCCGGAGCTGAAGGAGGCGATCGCGCAGGCGAAGAAGACGCTCGCCGCGGCCGAGCGCACGGTCGCGGCCGCGGAGCGCACCGTGGCGCCCGATTCGCCGATCCAGGACGACCTGCGCGAGACGCTGCAGGAAGTGACGAAGTCCGCGGAGTCGCTGCGCGCATTGGTGGACTACCTCGAGCGGCATCCGGAATCGCTGATTCGCGGCAGGCGCGCGGAGGAGAAGAAATGAAAGAGGCACGAGGCGCAGGGCGCAAGGCGCATGAAGAGGCGCAGGGCGCAGGGCGCAAGGCGCAAGAGGGGATCAAGTGCTGGGTGGGAGTGGTGGTCCTTGGAACGGTGCTGGGAGGCTGCGGGGGCGGCGCCGCGGTGCGGGAGAGCTTCTATACGCTGTCGGCGCCGGCAGCGGGTGTATCGGCGGGCGCGTCCACGGCGGCGACCTCGAACGTCTCGATCTTCGTGGGGCCGGTCTCGGTGCCGGAATCGGTGGACCGCTCGCAGATGGTGCTGCGCACGGGCGCCAACGAGGTCGAGGTGAGCGAGAAGTACCGCTGGGCCGAGCCGCTCAAGAGCGCGGTGCCGCGGGTGATCGCGGAGACGCTCACGCGCGAGCTGGGAACGCAGCGCGTGCTCACCAGCCGGTCGGCCGCGGCCCTGGCAGTGGACTACCGCGTGGCGATCGAAGTCCAGCGCTTCGATTCGTCGCTCACGGAAGGCGCCACCATCGACGCGCTCTGGACCATCACGCCCTCCGCCGCGAAAGGCGGGAGCGTGCGCACCGGGCGCACGCGGGTGACCGAGGCCGCTTCGGGCGACCCCGCAACGCTTGCCGCCGCGCACAGCCGCGCGCTCGACAAGGTCGGACGGGACATCGCCGCCGCTCTGCGCTGACACCTTGCATGTTGCAGGCCAGGGATCTCACCACGAGAGCGACTGTTCGGAGTTCGGGCGACTCGTGCCTCGTGACTCGGGCGCAGCGGGCTGCCTGTAAACTGGCAAGCATGAGGAACAAGCTTGCCCCGGAAGTGCTGGAGCGCGAATACAACAATCGCGCCCTCGTCCCCGAGCACGGGGAGATCTTCGCGCGCTGGCAGCGCGATTCGGAATACGTCCGCAAGACTCTCCGGGGCACGCTGCATGTGCCCTACGGGCCCGACGAGCGCCATCGGATCGACCTCTTCCCCGCGGCAGGTGCGCGCGGCACGCTGGTGTTCATCCATGGCGGCTATTGGCGCAGCCTCGACAAGGGCATGTTCTCGTGGCTCGCCGCGCCCTGGGTCGCGGCCGGGCTCAACGTGGCGATGCCCAACTATCGCCTGGCGCCCGGCGTGCGCATCGAGGACATCGTGTCCGATGCGCTTGCGGCCGTGAACTGGCTCTTCCGCGCCGGCCCGGCGCACGGCATCGCCGTGGAGCGCGTGGTCCTGAGCGGGCATTCCGCCGGTGGCCATCTCGTGGCCGCGGTCATGGCCGCCGCACGCGAGGCCCTGGAATTCGATCCGGCACGCATCGCAGGCGGCGTACCGATCAGCGGCATCTTCGATTTCGAGCCGCTCCTGCTGCATTCCTTCAACGCCGATTTCGGCCTCGACGAGGCGCAGGTGCGGCGGCTCAACCTCTTCGACAAGAAGCCCACCCTGCGCGCGCCGCTCGTGGTTGCCGCGGGCGCCCTCGAGAGCTCGGAATTCCGCCGCCAGTCCCGCTGCCTCGCGGACGCCTGGAGCACGCAGGTGAAGGCATTGCAGCTCCTCCCCGGGCTCAACCATTTCACCGTGCTCGACGCCTTCGCCGAGCGCGGCCAGCCATTGTTTGACGCAACGCTAAGCCTGGTGGGCTGAAGGCGCGCAGACTGCGGGGGTCCCCATTCCGGCGCAAGCCATGAACGACGCCCCCGACCTCTCCACGCTCGTCATCGACCGCGGCACGCGCGTGCGCCGGCGGCGGCGCTGGCTGAATGGCTGGACCATCGCGCTGCTGATCCTGGCCCTCGCCGCCGCCGGATTGGTCTACCGGAGCCGCACGGCCCGCCCGGTGGTCGAGGCGGCCAGCGTCACCACCGCGTATCCGTCCCAGACCTTCACGCTGCTCAATGCCACCGGGCGCGTCGTCGCATGGCGCAAGGCCGCCGTCTCCACCAAGGCCACCGGGCGGCTCGAGTGGCTGGGCGTCGAGGAAGGCTCGCGCGTGAAGTCCGGCCAGGTCATCGCGCGGCTGGAAAACCAGGACGTGGCGGCGGCGCGCGATTCCGCGCTCGCGGGCGCCACGGCCGCGCGCGCGAACCTCGAGCAGGGTGTGGCGGAGCTGCGCGACGCCGAGGTGAACTACAAGCGCACGCAGGACCTCTTCGAGAAGAAGTTCGTGGCCGAATCGGCGCTGGACACGGCCCGCGCGCGCTACGAGAAGGCGCAGGCGGGCATCTCGAGCCTCAAGGCCGCGATCGGCGTGGCCGAGGCGAACGCGCGCCAGGCAAGCGTCGCCGTGGAGCAGACGCTCATCCGCGCGCCTTTCGACGGCATCGTCCTCACCAAGAACGCGAACGTCGGCGACATCATCACGCCCTTCTCGTCGGCCGTCGATTCGAAGGGCGCCGTCGTCAACATGGCCGACATGGATACGCTCGAGGTCGAGGCCGACGTGTCCGAGAATTCGATCGCGAAGATCCGCCCCGGGATGCCGACCGAGATCCAGCTCGATGCGTATCCCGACGTGCGCCTGCTGGGACAGGTGTCGCGCATCGTGCCCACCGTGGACCGCAGCAAGGCCACGCTGCTGGTGAAGGTCTCCTTCACCGAGAAGGATGCGCGCGTGCTGCCCGACATGAGCGCCAGGGTGGCTTTCCTCGAGCGGCCTCCGGGCGCCAACGAGCGCACCGCGGTGCTGGCCGTGCGTCCCGAGGCGGTCGTGCAGCGCGATGGCCGCGATGTGGTCTTCGTCCTCGACCAGCGCAATGTCGCGAAGCCCGTGGACGTGGGCACGCCGCGCAAGCTCGGCGAGGTCGTCGCGGTCGCCGGGGTGAAGGCGGGGGACCGCGTCGTCGTGAGCCCGCCCCCGGCCCTGCGCGACGGGACCGCGGTCGACATCGCGAAGAAGTAGCCATGGCCGCGCGGCCGATCGTCGAGATCGCGCACCTCACCAAGGGCTACCGGCGCGGCGACCAGGTGGTGCCGGTGCTGCACGACATCACGCTCGACATCCCCGAAGGCGACTTCATCGCGCTGATGGGCCCCTCGGGCTCGGGCAAGTCCACGCTGCTCAACCTCATCGCGGGCATCGACAAGCCCGACAGCGGCACGCTCCTCGTGGATGGCGAGGACATCACGCGGCTGGGAGAAGCCGAGCTCGCGGACTGGCGCGCGTCGCACGTGGGCTTCATCTTCCAGTTCTACAACCTCATGCCCGTGCTGAGCGCGTTCGAGAACGTCGAGCTGCCGCTTTTGCTCACGAGCCTCGGCAAGCAGGAGCGGCGCGCACGCGCCGA
>Ga0097621_100002960_pt1 | contig 11655 bp, 10 predicted proteins | sample KBSMisM72_FD_73165 | JGI IMG/M metagenome (GOLD analysis project Ga0097621, IMG submission 73165) | Miscanthus rhizosphere microbial communities from Kellogg Biological Station, Michigan, USA - KBS Miscanthus M7-2 (version 2) (version 2) | ecosystem: Host-associated > Plants > Roots >... | reverse complement strand
TGATATTAATGAACTGGTGATTAAAACAGATTTGCATTATAGTGAATCCACTGAGATCAGGTTGCCGCTGTTGTGGATTGCCTTATTGCATGGAAAAGTAAAGGTTTCTCTTGCAGCCACCACAGGTGTTCAAAGTGCCATTGAAGTGATCAAATATATTTTGGCAGGTGCAGACGTAGCTATGACAGCTTCTGGTTTATATAAAAATGGCATTCCTTATTTAAGAACAATGAATAAGGAATTACAGGAGTGGATGTACAGGATGGGATTTGATAACATCGGTTCATTCAAAGGCACCATGAGCCAGCGCCATATTTCTGATCCTTCAGCTTACGAGAGAGCAAACTATATTAAGATATTGGAAGGCGCTAAATAAACTCACCAATACAAAAAAAGAGAACCGGAAGGTTCTTTTATCATTAGCATTATTAACACAAATAAAATAAACACAGGTAATGAATAATTCAACACAACATAGATTTCACATACCAGTAATGGGTTTGGCGTATACTATTGATAGTCCTGTAAAGGTGGCCAGGTTTGGTATTTCATCTGTAATATCAATTGTAGAAGACAGGCTGATAGAAATGATGAGGAGCCATTACTATCCCTCCATTAATAAGGAATATCAACCTATTAATACAAATGAACCTGATTACCGTGCAAAGCGAATTACAGATTACCTGAACCTGGTGAATGCGATCGTTCAAGCTCAGTTTGATAAACTCAGGAAAGCTGCATTTGAAACAGGCTCAGAGATAGTTAAGTATTTTGAAATGCTGCCTGATGACAGTGCACTGAAACAGTTGTACAGGAAAATGCAGCAAGCGAGCTGTGAAACAGAAAAGGAAAAGCTGGAGAACCAGTTAAGAGTACAAATGAAACCTGGCAGAATTGATGTAAATATTATGACAAAACTGGACCGGAATAATTTTGATAAGCAGGGCAACCTGCTGGAAGATTGCTCAGATGCTGTTGCTGCATTGAGAGGGTATGCAAAAAGTGATCTCACAAATTCGTCCATTATTTTTTCTGCAGGCATGAACCCCAGGTTATACAATTACCTGGAGCAATGCAAAGAATTTGACGTAAATGCGGACGGTGGGTTTTCAAAAAAAGTGATCATCAAAGTGAGTGATTACCGTTCAGCACTTATCCAGGGAAAGTATTTAGCGAAGAAAGGTATTTGGGTAAGTGAGTTCAGGGTAGAATCAGGATTAAATTGCGGTGGCCACGCTTTTGCAACTGACGGTTCGCTGCTGGGCCCTATACTGGAAGAGTTTAAAGTAAAAAGGGAGGAGTTGATTGATACCCTTTTTGAAATTTATAATGCAGTCATTTTCAAAAAAACAAATAAAAAATTTATTTATCCTCCCGCCATGAAGTTTACTGTACAGGGAGGTATTGGTACGTATGAAGAAGATGATTTTTTACACCGGTATTATCAAATGGATAGTACCGGGTGGGGAACACCTTTTTTATTGGTACCGGAAGCCACAACAGTAGATGAAAAAACGCTGGGGTTATTATCTGCTGCGCAGGAAAAAGATATGATGTTGAGTCATAATTCTCCTTTGGGTATCAGGTTTCATTACCTGAAAGGCACCAGTGCTGAGATTGAAAAACGGGAACGTGTCAGCAAAGGAAGACCAGGCAGCCCATGCACAGAAAAGCACCTTGCTTTTAACACAGAGTTTACAAAGGAGCCGATCTGTACTGCATCGAGCCAGTACCAAAAATTAAAAATAGCACAGCTGCAAACACTGGATCTGCCGGAAGCTGAATATAAAAAGCAATTGGATAGTGTGTTGACAAAAGAATGTTTGTGTGTGGGATTGAGTAATGCTGCATCTATTTGCTACAACGAGCCGTTTCTAAAAAAACAACATGCAGTGAATATTTGCCCCGGCCCCAATATTGTTAATTTTTCCAGGATAGTGTCATTACAGACTATGACAGATCATATTTATGGGAGAACAAATCTTGTTACAAATGAGATGCGGCCACACATGTTTATTGCAGAACTGTATTTATACATTGATTACATGAGGGAGCAAATTGAAGATGATGTTCAACATGAACAATTTGACAAAAAGAAAAAATACTACACTTCTTTTTGCCAAAACCTCCGTGATGGGATTAGCTATTATAGAAAGTTAGCCGTAGAATTTAACACAGGTAGGGAGGAATTTATTGATTTATTAGATCATGTTGAAATAGAACTGGATGAAATTAATTATCAATATTCAATTATTGATATTCCTGCGCAGGCAGTAACTGAGATCTCTTTATAACAATAGGCCCTTTTACTGTCGGTATAAAAATAGGAGTTTAAATATTTCCTTACATCCACTTTGCTAAAAAAATCATTTGTTCTTTTCTCAGGGTTCTGAACAATTCCTCGAACCGTGCAATTTTTTCACGGTGTTCAGGGTGGTCATTCATTTTACGATGGTCACTGGCTACCGGGTTATGACTCACTGATTTTTCAAGTGCGGCTTCATGCTCATTAATTTCATGCCTTAATTGATCGATCTGGTCCTGCTGAATGATAATTTGATTTTGAAAATGCTCAAGCCCAATGAGAAATTCTTCTGAATTATTTCTTTTTACAACATCATCCAGCCATTTGCGCAGCACTACCAAATCATCATTATAAAAAGATAGTTTGCTGATCCATTCTTTGTGCTCACCATGGAGCAATGTTATTGACTTTTCCATTATAGTTTAATTTGTGAAAAAAGCTTCCCGGTAAATTTGTAGTAATTATTTATTCAGTAATATTCAGGAGAGTAGTAAGTTTTTGATCACAAGTAAAGTTACCCATGAATAAGCATTTTTAGATGATATTTTTTGAGGGTTAGAATTTTATTAAAAGGAAGCCTCTATCATTTTTCTTTACCAGCATGTTTGCCCCACCCAAGTTCATAACTGATACCGGCCAGCAAAAATTGCTGCTTCACATGACCCCAGGTATAATTGTATTCAATATGTGGTGACCATTTGCCTAATTCGAAAAGCATACCGGCACCCGTGTTTAAGGACCAGAATCGATCATATATACTTTCATCGGTGTGGGGATCAATTTCTTTTTCCGAAGTGTGACTGAAACCAATAAGCGGGTAGCATTTCCAGTGTTTATTTAAAGAAAGAAGATAATGGAAATTAAGGTCAAAGTCCCAGGCTGATAATTGAACAGTTTCGTCTTCTTTTATTCGGTTCACTGGAAAAAACCTGTTCATTTCAATGCCCCCAAGAACATGTTCGCTGAAATGATAAAAGCAAGTTACATTAATGCCATTTAGGTCAGTGCGTAAATTTCGTATGGCTGCCAGGTCGAAACTTATTTTATTTTGGGCTTCAAGAATGTCTGTACACAGCATAAGGCAGATAATGATTACGGTTTTTAATAAAGAGGATGTTTTAATTTTATCAGGAAAAAAATTATACTTCATACCTTAACTGGTTTAGCGCTTTTAGGCTGGTGATTATGATCATTTATATGGGTACGCTATTAATACATTTTTGTTTGTCTATTTTTAAATTTAGTTAAAGTTAACAGGTAACTTGATCGTAAAGAAGCCTATTCTCTCTATTTTATAAAAAGGCTGGTGGTTTTTTCGGCAAAATGTATTTTGTTTGCAGTGTAATCGATATGTTTAATCCACAACATTTAGAAACTAAGATCAGGCAATCCGGCTGGTGGGAGGCAGCAGCCAATACGATCGATAATCACCACAGCAATTCCAGTGGTGTAATGATCACCCATCACCTGCAGGCGGTATATGAAAACGCGGAAGCTATTTTTAACCAACCACCGGAGGGGTTTTATGGTGAAATATTTAACCTGCTTCCGCAATTACAATTGAATAAAGAAGAGGTAAGAGAAGAATTAAAAATTGTAGCACTTCTGCATGATATTGGTAAGCCCGGAGAGGATAAATCATTAGTGGTACCTCATCCATTAACAGGCAAACCTGCACATAAGCGTCATGGGCTGGTGGGCCTGATGGCCGCCATGGAAATTATTGGTGCCGACCTTGAACATTTGCCGGGAAAACAAAACCGCATTTACCGCACAATAGAATTGCATGATATTTCTTATGGATTGTTCAGGGAATATAAAGCCACCGGTGATATTCCATTAAATGAACGATGGAATTACATCAATAATAAAATTCATACACTTACCGGTGCCGGCTTATTATACCTGTTGCTTTTTAAACTGGCAGATATTCATGGTCACGCTAATATTGGCGATGTTACCTGGTTTTATCATACTGTAAAGGAGAATTACTTTGATAAACTTCAATTGCATTTGCCCATACCCACAGAAGCGGATATCCGCTAAACGCTGCCTTTATTTGAAATGATTTATTTAAATGGATTGGTCGGCTAAATATTTTTTCCAGGAGTTGGTTGCTATAGAAAATTGAAATTACATTTACCAGTAAAAATGATAATAAAAATGAAAAATACCTGCGCTACCTTTTGCTTGTTATTGATATTAATTTGCCGGGCACATGCACAAGCCGGCACGGAAACATCCGGCAATCCTGTTATTAAAGGTTGGTATGCGGATCCTGAGGCAGCTATTTTCAAAAACCAGTACTGGATATATCCAACTTATTCGGATGTTTACGACAAACAAGTTTTTTTTGATGCATTTTCTTCGCCCGACCTGGTTCATTGGACGACCCATCCTCATATATTGGATACTGCTGCTGTAAAATGGGCAAGGCGTGCCATGTGGGCACCGGCGATTGTAGAAAAGGATAAAAAATATTATTTCTTTTTTGCTGCCAATGATATTCAAAACAACAAAGAAAAGGGTGGGATAGGAGTAGCTGTTAGTGATAGACCGGAAGGACCTTTTAAGGATTATTTAGGCAAGCCGCTGATTGATCAATTTTATAATGGCGCCCAGCCAATAGACCAGTTTGTGTTTCATGACAAGGATGGACAATATTATATTATTTACGGGGGATGGCAGCATTGCAATATAGCCCGGTTAAAAAATGATTTTACGGCTATCATTCCTTTTAATGATGGAACAATGTTCAAAGAAATCACGCCGCAGCATTATGTAGAAGGGCCATTTATGTTTATGCGTAACAATAAGTATTATTTTATGTGGAGCGAAGGTGGTTGGACCGGCCCGGATTATTCCGTAGCTTATGCAATGGCTGATTCTCCCTTTGGTCCCTTTAAAAGAGTGGGCAAAATATTGCAGCAGGATTCGGCAATAGCCACTGGAGCAGGCCATCATTCCATTATGCACAACAGCAAAGAAGATCTTTGGTATATTGTTTATCACCGCAGGCCGTTGGGCGAAACAGCAGCCAATAACCGGGCCACCTGCATTGAATCCTTATCATTTGATGATAAGGGGTTGATACAGCCTGTTAAATTAAGTTTTAAAGGCGTACCAGGCCAAAAACTACAATAGATGATGGAGATCTTTCAAACGTTTTCTACCGGGAACTGGATATTGATAAGCGCAGCTGCCTTTATTCTTGGTCTTGCCAAGGCAGGTTTAAAGGGCATTGATATGCTCAATGTCACCATCATGGCTATCGTGTTTGGAGGTAAAGCTTCTACCGGGATTGTTTTGCCCTTATTATGCGTAGCAGATATTTTTGCAGTGTTTTATTATAACCGTCATGCACAGTGGAATCATTTTTGGAAAATTATTCCGTGGATGGCGGCCGGGATCTTGATCGGTGTGTATGTAGGAAAAGATCTGAATGAAGCAGTATTCAGGAAAATAATGGCGATGATCATTATTATTACGGTGGTAATTATGATCGTGATGGAATTTCGCAAAACCACTCAGGTACCTACCCATCCATTGTTTGTTGCCAGTACCGGGCTGGTAGCAGGGTTCACAACCATGCTGGGAAACCTCGCCGGCGCATTTACCAATATTTATTTTCTGGCCATGCGGATGTCCAAAAATGATTTTATTGGTACGGCAGCCTGGGTGTTCTTAGTGATCAATTTATTTAAACTACCCTTCCAGGTATTTTACTGGAAAAATATTACTGCCACCAGTTTAAAAACGGATCTTGTTCTGTTGCCGGCACTGGCACTGGGTTTTTGGGCAGGCCTTAAAATTGTAGCAAGAATAAAAGATGACAACTACCGGAAAATAGTGATCGTACTTACACTGATTGGCGCCATGTTTATTTTCCTGAAAAGATGATGATTTGACCTTATCATTTACCTGGTTAGCCTGTAAATCAATAAAGCTGTTCTTTTGATCAGTTTCGGGTATTCGTTCAGGTTAATGACTTCTCCCGGTGCATGTGACCCCTTACCAGAAGCGCCCAGTCCATCAAGACAGTCTACATATTTTGCTATATAGGAAATATCTCCTGCGCCTCTTGACCCCGGATTGCCTGCAGCTACTGCCCCATAATCTAATGCAAGGCTGATATTATTTAATACGTTTACCAAAGAGTCGTTACCAGGTGTTGGCGGCATGGAAGGAATGCCATCCACAAAACTGATGGTAGCGCTGGCTCCCTCAAGATGCTGGGAAACGATCTGCCGCATACTGTCTCTTGCATTTTCTTTTTGTACTTCTGTAAGAAAACGGAGATCGCCAATTACCACTGTTTTAGGAGCAATGATATTGGTTTTGCCTGAAGAACTTCCTTTCTGAGCCGCATCATCATAATTCACTTCTGATCCACCGATGAATAAACCCGGATTGAATGTAAGGAATTCTTCATGGCTTAATTTTTCCCTGAATGAGTTGATGATCCTTGCGGCTTCGTAAATGGCGCCGTAACCAGCCTTGCCAAATACACCAGATGAATGTGCCTGTTTTCCTTCCACGATTAACTTCCAGCCACTGGCGCCGCGACGGGCAGTAGCTACCGTATTCAAATCAACGGCACCTTCAAATGCCAGTGCGATATCATGCTGCATTGCTCTTGCAATAAAATCACCACGGCTTATTTCACGTGGTTCACCTGCATTTTCTTCATCACCGGTAAAATAAACGGTGATGTTTGTTTTGTCCAGTAGTCCCTGTTTGTGCAACGCTTTTAGTGCTGCGATTACCAGCACGTCCCCACCTTTCATATCATTCACACCCTGGCCGGTTGCCGTGCTGTCGTTCAGCATGGTAAAAGGATTGGCAGGCATACCCGGTTCGAATACGGTATCCAGGTGACCAATGAGGAACAATTTTTTACCCTTCTTCCCCTTGCGGTAAGCCACGAGGTGCCCGGCTCGTTTTATAGAATCCGGCATACTGATCCATTCAATGGTAAAGCCCATAGCAGCGAGTTCTTTTGCATACATTTCTCCTACTTTTTTTATACCTGCTGCATTAAAGGTTCCGCTATTAATATCTACCGATTCTTTCAGCAACTGGATAGTGGCGGGCATGGAAGCATCTATATTTTTCAGTACCTGGTTTTCAGTCTTAGAAAGCGATTGAGTATGGCCGGTAATTAGGATTGTTAAAAATAATAACAGGCAAAATTGTTTTTTCATCATTGAGTTTATTTTAAAAACAGGAAGATAATTATTTGTCATTTACCGGCTTCAATATTTCCGTGTCTATTATTTTGGGTAAGCAGCCGGTGCCTGCTTTTAGATTCCTGGTTATTTTTTAAGCAAGGATTTTTTTGTTTTTCATTAATATATTTTATACAGATATCCAGAAAATGTAAAAGAAATGAATTATATTTATATCCCTTCTATAAGTTATTGAAGAAAGAAATTTGAGTGCAGCTATTAAACAAGATAGCCAGGGCAAAAATCAAATATTCCAATGAAACTCCTTATACCTGGTAATGGCAAACCCATCATACCATGGTGTATTTTTCAAATCCTTTATTCTCCTGGCCTTTTTTAAAAAGTCATATTTATGCGGTAAGCATAAAAGAATCCTATGGTATTTATGCAATCAACTTAAAATTAAAAAACAACTCATGAAAAAATTTCTACTTCCTTTGTTGGCGGTTTTTACTGTCATTGATTTACAGGGCCAGGTAACCCAGATCAACTCTAACAGAAGTTTAGGATGGACCTTTCCACTTAATCAGACCAAATCAATTTATGTCTCTTCTACTGATCAAACTATCTGGGTAACTGACGGTACATTGGCAGGAACAATTCCATTATCTGATACTATAAAAGCAGAGCAATCAAATGGCAGTAGTACAGGTCTGTATAATGGTAAATATATTTTTAGCGGAGGTACAGCTGCATCCGGTACAGAGTTATATATAACGGATGGAACTCCTGGCGGAACCAGGTTATTAAGTGATATTAACCCCGGAGCCGCAAGTTCTTCTCCTGATGATTTTGTTCTTTTAAATGGTTTTTTATACTTCACTGCTGACAACCCTACTTACGGACGTGAGTTGTGGAGAACAGACGGAACTTTAACGACGCTTGTAAAAGATATTGTACCAGGGATAGTGGGAAGTAATGTTGAAACAGGCTATGATCTTTTTTCTACGGGAACCTATCTTTTATTTAAAGCCAATACCCCTTCATCCGGCATAGAGCTATGGAGATCGGACGGTACCGATGCAGGGACAGTACTGTTAAAAGATATCAATAATAATACTGCTTCTTCGGATATTGGAATTTTTTCTCAATTTAATAACCTCGTGCTTTTTGCTGCAAATGACGGTATAAATGGAATTGAAATCTGGAAAACCGATGGAACTGCCAGTGGAACAACCATCTTGAAAGACATAAACCCTGGTCCAACTGGAAGTGTGCAAACGTCTGACATCATTTCGCCTTTAATATTTAATAATCATGCTTTTTTTATGGCTAATGATGGTACACACGGGAATGAAATATGGGTTACAGATGGAACCGATGCCGGCACCTCATTATTAATGGATATTGAACCGGGACCCGCTAGTTCATCCAACAGCCTCTCCGTATTAAGTTCGGTTATTGCTGGAAACAAATTTATTTTTACTTCATACAATTCTACCTTTACGCGTAATCAACTTTGGGAATCAGACGGTACCCCAGCGGGCACTAAACTATTCAAAGATTTTTTCTTTGATATAACTGATCTCCACTTTCCTTTTATATTTACCCCTCTTACCATTAACACCCAAACACCTATTCCAACGCTTGGCCAATCTTTGTTCCAGGGCAATAAATTTTTCTTCATGGAAACTACTGCGGCGGAAGGCAGTGAATTGTGGGTTTCTGATGGTGTGGATGGAACAGCGGCGCATACTCATATTGTAAAAGATATCTTCCCTGGCACAGGCAGTAATGATTTTGGTTTATACCTATATACATCCACAACATTTTTTTTCCCGGCAACCGATGGAATAAATGGTGTTGAATTGTGGAAGACGGATGGAACTGACGCAGGAACTTCCATGGTAGCAGATATTAACCCAGGTGCAGATAGTTCCAATCCTGAGCTTACTCTTTTCTTTGTTGTAAATGGTAAAGTGTTATTTGGAGCAAATAATGGTGACAGCCCTACAGAAACAGACTTGTACGCTTTAGATGGTACATTCACAACACTCCCTATAAAATTGCTTGATTTTACGGTAACACCAAAATCTGCTGATGCTGTCCTTAATTGGCGTACCTCACAGGAGATCAATAGTAAAAACTATACAATACAACGAAGTTTTGACGGAAGGAATTTTGAACCTGTGGGTACAGTAGCTGCTTCCGGCACTGCTGCTACCGGAAAGGCGTACTCGTTTATTGACCCTGGTGTAATCAATAGCGGGAAAAGCATTATTTATTACCGTTTGCTCTCAACGGACATAAATGGTGTATCAACATTTAGCCCGGTTATCACACTCAAATTGAATGGTACAGGGAAGTGGAATGTGCGGTTGCTGGGTAACCCGGTATCAGATAATATAAAAGTAGTTTTATCCGGAATTACGGAAAATGTGCGATTATCGGTGGTTGATATTTATGGCAAAAAATTATACAGCGGTGTATTACCTGCAATAAATGGGCAGATCAGTATTCCTGCTGCGAGCCTGGCCCGGGGCAGCTATACATTAATAACCGAAACACTCAATGAAAGAAAGGTGATTCAGTTTGTAAAATGATATAATCAGCGAGCTCTAGTGAGATCATCAGAGTCCCTCAGTTAATGAGGGACTTTTTTATTGATCTTTACAATTACTATAATTTACTAAAGGAATGGGTAAATATTTCCCCATGGCTTAAATAAAAAATAAATTGTAAATGAAAACACTATTGGTAATTTTTTGGTAAGAAAATTGAACTCCACCAGTAAAAATAAATGAAGATAAAAATCCACACAGCTGTTTTTTTTCTGCTGCTCCTATTTGCCAGTTGTAGCAAAAAGCATCAACCGCAAACGTCAACAACCAATGAATTGCCAGAAGCTACAAAACCAGCAGAGGTTAAAAAGCCGGTAAAAAAGGCAGTTCATACACCAGTGCCAAAAGTGATAACTGTGGATGACAGGGGGGCAAAGAAAGCAGTAGATGGAAGGCTGTATTATGACCTGGAAGGGCACCGGTATTGGCGCAATTATAAAGACGGAAAATACTACATATTTCGGGAAGGCTTATTTGACGACCCGGATTTTAAGCCCCATTAAAAATCGTATAAAATGACCATAGAATTTTTACAATTGTGATGATTAGAAAAATTTATTGCTGGCAATGATTCTGTGAATTTTGAATCGTTATTTTGTGTCATGCTGAAAATTACAACTGCTGTTATTTTCATTCTTTTTCTTCAAACTGCTGAAGCGCAGGATAATTACGAAATACAGGTGTATGCTTCTCCCACACAAGCTAAAGGAAGTACTATATTTGAGTTGCACAGCAATTTTACGTTTGCGGGAGAAAAGAACATTAAAGAAGGGTTGCTGCCGAGCTATCATGCCCTGCATGAAACAATAGAGATCACCCACGGGATTACCGAAAATTTTGAACTAGGCTTTTATTTGTTTACAAATTATACCAGCCCATATGGATTTAAGGTGATCGGAACGCACATACGGCCACGCATACGGGTACCCGAAAAATGGCACTGGCCCGTTGGCGTGAGCCTTTCGACAGAGATTGGTTTTCAAAACAGGGAATATGCTGAAGATACCTGGAGTCTTGAGATCAGGCCCATTATTGATAAGCAGTTCAATAAATTCTATGTTTCTTTTAATCCTACATTTGGTGTTGGCTTAACAGGTGGTAATGATCATACCCCCAGTTTTGAGCCAAACATTAAAACTTCTTACAGTATTAATAAAGTAGCACTGGGTTTCGAATATTATGGAAGCCTGGGGCAGATCAATCATATTCCTTCATTGAACCAGCAAAGCCATGCGCTTTTTGTGGTGGCAGATTTAAATATTGATCCCCGCTGGGAAATAAATGTTGGTCCGGGATGGGGATTAACTTCACCCACTGATGCATTTGTTTTTAAACTGCTCGTGGGCAGGCGTATTAACTGGAAACATTAAATCCTATATAAAAGGCCCTGCTCTATAGCAGGGCCTGGTAGATTTTCATTTTCATTTTGAATCATCCAATTATTCATGCACTGCCAGTACAGGTACCTTTGAATGATAAATCAGTTTTTTTGTATGTAGGGTTTTAAAAAGTTTTCCGAAAAAATCATGGTATTTGGGTGCTATAATGATCAGGTCAATAT
>Ga0097621_100002958_pt1 | contig 11663 bp, 7 predicted proteins | sample KBSMisM72_FD_73165 | JGI IMG/M metagenome (GOLD analysis project Ga0097621, IMG submission 73165) | Miscanthus rhizosphere microbial communities from Kellogg Biological Station, Michigan, USA - KBS Miscanthus M7-2 (version 2) (version 2) | ecosystem: Host-associated > Plants > Roots >... | reverse complement strand
CCGATGCGGACGGGGTTCATGTACATCCCGCACGGCGCGGACATGGCGTCGTGGACGCCGGCCGCCTCAGGCGCGGACTTCGAACTGTCGCCCACGCTCAAAGTGCTCGAGCCGCTCCGCGATTCGCTCGTGGTCGTGACCAACCTGAAGCGGGCCGGCGGCGTCGCGGAGATGCACGCCGCCGCGTCGTCGGGGTGGTTGAGCGGCGCGGTGCCCAAGCACACGGAAGGCGAGGACTATCGCATCGGGACGACGATCGATCAGCTGCTGGCGCGCCAGATCGGACAGGCCTCGCAGTTTCCGTCCATCGAGTTCGCCACTGAGGACTACACGGGATATGTCGGGGGATGCACGCCCGGCTACGCCTGCGCGTACCAGAACACCATCTCGTGGGCCACGCCGACGACGCCGCTGCCGATGGAGATCAACCCGCGCACGGCATTCGAGCGGCTCTTCGGAGACGGCGGGTCTGCCGCCAGCCGGCGGCGCATCGCGGAGGAGGATCGAAGCATTCTCGATTCGATTGCCGGCGAGGCGCGCAAGCTCCAGGGAGGATTGGGCGTCCACGATCGAACGCGCGTCGCCGACTATCTCGATCACGTGCGGGAGATCGAGCGCCGCATCCAGACGGCCGAGACGCAGCACACGACCGCGCTCAGCGTCATCGACAAACCGCTCGGCATCCCCGACGCCTTCGAGGAACACGCAGCGCTCATGTTCGACCTGCTGACGATGGCGCTGCAGTCGGAGCAGACACGCGTGTTCACGTTCATGATGTCGCGCGAGGGCAGCCAGCGGACGTTCGGCGAAATCGGCGTCGCCGATCCGTGGCACGTCGTCTCGCACCACGGAGACCAGGCGGAGAAAGTCGCGCGCGCGGCGAAGATCAACGCGCTGTGCGTCGGGCTGTTCGCGAGGTTCATCGAGAAGCTGAAGAACACGCCTGACGGCGACGGCACGCTGCTCGACCATTCGCTGATGTTTTACGGCAGCGGTATGGGCAACTCGAACGTGCACGCGACCGATCCGCTTCCGATGCTCGCAATGGGCGGCGGGCTGGGCAAAGGCAATCGCCACGTCGTGCTTCCAGCAAAGACCGAGATCGGGAACCTGTGGCTGAGCGTCGCCAACAGGTTCGGCGCGTCCCTCGAGAAGTTCGGCGAAAGCACCGGCACGGTGGATCTGTTCTGATGCGCACGGTTCTGTTCGCCGTCGCGTTGTCGGTGTCGCTGGCGGCCGCCGGACCTGATGCCTCGTCGGCGGACGGCACGACGGCCCTGCATCGCGCGATCGGCGTCAGCGACGTCGTGAAGGCGGAATCGCTGATTCGAGCGGGCGCGGACGTCAACGTCGCCAATCGGTACGGCGTCACTCCGCTGTCGCTCGCGGCCGCCGAGGGCAACGCGCGCCTTCTGGACGCGCTCATCAAGGCCGGTGCCGACGTGCGCAAGGCCGACGCGGCGCTCCATGACGGACGGACGCTGCTGATGCTGTCCGCGCGCACCGGAAGCGTCGAGGCCCTGCGGCTGCTGCTGTCGAAGGGGGCGAACGTCAACGCCGTCGAAACGCGCACGGGGACGACTGCGTTGATGTGGGCGGCGCTGGAGAATCGCGCCGAAGCGGTGCGGGTGTTGACCAATGCCGGCGCGGATGTGAACGCGCGCTCGACGATCACGGCATATCCCCATACACCCCCCGGGGTCATCGGCGACGCGCTCGAAGAAGGCTATTCGTACGTCGGCCAGACAGTGCTGCCGAAAGGCGGGTGGACGGCGCTGATGTACGCGGCACGTCAAGGCGCGCTTGATGCGGCGCGCGCCCTGGTCGACTGCGGCGCCGATCTGAACGTCGCCGATCAAGACGGCGCGCCGGCATTGACGTTCGCGATTATCAACGGCCACTACGGCGTCGCCGCGCTGCTCGTCGAGAAGCGCGCGGACGTCAATCAGGCCGACCGGACCGGCGCGACGCCGCTCTATTCCGCCGTCGACATGCACACGCTCGTGACGTCCTTCGGCCGTCCCGAACTGCCTCGCGTCGTCACCGACGGCAGCGTCGACGCCGCCAGAATGCTGCTGGCGCACGGGGCCGACCCGAACAAGCCGTTGAAGACGAAGGTGCTCAAGCGCACGTATCAGGCTGGCGATGCTCGGCTGGCCGAAGGTGCCACGCCCCTGATGCGCGCAGCCAAAGCCGGCGACCTCGTCATGATGGCGCTGCTCGTCGAGGCGGGCGCCGACACCGACAGGACCAATGCCGCCGGCGAGACGGCGCTCCACATCGCCGCGAACCTGCCGAAAGTCGTGAGGTTTCTGACAGACGAGGGCGCCTCGCCGGATATCAAGAACGGCAAGGGACAGTCGCCGCTCGAAGCGCTGCTGAAGACACGCGAGCCAAACGCGGAATCGGTCGCGCTCCTCCGCGATCTCACCGGCGACTACACGACGCAGCCGTCGCCCGAAGCGCCAGCTCCCCGGCGCCGCTAGCTACTGCGCCGTCGTCGGCGGATTCGCGTGGTGCAATGCGCGGCCCAAGCCCACGCCGCGGTGCCAGTCGAACCGATACTCGAGCGTGATGGCCGTTTCGATCGCGTCGATGCGATCGAAGTTGACCTTGTTCTCGAAGCGAATCCACTCGAGTTTCGGCGCGAGACTCAGGTTGCCCCAGATCGGCACCTTCATCGACGCGGTGGCGTCGTTGATGAAGTCGGTATCGAGTGACGTGTCCGCCGGGCTGTCGCGGACGAACTGCGCCTTCTCCTCGAACACCAGCTTCGCAAACGGCAACGGGACTTCCGCGTGAGCCGACAGGAAAGCGGACCACTGCGCTCGGTTGCGAGCGAGAATCGTCGGCTCGACGAACGCCGTGATGTGGTTGTTCTTCAGACACGCCGCGAGGTTATTGTTGCCGGCGCTGAGCGGACACGCGACGCTGCCAAAGTCGTACTGGTAGACCGAGTTGAAAAGTTCGCCGCCTTGCAGCCCGGCTTCAATCCAGCGCTTCTCGCCTTCGAGACGCAGCCCGAGGCGGCCGAAGAGACCCGTCTTCCGTTTCGTGTTGAATTCAAACGACGCCGGCGGCGGTAGAAGTACGAGCGGCGACACCGGCTGGATCTCGCCACGCCCGCCCAGAATCAGCTTCAGCCCGCCGGGTTGTTTGTGACGCGGCAGAAGATGGACGTAGTACCCGGCGTCCAGGCTCATCGCGTTGGCTTTCTGGTTCACGAGCGACGGCTTGTCCGACTGGACCGTGGTTTCGCGCGTGTACGTGAATTCGCTGTTCACGAAACGGTCGACGTGCCGGCCTTCCTGAATCGCGCGCACCTGGTACGCGTACGAAATCGAGCCCGACGCCGGCGACGTCACGGGCGGGAGCGAGATCCCGGCGAAGGCCTGGGGATCCGGGTGGCTGTTCTTGCTGTAGCCGATCTGGGCCTTGTCGAGGATCACTCTCCACACGGCGCGATCCTCGACGGCGCCGTCGGCCGACTGCTCGTTGATCGGGCTCTGGGGCCAGGACGGTTTGAACCACTTGCGGACGGTTGCCCACGCCCCCGCGCCGGCCGTCGTATCCGACGGCCGCTGGTCCGACGAGTCGAGCTGCATCTGCGTCTTCAACTTCGTCGTCGACGCCACATGACAGTTGGTCCCCTTCAGGATGGGGACGCTTTGCTCGAGCTGCTGGCAGACGGCGATCGAGAGCGGAATGAATTCGTCCAATGCCCGGAGAGGATCCGGAGGCACCGGCGGCTTCGCGGTCAGCTCGGAGTACCCGGTGTCGCCTTCGCCGACGAAGTCCGTCACGGCGACGCCGTACATCCTCGCGTCCTCGATCGGTTGTCCGTTCACGAAGTAAGTCCGGCTCTGCGGATCGAGCAGCAATCCGATGGTGATCAGCGCGCGCCCTCGCTCATCCGTCGTCGACAAGCTGTTGTCGTCGTCGGACTGATACTGCTGCGAATGCTTCATCATCTGCTTGAGCGTGGCGCCGGTGACCGGCACGTTGAGGACGACGTCGCCTTTCCAGAAGACTCGATCGAGGATGGACTGCAGCGTCGCCCTGTCGACGTGTTGAGCGGCGTGCCATTCGGCGAGAAACAGATCCCGCCTTTGCATCATCGCCACGTCGGCGTGACCTCCGCGCCTGCGCATCACTTCGAGCACCAACTGCTGCAGCGCTTCTTCCGGTTTCAGCTTCATCGGTCCGTCGACGGTGGGAAAGATGTTGTGAAGAGTGTCGACGGCGGCGGTCAGGAGCGTCGGCCCATCGCCGGTCTCGAGTGGGAGCGGCACTTCCATGACCGTCCGGCGATTTTCGAGGGACCAGGTTGGTCCGTTCGCGGCCGCCGTGACGTCGACCTTGGCGCTCGCCGCCGTGACCCGGACGCACCGCGGGCGTCCCTCACTCGTTTCGCGTCCGCATGTCGTCCGACCCAGCTTCGTCAAGTCATCGATGGGTTCCGGCACGACGAGGAAAGGGACGAGCGTTCGATTCTCGACGGTCTTCGTGCGACGCTCGGCGCCGGTCGCGAGCTCCTCGTCGGCTTCGGACAACACGAGCGCGAACCAATCGTCGGCGTCGGCGATAGCCTGCGACTGCGCATCCCCGGAGGCATCGCGAGACGTCGTCCATCCGGCACGCAGCCGACCGACGAGTTGGGCGGCTTTGGACGGCGACATTTGCGCCAACAGCACCTTTCTGGCCGTCCGGCATCGATCGTCGGATCGACACTCCTGCATCAGTTGCTGCAGCGCCAGCTTCGGATCCATTGCCCGCATACTCGTCTCGTAGTCGTCGTGCGGCCGCACGTGCGTCCAGCTGTAGTTGAGCGACCCGATGTGCTCCGGCAAGTCAGGATCGACGACACCGAAGACGGCAACCCATTGAATTCCCTCTCCGGTCGACACGCGCCGCAGCGCGTACGGCGCCGGCACCGACGACCGATCCGCCAATGTCGGCGCGTGCTGGTACTGGAAAAACGGCGCGCGAACAGTGAAGGGCGCGCAGAAGAAGGGCTGTGGCAGCGGCGCGCGAACGCAAACCGCATAGTGCCAGTTCGCTTTCAGCCCGTTGCGGCCGAGGCTATAGATGTCGTCGCGCGTTCGTGTCAGCGGGCGACAGACGGCGCCGCCTTCGCCCGGCACCTTGAAATCGTACGGGCTGTTCTCATGTTCGTCGGCATCGAGCGACAGTCCTTCGCAGACCCACGCCTGATCGGAGGCGGTACGAATGGTGAAGTCGCGCATCCACGGCAACACGAATTCCGGAAGCTCGATCTTCGTTTGGGCCGATCGAATCGCGTAGAGCGGATGCTCCCGCTGGAGGAAGGGCCGATGACTCGTCACGCCAGGATCGCGTGTCTCGATGATCAGATTCGCGGCGAGCATGTGGACCGGCGCCAGCCCGTCGGAGTCTTGTGTCGCGAGAAACCGCGCGAGGGTTCTCAGCCGCTCGGGCCCGTAGTAGAAGTCGTGTTTGCCCGGCACGAGTGCCGTGTAGCCTGCGCGCTTGAAAAAGCAGGCGACGTTGTCGTACGGAATCTCGGTGTGGCCGGCCAATATCTCCCGCAATAGTGCCTCATGGCGCGGCTTGTCGAGGTGGGCGTTGGGTATCCACTCCCGGGTCGATGGATCCCACGTCCAGTAATCCTTCAGATCGCCGTTGCTGAACCGGCGCGCGTCGAGCTCTGGCGAGAAGTTGTCGCCGATGCCGACCAGCACCGACGGTGGCTTCGCCTCAGAGGAAGCGAACGAGGTCAGCAGTCTGGCGGCGACAGGTGAAGCAGGAGAATCTTGCGGACACCCGATGTATCCGTCCTTTGGTTGCTGGTCTGGAACGCGCGCGTAGCCAAGGAGTTTGCCTGAATACGCGACAGTGATAGCGTCGTCGTCGGCATGCGCCATCGGCAGAAACACGAGCAACAGACCGCACCACACCACAGGCGCAAGGACATTCACCCTCGTTCGGGCACGCATCGGCACCTCCCGATTCGCTGTCGGAGCGTTCAGGTTGTTACGAATGGATTCAGCGAATGATGAGAAGCGACGCGGCCTAATGCAAGAGACAAAGTTGTGCGGCCAATGTACTGGCCGCAGCGGCCAACCGGCTGACGAGGACGACGGTTCTACCAGCCGTCAGGGAGGTTGGTCTTTGTCTCGCGGACGATGTCCATCGCGACAGGATCCTGGTCAGTCAGCACCTCGCGCAGCCGAGCGTAGACGCGATTGCGCAGCGACGTGGGCAGGGCGTCGAACAGGTCGCTGTAGATCATGTAGGACAGGCGGTGACGGAAGAGGCGCGTCTCGAGATCGAACTCGCGGAGCGAGCGCCCCTGCCGATCCTTGGGACCGCGAGCGGCGAATGTCTTCGTGAACGTCGAAACGCCGCGTATGGGCTCGTGCATCGGCGCTTCTTGGGCAAACGTCAGGTAGTCGACGAGATCCTGTACCTCCCCGTCGATGTTCTTCGCGTCGGCGTCCATCCTGCCGAACCGCTGCGCGCGTTCGTACTGAACGCCCAGCGCGCCGAGCCGGTTGACGGCGCCCACCTGGTGCTCGAGCGTCATCAGCGCGACGATGTCACTCGTGCCGGCGAGGTACTTCGCGAGATCGAACCGTCCCGCCAATGACGTCACGTTCTGCGCGTTCGTCTTGTCCAGATCGAGCGGATTCTCGGGATCGCTCGCGACGGCGTTGCCCATGTGCGTCTGCGATCCGTGCGTGCCGGTGACGTACCACCCGCCCCAACGCCGATCGAACGGCGTGCGGTGATCGATCGTGTCGATGAACGCGCTCGTATACGCCGGTGAGCCGTCGACGTTGGGAATCACGGACGCGACCACGAGAGCCGCCGCGCCCTTGTTGCCTGGACCGTGGCAAAACAGGCACTCGACGCCGCGGCGCTGAAACGCCGGTCGATCCGTTTTCTTCGTGTCGAGCGTGTAGAACGCCAGACCATGCGAGGGCTCCAGGGCGACCATTTCGTACACGGTTCCGCCGGGCACCATGCCGATGGCGACGTTGTCGTTGTAGTACAACGCGCGAGGGTTCTTGGGATTGATCAGCGTGTGCTGGAAGCTCGTCTTCGAGAACACCAGCACCTGCGAATCGACGTTGATGCCGAGCTCGCGCAGCAGGCTCGGAAGGTATCCGCCGCCGTTCTCGGCGTACTCGAGTGCCGCCGTTCCGTCAGCGAGCCTGAGGCCCAGCCGCGCAATCGCATCGTCGGCGGACGCAGGTTGGCCGGAGATGCGGCTGTTTACGGCGAGAACCAGGGCAAGCGCCAGAAACGCGATGGCAGCAGTGCCGGTTTTCCGTCGATTGACTGTGAAAGGACCCACCAGCACGCTGAATTAGCAAGAAGCGTGCTTCTCATGAATCGAGAAGCCCGTTCTCCATAGCGTATCGCATCAACTCCGCGTTCGTCCTCATGCCCAGCTTCTGCAGCACTCGCGCCCGATACGTGCTCACGGTTTTCACGCTGAGGCCGAGCTCTTCGGAAATTTCCGACACCGTTCGTCCCGAGCCGAGCATGCGCAGCGCCTGATACTCGCGGTCCGACAGCGTCTCGTGCGTCGCGATCGTCGCGCGGCCTCCGGCGCCCGTCATCGTCGCTTTGACGGCTTCGCTCACGTACCGCCGGCCGCGCCGCACGTCTTCGATGGCGCCGACCAGCTCGCTCGTGGCGCTGTCCTTCGTCACGTAGCCCGACGCGCCCGCATGCAGCGCGCGCCGCGCGAACTGATTCGCGGGATGAATGCTGAGCACGAGAATCGGCAGCTCCGGACGCTCCTCGTGAATGTGTTTGAGCGCGTCGAGGCCGACGGCGCCGGGCATGGTGATGTCGAGCACCACCACATCCCATTCTTCGTTCACCGCCTGTGCCGCGCCGCTCTCGGCGTCGCCCGCTTCGCCGATGAAGACCGGGTTGTAATGCTCGGTCAGCATCCGGCGGACGCCGAGACGGACGATGGGATGGTCGTCGATGAGGAGGATGCGCGTCACTGCGACCGTCCCTGCGCCGGCCTCGTCTGGCGGCGCGACGTTTTGGGAAGGGGAAACCGCACGACGACTTGTGTGCCGCGCCCGCGCCGGCCCGAAATGGAAAGCGTTCCGCCGAGGGGTTCGACCGCCTCCCGCATGCCGAGGAGGCCGACCGAGGATACGTCGTTGATCTGGCTCTTCGTAATGCCTCGCCCGTTGTCGTGAATATCCATGGCGAAGATGCGGCGCGACTCGCTGAGCCGGATGCGGACGGCGCTGGCGTTGGCGTGGCGCGCGATATTGGTCATCGCTTCCTGAAACACTCTGAATGCCGCGACCGAGCGCACGTGGTCGAGCGTGCTGGCATGCGTCAACGGCGACACGCGGCAGCGCAGTCCGGTACGGCGTGCGACGGTGGCCGCTTCGAACTCAATCGCGGCGGCGAGGCCGAGGTGATCGAGCGCCGGCGGGCGAAGATCGTGTGCGATGCGCCGGACGGCTCCGGTCGTGACCTCGACGATTCCGATCAGCGACTGCAATCGATCGATCAGATGCCGAGGCAGTCCCGCCTCGACGAGGAGCGCTGCGGTGTGTACGAGCTCGTACTTCAGGACCGTGAGTTCCTGACCGAGCTCATCGTGAAGCTGGCGCGCGACGGCCGCGCGTTCCTGTTCGCGCGCGAGCCCGACGCGCGCCGCCAGTCCCCGAAGCTGCGCTTTGGAGGGATGCGGCTCGTGGTAGTCCGCGTTCCTCGCTGAGGAGGGATGTACAGCGACAGACATCAGGCCAAGACGGTATAGCGCCCGGGCCTATCTGTCTAGTCGCGCGTCGTCAACGCGTGGCCGCTTGTAGGACGGACGACGTCATTTGGCTTTTCGCTCGGCCACGTCGCCGGCGGTCTTCGGATCGGGCCGGCCGAACTTCGCGTTGTCGATGTTGACGTTGGCTTCGTAGCCCGTCATCGTCCAGTCGTCGCGTTCGCTGACCCACGCGTAGCTGAACTTGAACGGCATCTTCACACCGCCGACGTCGCGATAGTCGTCGTAATCGACCTGGGTGGGAATTCTTCCGACCATCGTGTTCGCGTAGCGGATGTAGCGCTTGAGCAGCCCCGTCTTCTTGTCGAAGTAGAGCGTGCCAATCAGCCCTGACGGCAAGCTCCCCTGGATGACGTCGACATCTGTGCCGTCAATCGTCTGGCCGAAGCTCACGCGCCAGTTGTTGAAGAATGTTCGAATCTTCCATGGGAACGCCATCGTCGCATCGAATCGCTGGCCTTCGAGGAGTGTAGACGTCAACGGATACTGCGGTGTCACTGTGAGCGGCAGCTGCCACCAGGCGTTCATGCCGTCGAACGCGCGCACGACGTCGCCTTCCTGCTGATGGACGTACGCGGCGAAGTGGCCGTCGGCCTTGGCGAAGACTTCCGCCGGATTCCCTTCGCCGACTTCCCCGAACAGCAGGCTCTTGCCCTTGCCTGAGTAGCTCGTCAACGCATTGATGCGCGCCGCCCCGCCTTCGGCCTGAATGAACTTGTCGAAGATCTGATCGACGGTCTTCGTCGCGTTCGGATCGCGGCCGAGGAGATCGGGAGGGTTCACGACGGCATCGCCGTATGCGAAGTCGAGGGGCGGCGTGACCGACGGGCTCGTCTGACCCCGGTGGCACGTCCAGCAGGTGACGACCTGGCGGCCGCCGAAGCTCGTCTTGTTGATGTTCTGCACCATCGCGATCATCGCGCGCGCGGTCCGCTTGCGCGGCGGATCGTCTTCCCATTTCGGATTCGAAGTGCCGGCGCCCGTATGGCAGTTGCCGCAGCAGAGGCTCAGCGACGTCGTGAACACGCCCATCGTGCCCATGAACTCGTCGACGGGGATGCCCTTCAGCACCTGCACGTTCTTGAACACCTTGTCGGACATCTGCGGCGTCGCCGGCGTCGCGGCTGCCACCTGCGACGAGGAGGGCTGTTGCGCGTAGAGCGTCGGCATGGCGCCTGTCGCGAAGGCGATGCTCGTCAGCCAGGCGATAGTGATTGTCGCCACCGAGAAAATCGCGCCTTTCGAAAACGCTTTCATGGAATTCCTCCCTAGACCTCGATGGACTTCACCGCCACTGCGCCTGCGCCCGCCAGGGCTTCGCGAACGGCGTCGGGGCCGCCGACGACGCCCACGAGAATCTTGCCATCCGACACCGCGGGATCGTACAGCGATTTGCCGAATCGCGGCAGCTTGGCCGCCACGAGCAGCGAGACGACGGTCGTGACAATCGCTCCAAGCATCGTCATCTCGAAGATGATGACCAGATTCGGATACCAGGCGACGATCGGCATGCCGCCCGTGACGAGCGGCCACGCGCGTTCCGTGCCGACGACCAACGCCACTGCCGAGATGAAGCCGACGACGCCTCCAAGGAGCGCGAGGCGGAACAGCACCAGCGAGTGATCCCGATGGCTGAATTCGAACGCTTCGAACGGCTCTCCCGAGACGATGGTGATGTCGCGGGGGGCGATGCCCGCGCGCTTGAGCCCTGTGTACGCCCGCTGCGCGGCCTCCGGCCTGTCGAAGAGCCCGTAGATCGCCGTCATGGATGCGTCCTCCACATCGCCGCCTTCTGGTCCGTCGTTTCGTGTTCGTGGGCGAGCTGTGGATGCTGGCCGACCTTCATCTCCCAAATCGAGATGATCGGCACCACCTTCGAGAAGAGGACGTAGAACAGCACCATCGCGCCGAACGTCGCGATGAGGAGCAGAATCTCCGGCATTCGTGGACGGTAGTGCCCCCACGAGTACGACAGATACTTGTGGCTCAACGTCGGCACGATGATGAGGAAACGTTCGAGCCACATGCCCAGGACGACGCCGAACGAAGCGATGACGCAGCCAGTGATGGTCCGAAGCTTCTTGAACGACAGGATCGTCACCGGGATGATGAAGTTGACCGTGACCATCGTCCAGTAGAGCGGCGCGAACGAGAGCCGCTGCGTCTGCCAGAACACCGTCATCTCCGACGTGCCGTTGCCGTACCACGTCGTGAGCCGCTCGGCGAAGACGAAGTAACCCCAGAGCAGGCTCATCATCAGCAGCAGCTTGCCGAGGTTCTCGAAGTGCACCGGATGCAGGTACTTTTCGAGGTGGAGGAACTTTCGCAGCGACGCCATCGCGATGATTAAGGCGGCGATGCCGCTGAAGATTGCGCCGGCCACGAAGTACGGCCCGAAGATCGTCGAGTGCCACATCGGCACCGGCGCCATCGAGAAGTCGAACGAGACGATCGTGTGCACCGAGACCGCGACGGGGACGATCGCGATGGCCATGATCTGCATCGCCGACTCAAGCCGGTGCCACTGCTTGGTCGTTCCGGTCCAGCCGAGCGCCAGGATGCTGTAAATGCGTCGGCGGATCCCCGTCGCCTTGTCGCGCACGAGCGCGAAATCGGGAATCGTCGGCAGATAGAGGAAGAGCGAACTGCCCGTCAGGTACGTCGAGATGGCGAAGAAGTCCCACACGAGCGGCGATCTGAAGTTCGGCCAGATCTGCCGCTCGGTCGGATACGGCATCAGCCAGAAGAAGAGCCACGGCCGTCCGAGATGGACGATGGGGAACATGGCGCCGATCATCAGCGCGAACACCGTGATGACTTCAGCGCATCGCGTCACCGGGCGGCGCCACTCGGCGTTGACGAG
>Ga0097621_100002956_pt1 | contig 11674 bp, 6 predicted proteins | sample KBSMisM72_FD_73165 | JGI IMG/M metagenome (GOLD analysis project Ga0097621, IMG submission 73165) | Miscanthus rhizosphere microbial communities from Kellogg Biological Station, Michigan, USA - KBS Miscanthus M7-2 (version 2) (version 2) | ecosystem: Host-associated > Plants > Roots >... | reverse complement strand
TGGGGTTATACGTCGCTCGATGCGGAGCGCGGCATTCTCTACATGCCGCTCGGCGCGCCGAACAACGACCGCGTCGGCATCGACCGGCCCGGCAACAACCTGTTCTCCTCGTCGGTCGTCGCCGTCGATGCCAACACCGGGAAGTATCTCTGGCACTTCCAGCTCGTGCACCATGACATCTGGGACTACGACACCCAGTCGGCGCCGCTGCTCGTCGACCTGCGGCGCGATGGGCAGATCGTGCCGGCCGTCATCGTCGTCAACAAGACCGGCTTGATGTTCACGTTCAACCGCGTCACCGGCAAGCCGCTCTTCGACATCGAGGAGCGCCCGGTGCCGAAAAGCGACGTGCCGGGCGAGCAGGCGTCGCCGACGCAGCCGTTCCCGGTCAAACCAGAGCCGCTGGCGCAGAACACGATCTCCCGCAGCAATCTCTACAAAGGCGAGCCGCAGCATCAGTCGTATTGCGAGCATCTCGTGGACGACAACAACATGAAGCTGGGCGGGCCTTACCTGCCGATCGCGTTCAACCAGTACAGCATTTCCCCTCCGGGTCCGGCCGGCGGCATCAACTTCTGGGGACCGTCGTACGATCCGGAACTGCATCTGTTCGTGTCGAACACGAGCAACATCTTCCAGCCGATGCGCATCGTCCAGCGGCCGGACGGCAGCTACGCCAATTCGGGGCCGCTCGCCGGCACTCGCCGCTTCGGCGATCCCGACCGCAAACTGCTCTGCGGGCCGACGCCGTGGGGCGAACTGGTCGCGGTCAACATGGATACGGGCAACATCGCCTATCGCAAGACGCTGGGCGTCTCCGACGCGCTGCCAAACGGACTCCAGGACACAGGCCGCCCGAGCTCCGGCGGTGTCGTGCTGACCGCCAGCGGCCTGACCTTCGTTGGCGGCACGGACGATTTCAGGTTCCGTGCCTTTGCGACCGCGACGGGCGAAAAGCTGTGGGAGATCAAGCTGCCGTCGTCGGTTGAGACGACGCCGATTACGTACCTTGGCGCCGATGCCCGGCAATTCGTCACCGTGGTGAGCACCGGCGGCGGGCTCACGGGGTCGCAGGTCACCAACGACGAGATCATCGCCTTCGCCCTGCCGAAGAAATGATGCGTCGATGGTGAGGTGAGTCCGTGGTTTCTCAGAGGGGGGGCACGGCGCGGCTTGCGATGAGGCCCGCTCCCCGCGCCCGCGCATCTTTTTCCAGTGCGGCGGCGCCAGCTCGAACATCCGGGCGTCCGTCTTCGCGATCGATCCGCAGCACGAGGAGTCGCCGCTCGAGCTCGTGAAGGACCATACCTGATTGCCTGAGGGTCGTGCCCAACGCCTTCAGTCGCTGGCGTGCATCATCGGGGCGCCCTTCGGCGGCTTCGACCGCCGCTTTGACCATCGCGAGCTCGCTCTTCAGGGCGAGGCGTTCGGTGCGCTCCGACAACGTCGCGGCCGTCGCCAGCGCCCGAGCCGCGCCCGGCACATCGTGGCCGTCCAATCTGGCGCGGGCCGCGATGAGCTCGGCGGTCGGACGCAGGACGGCGGTGGTCTGGCCAAGCGCACGAATGACGCTTTGCACGTCGCTTTCCGCATCGGCAAGCCGCCCGTCTTCGAGCGCGACGACGGCCAGGGCGACCTGGCTTTCGAGCATCGTGCGCGTCTCTTTCATCTCGCGCCTCAGGGCGAGCGCCTGTTGATGCTGGCTTTGTGACTCGCTCAGATTTCCGGCCGCCAGCGCGATCTCTCCGAGTTGAAAGCGCGCCTGCGCCTCACCCGGCTTCATTTTGGCCTGGCCGGCCAGCCGCAGCGCTTCTTCCTGGCTCTTGCGCGCCGCGCCGATCTCTCCCTGCTCCAGCAGCACCATCCCCAGCTCGACGCGCCCCATCACCTGCCCGCGCGTGTCGCCGATTTCCGCACGCACCGCCAGTGATTCCTCGAAGCCGCTGCGCGCCTCGGCGAGCTGCCCGATTTCCCGCTCGACGATGGCCAGGTTGTGCAGAGCGCGGACAAGGCCACGCTTGTCGCCAATCTCCCGGCAGATCGCCAGCGACTCCTTGTAGTAGGCCGTCGCCTCGCGCAGACGGTCCTCTTCGAACAGGACGACGCCGATGTTGCTGAGCGACACCGCCGTCCAGTTGCGATCCCCGATCTCGCGCCGGAGCGCGAGCGAGCGCTCGTGGGCGCGGCGCGCCTCGACGAGTTGTCCCTGGTCCTTGAGGAGAATTCCGAGATTGTTGAGCGCGGACGACATCGCCCGCCGGTCGCCAATCTCCTCGCTGGTCGCGAGCGACTGCTCGTACATCTGCTGCGAGCGGGTGATGTCCCGCTGATCGGCGAGCACGCTGCCGAGGCTGTTCAGCGCCGAGGCCGCGCCGGCTCGATCGCCGGCGTCGATGAACATCTTGCGTGCCGCCTCGAGTGACTGCTCGGCCTTCGACGCCTCTCCCTGGCTGAAGTAGCTGCGGCCCTCGAACAGGCGTCCTCGGGCGACGAGCAGCCGGGCGCCGGTCTGCTCGGCGCGCTGCAACGCGCGCTGGATGGCGGCTAGCTCGTGGGGAAAGTCGCCCAATCCGGAATCGGCCACCGACTCCGCGAGGTCGATGCGCGGATCCGCATTCTGTGGAGAGGGGGCGCGTCGAAGCTCGGCGATGGTGGCGAGCGCGTCCTTGTGGCGTCCCACCGCGCTCTGCGCCCCGGCGAGGCGCAGTCCGTACTCGATGTTGTCGGAGAAGAAGCCCCACAGAGTGCGATAGACGTCGATGGCCTTCGCCGAGTCGCGCTGCGCCTCGTATAGGCGCCCTTCGACGATGAGCCGATCCTCGCGCGTCAAGGCGCCCGATGAGTCGAAGGCCTTCTGGGCTGCTTCCTTCGCTCGAGCGTCGTAGCCGAGCGCCGTCCATGCGGATGCGAGCGCGGTCTGGATCATCGGATTGGACGGCTCGCGCGACGCTGCCTGGGTGAACAGCGCCTGCGCCTGCACCGCGTCGAGCAGGCGCAACCGGTCGAGCCCTTCCGAGTACAGGCGCATCGCCTCGAGGCTCTCGGGAAAGGCGGCGCCGGCGCGCCTGGTGGCGTCGGCCGTGCTCTCCTGCAAGCCGAGGCGAGCGCGAAGCGCCACGCCGGTCTCGGCGACCATCGAGAAGAGCCGTGCTTCCTCTCCGACGCCGGAGATCGACACGGGTTCCTCAGACTTGCGGAGCGTGCGGATGTCGATGCGAATCGCACGCGACGCCGCGCCGTCGCTCGTGGCAAAAGACCCCAGCACCAGGTAGTCGGTCCCCAGCGCACTGCGCAGCCGCTCCACCGCGTCGGCAGGTGGTGGTCCCGTCGTGTCGGCCCCGGAGTCCCGCGCGGCCCGAGTGACGATGTCGGCCGGCACGACTCGCACCTGTCCTCCTCCGGCCAGCTCCGTCGTGAGCATTTCCGCCATGGCCGTGGAGAGCCACTGATCAGCCGGCCGTCCGGACAGGTTGGTGAATCCTGCCACCGCAATGGACGGGCGCGGCGTTTGCGCCGTCGCTCCTCGTCCAGCCTCCGCCGCCGCCGGCCGGTGAGACGTCCGCGTCCACACGGTCGCCGTGACGGCCGTGAGCGCGACCGCTCCCAGGACAAGCGCGCCCACCGCAAGCGGGGATCGATGACGTTCGAGAAAGCGCCCCGTGCGGTAGCGCACTTCATCATGTCCGGCCGAGACGGGTCGTTCATCCAGCCAGTTCCGCACATCGTCTGCAAGCGCCGCGACGCTGGGATAGCGGGCCGCCGGGAGCTTGCGCAGGGCCTTCATGACGATGGCGTCGAGCGGTCCGCTCAAGCGGCTGCGCAAGGCATCGGGCGACCCGTCGCGCGTCTCGCTGACGCTCAGCGGCGTCGTGGTCTCCGTCGTGCCATCCGCGAAGGTGATCGTCTCGGTACGGCTGATCGCCTTGCTTGGCCGATCCGGTTCCTGCTCGCAGACGGCGCTCGCGATTTCTTCCGGCGAGTGGCCGCTGAAGCGAAACGGCCGATGGCCGGTCAGCAGTTCGTAGAGCAGCAACCCCAGCGCGTAGACATCGGTCGCCGGCGTCACCGGCCGTCCCTGGATCTGTTCGGGGCTCGCGTAGTCCGGCGTCATCGGCCGGGCGAGCGAGGTCATCGTGGAGTCCTGCTCCGAGTCGGGGTCGAAGATCTTCGCGATGCCGAAGTCGAGCAGCTTGGGCTGCCCATCGGCGGTGACCAGCACATTGCTGGGTTTCAGATCGCGATGGATGATGTGGCGATCGTGCGCGTGCCCGACGGCGTCGAACACCGCGAGGCACAGACGCAGGCGCTCGGCCGTGTTCAGCCGATGGGCGTCGGCGTAGCGATCGATGGGTGTCCCCGCCACGTATTCCATGACGAAATACGGCAGGCCCGCGGGCGTGGTGCCGCCGTCGAAGAGGCGCGCGATGTGCGGATGGTTCAGGGAGGCGAGGATCTGCCGCTCATTGCGGAAACGGCGGATCACCAGTTCCGAGTCCATGCCGCGGCGGATCATCTTGATTGCGGCCGAGTGCTCGAACTCGTCGGTGCGCCGGCCGAGATAGACCGCGCCCATGCCGCCGCGTCCCAGACACTGCTCGATCACGTAGGCTCCCACCTGCAGGCCGAGGTGGGGATCCGCGTCGGCGGAGTGGTCGAGTGCCGCCAGGGCGGGCGACATGAGGAAGGTGCCGGCGTCGGCCTCGGCCCGGAGCAGCGACTCCACTTCCGCGCGCAGTTCGTGGTCGTCCGAGCACAACTCGTCCAACACCGCAGAGCGTCGCTCCGGGGGTTGATCCATCACGAGGCCGAGGATCTCCTTCACTCGGGGCCAGCTCGGCATGACGGGCGCGATCATACTGCGGTTCGAAAGCAGCCGCAGGCGGATTGACCTCGAAGAGGATCTACAACGTCACGCCGACCTGGGCCCGGCACATCATGTGCGCGAACAAACTGAGCGTTCCCGCAACGAGGTAGAAGCAGAGCCACACTTGCAGCACGCTGCTGACCGACGCGATCGCCAGCCCGCCAAGCAGCACGGCACTCAGCGTGACGGCAACCAGGCACGGGGTGAGACGCGCGTAATGCCGCGCCTGTGCCGCGAGCGCCAGTCCGTACAACCCGATCAGCTGTTGGTACAGCCACAAGCGGGATCGGCCGAGGGAGATCTCTTCCAGCAGGTCGCCGATGAGCGCCTCGTGCGTACCGGAGGCGTCGGCGCGGGCCAGGAGCCTCAACGTGAATCTGGAGCAGACCATGTTCATCCCTCGTGGACGGGTATGCCTCGCCACAGCACCGTCAGCGCCTTCTTCGCAGCCCTGACCTCTCGCAGCCCCGCGGTGGTGATCGAAAAGTAGCGTTTGGCGCGGCCGCCGCGCTCGCGTGTCGGCTGACCGAACGTGGAACCAACCAGGCCCTTCTCTTCGAGTCGTTCGAGCGTGTTGTACACGCTGGCGAGGATGACCGGCTTCCCGGTGCTGTGCTCGATCGCACGCGCAATCGGGACGCCGTACGCGTCTTCTCCATGGCGGAGGAGCGCGAGCAGGACCAGCAGCTCGAAATGCCCCAACGATTCCCTTGACATATGGTCACCTTTTACTACTAAATTGCCAGCGATGCAAGCGAAGCTCGAAGCGCGGCACCTGACGAAGTACTACTCCGCGATCCCGGCGATTCGCGATGTCAGCTTCACGCTGGAGCCCGGCTCCATCCTCGGACTGCTGGGGCCGAACGGCTCCGGCAAGTCCACCACCGTCTCTCTGCTGACCGGACTTCGCGAGCCTTCGGCCGGGCAGATCTGGTTCGATGGCCGCAACATCGCCGAACGCCTGGTCGAGTACCGGGCGCGAGTGGGCTACGTCCCCGAGGAAGCGCACCTCTACACGTTCCTGTCCGCGCGTGAGCATCTCGAGCTGATCGGCCGCCTGCGTCGGCTCCCGGCCCACCTGCTGGCTCACAAGATCTCGACGCTCCTGGATCTGTTCGGCCTGACCAGCGCCGCCGATCAGCCGATGAGCGGGTACTCCAAGGGCATGAAGCAGAAGGTGCTGCTCATCGCCGCCCTGCTGCACGATCCGGATCTGCTGATCCTGGACGAGCCGGAATCCGGGTTGGATCTCACGGCGGGCCTCGTCCTGCGTCACCTGATTCCGATCCTGGCGGCGCGCGGCAAGACGATTCTGTACTGCTCTCATGTGCTCGATCATGTCGAGCGCCTGTGCGCCGACGTCGTGGTCCTCCATCACGGCGGCATCGTGGCCCAGGGGCCGGTGTCTCAACTGCGCGCGATGACAGAGCGAAACTCGTCGCTCGAAGAAGTGATCGCGCAGCTGGTCACCTCCGTCGATCCGGCGCGCACCGCAGGCGAGATCGCCGACGTCTCCGGTCTCACCGCATGAGCGCGGCCCATGGCGTGGACGAGGTCCCGGCGAGTCGTCTGGTGCTGCGCCTGTTCCTTCGACGCCTCATCGACAACGACGTGATCTCTCCCCACGCCGACCGTCACGAGTCGCTGGCGGTCCTCTGTGCGCTGGTCGTGTCGCTCGCGGTCTTCGTCACCTTCCTGATCTCGACCGAATACCTGTCGGCGTTCATCCAGCTGCCCGGGCCGACCGCGCTGAGCGCGTTGTCGGATCGCTTCCTCTTTGTTTCGGCGTCGATCGCCGTCAGTGCGCTGGCCACGCTGATGGTCTGGGACGCGCTGGCGCTCGAGCCGCGCGATGTGGCGATTCTCGGACCGCTGCCGATTCCGGCGAGCACCATCACGCGCGCGAAGCTCGCCGCCGCCTTCATCTTCGGCACCGTCTTCGCGCTCGCGCTCAACGCGGTTCCCAGCGTGCTCTACCCGCTGTTTCTCACCTTGAATCTGCGGGGCATGAGCGGCCGCGGCCTTCTTCAACTGATGGTGGGCCATGCGACGAGCGTGGTGATGGCCGGTCTGTTCGGCTTCTCCACCATCCTGGCGGCGCGCGGCGTCTGCCGCGTGATCGCCGGGGAACGCGGATTCCGACGGGTCTCCAGCACGGTGCAAAGTTCGCTCGTGGTGGGCGCGATCACGGCCCTGCTGTTGGCGCCGGCGGTACGAAAGACGGTCCTGCACGACTGGGTCGCCGGCACGATGCCGGCGGCATGGCCGGCTCGTCCCGCGTTGTGGTTCCTGGGCGTGAACGAGACCGTCTCCGGACACATCGTCGCCGAGACGCCGATCGTGCTCCCGCCGCGATTCTCGTTCGTCGGAGTTCCCAGGAAACAAGACGATGCCAGCCGGGCCGCCTATCGGGCGCTGGCGCCGCGATTCGCCGTGCTTGCGCGGCGGGCGTGGCTGTCGGTGCCGCTGGTCGCGTGCCTCGCCATCGCCACGTTCCTGTGGAACAACCGCCGCCTCCCCGAGCAATCGACGGCCGGCCTGAGCGAATCGCCGCTGCGCGCGAGCATTCGCAGAACGGCTGAACGGCTGACCCAGGCGGACCCCGAGACGCGAGCCGGTTTCTTTTTCACGTGGCAGACGCTGACCAGGAGCCAGCCGCACCGCACCATCATCGCGATTGCCGTCGCGGCCGGGCTCACACATCTGCTGCTGGCGCTCGCCACGAGCGGCATGCACCGCCTCGAGCTCGCCGCCATGCCGCTCGGGCTGCTTGCCATCAGCAGCGTAGTGCTGGTGTCGCTGATTGCGGGCTTTCGGTACGCGGTGACGGTCCCACCGGAAGTGGCGTCGAACTGGACAATCCGCATGGCGTGGCTCGGCGACGACCGTGGCTATCTGGCAGGCGTCAAACGTGCGGCCCTCGTCGCGCTGGTGATTGTGCCGCTGCTGGTTATCTTGCCGTTGCACGCCGCCCTCTTCGGGTTCGCGATGGCCGCGGTGCATTCGATCTACGGCTTCATGGTTGCCAGCGCCACGCTGGAGGCGCTGTTCCTGGGCTACCGGCAATTCCCCTTCGCCTGCAGCTATGTGCCGATCGAGAACCCGAAGCTGCTCTGGCCCGTGGGAGTGACGGCCGTGCTCCTGGGCGCCTACGGATTTGCCGCGCTGGAACGGCTCGCGTTGCAGACCGCCGCGGGGACGGCAGGGCTCTTCGCCGCGCTCGCTGCGATCGTGCTGCTGGTCACATTCATCGATCGAGTGAACCGGCACGAGCGCCTGCCCGTGAATTTCGGCGAGCGCCCGGCGCCGGCGACGCAGCGGTTGGGCCTGTTCGACCGCGTCGCGAATCAGGATTAGCGCTCTTTCTGAAACGATCCAAGATCGGCGAGCAGCCACACGCCGGGATCGAGCACGACCGATGCCGGTTCGGTGTCGCTGGGAATACGGAACGTGGACTCCCGGCCGGTCACCTGGACCTGACGAACGGCGGGCGCCCCGCCGGAAGCCGCCGACACTCCCACGCCAAGGGCGAACCGGAAGGGATCGCCGGCTTGCGTCTGCGTGACCGTCATCACGATCTGCTTCGCGGCCGCGTCGTACCGCCAGCTGCCGGACACCTGCGGCACGCCGCTGCGCGTCAGCCACTGCGCGAAGAACCACCCCAGATCCTGACCGGACACCTCTTGCATGGCCTGGCGAAGATCGGCGGTGGATGCCAGACCGTTCGCGTGACGCTGATAGTAGAGACGAATGCCGCGCCAGAACGGCTCGGTACCGATCCGATCGCGCAGCATGTGCAGTGTCCAGGCCCCTTTCTCGTAGACCAGCCGATTGTTCGGCTCGGTCGCCGCCTCGTCGAGATTGGCGTGCACCACCGGCGTATTCGGCAACGACTGCTCCAGTCGAAGCACGGCGGCGCGGCTGCGGCGAAGGCCGTCCACGAACGCGTCGCGGCCGCCGGCGTACTCGGTATACAACAGCGTGAAGTAGGTGGCGAAGCCCTCGCTCAGCCACACGTCGTTCCAGTCGTTCTCGGTCACGGCATCGCCAAACCACTGATGCGCGGTCTCGTGCACCACCGGCGCGTTGCCCGCGGTGACGCCTTTCTCGCCGTAGAAGATGTTGCTCGCGTGCTCGATGCCGCCGCCCATGCCGGCGGCCTGGACGTGCGCCAGCTTGCCGTACGCGTACGGACCAATGCGATCCGAGAAGAACTCGAACGACCCGCGGGCGTCTTTTTCGAGCGCCGCCAGCCCTTTGTCGGCATCCTGCGGAAAGGCCCAGTACGACAGCGGCACGCCGCGCACGATGCCGCCCTGCCTCACGATGAACCGCGCGACACCGAGCGCGTACAGCCACGACGAGATCGGCACATCCTGCTTCCAGTGCGTGCGGCGCAGTCCGCCGGGCAGGTCCAGCTGCTCAACGATCACGCCGTTCGACACCACCTGGTAGTCGGCCTTCGTCGTCACGACCAGCTCGCCGGTGGCTTTGTCGGCGGGATGGTCGATCATCGGCAACCACTGGCGCGCGCGGTTGTACCAGTTCTCGCTGAACGCGGTGCGATCGCCGTGGATGTTGTTGAGGATACGCAGGCCATTGCCGGGCGCGCCGTGATAGGCGATCGTGAAGACGACATCCTGGCCCGCGCCGGCCTCAGCAGGGACCGGCAAATGCAGCCGATTGTCGCGGTGATCGATCGAGACGGGGCGGCCGCCGGAGGTGATGCTGGTCACCGTCATCCCCTTGCCGTCCGCCGTGAGAGACGTCAGGTCGAGGACCGCTTCTCGAATCCCAGCCGTCACGATCCGAAGCGTCACGGTCGCTTCAGCTTGAATCTCGTTCGAGTCGCCCGTCAGCAGCGTCAGGCGAACGGCGTAGTGCCGGGCGTCGATGCCGGGCTGTCGCGGATAGGTGTCGGCCCCGGCTCTCGATCCGAAGCCGAGGATCAGCTGCGCCATCGCCACGCACACGACGATCGCCGGACGTATAGTGCGGTCTCGCATGGCAGAATGGTATACCTGCAGCGGGAACGCGCCGGTGACTTCGCGCCAACTGAGCCGGTATGCAGTTGCACGAAAACAGGTAACCCGGTATTAACACAGGCAGAATGCCCTCGCCTCCTTCAACGGATTCCCCGCTCGACGTCTCTTTGCGGCTGACCCTGGCGATCAGCCGCACCGAGCGGCTGGATGAGATCTACGATGCCGCGCTCGACGCGCTCGACGCCGGCCTGAAGGTCCAGAGGGCGGCCATCCTCCTCTTCGATCCCGACGGGCGCATGCGCTTCAACGCCTGGCGCGGTGTGTCCGAGGCCTACCGTACCGCGGTCGAGGGACACACCCCGTGGACGGCACGGAGCCGGCACGTCGAACCGATCGTCGTGTCCGACGTCGCCGAGGACCCGGCGCTTGCGCCGTACCTCGCGGCGATGCGCGCCGAGCAGATCGCGGCGTTGGCGTTCGTGCCGCTCGAGGGCGCCGCGGGCGTGATCGGCAAGTTCATGCTGTATTTCGGCGAGCCGCACCGCGTCTCGCGCGAGGAGCTCCAACTGGCGGTGCTCATCGGCGCGCAGGTGGCCTTCGCGGTCGAGCGTACGCAGGCGCACCTGGCCGCCAGCGCGAGCGAAGAGCGCCTTCGCTTCGCGCTCGACGCGGCGAACATGGGCACCTGGGATTGGGACCTGCGGACCCAGTCGGTGCGCTGGTCCGACAACGTCGAGCGTATTCACGGCCTGCCCCAGGGCACCTTCGACAGCACGTTCGAAAGCTACTCCCGGGAAATCCATCCGGACGATCGGGATCGGGTCTTTGCCTCGATTCAACGGGCGCTGGCCGAGGGCGTCCCGCACGACGTGGAATACAGAATCGTCGGACCGGACGGCACGATTCGCTGGGTCGAAGGAAAAGGGAGGGTCGAGTACGGAGCTGACGGCCGCCCGCAGCGGATGACCGGCGTCTGCATGAACGTCACGCCGAGAAAGCACGCCGAGCTCGCCCGGGTGGAGGCGTTCGAGCAATCGACCCGCGCGTCCCAGCGATTGGCCGCGATTGTCGAGTCGTCCGACGACGCGATTGTCAGCAAGACGCTCGAAGGGATCATTACGTCCTGGAACCGCGGCGCTGAACGGCTGTTCGGCTTCTCCGCGGCTGAAGCGATCGGTCAATCGATCACCCTGATTATTCCGCCGGAACGGCGCGCCGAAGAAGATCGCGTGCTCGCCCAGATCCGTGCCGGCCAGCCGGTGGAAATGGAAACGGTGCGCCGGCACAAGAATGGCTCACCCGTCGATATTTCGCTGATGGTGTCGCCCATCAAGGACGCGAGCCAGCGCATCGTCGGCGCCTCGAAGATTGCGCGCGACATCGGCGCACGCAAACGGGATGAAGCTGAGCGCGCGGAGCTCCATCGCCGGCTGACCACCCTGGTCGAGGCGTCCGCCTCGGTACTGGGTTCGCTGGAAACCGAATCGGTGCGGTCCGCCACGATCTCGCTTGCCCGCCGCCTGCTCGTGGCGGACGGCTACGCCGTATGGGTGAACGAGTCGGCCGAGCTCGGATGGCGAGCGCTGATCACCGAGGGGGTCTCCGACGCGTTCGCCAGCCGGGTGATTACGTCCTCTGCAGACGGCACTGCGCCGCCATCGTTGTCCGAGGCCCTGGCCGCCACCGACGTCACCGCTGAGCCGCTACTCGAAGACCAGCTGGCGGCGTACCGCGACGAGGGGATCCGGTCTCTGCTGGTATGCCCCATGCCGTTCGGCGCTGAACGCGTGGGGGCCCTCGCCTTTTATTACCGCACGCCACAGGA
>Ga0097621_100002952_pt1 | contig 11682 bp, 8 predicted proteins | sample KBSMisM72_FD_73165 | JGI IMG/M metagenome (GOLD analysis project Ga0097621, IMG submission 73165) | Miscanthus rhizosphere microbial communities from Kellogg Biological Station, Michigan, USA - KBS Miscanthus M7-2 (version 2) (version 2) | ecosystem: Host-associated > Plants > Roots >... | reverse complement strand
AGCAGGTGCGTGATATCCGCGCGCTCCTTCGTGAGCTCGGAGTGGGTTCCCTCGATCTTGCCTTTCGAGAATTCCGAAATCTCCAGGCCCTTAACGATTTCGTAGCGACCGCCGGAGCAGGTTACCGGATAGCCGAACATGACGCCTTCCGGAATTCCATAGCTTCCATCCGACGGAACGCCCATCGATACCCAGTCTCCGGATGGAGTTCCAAGAACCCAGTCCCGCACGTGGTTGATCGCGGCGTTTGCCGCTGAAGCGGCCGAAGAAAGTCCTCGCGCTTCGATAATCGCGGCACCGCGCTTCTGAACTGTTGGAATAAACGTCCCTTCAACCCACGCCTGGTCGTTGATGAGCTTCGCCGCATTCTGCCCGTCGACCTGCGCGTTGAAAAGATCGGGATACTGCGTAGCGGAATGATTTCCCCAGATAGTCATCTTCTTTACGGCACTGACCGGCTTCGCCGTTTTCTGAGCCACCTGTGTGAGCGCGCGATTGTGATCCAGACGCATCATGGCCGTAAACTGCGTCGGCTTGAGCCCCGGCGCATTCTTCATTGCGATCAGCGCATTGGTGTTTGCTGGATTCCCGACAACCAGAACCTTGACGTCACGCGAAGCCACCGAATTCAGGGCCTTGCCCTGCGGAACGAAGATGGCTCCGTTCGCTTCCAGAAGGTCCTTGCGCTCCATTCCCGGGCCTCGTGGACGCGCGCCGACCAGAAGCGCCACTTCGACATCCTTGAACGCCACCATGGGATCGGACGCTGCCGCCATCGATTGCAGCAACGGGAACGCGCAATCATCCAGCTCCATCATGACGCCTTGCAGAGCCTTCTGCGCTTTCTCGTCCGGAATTTCGAGCAACTGCAGGATTACCGGCTGGTCGCTCCCCAACATTTCACCACTCGCAATACGAAATAAAATACTGTAGCCGATCTGTCCGGCAGCGCCGGTCACGGCAACGCGCACAGGCTTCTTCATGATTACTCCTTATGAAATTCTAAACTCCCAGCAGGTCTGTCAATTCCTTTACCGCCGAAGCGGACCGATGCAGCGCCACACGTTCGTCATTGGTGAGAGAGATTTCGATGACCTGTTCAATTCCCTTCTCCCCCAGCTTCACCGGCACTCCAACGTAAAGGTTGCTGATCCCGTACTCCCCTTCAAGAAATACGGAACACGGCAGGATTTTTTTGCGGTCATTGAGTATCACATCCACCATTTCAACGGTGGACGATGCAGGCGCATACCAGGCACTCGTGTTGAGCAGCTTCACAATTTCGGCGCCACCGTCTCGTGCACGCTGAGACAGACGATCAATCGTTTCCTTCGACATGAGTTCCGTAATCGGAATTCCGGACACTGTCGAATACCGGGGCAGCGGAACCATCGTGTCTCCATGTCCTCCAAGGACAAATGCATGGACATTGTCGACGGAGACGTTCAGCTCCATGGCAATAAACGCACGGAACCTTGCAGAATCGAGTACACCCGCCATTCCAATCACACGCTGCCTGGGAAATTTACTGACACGAAACACCGTCTGCGCCATAGCGTCGAGCGGATTGCTGACCACAATAATGATGCATTTCGGTGAATGTTTTACGACCCGTTCGGTCACGTCTCTGACGATGTCGTAGTTCGTTCGCAATAAATCATCGCGGCTCATCCCGGGCTTGCGAGCGACGCCGGCAGTGATCACCACCACATCCGAGTTCGCAGATTCGCGATAATCATTGGATCCGGTGATTCGACAGTCATAGCCCTCCACCGGACCACTCTCTGCCAGGTCCAGCGCCTTGCCCTGGGGCACGCCGGGAACAATATCCACCAGAACGACGTCTGCAAGCTGCCGCTCGGCGATCCGCTGTGCCGTCGTCGCACCCACGTTTCCAGCGCCGACAACCGTTACCTTTCGTCTTGCCATTGGATGCTGTTGATCCCGTTATTTTGCAGGTTCGTCAGACCCCGCGGATTCGCGTGGTCCGAGATACGTGTACTCATGGAACGCCTTGCTGTACTGGTCCAGAAGCTGAACGCCCACCTTGGGACGGATCAGGCCATCTTTGACTTTCTGCTGAATGAGCTGCTCCATTCGGCGCTGAAGGTCATTCGGGAAATACTGTACTACTGCCAGAATCTCCTGAACCGTCGTTCCCTTGATCACTTTCTCGACAAAGTAATTGTCCGGCTCTTCGTCATCCGCATAGACGTGAACTTCGGTGACCCTGCCGAATAGATTGTGAATGTCACCAAGAATGTCCTGATAGGCGCCCATCAGAAAGAAGCCGAGGTAATAGGGCTCGCCTTCGTTAAGACGATGCAGTTCGAGCGCATTCTTGGTTCCGGTCGGTGAAACGAACCGGTCGACCTTGCCATCCGAATCGCAGGTCAAATCGACGAGCGTTGCCAGGCGGGTCGGCTGTTCGTTCAGGCGCTGAATGGGCATGATTGGAAACACCTGACCGATGGCCCAGTAATCGAGAATGGATTGAAACACCGAAAAGTCACACAGGTACTGATCGTTCAACTGCTCCTGCATGGCAAGCAGGTCCTTGGGCAGCGCTTCACGGCTGCGCTTCTGCACCATTCGATTGATCGTGCCGCACGTTGCCCAGTAAAACCTCTCGGCCAACGCTTTTTGTTCGAGCGTCAGATAGCCCAGTTCAAAAAGGAGACTGGCTTCCTGCCGCTTTTCTGCGACATCGTGAAAGACTTCGAGAAGAAACGGTAAAGACTTTCTGCGCGATGTCTTGTCGGTTACCGATCCCAGGAGCCGGGCGAGATCGTTCACCAGTTGATGACTCGCGGATTCCGGAACATTGTTATCCTCGGCCGCGTCGCGAACGTTCGATGCGATCACTTCAACGATCAGCACCGAATGATGCGCGGTCAGGGCGCGTCCGCTTTCGGATACCAGGATGGGGTGCGGAACTTTTTCCGCATCGCAGACCTCCTTCACCGAGTACACCACTGCATTCACATACTCTTCGAGCGTGTAGTTGATTCCGTGCGGTGAGGTGACTTCTCCGGCCTCGTAGTTGACGCCAAGGCCGCCCCCCACGTTGACATATTGAATATCGAGCCCGCGCCGGCGCAGGGTCGCGTAAACACGCGCGATTTCCTTGACGGCCTGCTTGAGATTCTGAACATCGAGAATCTGACTTCCGAGATGGAAGTGAAGCAGCTTGAAACCATCGGCGATCCCGTAGGTGTTCACGTCATCCAGCAGGCGGACGAGTTCCGTGATCGAAATCCCGAACTTCGAACTGTCTCCGCCGGATGCCGCCCACTTTCCGGATCCTGTAGCCGAGACTTTGACGCGCACTCCAAACCTCGGAACGATGCCGAGATCCTTTGCCTGAAGCATCAGCGGACGAAGCTCCGAATATTTCTCCAGAATGGGAATGACGTTTTTGCCGAGCTGCTGACCGATCAGCAGGAGACGGATCATGATTCCGTCCTTATAGCCATTGCAGATCAAAAGCGTTCGATCGTCTTCCAGATGCGGCAGAGCCGCGACAAGTTCCGCCTTGGAGCCACATTCCAGGCCAAATCCAAACGGGCGACCAGCCTCCAGGATTTCCTGTACCACCTCGTGAAGCTGATTCACCTTGATGGGATAAACACTGATGTAGGCATTCTGATATCCGGCCTCATCGATTGCTTTTCGAAAGGCGTTGTTGATTTCTGCAACACGCGAACGAAGCAGATCCTGAAAGCGGATCAGGAGCGGGAATTCGATTTTCTGCTGGCGCAGATCCTGGACGACCTTGAAAAGGTCGATGCCGATGGGATCACCCAGTACCGGCCGAACCTCCAGATGGCCTTCGGCATTGACACAGAAATACGATTCTCCCCAGAGCTTGACACGATACAGCTCTTCAGCGTCTTGAACAGTCCAGGTTTCTTCTTTAGCCATCTCTTAGTTTTTGCCGGTCCTCATAAGTACTCCGTCGTAACACAAAGGAAACGTCAAAGCTTAACCGAGACACACCGACTTTCCAATGATGGAGTTATGGGGTACGCCAATCAGACAGGGAATTTGTCATTTGCCATTTCTCAATTGTCATTTGTCATTTATGGAAGGGAGACAAATGACAATTCTCCGAGACGGCCTTGAATTTGATCGGAGTTTGCCAACCGGTTGTTGCCGGAGTATATATGCCGTGCGATAACATTTGATCACCGATATGAAACTGGAGGAGATGCGAATGGTCCGAATGCGGAATCATTGGAGATGGGGTTTGGCGGTCGTCGTCATGGCAGGTTTGGGAGCGCTGGTGGGTCTGGCTCAGCAGCCTCGCCGCGTAACTGACGATCTGCTGAAAACCGGTAGCAAAACCGGCGATGAATGGGTTGCCTATGGCACCAACTGGGCCGAACAACGGTTCAGTCCGCTGAAGGAAATCGACGCCACAAACGTGAACCGCCTCGGATTGGCGTGGTCTACCGAGCTTCCTCTGGCAGCGGGAAATCCGCAAACGCATCAGGAAAACACCCCTCTGATATTCAACGGAGTGCTGTACGGCATCACCCCGTGGAGCATCGCATACGCCATCGATCTGCGAAGCCATAAGGAGATCTGGCGCGCCGATCCGGCGGTCGATCAGGCGGTATGGCAATCGCGAATCTGCTGTGGTGTCGTCAATCGAGGTATCGCCCTCTATGAAGACAAAGTCATCGCACCAGTGGTTGATGGAAGATTGAGAGCACTGGACGCAGCGACCGGTAAAGTCCTCTGGGAAGTGCGCGTGTCGCCGGACAATCAGGCTTACACCATCACCATGGCTCCGCGAGTGATCAAAGGTGGCCGGATCATCATTGGCGTCAGCGGCGGTGAGTTCGTCGTACGCGGGTTCTTCTCCGCTTACGACGTGAAGACCGGCAAGCTGGATTGGCGCTTCTACACCGTACCCGGAGATCCGTCCAAACCGTTCGAACATCCCGAACTTGCCCCTGCGGCAAAAACCTGGAGCAACGAATGGTGGAAGATGGGGGGAGGCGCAGGCGTCTGGAATGGCATGGCCTACGATGGCGACAACGACATTGTCTACGTCGGCACAGGTCAGCCAGGTCCATGGACCGACATGCATCGTGGTCCCGGGGACAATTTGTATGCCAACAGCATCATTGCCGTGCGCGGAGCGACCGGCAAAATGGTGTGGTACTACCAGGAAGTGCCCGGCGACGACTGGGACTACGACTCCATTGCAGACCTGATGCTTCTTGATCTGCGAATCAACAACAGAAATCGTCAGGTGATCATGCACGCTCCGAAGAGTGGTTTCTTCTACGTGCTCGATCGCGTAACGGGAGAGTTTATTTCCGGCGATCCGATTACGAAAGTGTCGTGGACTTCCGGTCTCGATCCCAAAACAGGAAAACCGAATGTGAATGCCGGAGCGCGCTATCGGGCTGAAGCTGTAACGGTCAAACCGGGACCTTCCGGCGGCCATGTCTGGCAGCCGTGGACCTATAGTCCGATAACCGGACTTGTCTATTTCCCCGGAGCCGCCGGCGGATCTTCTTCCTATCGAGCCGATCCAAACTATGTCCCTGCTTCGACCATCATTGAACCGGGTGGGCGAGGCAGGACACAAATGGGAACAGGCGGAGTCGGTGGAGGAGGTGGAGGCGGCGGAGCTCGCGGCGGTAACCGTGGCGGAGCCCCTGCAATTGCCGGCCAAACTGGCGCTCTCACACCCGAGGCCGCGGCAGTCGCGGCGAATAATGCCGGTCCTGCGCCGGCGGTCCCGGCGGCACCGTTGCCGGAAATCGGACCGGAAGGCGTCACCGGAAATGTGCTCTATGCCTGGGACCCCATTGCACGCAAGGAACGATGGCGAGTTCAGGGCGGAGGCGCTGGTCCGTTTGCGGGTGGAAGCCTGGCGACTGCGGGAAACCTGGTTTTCTCATCGGTGAACGACACGCTGATCGCCTATCGCGCAGACACCGGTGAAAAGCTTGCTGCAATTAACCTGGGTACGACCCAGATGGGGCCGCCAATTTCATTCACCATGGACGGCAAACAGTACGTTGCCGTGACAGCCGCACAAGGCGGAGGCTCCGCAGCGGGCGGAGGCCGCGGTGCCGGAGGAGGCGGTGGTGCCGGCGGTGGCCCAGCCCCTGCGCCTCGTCCCGCGAATCTCCTTGTGCTGGCTCTGGACGGCAAAGCGCCAATCCCAGCGGCAACGCCCCCGACCAATTAAGAAATCGGGGGACGGGGGTACGAATTCGCCAGTGCAAATTCGTACCCCGTCCCCCGATTTCACCGCTTCGCTGTCAGCTGACCGTTTCCGGCAGATCGGCGCGCAAGAAGCTCCCGTTGCGCCGCAGCGGTTGTGAGCCGGGTGTAGCTGGGAAGCATGTCTTCCGTCGCCAGCTCTATCATGATGCGATTCTCGATCCAGAACTCATAGAGCTCGAACAAACGCGCTTCCGCACTCGGACCTCGCCAGAAGTGTTTCGTTCGCCATCCCTCACGTGCGCCAATTCTCTCGATCGTGGCACGGTCTACCTTGACCGATACGAGTGCATGGAACGCGAACGCCTTTGGCGTGTCCAGGAACTCGATATCGCCCATCTCGTCGCCTTTTCCCGGAGTGAGGATTGTGCGTTCCGGATAAAGCTCGAAGCCAGTCCCGAAGCCGTCGTCTTCATAAGCCACCCACGAGTCAGGAATGGGGCCGATGAACGGACCAACATAACCGCCGAGCAGTTCACCCAGAACCCTGGCCACATGCTCCGGGTCGCGGACAGGGAGTGAGATGTGATGAATCATATTGAGAACCCCTTTTAGTCAGTTTACCTGACCAATATAATCAGGTAGACTGACGAATATGTCAAGAGCAGATTCCGCCACCGAGCACACGCCAAGCCTGGGAACTCTGTTGCGCCTGGCGCACGCCGTGATGATTGAAGAATACACGCGTTGGCTTGCCGCTTCACCATACAAGGAAATACAACCGGCACACGCCGCAGCCATTCAGCCGCTGTGGCAGCGGCCGGAGGGCGTTCGCCTGACGGAGCTCGCCCAGACGGCCCGCATTACGAAGCAATCGATGGGCGCCCTTGTCGATTCGCTCGAGCACGCCGGCTACGTTGAACGGGTCGATGATCCCGATGACGCGCGTGCATGGCGCGTTCGACTGACCTCCCGGGGTCGTCAATACGGGCGCGATGTAAGGAAGTTTGCAAAGGAGACGGAACGAAGTGTGGCGAACCAAATCGGTGCGCGCCGATTGGAAGAGCTGCGTAAATCGCTGGCGCTGTTTGTGGAATCTTCGAGGGATAGAGTGGAAGGCTGATGCATCCTGCGAACACCAGCCGAATGCGGAAATCGCGGGAACTCGGCCCGGACAATGGAAGAAATTCCCGGGTCGTGAAACTGCTCCACTCATTGCAATCCCCCCCCCCGGGCTCACTGTCGTCGGAGTCCCTGCAGTAGTTTGATCACTTGTGATTTCTTTGCCAACCCAGGCCGATTGAGAAAATCAGCGAAGGCACATAACGCGGATTTGTCGTGACCACGCTGGTTGTCGAATAGGATTGAGATGTCGCCTTGTAGAACGGCAGACTTGCGTCGGCCTGGACGAAGATACGAAGGGTGGTCGTGCGTGCAATCTCATATCCGGCGGTCAACTCTCCTTGAAGACCACTGCCGCGCAACGCGGAGTAGGTCCTGTTCGTCGCGATGTTGGAAGAAGCTTCACTACCCACCGAAGTACTCCCATAACTAACGCCTCCGCCAAAGTAAGGAGTGGCGTTCGCCTTGGAATTGACGAAGTACAGGCCTTCCAGTTTCAACAAAGAGGCTGCGGTTGCACTCGTCGAAGGGGAGTAGCCGTGGGTATCGGGCTGAACGTTGAGAAAGGACACATCGATCGCATACGAATCCAGCTCTGTGCGATGACCGAAGCCGAACGCGGGCCTTCCATGGACGCGATTGCTGAATATACCCCCGTAACCCAGCCGCACATAGAAATACGAATCGGTATGTACGCGCACAACGGATGCCTGAGCTTCAGTAACGTTGGATCGATCCACAATGTGGCGACCGGTAACAAGTGAACGAACCAGCTGGCTGTATAGCGCCGGGAGATCGTCAAGCCCGCGGGCGGTTCCTTCCCGCTGGCCCTCAGGTCCGGACAATGTCACCGTGATCACGTCTCCGAGGCGGATATGGCTGATGGTGTATGGAGTCGGACAGTCTGGCACGACACTCCTGCCTGCAAGTTCGAACTGCCGGGACAGGTGGAGGACAACCGCCACCCGCTCCTCGTCCGAAAGCATATCTCGCGTTTTATCGACGCGAACACACACCTGAGCCTGGGCCGTCTCCGCGATTGCCAGCAGTACGAACGCCATCGTCGAAATGTATTTCGCAGGACGGAATCTGCGCATGATGGTCTCCTCCTTTTCGTTGCGCCCCAATGTAGTTGTGCAGTCCGGCCACCGTTGGCGTGGTTGTGATACTTTTTCGACTCTCACAACCGATTCGGGGATGCATGAAACTCTGGATTTCAAAAAGCGCTGCAGAAACGATACAGGAACAACTGAGGGCTCAGATCGTGCTCGGAATCGTCAGTGGCGATCTCGCACCGGGCGAACGTTTGCCGAGCACGGCTGTCATCGCGCGCCGCTTTCACATTCACGCCAATACGGTCCGAGCGGTGTATCGCGGTCTGGCGAAACGTCGATGGCTCGAATGGAAACACGGGAGCGGTTTCTTCGTACGGCCCCGCGCATCCTTTGCAAAGCTGTTCGCCCCCGAAATGGAACTGGACGAATTGATCGCGACATTCCTCAATGTGGCGCGTTCCCGCGGACATTCTGACGATGAAATTCAATCGCGGATGAGGGGATGGTTTTCATTGGCCAAACCGGATCGCGTGGTGGTGATTGAACAAGAACCGGAATTGCGGGAAATCCTCGTTGCGGAAATCGCCGGCCAGATTTCGGCGCGCGTTACCGGCTTGTCTATGGAAGACTGTCGAAAGACGCCGGACGTGTCCGGCGCATTCTGTGTCGCACTGTACGATCATTCGGAAGAAGTCCGCAGCGCGTTGCCCGTAAAGACTCCCTGTCTGTTTCTGCGCTCACGTTCGGCACCTCAGAGCATGGCGGGAAAACCGAAGCCCATGCACGACACGCTCATTACGATCGCATCGCGGTGGCCGGACTTTCTAAAATGGGCGCGCATACTTCTGGTTGCAGTCGGCATCGATGCTACCGCGATTGAACTGCGCGATGCCCGGCGAAAAGGCTGGAAGCGAGGCGTGACTGCAAAGAGTTACATCATTACGGATAGCCTGCAGGCCCGCGCTCTGCCAAAGGGACCCAACACTCACGTGTTTTATCTTATCGCCGATGAGTCCATCGAGGAACTGCGCCAGGCCTGCCGGGATTTCGGAGAGTATCCCACGACGGTTTGATACGGAACTCAGGGTTTAGAAGATCTCAGGTAAACCGTCTTCACCTCAAAATTGTTTTCCAACCCTTCGACGCTGCCTTCCCTTCCGATTCCGGACTGCTTGAATCCGCCAAACGGCATCTTGTAGTCGACAATCAATCCATTGACGGTCACGCTGCCCGAGCGCACGCGACGCGCCACCGGCTATCCGCGCTCCGCAACGGCGCTGTATACGGCGCCATGCAGTCCATGGTGCGGATCGCCTTTGTCACGGCGTCATCGACGTTATCGTAACTGATAAATAAAATTCAGGGGACGGCGGTACGAATTCGCCCGATCAAAATGGAGCGAATCACTGCGCTCCTATACCTTCCTTGATCATGATCACGCGGTCCGCTTCCGCGGGTCCGCGTTCCTCAGAGTTACCGTTAGGCCATCGAATCCGAACACGATCCACATGGGTTGTGGCACCGAGTCCGAAATGAAGGCGCAAATCGTCCTGGGACAAATAACTTCCGCCGCTGAGAACGTATGAAATCTGTTTTCGTCCGCCAGCCTCAATTTCGACGCGAGCTCCGATCGCACTTCGGTTGCTCCGTGTGCCTTCCAGGCGGAATCCAATCCAGTGGTTCTGATTACCGCCATCGTTCCTATAGAAACTGGGACGGTCATTCATATTGACGACAAGAATGTCCAGGTCACCATCGTTGTCAAAATCGGCAACGGCGGAGCCCCTTGAGGATTTGCCAATGAGGAGATCGGACGAAGTGTGAGCAATCTCTTCAAATTTTCCGTTTCCCAGGTTGCGATAGAGTTCCTTGCGTTGAAAATATTTCTGTCCAACGTTCAAGCTATCGACCTGGGGATAAACATGGCCGTTTGCGACAAAGATATCGGGAAAGCCGTCATTGTCGAGATCGGAGAGACTGGTGCCCCACCCCAGATGATAAAGCGAAATCTCGCCGAGGCCGGCCCTGACGGTGCTATCGATGAAGAACATGTTGCCGACGTTCTTGTACAGCGTATTCGTATCTCGAGCGAAGTTGGTGACAAAGATGTCCGGAAGTCCGTTTCCGTCATAGTCGCCGATCGCGACGCCCATTCCCGACTGTGCACGGCCCGCTTCATTGAGCGCCGTGCCGGAACTCAGTCCCACTTCGGAGAAAGTCCCGTTCTTGTTGTTGCGAAATAAAAGGTTCGGCTGAGAATCGTTGGCGACGTAGATGTCGGGCCAGCCGTCATTATCGAAATCGCTGAAGATGACACCAAAACCGTAGTAGTTCGGATCCCGGATGCCTGCCTTTGCGGTGACATCGGTGAACGTTCCATCGCCATTGTTATGGTAAAGCACGTCCGGCTGACCGGATAATCCCACAGGTCCGCAAAACACATCCGCACCCATGTAGCGGCAAAGATCATTCGATCCGCGAGGACGGACGGTCTTCTCATCGAAGTTGACGTAGTTTGCAACGTACAAGTCCACATTCCCATCGCGATCGTAGTCCCCGAAGGAGCAGCCCGTTCCCCATTTCGCATCACCCACGCCTGCAGACGAGGTCACATCCGTGAAAGTCCCATCACCATTGTTGCGAAATAGAACATTGGGCCCGTAAGCCGTGATGTAAACATCCGGGAAGCCATCATTGTTGTAATCCGCAACGCAGGCGCCCATTCCCCATCCGTTTTTTCGCAGATGAGCGGAATCGGTCACATCGACAAAGTGTCCGTTGACATTACGGTAGAGCGCGACCATTGGGTCGCCGCCCTTCTTGAAATGTTCCAGTGTGGAGCCGTTGACGATTAAAACATCGACATCGCCGTCGTTGTTGTAGTCAAAGAATGCGGCGCCATTGCCGTTGGCTTCCACGATGTAGTCCTTTTGGGGACCGCCGCAGATATTCATCAGCGTGATGCCCACTTTTTCCGCGATATCGACAAATATAGGAAATCCGGTTTCGGAGTGAAGGGCCGAGGCTGAGGCACAAACGATCGATACGATCAAAAATATTTTTGTTCTATTTGTCCGCATCGTATCCACAGATTGCTTTTACGGTTGCGCTGTCGTCGCGATGTCGCATCTCCGAAGCGTACGGATCGGTCGGCCGATAGCCCGGCCGGGATTGCAATTCCCTGGCCAGGTCGAGCGCAGCCCGAGACTCCACCGTCCTGTTCATTTTCGAATAGATCTCTCCCAACAGCGCCTGAAAGCGAGGGTCTTCTTCCTCGAGTACTAGCGCACGTAAGGTCATATCCAGCGCTTCGGAG